>Ga0224505_10000697_pt1 | contig 22657 bp, 20 predicted proteins | sample SF_Jan12_sed_USG_FD_169102 | JGI IMG/M metagenome (GOLD analysis project Ga0224505, IMG submission 169102) | Sediment microbial communities from San Francisco Bay, California, United States - SF_Jan12_sed_USGS_4_1 | ecosystem: Environmental > Aquatic > Marine > Sediment | place: USA: California... | reverse complement strand
GGAGAGGGTGGGGATTCGAAGTCGCGTTCGCCGAGGCGCTCACGCTCCTACTGAGGGGGCCAGCCCCCTCGTATGCTCCCCAGGCGGGGGAACCTTTCCCCCGCGGACCCTCTTGATCGAATCCCACCCTCTCTCTGTTATCCTTATAGAGCGATGGATTTTAGATCGGTTAGGTAAATTGAGCAGACACTGCTGTTGATATGGCGGAGAGGGTGGGATTCGAACCCACGGTCGAGTTACCCCGACAGCAGTTTTCGAGACTGCCCGATTCGGCCGCTCTCGCACCTCTCCGTTATGGTAGATCGTCGGCTGGATTGATGATCGAGCAGGTAAGGGAAACATGCTCGACGGAAGGGCGAGCTTACCGTGGTCGATGGAGTTTTGCAATGGGCTTCGATGAAGGGCTTACGTGCTTGGATAGTTCGCGATCGGCACCGATGCTCTGAGTGACGAGACCACAGGAATCGGATCTTCAATCAGGTAGGAAACGTGAATTCTGACACTTCAGCCCTCTCCAACCCTTGCTTGACGAGTTGCGTGATATCCAAGCTCCGCTCAACCTTTCGAAGGTCATCGATCCTGGTTTTCGTACTGGGATGGGGTGGGGTGAACAGCTTACAGCAATCTTGGTCAGGTTCGATGGATGTCTCATAGGTTCGGATCCGCTTGGCCTCGTCGATGATCTCCCGTTTATCCATTCCAATGAGCGGCCGGAGGATTGGGATCTCGGCCGCTTCCTCAACAACCGTCAGATTTTCAGGGGTCTGCGACGCGACCTGCCCGAGACTATCTCCTGTCACCAACCCCCAACATCGTTCCTTCTGCGCGAGTTCTTGAGCAATGCGAAGCATCATCCGCCGATAGAGCACCACGCGAAACGGGGGTGGTGTATTCAACACAATCTCGCGCTGGATTTCTCCGAAAGGAATGACGTAGAGACGCGACGCATATTGATACGCCGTGAGGGTTTGGACCGACTCCCGCACCTTGTCCTCAGAAGCACGACTCACCAAAGGACGGCCTGAAAAATGAACAAAGGAGGCATGACAACCGCGTTTGATCATGCGGTAGGCGGCAACCGGTGAATCGATGCCTCCCGAGATCAAACAGGCGATCTTTCCGCTGACTCCGACTGGCATCCCCCCAGGTCCCTCAATTTTTTCCGCCGCGCAATAGACTTCCCTCGACAGCAGCTCGATATAAATAGTCACATCTGGGTTTTTCAGATTGACGGTCTTGCCGGTTCGTTCGCATATTGTTGCACCGATGATTCTTTCGATATCCATCGACGTCAGCGCCAATCGCTTATCCGCTCGTTTGGCTGTGACTCGAAAGGTCGTGCATGAGGTTGCCGTGATCTCTTCGACCGCGACCTCAGCGAGCGCCGCCAGGTCAGGGTTCGCGATCTGCAGCGGAATCACACGACCCAGCGAGAAGTTTGCGATGCCACACACACGAACGAGCCGATCTCGAACCACATCCGCGTTCGCTTCAAGAGGGAGATCAATACGGATCCGGCTGTGGAGGTCCTGAACCTGTCGAACGCCTAAATCCTTGAGGGCTGTCCGGATGTTCTGAATGAGGCATTGCTCAAAGTAGTCGCGATTGCGGCCTTTGAGGGCAAGTTCGTGGTAATGAGCGATGGCCCAGCGCATGTCAGCCCTAACGCCTCACCCTTCACTGGACTCTAGGAATCGCTCGGCATCGATCGCCGCCATGCAGCCAGACCCGGCTGCAGTCACGGCCTGACGATAGCGTGAATCCTGCGCATCACCGGCGGCAAAGATGCCGGAAATACTGGTGGCTGTTCCCGAGTGAGTCCTGATGTAGCCCTTCTCGTCCATATCAATCTGACCGGCAAACAACGCAGTATTGGGTCTGTGGCCGATGGCAACAAAAACACCGGCGCAGGGCATTTCCGATGTTTTCCCAGTAACGACATTCTTCAGCCGCACACCGGTGACAACCTCATGCCCCAGGATATCCTCAACCACAGCATTCCAGATAAAACTGACTTTCTCGTTCTTCATGGCCCGATCTTGCATAATCTTCGATGCACGAAGCTTGTCCCGGCGATGGACGAGAGATACCTTCGTGGCGAACTTGGTCAGAAAGTTCGCTTCTTCCATTGCGCTATCCCCACCACCAACAACAATGAGCTCCTTCCCGCGAAAGAAAAACCCATCGCAGGTTGCGCAAGTTGAGACGCCGTGACCGGTCAATCGCTTCTCATTGGGCAGGCCAATCGGAATCGCTGAGGCCCCAGTGGCAATGATGACGGTTTTCGCCTCGACGGTACGCTCGCCATCAATCGTAAGTGTCAATGGGTGATTCTTGAAGCTCACAGCGGAAACGTCACCGGTAAGAAACTCTGTCCCGAATCGCTCCGCCTGTGCCCGCATTTCCTTCATGAGTTCCGGGCCCATGATGCCCTTTGCAAACCCGGGATAGTTCTCGACTTCCGTCGTGGTCGTGAGCTGGCCACCGGATTGCCATCCCTCAATGAGAAGCGGTGAGAGATTGGCCCGCGCGGCATAGATGGCAGCAGTGAGTCCAGCAGGACCGGAGCCGATGATGACGAGTTTATGCATGGTCGGTGACTCTATCACAGCACAAGAATCAGAAGGTAGGAGGTTGTTACGCTAAATCTAGTCAATCTTCTCAGGGAGAAAAACGACCCCTTACAGCGACCGGAGGTCGCCACAAATCTTCGCCACGTCTTTTTTGAGGCGTCGTGTGTCTTTCGTTCCGTCGAGGACAAAGTCTGCGAGCCGGCATTTTCGATTCATCGGCATCTGGCTCCTGATCCGTCGAAGGGCTTCGGATCGTGAGAGGCCGTTTCGTGTGCTGAGGCGGGCAATTTGGGTTTCTCGATCGGCGGTCACGACAACGATCTTGTCGACGCGTTTGTCGACACCCGCCTCAAATAGGAGGGGAACGTCATAGATCACGACGGCGTCCAGATCGATTCTGGCCGCCTGTCTCGTCAGTCGTTGCTGTTCACGAGCCACACGAGGATGAATGATACGCTCGAGATCACGTCGTTTCCTGGGATGACTGAATATGAGCAAGCCGAGCGCTGGGCGGTTGATCGTACGATCAGGATTAAGGATTCCTCTACCAAAGGTATGGACAATGTCTCGCCACGCCGGTTTGCCTGCCTGGACCACATCTCGCGCCAACTGATCAGCATCGATCACGACGGCGCCGCATCGCCTGAACATTTTCGCGACCGTGCTTTTCCCGGTCGCCACGCCACCAGTCAGACCAACAAGTATCATGGCGGCGGAGCTTATCATGCGTTATGCCGTACAACAAAGGGTGATTGACAGGGTTGGCTCTCCGCTTGTATGAAATTCTTCATGCGGCTTGTCTTTCTCACGCTCATACTATTCGGGATAACCAGCGCTGGGTTTGCGGTAGCTCTGGCTGAGGACCCTACCTCCGCGCCAAGAACCATTACTGTCGCGCTCGATGGCTCGGGGGATTTCTCGTCGATTCAGGAAGCAGTCGATAGCGCCCTGAAGGGCGATACGGTATTCATCAAGGCCGGGGCCTACGCTCAGGACTTGACCATTCATAGTAAAGAACGGATCAAGGTTGTCGGTGCTGGAGTCGACAAAACTATCCTGCTGGGACGAGGTACGATGGTTGGCGTGCTGCATGTAGGAAAGTGGCCGTATGGGGCAACGGACATTGACATCAGCGGGCTCACCATTAACGAGCACGGGGGACATGCTCTCGGAATCTTTAATGGAACCCGCATTAGGCTCCATCAACTTCATGTGAAAGGGATGGTCTTTGGTCAACAGGTGCACGATGTTCGCATCGAAGACTGTGTGATCGGGGGAAGTGAGACGACCGGCGTGCATGTCACGGACTCTCAAGTCCAGTTGATTGGGAACGTTATCCATGACAACGACCACGGTGTGAATGTAACCGGCAAGTCTTCGGTTCGGCTTGAGCGCAATATCATTACCAGAAATCTATTTGAGGCCGTCGTGATCAGTGATCAGGCAAAAGTGGTCCTGATCAATAACACCCTGGTTAAGAATGGTGGCGGAGCGGCATTCCTAGGCTCGTCGACGATCGAAGCTTCGGGAAATATTGTGAGTCTCAATAAAGTTGGATTTCTCATTGCCGCGTCGAGTCAAACCAAGACCTCGTATAACGCGTTGTTTAATAGTGACGGGAACTATATGAGAGCCGGCTCCCCGAATGTTCCGGCACCGGAGCTTCAGGCTGAGTCGGATATGACTACCGATCCACGTTTTGTCGATGCCGAACATGATGATTTCCGATTGAAGCCCGACACGACCCTTCTCAATCACGGGACCTTTCGTTACCTTGGTGCGCTTCCTCCGCTTCTACCCCCTGCACACAATCGCCAATAAACATCGTGGAAACAATGAGATAGAGAGGCTACTCATGGTGCGAGGAATGTGTATGGTATGCGTTCTGTCTAGCGCATGCACCTCCAGATCTCTCCTACATTAAAGTAACACTGCAAACGCGCCGAGAAGGATTCAACCAGGAGGTCTCCCTTGGCTAGCTTTCGCAGCAATCTTGAAAAGTTATCGGGTGAAGACATTCCCTCGCTCATGGATATGGAATCCGGCAAGCTGGTTGGAGCCGTGCTCCCCATGTCTGAACAGGCTCAAATCCAGATGCGGAATAGTATCGAGGTTATTGAGTACCTCTTGAATCAAGAGCGAGTGGTCTGGAGTTAACCTCCCGGTCTACTTGGCCCATCCTGTTCTTCCAGTTACCTTCCCACAGTCCTTCACATCTCCACCGCCTTCACAAACTGCTTTTTCTAAGGCTGCCCTCCCTCTCTCAACATAATCACTGTCCCTTTCTTTAGCGGAAGCCTCGAGAAACCGAAGAAGAGAAGGGAATTGGTGGTCATGATCGACGGGCACCGCTTGATTTAGGACTAGTGGAGGCGCATCGTAGCGCCATTCTCCACATCATGATTGCTACGTAGAAAAGAGGTGTTGTGGCAAAAACGGTTCGGACAGCTTCCCGCACTGAGGTTTCCCGACTCGCCGAGCAGCAGCGCCTCGAGGAAGATGCCGCCAGGAGGCAACATTGGAAACGATGGGGGCCCTACCTGAGTGAACGTGCCTGGGGAACGGTGCGTGAGGACTACAGCCCTCACGGAACGGCTTGGGAAGCCTTTCCTCATGATCATGCTCGCTCCCGCGCCTACCGATGGAATGAAGACGGGCTTGGCGGGATTTCAGATCGTCACCAATACATCTGTTTTGCCATCGCGCTTTGGAATGGGCGTGATCCCATTCTCAAGGAACGAGCATTCGGTGTGACAGGTAACGAAGGGAATCATGGGGAAGATGTAAAGGAATACTATTTCTATTTAGATTCTACACCTACACATTCATACATGAAGTATCTGTACAAGTATCCACAGGCTGAATTTCCTTATGCCAGACTGATTGAGGAAAATCACCGGCGCCAACGTGGAGATGTGGAATATGAACTGATCGACACGGGTATCTTCGATGAGAATCGCTACTTTGATGTCGTCGTGGAGTACGCAAAGACGACGCCGGAAGATCTGTTCGTTCGTATTCACGTGACGAACCGCGGGCCAGCTTCTGCTGAGTTGACACTGTTACCCACTCTCTGGTTCCGGAATACGTGGGCATGGGGGATCGATGCTCGTCGACCGAGAATGCGTGCAGGGAAGCCTGTCCAAGGCATGAGTATTATTGAGTTCGATCATGAGTATTACGGTCAACGCCGCCTGTGGTGTGAAGGGAAGCCTCCATTACTCTTCACTGAGAATGAAACGAATACTCGCCGATTGTACGGCGATCAAGAAGGCTCTACCTATGTGAAAGACAGTTTTCATGACTACGTGATCCATGGTCAAAAGGATGCGATAAACCCTGAGCAGATCGGGTCAAAAGCCGCTGCGCACTATGTACTAACCTTGCCACCCGGAGCATCGGAGATTATTCGTCTTCGCCTGACGGATAAGGACAACGCCGGAGGTTTCGAAGTATCGACGTGTGACGGCCTCTTTACGCAGCGGATCCGGGAAGCCAACGAGTTTTATGACGAACTGGCTCCACCTAATCTTTCAGAAGATGCGCGGCGTGTGCAGCGGCAAGCATTTGCCGGATTACTGTGGAGTAAACAATTCTACCACTATGACCTAAGACGTTGGCTGGTCGGTGATCCGGGAATGCCGGATCCTCCTCAGGAGCGGCTCCATGGGCGGAACTCAGACTGGACCCATCTCTACAATGCTGACGTGATCTCAATGCCTGACAAATGGGAATATCCCTGGTATGCGGCTTGGGATTTGGCATTCCATTGCATTCCCCTGGCCCTGGTCGATTCGACTTTCGCAAAGGAACAGCTGATTCTGATACTCAGAGAATGGTATATGCACCCGAACGGCCAGATTCCGGCCTATGAATGGGCGTTCGGAGATGTCAACCCCCCGGTCCACGCCTGGGCTGCCTGGCGTGTCTACAAGATCGAGAAAAAACGAAAAGGATTCGGAGATCGTGTCTTCCTCGAACGAGTGTTCCATAAGCTGTTATTGAACTTCACCTGGTGGGTCAATCGAAAAGATGCCGAAGGGAAAAACATTTTCCAAGGGGGATTTCTCGGACTCGATAACATTGGTGTCTTCGATCGTAGCGCGCCCTTGCCAACCGGCGGTCATATCGAGCAATCGGATGCGACCAGTTGGATGGGGATGTACTGCCTCAATATGCTCTCGATTGCCCTGGAACTCGCGCGTGACAATCGAGCGTACGAAGACGTAGCCAGCAAGTTCTTCGAGCATTTCGTGTATATCTGCCGAGCCATGAACAACATCGGCGGCGAAAAAATCGAGCTATGGAGTAGAGAAGATGGATTTTTCTACGACGTGCTGCACCTTCCGGACGGTCATACCTGTCCGCTCAAGGTCCGATCGCTCGTCGGGCTGATCCCGCTCTTTGCGGTGGAGACGTTGGACTCAGAGTTGATCGACAAACTCCCTCGATTTAAGCACCGCATGCAATGGTTCATTGAAAACAGGCCAGATTTTAGCGCTCATGTCGAGACCCATTCACAAGACGGAGAGGTGCGGAGGTTTTTGTCCTTAGTCAATCCCTCGCGGCTCAAGTCGGTGTTGCGGTACATGCTCGACGAAGAAGAATTTCTCTCCCCGTATGGCATCCGGGCGCTCTCACGCTATCACAAGGATCATCCCTATATGTTGTCCATCATGGGCAGAGACTATCGGGTGGACTATGAACCCGCTGAATCGAGCACGGGACTTTTCGGAGGCAATTCGAACTGGCGGGGCCCAATCTGGTTCCCGGTCAACTATCTGCTGATCGAATCACTCCAGAAGTTTCATTATTTTCTGGGTGACGAGTACAAAGTCGAGTGCCCGGTCCGATCCGGTCAATTAGTCCCCTTGAATGAGGTTGCCTCTGAGATTTCGCGACGATTGACGCACATTTTCCTTCGTGACACCACCGGCCGACGTCCAGTCTATGGAAGCACCCGGAAATTCCAAGACGATCCATTCTGGCGGGATGCAATTCTCTTCTATGAATATTTCCATGGCGACAACGGCGCTGGTGTCGGAGCCAGCCATCAGACGGGATGGACGGGACTAGTGGCAAAGTTAATCCAGCAGTCGGGGGAGTAGACGGCGAAGATCGGTCGTTGCCTTCCTTGCAGCATGCATGTACGAGGAAACCAGCCAATCCTTGCTGTCCGGGGTGGTGGAGAGGATGAGAGTTGAGAAAGCAACTTGTCAAAATCTCGATCGCGCACTGAACATTGAATGGTTGGAAACAAACGGTCGTGGTGGGTTTGCCTCAGGGACCATTGCCGGTGCCAATACGCGTCGGTACCATGCGCTGTTATTGACGGCGCGCCGACCACCAACCGATCGGTATGTACTGGTCAATCACGTCGAAGAATGGGTTCAGATCGGTAACGAGGAGTTTTCTCTCTCCAGCAACCTGTATCCAGGAGCAATCCATCCCAACGGATACACGCGCTGCACCTCATTCTCATCAACCCCCTGGCCGACATGGACGTTTGCTTGCAGGGACCAACAAATTCAGCGTGAAATCTTCTGTGTCCAAGGACGCGACATTGTAATCATTCAATGGAAGTTGATGGGCACAAAGAGTGCGCCTGTCGTACTGAGAGTGCGACCGATGCTGACGGGACGTGAGTATCATGGCCTGCATCACGAGAACGGAAGTCTTTCGACGTTGGCCGTGATTGGCCAACAGTGCGTGACCTGGTCTCCCTACGACAGTTTGCAGGCTGTCCGAGCTTTCCATTCAGGTACATATCACCATGAACCAGATTGGTATCGGCATGTGCAGTTTCCTCTGGAGCAACAGCGGGGACTTGATTGTGAGGAAGACTGGTGGTCACCGGGCGAGTTCATGTTCGAGCTGAAACCTGGGAAAGCGCATATACTCACACTTACCAGCGACAAGAATGATAGCCTCGGCGTCACTCGTCTCATCTCCAACGAACGCGTGCGACGTGGACGGTTGCAAAAGTCTGCGCCAGCCGCCGATCCGTTGGCCGAGGCATTCAGGCAGGCGGCAGAAACGTTTCTCGTGGTGCGAGACACGAAGCAGACGGTCATTGCTGGATATCCCTGGTTTACGGATTGGGGGCGAGACACCTTCATCTCCCTTCCAGGGCTGTGCCTCGTCACGGGGCGGCATGACGTTGCTCGACACATCATCGAATCATTCGCTGCTCATGTTTCCAACGGGATGGTACCTAACCGTTTTCCTGATAGTGGTGAGGAGCCGGAATACAACACGATTGATGCATCACTGTGGTTCATCTATGCCGTCGACCGGTATCTTGCGTACAGTGGTCATACGACGAGCATCAGATCCGTCGCATGGCCTGCGGTTAAACAGATTCTCGATGGCTACCGTCGCGGCACTCGATACAATATCCATATGGATGAAGGGGACGGGCTCATCGCTGGTGGAACGCTCGGTACTCAACTCACGTGGATGGATGCCAAAATCGGTGACTGGGTCGTCACACCTCGGTCCGGAAAGCCGGTAGAAATTCAGGCCCTGTGGATTAGGGCGCTGGACGTCGGTGCACGTCTGGCTGCGGAATTTGGCGAATCAGAGTATGCCCTTGACTGTCTAAAAAATCGGATACGAGCGGTGGAGTCCTTCCGGGAGAAATTCTGGCATAAGGACGGAATGTACTTGTACGATACGATTGATGGGCCTGAGGGAGACGACCCATCAATTCGTCCCAATCAAGTGTATGCCATCTCCCTCTGTGATGATCTGTTGACGAAGGAGCAGGCCAAGCAGGTGCTCTGCACGATGAAAGACCATCTCCTCACGCCAGTGGGGCTGAGAACGTTGTCACCACAAGACAGTCGGTATCGCCCACGGTACGAGGGTGGACCTATGGAACGAGATAGCGCCTATCATCAGGGGACTGTCTGGCCATTCCTCTTGGGTCCTTTTGTGACGGCTTGGGTAAAAACCTTTGGAGATACGGTCGAAACAAGGACTGAGGCGCGAGCCTTCCTCAACGGAATAGAGGCCCACTTACAAGAGGTCTGTCTCGGACACGTGTCGGAGATTTTCGACGGGGACCCACCACACCAGCCACGAGGCTGTCCGGCGCAGGCCTGGTCGATCGCGGAGCCGCTACGAGCCTTGGTCGAAGAGCTGGGGGCGCCGATTACGACAACCAAGGCTCGATCAACCGGCCAGAAACGGGCAGCCGAACTCTAACTGCATCCCCCCGACAGTTGCTGGATCTCTTGACAGCGTCTTTGGGCATCCGTAGTCTCAGTACGCAGTAGAGGAAAGGGTAGGTGAGACTATGATGCCTCCGTTCGTGCAGGAACCAATTAGTCGCCTAGTCGTTGCTGCAACGATAGTACTGTCTCTCGCAGGGCTACCCACGCCACAGTCAACATCTGCAGACGAGCTTCCAAAAGAATCTGTCTTACCGCTTGGGACAGCGAATAAGGCAATTCAGGCGGCATTGGACGCCTGCAAGAAAGACGGCTATCGAGTGAGCGTGTCCGTAGTTGATCGAGCCGGCGTCCTGCGTGCAATGGGACGTGCCGATGGTGCCGGATCACACACGGTCGATAGTAGCCGGAAGAAAGCCTACACGGCAGCCAGTCTGCGACGCCCAACCAGCGAGTTAGCCGATCTCATCATGAAAGTCCCTACGCTGCAGGCGCTTCGAGACATTAACGGCGAGATTCTTATCCTGGGCGGAGGACTGCCCATCGAAATCAGCGGAGAAGTGATCGGGGGAATCGGTGTCGGTGGAGCACCGGGTGCCTATCTGGATGATGCGTGCGCTCAGGAGGGGCTTGATGCCATCGGTGCGGCCCCAAAGGTTCCGGCATCCAAGTGAATACGCGCTCATGGTCTGCCGTTGTTGGAAGTGCGGTGCTCCTCTGCATCGGATGCAACAGTAACACTCCCGAGCCGGCTTCGGCTGAGGTCGCATCGGCTCAACTTCGGTTGACCATCGCGAGAATGGCGACAGACCCATTCCTTCAGCGATTTAATCTCACCATGCACGTGAATAGTATGAGCGGTTGTTCTTCCTCTACCGAATTGTTTCCCGATACCGGGTATGCCGGTCGACGGAACATTTATCAGGCAGCAAAGGAAAAGGTGTATGTGGTTGGGCAGTACGATGCACGAGTCATCGATTCACAGAACTGTCGCACGAGTCTCTCGGAATTTCGATCTCTCGATCGAGATGTCATCTTTGTCGGAAGCTTTGATCAAGATGAGGCAAAGCACTGGCGGTATTTCCCCGCTGCCCAGCGGCCGGAACTACCATTCGAGAAACGATAACCGGGCGCTGTACCAAACGAACCACTGCGGAGAAAATGCCGTGACTTGTTCGCTGCCCTGATCTTCATCCGCTCTCCATCTGCAAGACGAGCATCGTTGTACTATGCAACAGCCGATCATTGGGTATCACCAGGACGAACACGGCGATTGGGTGGCCAATCTGACCTGTGGCCATGGGCAGCACGTACGGCATCATCCCCCCTTCATCAATCGCCCCTGGGTACTCACCGTCGCAGGGCGCGAGCAGCATCTGGGCACCCATCTGGACTGCAAGAAATGCGAAGAACCGGCTGCTGAATCCCCTCCGACTTCAGGATAAGCTCTGCACCGTCCGTTCTCTTCCTTCACGAACGCTGCCTGTCCACGGTTCCAAAGAGCGTCCGATCGGATCCTGTCCGATGACAGAGCCGTTTGCATCTCTTGACAGGGCTTATGGATTTATTTGACAACCATTGCAAGTGATCGAGGTGGATCAGACAAACCATGCTGACTCAACGGTACCAGATAGTCCTTCTCCTTGTATTAGTAGCTCTCTTTAGCTGCTATTTACTGTTGCCACTGAGTGCTTCCTATTTCTTAGCGAATAGGCTGCGTGACTATGGCTACAGCAACGTGATCCTCCAGCTCAGCTATCCAGGCTGGACGCATATGCGCATTCCTGTGATTTCATTTCAAGAGGATTTGGGCGAAGAACGACTGATGGTCTCGCTGACAGATACGGAAATACGATATGATCTGACCGAACTGCTTCAAGGGCGTGTCAATCGCATCTTATTGAGAGACGCGGCCATCCATGTGCTGAACGTGCAGTCCACCGAACCCACCGCGGAAGATGGGCGAGATACGGATCAGTCTGATGATGAGCGATTGCCATGGCGATTGTTGACGGCAGGAGATCTCTTACACAGTCTTCCGATCTTCCCGTTTGACGAGTTGCAACTAGATCATCTCACCATCTTTCGTGAACAGGCAACGGGTCCACTGCGCAGAGTGACGATTGACGGGAATCTGACGTACAGCGGCCGAGAGGTCGGTGGTCACCTCGTCTTTCGCGGACGCGATACCGCATCCTATCGCCTGGCCGTAGTCGGGCATTCTGCCAGTACCTGGTCGGTGATCTTGGCATCGCAGCGACCGCAAGCGGCACCGATCGTTTCCTGGCAGTCGCAGTCGCATCCGAACGATTCACAAATTCAGGTCAATGGGCGCCTTGAGATCAACGTGCAAGAACTGGCTCCATTCATCGCACTCCTTGTCCCGATCGGTCCCGAACTGGAAAAAGTCACGGGAGAGGTGGCGATAGATTGGGCGGGGAATGCTGCCGCAGAGGCCGCACTCAGCTCGTTGTGGGAAGACGAACGCACACATCTGGACGGCACTATGCGAGTCAATGTCACGCTGCCGGCTCTGAAAGGCGTGGCAAAGGATATTGCCATTGCCTACGAGGGGAGATTCGGAGGAAATGCCACTCAGGCAGAGTGGGCCATGAGCCCCGGTGTCTTGCTGACCGCGACGATTAATACCCAACCACGCATTATTCCCGAAGCGATCCGATTGATCCTTCCTCATGGGGATCAGCTGGTACGAATTGAGAATAGCAAGCCTGTGCAGGGGACTCTCTATTGGAAAGAAACGCCGATACGTACGGTGGCGCAAGGACCATTGCATGTGACCTACGGTCTGACACCAGGGCCGTTGGTGGCACAGTTCGAAACCACCCGTGCCGAGGGCCTTGGCTATGAGTTGGTATTGGCCGAAGGGGCCTATCACCTGGAAGGTGTTCTTCCGAAGGCCATTACTGAAAGGCTGTCAGCGAAGGAGGCGACGGGAAAAATTCAAGGGACAGTGAAGCTGGCTCGGTCACACCTGCGTGGCATACTGTTACCGCCATCTTCAGTGACGGCGAAACAGATCGGACAAGGCTCCACGCTTATTTCCAGCGTCACGCTGAATTTGTCAGAGCCGCTGACAGTTGAGTGCGACCTGACAGCGATCCACTGCAGCGGGGGAGTGATGATCGCAACGATTCGAGCTCCAACCATGAAACTAAGCGGTCGGAACATTCGAATCACGCGAGGTAGCTTGAGGCTGCAGAGGGCAGAAACAACCAGGACCGCATGGGCCGCAGAAGGAACGTTGTCGGTCGCGGGAATAAGTCCGGAGTCGGGTTCTTGGGGGCCTGCCACGAGTGATTGGCTAGTCAAATTCTCGGCAGATCAGGGCAGCATCAAGGCCGACCTGCGAGTCGATACCCCAACGCACGAAGGGTTCGCGACCGCTACGATCGAGCAGCCTCTCCAGACGGCGCAAGGAGTGATGCATGGTGTCATCGGTCCGGTGACATTTAACGGCACTGATCGGCGGCTCAGCAAGATGATCATGGGACTTCCTCCTTCATCCGATCTGATCGATGGAATATTCACGGCCACCGTCGATGCCTCCTGGCCAAGCGGCTCCCACGACCGGATCAATATGATGAATGCCGTCTCAGCAACCGCGAAGGTTGTGGCTGAGAAACTGTCCGGCCACTACACCGATTATGTCGTCAAGGGTTTGAGCACCACGATGGTGTTCCATACCCAAGGGCTTGAATCAATTGTCATGAACCAACCAGCCTCACTCGTCGTTGCGACAGTCCAGAGCGGTGTTGACGTCGCCAATCTTATGGCCTCCTACCAAATAAAGTGGAAATTAACAGATGATCTGCCGATGATAGATGTGAGAGACTTCCAGTGCGAAATATTTGGAGGGACGGTCAGCAATCCTGGTCCTGTGGTAGACGTAGCCAGGCCGCCGGTGACCACGACATTTTCTCTGCGAAATCTTGATCTTGCGAAAATTCTCAACGTGGAACAACAGAAGGGGCTCCAGGGAACCGGAACACTTCATGGGACACTTCCCGTGACCATTACGTCGAGTGGGATCATCGTGAAAGATGGCGTGATGGAAGCACAGCCTCCGGGAGGGGTCATACGGTACGTCTCGACGTCCGATTCGTCGAAGGTCTTTACGGAATCTGATCGGCAAGTCCAGCTGGTTGCAGAAGCACTCAACAACTTTCAGTACTCACACTTGCGCGTCGGCGTGAAATACGGAGAAACCGGAATGTTGGACCTGAACGCTCGGGTGGAAGGCAGGAATCCAGACCTCCGAAGTGTCCCTCCGATTCACTTCAATCTGACCGTGCAGGAGCACATCCCTACGCTTCTTAAAAGTCTTCGCCTGGTCGAAGATATCCAGGGGACCATCGAACGAAAGTATAAACGAGTAGGACCACTATGAGGCGGACCATGCAGAGCGGAACCATACGGATAGGCGTTGGCGTGCTGGCGTGGGCACCTCTGCTCCTGATCTTGGATGCCTGTACACCGCGAGTCGAGGTTGCTGCGCCGGACAAACCGATTACGATCAATCTCAATGTGAAGATCGATCATGAGATTCGGCTGAAAGTTGACAAGGACTTGGATCAGGTTCTGTCGAATGACAGCGGACTATTCTAGTTGGGGAGGGAAAGAACGATGTTCATAGCACGGCTAACCAGTGCGGTGTGTGTGACGATCATATGGGCAGTAGTCACTTCGTCTGCCTTCGCACTCTCATTGGATGAAGCGAAAGCAAACGGGTTGGTCGGAGAAAAGGCCAACGGCTACCTGGGGGCGGTGAACCCTGCCAATGCCGAAGCCCAAGTATTAATCGAGGAGGTGAATCAGAAGCGGCGGCAGGCCTACGAAGATATCGCAAAGAGAAACGGCACCAATGTCCAGGCCGTTCAAAGGCTCGCCGGAGAAAAGGCCATTCAGAACACCAAACCAGGAAACTTTGTTGAGGGTCCTGGTGGGTGGATGAAGAAATAACCACCTATCCGTAGCGATCATTCTTCCAAGGAAACGCGGTGTTGGAATACCCGCGGACTTCCCAAAACCCTTTCTCATCTTTATCTGAAAACGTAATTTCCTTCACCCACTTCGCTCCCTTCCAGGCATACCGTTTGGGGACGATCACACGGACCGGACCACCATGGTCTCGGGATAAGGGTTTGCCATTCCAGCTATGAGCGATCAGCACATCGTCATCGTCACAGGCCTCAAGCGGGAGGTTCGTGGTGTAATCGTCATAGGACTTGAACAGGACAAATCGGGCAAGCGACAGCGGTTTTACCATGGACATAATGTGCTTAAAGCTCACGCCCTCCCAGTCGTTGTCATAACGGCTCCATGAGGTAACGCAATGGAAGTCCGACCGGTCTTTGAATTGGGGTTGTGCCAAGAATTGCTCCCATGTCCAGGCAAGAGGGGCAGCGACAAATCCGCCGATGCTGAGTCTCCATTCGCCTAAAGGTATCTCGGGTTTGAAGCCGAGATCCAGCACGGGAAAGTTGTCGACGAGGTGTTGGCCGGGAGGGAGGCGCTCGTCTCCTTCATAGAACACTTCGCGTTCTTCTCCACCTCGACGAGCCTTGGCCCATTGTTCTTTGGTTTTTATGAGTCGGCTTTCTTCCATGCCCAGGCCCTCCTGGGATGAGAGTAGTCTAGCCATGATTGATCTTACAAGGGGGTTATGAGGAAGCGGATGGAGCGAGAAGTCTATCGATGATTTCCTGATAGTCTGCAAGTGGTCTGGCACCGATCAGCGGACGACCATTGATGAAGAAAGTCGGTGTACTTGTCACACCGACTTTGAGCCCATCTTGCAAATCCTTCAATACCTCGTCACGGTAACGGTTGTCCTTTAGACACACGTCGAATGGAGGCTGGTGCAGTCCTAGATCTTTGGCGAGAGAGGAATAATTCCATCTGGTTGTCGGTGATTGTCGGGTGAACAAGGCATCATGATAGTCCCAAAACCGGCCTTGTTCTGCAGCGCACTGAGCGGCTACCGCAGCAGGCAGTGCCTGGTGATGATTCGGCCCTGGAAAATCACGGTAGACGAGCTTCACCTTTCCAGGATACTTTGCGAGGAGGGCCTTCAACACGGGGACGCTGTTCTTGCAATAGGGACATTCAAAGTCAGAGAACTCAATAATTGTGACCGGTGCGTGTGCGGTGCCGGTCCAAGGATCATCGTCAGGACTGACGTCTAGCACTGGTAGTTCTGGCTGAGAAAGACTCACGTGAATCTCTGCCTTTCGACGCAACTGAACCAAGAGCGCCCGCCGAACTCTCAACATTTCCTCTGAAACAAACGGGAACGGTGACGACTTTCCGGTCAGACGGATTGGCCCTGGGAAACCCGCCAGCTTGGCCACGGTTTCAGATTCACCCGCTCGCTCGATGAGGTCAGAAACGGTCACACCGACTCGGGCTGCTTCTGCAGCCAGCAATTCTTCCTCAATGAGATGTTGGGTCGACTCACGCAGCAGCTTTGTCCGCTGCTCTTCTAATTGATACAACGAAAGAGCGACGGTCTGTTCGACTTCCGCTAGCGTAATGGGCCGTGTCCCAACGGTAGCAACCACTTGGGTGTGCGTGTCAGAAGCAGAGGATTGCGGTTTCGCAGTAGTGTGGCGGGAGGTGCTCGCGCTGAACAGGAAAAAAAGCAGAGCGCCGATACCGGCTACTATTCCAGCGATCGAGGTTATCTTCACATCCGCCCCCTGAGAGATATGTTGAAGGTAGCAACACCTCTATAGAAATCCAGCGATTCTTGAGAATCGGAATCGAACGTATGGTTGCTTGGCCACCGCAATGCGCCAGTTCCCACCCCTTTCGAACCTTCAGAAAAATGGTTCCCCGATGGATCCTACAAACTGGCAAATGGCGTAATCAGAACCCAGGAGAGGCGCTTCTCAATGGTAAAGGCTTACGTGAAAAGCGAATTCTCAATGGCCATGCGAACGTCCATAAATCCTGCCGAATATCCCCTCCAAAGTAGTACCCACTCTGGATACGAAAACCCCTACCAGCTCGGTATGGCAGCTAACCAGATTTGTTCTAGGCTTAGTCACATGAGCCGCAGCGAACAGAAAACCACAGAGGTGACGTTTCCACAGGACACACGGACCACACTGGGACAATTCCAATGAACTGGATACATGACTTTTACGATTCTTCGGTCGCAATACCCCTGTCGCTGATTGTACTGGCTGCAATCAGCTTGCTGAGCTGGAGAAAACAAGGACGGCAGATCATTTTGATACTGACCTTGTTGCTCTACACCAGATACCTGGTATGGCGCGGGCTGTACACATTAAATACGGCCGATTGGTCGAGCCTGCTGGTCAGCTGGACGGTCTATATAGCTGAGCTCTATGCCTTCATTCAGATCCTCCTCTTTGCCTATCATGCATGGTCTCCGCTGGAACGGAAGGCGGTACGGCCAACCAGCTATCCGACAGTGGACATTTTTGTAACAGTCGTGCACGAACCATTAGAAATCCTCCGCCGTACCTTAATCGGATGCACGAACCAAAAGTATCCACAGGATCGCTATCGGGTCTATGTGCTCGATGATGGCCAGCGGGATGAGGTTCAGCGCTTAGCGGCATCGCTCAACTGCGAATATATACGCCGACCCAACAGACTGCATGCCAAAGCCGGCAATCTGAACCATGCGTTGCAGCACACAAACGGGGAAATCATTGCAATCTTCGATGTAGACCATGTGCCGACCAAAGATTTCTTGTATGACACGGTTGGATTGTTCCATGACGAGAAAGTGGCCATTGTCCAAACGCCACATCACTTTTACAATCCTGACATCTTCCAAAAGAATCTGCAGATCGAAGGAGTGCTCAAGAATGAACAGGCTCTCTTCTATCGTGTCCTTCAATCGGGACGTGACCGGCATAACAGTGCGTTCTTTGCCGGAAGCTGTGGCCTACTCCGGCGCCGAGCTCTAGAGGAGATCGGCGGTTTTCGGATGGAAACGGTGACCGAAGACATCCATACCAGTATGGTGATCCACGCGAAGGGGTATCGCTCGTGCTACCTGAATAAGGTCTTAGCAGCCGGCTTGATGCCGGAGACGTTCGAACGCACGATGAAACAACGGATTCGTTGGGCAACGGGGCATGTACAGATCCTGTTCAGATTTAATCCATTCACGATGCGAGGACTGAGCCTGGCTCAGCGATTCGGCTATTTTGCCTCCATTTTCTACTTTCTCCACGGAATCCCACGGGTCATCTGCCTTGTGGCGCCGCTGTTCACGCTGCTGTTCGGTGTTGTGCCGGTCGCAGCCGATGTTCCATCGATCGTCAGTTTCTTCGGGTCGTATTACCTGGCAACACTCGTGATGTTACGGACTGTCAGCCGAGGGACTCGCAATGCGTTCTGGTCCGATATCTATGAAACAGCCGACTGTGTGGCTCTCAGCGGGGCAACGCTCAAGACGGCAGTTCAGCCTCGAAAGCCTCGGCCATTTATCATTACACCAAAAGGAATTGCGCAGGAGAAGCAGGGTGCGGCGAGGTTCAAGTACATCATTCCCCACGTCGTCATCATGGGGTTGCTCATCGCCGGGCTGGTCACTGGAGTTCGTCTCTGGCTCACACAGGTACCAGTTCCAGGGCTGACCGTCAGTCTATTTTGGGGAGGAATCAACCTGATCCTAGTCAGTGTCGCCATCTTAGCGGCAGCAGAAGTGCCTGAATGGCGGGCGTTCTTCAGGATTAAGCGACGATTGTCGTGCGATGTGGCGACATCTGACCGCCAGCTTCATGGCATCGTCGTTGATATCAATGAAACTGGTGCCTGTGTCCGTCTGCCCGGACAGCTACAGGCTGACGGGAAGAGCCTCTTATGCACTATCAAAGGGCTGCGTGGGGAACGGCTTACACTAAGAGCCAGAATCTGCAGGCAACATCGTTTGTCACCGCGAGTTGTCGAAATCGGGTTGAAATTTGAGGACATCGAGGAGAAGCAGACTGAGGCGTTGATTGCCCTCACGTTTTCTGACTCCTCCGTGTGGAATCAACCGGATGTGGAGCCCGGGATTGCTCGAAGTTTCTGGTCCGTATTCCGTGTGTTTCAGAAAATAGTGGCGAAGTCTCGAACCTCACACCGACGACATGTCCGTATTCCCTACCAGCAGAATTGTCGTCTTGTGTTTCGTGATCGAATCTTGACTGGTAAGCTTGAACAGATTTCTCAAGCTGGACTTTCCGTCCATATTCCGGGGACGGTCGATCTCGTCGATGTCAAGGGGATGCTCTATGTCGGGGCATTCTCTCTACGAATACGCCGGACATGGATCACACAGTCTCACGAGATGGTGCAGGCAGGGTTCACGATTGAAGGGATAGAGAAGGGAGCCGATCGATGGTGCGAACTCACCGCACGTGCGGCCTGATGCTGGCGACAGTTTTGTCCTGGCCTGGCATCGCAGGAGCTGGAGATATCTTTACTGGCTTCCAGATGGACAACCATAACCAGTATTTTGCCTATATGGGTGTGCGCACTCCCATCATGGCCACATCATCGAATCTGCAGCCATTCGTACAATTCATGGGGGCTGGCCTAGGATATTCATTCAAAGACCGTGGCCTCATCCGGGATGCTGAGCTTCAGTTTGCCACTCCGGCTGCAGGATTGAAGTATCAGCAAGGGGCATGGAGTTTCCTCGGGTTCGCCGGGCCACAGTTTCGATGGAAGCAGCAGGACCTGCAGAGTGGCGGACGGAGTCATGAGCACGACATCGGGTTTCAAGTGCAAGGGGAGGCCTTCCGCTGGCAGGAGCAGGGGATTGTGCATGCCATCGTATCGTATACCAATTTGGATGGGTTGGTCTGGAGCAGACTGCGAGGCACGAGGCGTGTCTACCAAATGGATCAAGGGTGCTGTTCCGTGTATCTCGGCTGGGATGTCGCAGGTATGGGGAATAAGGACTTCTATGCAGTGCAGACGGGACCCATCGCACAGGTGCCGATCGGTCATTTCTATCTGACGCTCAAGGGCGGCTACCAATATTCTCAAACATTCCTCAACGGAGCGTATGGCGGTCTAGAAGTGTATGTGCCGTTTTAGGATGAATCCATAGTAGCGGATGTCTTCCCACCTTCAGTAGTTCTGCCAGAGATAGATTGCGTCTGAAGATACTCCCCTCGACACAGACCTTTCATCGAGACCATGTTTCCACATCTGGCAAGAACCCTTGGTTCTGCACCGTTTAAAACCGATTCCTCAGTGCCAATTGCCTTCTGTGCAACGATTCGATTCTGATGTGTTGTGCTCCTCAAGCAGCGGGTGATCCCACATCCAACCAGGCCCCTCCAAAGTAGTACCCACTCTGTGCACGTCTCCCCCTACGAGCTTGCTATGCACAGATCGCGAGTTCTGTTCTAGGCTTAGTCACATGAGCCGCAGCGAACAGAAAGCCGCAGAGGGAACGGTTCCGCAGGGCACATGGACCGCGCACAGGGCTGCCGAAGAGTTCTGACGCAAAGGAGACAACACGAGCATGTCTAGATGGGATGAATCATTGATCGGGACCAGCCGGTGTTTTCTTCAAGTGAAGGGCATGATTCCACTCTTGAGCAAGTCCAAGGCGACGGTGTTGATTGCAGGGGAGACCGGGACGGGTAAGGAACTGTTTGCACGAGCGCTGCATTATTCGAGTGAGCGGAGCGGAAAGCCATTTGTGCCCGTGAATTGCGCGGCCCTGCCGGATCATCTAGTCGAAAACGAGCTGTTCGGCCACAGCAAGGGGGCATTTACCGGTGCCCTCATTGAAAAACACGGGCTCCTTCATGAGGCAGACGGCGGGACCTTGTTCCTTGATGAAATCAACAGCCTCAACATGGTGGCTCAAAGCAAACTGCTGCGCGTGCTGCAGGATCAGGAGTTCAGGCCGTTGGGCTCCACAAAAAGCCGAGCCGTCGATGTGAAAATCGTGGCCGCAACCAATACGGACTTACGGTACTTGGTTGAAGCCCGCCAATTCAGAGAAGACTTGTTTTATCGCCTAAATGTGTTGTCCATGGTGCTGCCTCCGCTGCGAGACAGACAGGAAGATATCCCTGAGCTCGCCAGACAGTTTGTAAAACGTTCAGCAGAAGAATTCGGCAGGGGAGCAATCCGGCTATCTCCCGACGCGATCAGGAAGATGATGGCCTATGCGTGGCCGGGCAATGTGAGGGAGTTGCAATCGGTGATCCATCGCGCTGTAGCAATGGCGATAGGCGAGACATTGGAAGGGTCGGACCTCGACGTGCCCGACCAGGAACCGACTGGATCAATAGCGACGCATATGCCGGATCGGCCCGAGGGAATCGTGCTCGATCCGGACGGGTTTCAGGCGATGAAGGTGAAGATGATCGACGAGTTCGAGCGAGCGTATCTAAGCAAGCTGCTCTCCTCGCATCAGGGGAATATTTCTAAAGCAGCACGCGCCGCACACAAAGAGCGCCGTGCGTTTCAACGGTTGCTGCATAAGCACGGTCTCGATCGCCATATGTTCTCTGTGGCCTAACAAGATGCGTTGTAACCCTATGCCTGAGGCGTAAGTGCCGCAGGAGAGGATACTTCGACTGAGGATCGCCCAAGATTCCGCGCGGTTCGATGAGCGCGTGGATGGGCATTAAACATGCGTGTAACCAGCAACTATGGAAAGGCCTGATCAGTCCGCAAACAGCGATGGTGTGGCATGGCTGCTACTCGGATATCTCTGCTCCCATCCAGACGCGAAGGATACAGCCGAGGGAATAGAGACCTGGTGGCTTCGCGCGCATGGGGTCGATGTCAATGACAGGGATGTGAAGGAAGCGCTCACTGATCTCGTTTCACGGGACTGGCTGATCCGGAGAGGAAGCCTGTCAGGCCGGCAGATCTACGGCTTGAACCAAGCCAGAAGAGCGGAGCTGCAAGAGCTTTTGGAATCAAGGAAGTAAGGCTATCGGCAGAATCGGCTACCTCTCTGGCATGCTAAGACGCGCCTTTCCGCAGGCAAGACCGCAACTGACTCACTAACCTCCCTGTCCATCCGCTTCACGTTTCACGAAATACGCTCGCTCGCCTCGCGGCGAAGCCGAGGTCCTCGCTACGCGGGCGGAGCGGGCTTCACGCACTATGGGCAGGAGCCGACTTCCACCATATTCGATGCAGCCGTTCCAGGAGCGGCGTTGGGAACGGCTTGGCGGGCGATACGAAGATTCTCCGAGGCCTTCTCGTAGTACTGCGGACTGAGTTCGATGGCCTTCTCGAAGCAGACGACCGCTTTCTTCGTGCTGTTGACGCCGAGGAGAGCGACACCAAGGTTGTTATAGGCACGTGGTTCATCCGTTGCTTTTTTGAAGGTGTTGAACGCATCGACATAACGGCGGCGCTGGACATAGGCGATGCCCAAATTGTTATAGAGCTTGGGAGCGTTCGAACCAGCAGCGACGGCCTGCTCATACGCATCGATGGCTGAGTCGTAGTTCCCGCTCAGCGCATAGGCAAGGCCCAGGTTATTCAACACGCTCGGCTCGCGTGGGCGATAGGTGAGCGCTGTGTGATAGGACGCAATGGCGTCGGCGTGGCGCTTGCCCTGATCGTAGAAGAGACCAAGCAAGTTATGCGCTTGCCAGCTCGATGGATTAAGCGTGACGGCTTTCGTTAAGGCCTTCTCGGCTTCCGCCGACTTGCCCTGCATCAGATAGATCTGTCCAAGGCCCTCATGGACCGGCGCAGACTCGGGCTCACGGAGACGGAGGTCCTGAAACTGTGTCAGGGCTTGATCGAGAAGCCCCTGTTGGAGAAACATCTGCCCCAGCTTGAGTCTGGCTGAATTGCGGGTCGGATCGGCCTTCAAGGCCTTGTCATAGTGAAGGCTGGCCAGCGGATAGTTCCGATTTTGCGCGTCAAGAT
>Ga0224505_10000696_pt1 | contig 22672 bp, 23 predicted proteins | sample SF_Jan12_sed_USG_FD_169102 | JGI IMG/M metagenome (GOLD analysis project Ga0224505, IMG submission 169102) | Sediment microbial communities from San Francisco Bay, California, United States - SF_Jan12_sed_USGS_4_1 | ecosystem: Environmental > Aquatic > Marine > Sediment | place: USA: California... | reverse complement strand
GGCGGTCGCCGGCCGCGGGGTGCTGAGTTCACCGGACTCGGTGGTCCCGCCGTCCGGTTTGGTGGGGCCTGTCACCGGGCGCGGGGGTGTTTGCCGGACTCGGTGGTCCGGCCGTCCGGTTTGGTGGGGGCGGTCGCCGGCGGGGGTGCTGGTTTCGCCGGGCCCGGTGGTGCGGCCGTCCGGTTCGGTGGGGGCGGTGACCGGCCGCGGGTGTTGCGTTCACCGCCCAATCCGGGGTCGCCGTGGGCCTAGGCTCCGGGGCATGCGCTTCTCGTTCGCCGAATCGATGACCGATCCCGCCTACTACCTGCCGCTGGCCCAGGCGTGCGAAGCGGCGGGATGGGACAGCATGATCGTGCCCGACAGCATCGCGTATCCCGAGGAGTCCGACTCCACCTACCCGTATACGCCCGACGGCACTCGGGAGTTCCTCGACGGGGCGCCGTTCCTCGAACCGTTCACCCTCATCCCCGCCATGGCCGCCGTCACCGAGCAGCTGCGGTTCACCACCTTCGTGGTCAAGCTTCCCATCCGGCACCCGGTGCTGGTGGCCAAGCAGGCCACCAGTGTGGCCGTGCTTTCGAACAACCGATTCGGCTTCGGCATCGGCACCAGCCCCTGGCCCGAGGACTATGCCATCTGCGACGAGCGGTGGGAGCGACGAGGCGCCCGCACCGACGAGATGATCCGCATCATCCGAGGTCTGGCCACCGGTGACTACTTCGCCTTCGACGGCGAGTTCTACGACCTCCAGTCCATCAAGATGACCCCGGCACCCACCAAGCCGCTCCCCATCCTCATCGGTGGCCACAGCGATCGGGCCCTGCGACGAGCGGCCGAGCTCGGCGACGGGTGGATGCACGCCGGCGGCGATCCAGCCGACCTGACCCGCTACCTCGACACCATCAACGAGCTCCGGAAACGCTACGAGCGCGACCACCTGCCCTTCGAGGTCCACGTGATCTCACTCGACGCCTACTCCGAAGAGGGTGTCGAACGGCTGCACGAGCAGGGAGTCACCGACGCCATCGTGGGCTTCCGCAACTCCTACGAGCCCGGCCCCGACACCGAGCCGCTCGAGAAGAAGATCGAGGCCATCAACTGGTTCGGCCAGGAGATCATCGCCAAGACGCGGTGACTCCGGGGGCGGCCATCGGTCAGCTCATCTCCGGCATGCGGGCGATGAGGTCGACCAGATGGGCGGCCATGGCCGCAGCTGGTGCGTCGTGGTTCCAGCCGTGCCCGCAGAACAGGCGGTCGAAGCCGCACTCGTGATCGGCGAAGCGGGACAACGAGGCCGTCTGCTCGGGCCAACTGAACCAGCACGCTCGTCGGAAAGCGTGCAGTTGCTCCCGGTTGGGGTTCCACGACAGCGAGTCACCCGAGAACAGCAGGTGGCCATCGACCAGGTACAGCACGGTGCCTCTGGTGTGGCCCGGCACGGGAAAGGCGGTCACATCGTCGCCCACGGTGGACGGCTCGGTTCCCTCGATCAGATCGGTGGCGTAGGGGGCGGCGTCGCGGTCGTCGGAGTGGATCCAGACGCGCGCGCCGAAGTGGTCGGCGTAGCGCTCGGCGTCGGCCACGTCGTCGCGATGACTGAGCAGGATGTGAGCCAGACCACCCCGCTCGGCCAGCGGCCCGGCCACCTCACGGGTCCAACGCGGTGCGTCGACCATGACATTGCCGGTCCGACGCTGCACGAGGTACGAGTGGGCGCCGAACGAGGACCGGGCGTTGTGGCCCAGCCGGAACACCCCATCGCCCAGGTCCTCGGGGAAGACCGGGGCGGGCGGCTTGCGGTGCGTCACATGGCCCACCGACCGGGTCGGACAGACCATCACCGCCCGCCAGGCCATCTCGATCTCGGCCGGTGTCTCGGGCTGACGGGTGAACACCGAGACCCCATCGCCCGGGTTGCGAGCGATCAGGCCTGGCGCCACCTGGCGGGCCGCGTCGCAGTCGATGCAGCGGGTGTCGACGAACCAATCGCCGGGAGCCCCGCTCGCGTGGCGATCTTCGAGGCGGGCCATGGGTGAAGCGTAGACGCAGCGCGAGAGGCGGCCTCAGGCATCGCCTCGGGGCGTCCTGTCACGGTGTGTCTACGCCCTCGACCTGCGCCTTCAGCTGCACGAACGCCATGCGGATCTGGCTGAGCCCATCTCTCAGGGTGGACTCGGCCTCCCCCAGTCGACCTTGGAGTCCGTCGATCACCGCCGTCATGGCATCGATGGCCACGGTCGCCTGCTCGAAGTTCGGCGGATCCTGGGAGAGGTGGATGGCCGCCAGTTCGTAGAAGCCCATGACGTGGTTGGCCACCACATCGGCCGCCGGTGCCCCAGCCACCCGCTCTTGCACCTCGGCCATCTCGGCCGCCATGGCCCGGGCCTGCTCCTGTTGCTCGGGGGACAGGTCGTCGAACGAGGGCACGTCGCCTGGGCCGGCCGGCTCGGCGGGCTCATCGCCGACGGGGTGCTCACCACCGGGTGTCCACAGGCTCATGGTTTCCTCCTCGTCGGGTCCGGACGGACGCCCTGCTACGCTACCGGCCACAATGCAACGACAAGTGGGAGGCCGTCGCCTTCCCACCCGGCCACCGCGAGGTGCGGCCGGGTCGCCCACGGATCCAGCCGGCCCTTCATCGTGTCGGTCTGGGAGGATGGTGCGTACGCCCGCCTGTCGCCTGCGTCCGCCGTCGCCAACTGGTGACGATCCACCACGAAAGGAATCCGTGTATGCGGAGTGAGCGGCAATAGCTGCCAACAGGAGCGATGACGCTCGGATCAACGATCAGATCCGAGCCCGTGAGGTTCGCCTCATCGGGGCCGATGGCGAGCAGATCGGCATCAAGGCGCTGCCCGAGGCCCAGAACATGGCCCGCGAGCAGGGTCTCGACCTCGTCGAGATGGCGGCCAACGCCAACCCGCCGGTCTGTCGGATCATGGACTACGGAAAGTACAAGTACGAGGCGGCCCAACGCGACAAGGAATCCCGCAAAAAGGCCAGCCACATCGTCGTCAAGGAGATGAAGTACCGGCCCAAGATCGGCATAGGCGACTTCGATACCAAAACCAACAAGGTCGAGGCGTTCCTGTTCGATGGCAACAAGGTCAAGGTCACCATCATGTTCCGGGGCCGAGAGATGCAGCATCCCGAACTGGGTCGCCACATCCTCGACCGGGTCGCCGAGGCGGTGGCCCATGCCGGAGCCGTGGAGGTCTATCCCAAACAGGATGGCCGCAACATGGTGATGGTGCTCGGGCCCGACAAGCGGGCCCAGGCAGCCTGGAAGGCCGAGCAGGAGGCCGAGGCCGAAGCCGAAGCGGCTGAGGCCGAAGTCACCGAAGCCGAAGTCACCGAAGCCGAAGTCGTCGAAGCCGAGGTCGTCGAATCCGCCGAAGCCGTTCCTGCCGTCGCCGAGGGCGACGACTGACGCTCGCACCCATCTCGCATCCGCAGAAAGAGGACAGATCCATGTCGAAGATGAAGACCCACCGCGGCGCGGCCAAGCGCTTCAAGGTGACCGGCAGCGGCAAGCTGCGCCGCCGCAACGCCAACCTTTCGCACATCCTCGAGAAGAAGTCGCCCAAGCGCAAGCGCCGCCTCAGTCGCGAGTCCGACGTGCACAAGTCGAACGAGCGCCAGGTGCGCCGCCAACTGGGCATCTGAGCACCGAGCGCCCGTCGCTCGTCCCACCCCTCCGCAGAAAGGACCGATCATGGCCAGAGTCAAGCGCGCCGTCCACTCCAAGAAGCACCGTCGAGCCACCCTCGAGAAGGCCAAGGGCTACTACGGCAACAAGAGCCGCTCGTACCGGGCGGCCAACGAACAGGTGATGCACTCGGGCAACTACGCCTTCCGTGATCGCCGGGCCCGCAAGGGCCAGTTCCGGCGGCTCTGGATCCAGCGCATCAACGCCGGCTGCCGGATGCACGGCACCACGTACAGCCAGTTCATCAGTGGCCTCAAGCAGGCCGGGGTCGAGGTCGACCGCAAGAACCTGGCCGATCTGGCCGTCAACGAACCGGCCGCCTTCAAGGCGCTGGTCGACGTAGCCAGCGACGCCACCGCCGACGCCGCCTGAGATGACGCCCGGAGCCGACGCTCCGACGGTGCTCTCGGCCGACAACCCGAAGATCAAGCAGGCTCGCCGGTTGGCCCGGTCCCGGCGCGAACGGGCTGCCGCGGGCCGCTACGTGATCGAGGGGCCGGGGCTGGTACGTGACGCGTCGTCGGCCGAGGTCCCGTTGGACTACGTGCTGGTCCCCGACGAGGTGGCCCGCCCCGATCTGACCGGCGTACGGGCACCGGTGTTCGTCGTGCCCCAGCGCTCGTTCGCCAGCATCGCCACCACGGTGACCCCCCAGCCCGCACTGGCGGTGGCGGTCACCGCTCCGCATCCCGTCGTCATCGGTCGGGGCCTGGTGCTGGTGTTGGCCGCAATCGCCGATCCCGGCAACGCCGGCACGCTCATCCGGGCGGCCGAGGCCGCGGGGTCGGTCGGCGTGTTCCTGGTGGGCTCGAGCGTCGATCCCTTCGGGCCGAAGACGGTGCGATCGAGCGCCGGCTCGGTGTTCCGCATGCCCCTCGAATCGGTCTCGGTGGCCGACCTCCGCCAACGCGTCGCCGACGCCGAGGTCATCATGTGGGGGGCGATCGCCGTCGGAGGCGAGCCCTGTGACGAGGTCTGGTTGGGCGGAGCTCCGTTGGTCGTCGTCGGCAACGAGCGCCACGGCATCGACGAGGGCCTCGGCGTCGACCACTGGGTCTCGATCCCGATGGCTGGAGGGCCCGAGTCGCTCAATGTGGCCATGGCCGGCACCGTGCTGTTGTTCGAGGCCGCTCGTCAGCGGCGAAATGGACGCGGCAGTGACTGACCCATCGCCTACCCTGCAACGATCGCCGCCACACCACTGACCCGATAGATGGAACTCGACCTCGACGCCCACCTGGCCGACGCCGAGAAGGCGGCCGCGGCCGCCAGCACCGAAGCCGATGTCCGCGCCCTGTCGGCGGAGTATCTGGGCAAGAAGAGCCAGCTCAAGGCGGCCAAGAAGCAACTCGGGGCCCTCGATCCCGACGAGCGACGGTCGGCGGGCCTGCGGCTCAACGATGCCATCGAAAGGCTCGAGACGCTCTTCGAGCACCGTGGGTCCCAACTGGCCGACGAGGCCCGTCGATCCCAGCTCGAGGCCGAGAGGCTCGACCTCACCGAGCTCCTCCACCCGATCGAGCGGGGCCACCTCCATCTCGTCACCCAGGCTCGAGATCGGCTCGAGGACGTATTCGTCGGCATGGGCTACGAGGTTGCCGAGGGACCCGAGGTGGAAACCGCCTGGTACAACTTCGAGGCCCTCAACATCCCCGAGTGGCATCCGGCCCGCGGGTCGTTCGACACCATCTTCGTCGACCTCGGCGAACCCGAATCGGTGATGCTGCGATCGCACACCTCGCCCGTGCAGATCCGCACCATGGAGGTGCAGGAGCCGCCGATCTACATCGTGGCACCGGGACGCACCTTCCGCACCGACACGGCCGACGCCACCCATCTGCCGGCCTTCAACCAGATCGAGGGGCTGGTGATCGACCGCGGCATCACTCTGGGCGATCTTGCCGGCACCATCGACACGTTCGTGCACGCCTTCTTTGGCGGAGAAGTCAGGAGTCGGCTCCGGCCCAGCTACTTTCCCTTCACCGAGCCGTCGGCCGAGTTCGACATCTCCCGCCCCGACGGTTCGTGGCTCGAACTGGGGGGCTGTGGAATGGTGCACCCCAACGTGTTGCGCAACTGCGGCATCGACCCCGATCGATGGCAGGGCTTCGCGTTCGGTTTCGGCATCGATCGCCTGGCCGTGATGCGATACCAGCTCGACGACATCCGAGAGCTGGTCAACAACGACGTTCGCTTCCTGCGGCAGTTCTGATGGGAGTCCCGATGGGTCGTCCGCGCCATGCTCGCGAGGTGTCATCGTGAAGGTGCTGCTGTCGTGGTTGCAGGAATTCGCGCCCGACATCGGCGGTGACGTCGATGACCTGGGCGACACCCTCAGCGCGCTCGGTCTGGCCGTGGAGGACACCGAGGTGATGGGGGAGGGGCTCGAAGGCATCGTGCTGGCCGAGGTGCTCGACCTGCGGCCGCACCCCAACGCCGATCGCATCCAGCTGGTCGATGTGGATGCCGGCGATGGCCAGGCCCTCCAAGTCTGTTGTGGCGCGTTCAACATGACCGTCGGCGACCTGATCCCGTTCGCCCCGATCGGGACGGTGATGCCCAACGGGATGGAGATCGCCCGCCGCAAGATGCGTGACGAGTGGTCCAACGGCATGTGCTGCTCGGCTCAGGAGCTGGGCCTGGGCCACGACCACGACGGCATCATGATCCTCACCGACGAGGCGGCGGGAACCGATCTGGGCACGCCGATCGTCGACGTGCTCGGGTTGCAGCACGACGTGCTCTGGGACCTCGAGGTCAACGCCAACCGGCCCGATGCGTTGTCGGTGGCCGGCGTGGCGCGCGACCTGGCCGCCGGCCTGGGTGTACCGTTCGCCTTCCCCGAACCGCCCGAGCCCAGCCGATGCGAGGGCGCCGGGCTGGTGCGGGTCGAACTGCTCGACCCCACGTTGGGCGGCCGGTTCCTCGCCCAGGCGCTGCAGGGTGTCACCCCCGGTGCGTCCCCGGCGTGGATGGCCAGCCGGCTACGGGCGCTCGGTCAGCGGCCCATCAACCGCATCGTCGACATCTCCAACTACGTGATGTTGGAGTTGGGCCAGCCCAACCACACCTACGACCTGGCCAAGGTGCCCGAGGGCCACTTGCGGGTGCGTCGCGCCGTCGAGGGCGAGACGCTCATCACCCTCGACGGCGTCGAGCGGACGCTCACGCGCACCGACGGCGTCATCGCCGACATCCACGACCGGGCCATCGGCATCGCCGGGGTGATGGGCGGCGCATCCACCGAGATCTCCGACGACACCACCGACGTCCTCCTCGAGATGGCGTGGTGGGACCCACCGTCCATCAGCCGCAGCGTGCGGCGGCTTCAGCTGCGCAGTGAAGCATCGGCCCGCTACCAACGGGGCGCCGACTGGGGTCTCAACATGGAACGGGCGATGGCCCGCTTCGTGCAGCTGATCGCCGACACGGGTGCCCAGGCCGTCGGTCCGCTGGTCGACGAACGGGGCGACACGCCGGACCGGTCGCCGATCAGGGTGCGTCCGGCCCGAATCAACGGCCTGCTCGGCACCGGACTCGATGGCGAGGAGATGGCGGGCCACCTCCGAAGCATCGGTTTCGAGGCGACCCCGGTCGATGACCAACTGGACGTCACCATCCCCACCTGGCGGTGGGACACCAATACCGAGACCGATGTGGCCGAGGAAGTGGCCCGTATGTACGGCTACGCCAACATCGTGCGGACCGTCCCTCGCGGTGAGGTCGCCGGCGGCCTCACCACCTACCAGCAGGCCCGACGCCAGGTTCGCGACGTGTTGGTCGGAGCCGGTTGCGACGAGACCTTCCCGATGCCCTTCCTCGCGCCGGGGGATCTGGCTCGTTGCGGACTGCCCGACGATGGCATCGGCCTGTCCAATCCGCTGGTGGCCGAGGAGTCGGTGCTTCGCACCTCGCTGTTGCCGGGACAACTCAAGGCCATCGCCTACAACCAGTCGCATCGCAGCGGACCGGTCCGTCTCTTCGAGATCGGCCACGTGTACCTCCCGTCTGGACCCGACCAGGAGCTTCCCGACGAGCGCGAACAGCTCGCCGTGGCCCTCAGCGATGGAGGGGCCCACGATGCGGTGGCCGTGCTCGAGGTGCTGGCTGACGCGTTGGCTCTGCCCAACCTCCGACTGACGGCCACCGAGGCCCCCGCCATGCACCCCACCCGGACGGCCCAGGTGATGGTGGCCGGGCAGACGCGGGGCGTGGTGGGGGAGGTCGACCCACGGGTGAGCGAGCTCTTCGGGGTCAGTGGTCGAGTGGGATGGTTCGAGCTCGATCTGGGCGCCACGCTCGACGGGCCTCGCGGCAATCGTCGCTACCGACCCGTGTCGAAGCATCCGTCCAGCGACATCGATCTCGCCTTCGTGGTGTCGGACGAAGTGCCGGCGGCCGAGGTGGCCGGTCAGATCCGCAAGGCCGCCGGATCGCTGCTGGTCGACCTGGTGCTGTTCGACGTGTTCCGCGGCGCCACCATCGAGGCCGGGCACCGGTCCCTTGCCTACCGCCTGCGGTTCCAGGCGGCCGATCGCACCCTCACCGATGACGAGGTGGGCGAACGCCGGGCGGCGGTCATCGAGGGTGTCCGTGACGCTCTCGATGCCGCGCTGCGCTGACCCCCGGCGACGGTCGGGGGCGATCATTCCGAGGCAGAGTCGTCGGTCACCGACCGGGCGCGGGCGGTGCCGATCCGTAATCGTGCCATACCCGTTACTCGGCATCACGTGGTACCATGTGAAGCATGACACCGCGCCAACCGGTCACCGATCGGCGCTCGCAACTGCTCAAGGGCGTGCTCGACATGTGTCTGCTGTCGATCATCGCCGAGGAAGCCAGCTACGGATACGAGATGGTGCGCAAGCTCGACGATCGGGGCCTTTCGCTGGCCAGTGAAGGCAGCATCTACCCGTTGCTCAGCCGGCTGCAGCGAGCCGGCCTGGTCGAGGGTTACCTGGTGTCCTCCAGCGAGGGACCGGCCCGCAAGTACTACCGACTGGCCGACGCCGGCGGCGCGGCGTTGGAGCAGTGGCGCAACGAGTGGCAGGCGTTGGCTCGCAGCGTCGACGACGTGCTCGACGGCATGGCCCGATCGGCGCCGGAGGCCGACGAAGATGGAGGAGGAGGCCGAACGTGATCGATCGCGCGAGAGCACTCGATGACTGCGCTCATTACTGGCGCGCCACGGGCGTGCCGCCCGGTGCGGTGGCCGAGATGCGCCAAGAGCTGGACGAACACCTCCGCGCCGTGGAAGCCGACGGCCGGCGCGTCGATGCCGTGATCGGTGACGACGTACACGGCTTCGCCGAGTCCTGGGCCGTCGAAAGGCGAGGGAGCGGCGGGCGACACCTGCAGGAGGAAGAAGTGGACAACGACGCAAGGACCCAATCGGCCGACCGGATGCGACTGCCTCTCGTGTTGCTCGGACTCGGCATCGTCGGCCTGGTGCTGGCCTTGGCCCTTGCACCGGTCGATGCCGGCAGCACCGAGGACAACGAGGCATGGCGTTGGGTCTGGACCGTGGGCGCGGTCGTTCTCTCGCTCGCCGAGGTGGCAACCGTCGGCTTCTTCCTGCTGCCCTTCGGCGTTGGTATGGCCGCCGCCGCCGTGCTGGCCTGGCTCGACGTCAACCTCCTGTCACAGTGGTTCGCCTTCTTCGGCGTGAGCGCCCTGTCGTTCGCCGTCGTGCAACGGTTCCTGAAGGCCCAGGATCTGGACCCCCAGCCCCAGGTGGGCGCCAATCGGTGGACCGGAGCGATCGGCGTCGTGCTCCAGACCATCGACCGCCACGACAACGTAGGCATGGTTCGCGTCGGCGGCGAGGAGTGGCGGGCGACCGTCGACGGTCCGCCCATCGGCGCGGGCGTCACCGTTCGTGTCGTCGAGGTCCGGGGCACCCGACTCGTGGTCGAGCCTCATCTCGAGATCGACGAATAAGGAGAAAACATGGAAGCGCTCATCGGGCTGTTCGCACTCGTTGCCCTGGCCCTCATCGTCTTCGTCTTCATCGGGCTCCGCATCGTGCGGCCGTTCGAGAAGGGGCTGGTCGAGATGCTGGGCAAGTACCAGCGCACCGTCGACTCCGGTCTGCGCTGGGTCATGCCCTTCGTCAAGCGGATCACCACCGTCGACATGCGCGAGCAGGTGATCGACGTGCCTCCCCAGGAGGTGATCACCAAGGACAACGTGGTGGTCACGGTGGACGCCGTCATCTACTACGAGGCCACCGATCCGGTGAAGTTGGTCTACAACGTGGGCAACTTCATCCTGGCCATCACCAAACTGGCCCAGACCAACCTCAGGAACGTGGTCGGCGACCTGGATCTCGACTCGGCCCTCACCTCTCGCGAGATCATCAACTCGAAGCTGCGTCAGATCCTCGATGACGCCACCGACAAGTGGGGCACCCGCGTGGTGCGGGTCGAGATCCAGCGCATCGAGCCGCCGCCCGACGTCACCGAGTCCATGCACCGCCAGATGAAGGCCGAGCGGCTGCGGCGGGCGGTCGTCACCGAGGCCGAGGGTGAGAAGCGATCCGCCATCCTCAAGGCCGAGGGTGTCAGGGAGAAGCAGATCCTCGAGGCCGAGGGTCAGGCCGAGGCCACCAAACGGGTGGCCGATGCCCGCCGCTACCAGCTCGAGACCGTGGCCGAGGGTGAGGCCCGCAACATCGAACGGACCTACGCGGCCATCCACACCGGCGACCCGTCGCCTGACCTGTTGGCCATCAAGTACCTCGAGGCATTGGGCGCCGTCGCCAACGGACGGGCCACCAAGATCTTCCTCCCGCTGGAGTCCAGCGGGGTGTTGAGCTCGGTCGCCGCGCTCGGAGAGGTGTTCGCCAGCACGGGGACGCAGGCCCAGTCAGGAGATGACCCGGCACCGCCCCCCCCGCCCCCTCCGGCGCCGGCGTGATCGATCGGTGCGCAGGCCCCGGCCGGGTAAGGTCGGGGCCGTGCGTGCCTGGCAACTGAACGAACTGGGAGAGCCGGCCGACCAGTTGCAGCTGGTCGAGGTCGATCCACCCCAACCTCGTCCCGACCAAGTGCTCCTCGACATCGAGGCCGTGGGGTTGTCGTTCCCCAATGTCTTGATGTGCCGGGGCGAGTATCAGGTGAAGACCACCTTCCCCTACACGCCCGGCGGCGAGTCGGCTGGGATCATCGCCGCGTTGGGTGATGCGGTCACCGGCCTGGTGGTCGGTCAGCGGGTGATGGCGATGGGTGGGGGTCTCGAGGAACAGGCCGTGGTGGGGGCGACCTCGGTCTGGCCGGTGCCGGAGCGTTTGTCTTCGGTCAAGGCCGCGGCCATCCCGGTGAACTACGGCACCACGTGGTTCGCCCTGCACGATCGGGCCCACCTCCAGGCCGGCGAGACGCTGCTCGTCACCGGCGCCGCCGGCGGCGTGGGCTCGGCCGCCATCCAACTGGGGAAGGCAGCCGGCGCCACCGTCATCGCCGTGGCCGGCGGCGACGAGAAGGTGGCCCGGTGTCGAGACCTGGGCGCCGATCATGTGGTCGATCACCACCAGACCGAGGACTTCGTGGACGTGGTGCGCGACCTCAGCGGGGGAGGGGTCGATGTGGCCTACGACCCCGTGGGCGGTGACGTGCTGCACCGGGTGCGTCGCTGCATGGCCTGGGATGGGCGTCTACTGGTGATCGGGTTCGTGCAAGGCATTCCCGACATCCCGGCCAACCACGTGTTGCTCAAGAACTACAGCGTGGTCGGTGTGCACTGGGGCGCGTCGCTGGCGCGCGACCCGCAGTCCCTCGATCGCCAGATGCGAGCGGTGCTCGACCTGGCCGCGACCGGTGAGGTCGATCCGCTGGTGTATCCGCCGTTCGGCTTCGAGCAGGGGGCCGTCGGTCTCCAGGCACTCGCCGATCGACAGACCTATGGCAAGGCCGTCGTCACCGTCCGTTGAGGGTTGGATATCCATTCGCAGCTGCGTATAGTTCTGCGAATGACGAAGACGGTCGGCATCATCGGAGCATCGGGTTTCACCGGCGCCGAGTTGCTGCGTCTCATCGCCGGTCATCCCGGCCTGGAGCTGGTGGTGGCCACCGGAGCCACGCAGGCGGGCACGGCCATCGGCGATCTGTACCCCAGTCTGGCGCTCGCGTACGCCGACCAGGTGTTCGCTCCGTACCAGGCCGACATGGTCGACGGGCTGGACCTGGTGTTCCTCGGGCTGCCCCACGGGGCCAGTCAGGCCATCGTGCCCGAGATCCGGGGCCGGGTGGGCCACATCGTGGATCTGGCTGCCGATTTCCGGCTGGGCGACCCGGCGCTGTATCCGCAGTGGTACGGAGAGGAGCACACCGCTCCGCAGCTGCTCGACGATTTCGTCTTCGGCCTTCCCGAGTTCTTCCGTGATGATCTCGTCGGGGCCGAGTTGATCGCCGCACCCGGCTGCTATGTGACCACGGCCGCGCTCGCCCTCGGCCCGTTGCTCGCCGCGGGGCTCATCGACGCCACGGGCATCATCGTCGATGCCGCCAGCGGGGTCAGCGGTGCCGGCCGCCCACCGAAGGACCACACCACGTTCTGTTCGGTCGACGAGGATTTCACCGCCTACTCGCTGTTGCGTCACCGGCACACTCCCGAGATCGAGATGGCCATCTCCCGCCACGCCGGGGTCGACGCCCAGGTGCTGTTCACCCCGCACCTGGCACCGATGAATCGGGGCATCCTGGCCACCTGCTACGGCCGGCCGGCCACCACCGGCTCGGCCACGGCGGTTCTCGAATGCCTGATGTCGGCCTACCGAGACGAGCTGTTCGTGCACGTGAGTGAGCGGTCGCCGTCCACCAAGGCCACCCTCGGATCCAACAGCGCCCACCTGACCGCTCGATACGACTCCCGCACCGACACCGTGCTCAGTGTGGGCGCCCTCGACAACCTGGTGAAGGGCGCATCGGGCCAGGCCGTGCAGTGCGCCAACCTGGCGCTCGGACTCGACGAGGCCGCCGGCCTGTCCACAGTGGGGGTGTACCCATGACGGACCGTGGTTTCGAGCCGCAGCGGCGGACCCAGGCCCTCATCGAAGCGCTGCCCTACATCCAGCGCTTCCGGGGAAGCACCGTCGTCATCAAGTTCGGTGGCAATGCCATGGTCGACGCCGAACTGTCCCAGAGCTTCGCCGAGGACGTGGTGCTGCTTCGTTCGGTCGGGATCCGGCCGGTGGTGGTACACGGTGGCGGGCCCCAGATCGGTGCGCTGCTGAGGCGGCTGGGCAAGGAGACCGAGTTCCGCGATGGCCTCCGTGTGACCGACCAGGAGACGCTCGACGTCGCCCGGATGGTGCTGGTCGGCAAGGTCGGCCGTGACATCGTCGGAGCCATCAACGTCCATGGGGCCTACGCCGTCGGGCTGTCGGGGGAGGACGGCGGGCTCATCCGGGCCACGGAGCGCCACGCGTCCCTGGGTTTCGTCGGCGATGTGGCCGAGGTCCGGCCCGGCATCATCGAGCGGCTGCTCGCCGAGGACATGATCCCGGTGGTGTCCACCATCGGTGCCGACGACCGGGGCCAGGCCTACAACATCAACGCCGACACCGTGGCCGGCGCGCTGGCTGGGGCGTTGGGAGCCGAGAAGGCCGTGTATCTCACCGACGTCGCGGGGTTGCTCACCGACATGGACGACGCCGATTCCATCGTGCCCCGAGCCACCATCGGCGAGCTGGGACAGATGATGGCCACGGGCCGCATCAGCGGTGGGATGATCCCCAAGGTGGAGGCGTGCATCCACGCCGTCGAGGCGGGGGCTCACAGCGCCCACCTGCTGGACGGCCGGGTCGCTCACGTGCTCCTGCTCGAGCTGTTCACCGACGCCGGCGTCGGCACCATGATCACCCGAGAGGCGACATGACCCACTCCGAAGCCATGGGTGACGGCGATGGTCCGTGCCCGTTGATGGCCAACTACGGTGCGCCGCCCGTGCTGTTCGAGCGGGGGCAGGGGACCGAGCTGTGGGACCGCGATGGTCGGCGCTACCTCGACTTCCTCACCGGGCTGGCCGTGGTCTCGCTCGGTCACAGCCATCCAGTGGTGGCCGCGGCGGTGGCCGAACAGGCCAGCAAGCTCCAGCACACGTCCAACCTGTTCGCCAACGAACACCAGGCGCCGGTCGCCCGCACCCTCGACGCGCTCATCACCGGGACTCCGGGGCCCGGGCCCAGGCACGGCCAGGTGTTGTTCCAGAACTCGGGGGCCGAAGCCAACGAAGCCGCGCTGAAGCTGGCCCGCAAGTACCAGGGTCGGGGCCGCCACGTGGTGGTGTCGGCCTTCCGGTCCTTCCACGGTCGCACGCTGGCCACGCTGGCGGCCACCGGGCAACCCGAGAAGCACGAGCCCTTCCAGCCGCTGCCCGAGGGGTTTCGCCACGCCACGTGGAACGACGTGGACGAGTTCGCCGCCGCCCTCGACCCCACGGTCGGCGCCATCCTGCTGGAGCCCTTGCAGGGAGAAGGCGGCGTCAACCCCGCGTCACCGGAGTTCTTCGCCGGGATCCGCTCGCTGTGCGACGACCGGGGCATCCTCTTGATACTCGACGAGGTGCAGTGCGGCCTGGGTCGTACCGGGGAGTGGTTCGGCTTCCAGCACTTCGGAATCGAGCCCGACATCGTCACCACGGCCAAGGCGCTGGGCAACGGCATGCCGGTTGCGGCGGTGTGGGCCCGGGCCGACGTGGCCGCCGCGTTCAAGCCTGGTGATCACGGAAGCACCTTCGCGGGGCAGCCCCTGGCCCTCGCCGCCGCCCGGGCCACCCTCGAGGTCATGCAGGAGATCGACGCCCCCGCGCTGGCCCGGTCCACCGGAGCCGCGCTGGCCGATGGGCTGTCCACGTTGGCCCGCGTGAACTCGGTGCGGGGTCTCGGCCTACTGCTCGCCGTCGAGCTCGACCGGCCCGTGGCCAAGTCGGTCGGGGCGGCTTGTCTGGACGCCGGGCTCATCGTCAATGCGCTCGGAGACACATCCATCCGCGTGGCCCCGCCTCTCAATGTGAGCTCGGCCCACGTGGCCGAGGCGCTGGCCATCCTGGGAACGGCTCTGGAGGAGAGTTGATGCGACATCTGCTGGAGATCGACGACCTGTCGGCCGGGGAGCTGGACGAGGTGCTGGCCCGCGCCGAACAGCCGAACCTCGACCCGGTCCTGTCCGCACGAGGCGTGGCCCTGGTCTTCGAGAAGCCGTCGACCCGAACCCGCAACTCCATGGAGATGGCTGTCGTGCAGCTGGGTGGGCATCCGGTGTACATCCACGGCAGCGAGGTGGGATTCGACCGCCGGGAGTCGGTCGAGGACGTCACCCACACCCTGGCCGGGTATCACGCCGTCATCGCGGCGCGAGTGTTCGAGCACGCGCGCGTGGAGCGCATGGCTGCGGTCGATCGTGTGCCGATCGTGAACCTGCTCTCCGACGCGGCGCACCCCATGCAGGCGCTGGCCGATCTGCTCACGCTCCGGCAGGCCTTCGGTGACCTCACCGGCCGGGCGATGGCCTACGTGGGCGACGCCAACAACGTGGCCCGCTCGTTGGCCCTGGCGTGTGGCGCGGCGGGTATGGCCGTCCGGGTCGCCTGCCCCCCGCAGTACGGGTTCAGCGACCTCGACACCGACCGGTTGGCCGCCGCCGGAGTCGACGTGATGATCACCGACCGGCCCCACGAAGCAGCCGAGGGCTGCGACGCGGTCTACACCGACGTGTGGACCTCGATGGGTCAAGAAGACGAGGCCGAGCAGCGCCAGCGGGCCTTCGAGGGGTTCATCGTGGACGACAGCGTCATGGCGGTTGCCGCCGCCGATGCGGTGTTCCTGCACTGCCTGCCCGCTCATCGCGGTGAGGAGGTGGCCGCATCGGTGATCGACGGCCCTCGTAGCCGGGTGTGGCCCCAGGCCCAGAACCGGATGCATGCGGCGCGAGGCCTGCTCTCGTGGCTGCTGGATGTGCGGTGATGGCCACCAAGCGACAGCGACAGCATCGGATCACACAGATGCTCAGTGAGCAGGCCGTCACCAGCCAGAGCCACCTGGTGGAACTGCTCGGCGCCGAAGGCATCGATGTGACACAGGCAACGTTGTCTCGCGACCTCGAGGAGTTGGGCGCCATCAAGGTCCGAGTTCCCGGCGGCGACACCGTGTACGCCATCCCCGAGTTGTCCAGCGATCAGGTCCTGCCCGAGGACCATCTACGGCGGGTGATGGGGGACTGGGTGGCTTCGGTCCAGAGCTCGGCCAATATCGTGGTGCTTCGGACTCCACCCGGGTCGGCCCACGTGGTGGCGTCGGCCCTCGACCGGGCGTCCCTCACCGGGGTGATGGGCACCGTGGCCGGCGATGACACGTTGATGGTGGTGGCCGAAGAAGCCGTAACCGGCACCGAACTGGCAGGTCGGCTCCGCGAGCTGGCCGGATTGGACTGAAACGATGACCACGACCTCCGTCGACAAGGTTGTGCTGGCCTACAGCGGTGGGCTCGACACATCGATCATCCTGCGCTGGCTCCAGGAGACCTACGGGTGCGAGGTGGTCACCTTCACCGCCGACCTGGGCCAGGGCGAGGAGGTGGAACCGGCGCGGCTCAAGGCCGTGCAGATGGGGGTACCCGAACACGACATCCACATCGAGGATCTGCGCGAGGAGTTCGTGGCCGACTTCGTCTATCCGATGTTCCGGGCCAACACCATCTACGAAGGTGAGTACCTGCTGGGCACCTCGATCGCCCGACCGTTGATCGCCAAGCGTCTGGTGGAGATCGCTGCTGCCTCCGGGGCCGACGCCATCAGCCACGGGGCAACCGGCAAGGGAAACGATCAGGTGCGCTTCGAGTTGGGGGCCTATGCCCTGGCCCCCGACATCAAGGTGATCGCCCCCTGGCGAGAGTGGGAGTTGGGCTCGCGTGAGTCGTTGATGGCCTACGCAGCCGAGCACGACATCCCCATCGAGATGAAGCGGGGTACGAAGTCACCGTTCTCGATGGATGCCAACCTGTTGCACATCTCCTATGAGGGAGGACCGCTGGAGGATCCCTTCACCGAGCCCCCGTCGGAGATGTGGCGATGGTCGGTCAGCCCCGAACAGGCCCCCAATGAGGCCACCTATGTGGATCTCACGTACCGCCAGGGCGACATCGTCGCCGTCGACGGTCGCCAGCTGAGCCCGGCCGAGGTGCTGACGTCGCTCAACGAACTGGGTGGCGCGAACGGCGTCGGTCGGCTGGACATCGTGGAGAACCGCTACGTGGGAATGAAGTCGCGTGGGGCCTACGAGACCCCCGGAGGCACCATCATGTTGCGGGCTCACCGGGCCATCGAATCGATCACGCTGGACCGCGAGGTGGCCCACCTCAAGGACGAGTTGATGCCCCGCTACGCCGAGCTGATCTACAACGGGTACTGGTGGAGCCCCGAGCGTGAGATGTTGCAGGTGGCCATCGACCACAGCCAACAGCATGTCAACGGCGATGTACGGGTGAAGTTGTACAAGGGCAACGTCGACGTGGTGGGCCGGCGCAGCGAGGACAGCCTCTTCGACGAGCGCATCGCCACCTTCGAGGAGGACGAGGGCGCCTACGACCAGGCCGATGCCGAGGGCTTCATCAAGCTCAACGCCCTGCGCCTGCGCACCCTCACCGCCAAACGGCGCTCCTCATGACCGCCGAGAACCCCCCGGCAGGCGACGGAGTTCCTGGGGGTGGGGCGGAATGTGGGCGCGAGGAGTTGCGGAGCGGCGAGGGTGAGAGGCGGGATGGGGGTGGGGCGGAATCTGGGCGCGAGGAGTTGCGGAGCGGCGACGAGCCCCAGCAGTTGTGGCACGGACGGTTCGAGGGGGGTCCGGCCGAGGCGCTGCGGGCGCTCAACGACAGCCTGATGTTCGATCGGCGCATGTACCGCCACGACATCGCCGGCTCGCGGGCCCACGTGTCCATGTTGGAGTCGGTGGGCTTGTTGACGGCTGGTGAGCGCGATCGGGTGCTCGAAGCGCTGTCGGTGGTCGAGGCCGAGATGGACGAGGGCCGCTTCGTCTTCGTGGCCAGCGATGAGGACATCCACACGGCGGTCGAGCGCCGGGTCACCGAGCTGTCCGGTCCGGCCGGCGCCAAGTTGCACACGGGTCGTAGTCGCAACGATCAGGTGGTCACCGACCTGCGTCTGTGGACGCGTGCCGAGATCGATGAGCTCTGCCTGCTGGTCCTGCGCCTCCAGCAGACGCTGCTCGATCAGGCCGACGGGGCCGACGATCTGTATCTGCCGGGGTACACCCACCTGCAACAGGCGCAACCGGTTCGGTTGGCCCACCATCTGCTGGCCCACGGGTGGGCGCTGGCCCGCGACGTCGATCGGCTGGTGGATGCCCGCCGTCGAACCGATGTGTCACCGCTCGGCGCCGGGGCGCTGGCCGGTTCGTCGTTGCCCCTCGACCCCGCGCAGACGGCATCGCTGCTGGGGTTCGCCGCGGTGTTCGACAACAGCCTGGACGCGGTAGCCGACCGTGATTTCGTGGCCGAGACGTTGTTCGCCCTCGCGTTGCTGGGTGTGCATCTGTCGCGGATGGGTGAGGAGCTCATCCTGTGGGCGTCGGCCGAGTTCGGTTTCGTCGAGCTGGATGATGGGTTCTCCACCGGATCGTCGATGCTGCCCCAGAAGAAGAACCCCGACATCGCCGAGCTGGCCCGGGGCAAGGCCGGTCGTCTCATCGGCAATCTCACCGGCTTGCTGGTCACCTTGAAGGGCCTCCCCCTGGCGTACAACAAGGATCTCCAGGAGGACAAGGAGGCCCTCTTCGACAGCTGCGACACCATCCGCCTCACCCTGCTGGCGCTCGATGGCATGGTGGCCACCCTGCGCTTCGATGGTCAGGCGATGGCCGCCGCCGCCGACTCGCCCTACAGCGCGGCCGTGGACCTGGCCGAGTACCTGGTGGAGCGGGGCGTGCCGTTCCGTGAGGCCCATGCCATCGTCGGCGGGCTGGTACGCGACGCGCTGGCCGGCGGCGGTGGGCGGGAGGCCTTCGTGGCCTCCGTCATCGAGGACCCCCGACTGGGACCCGCGGCGGCGGCGTTGCTCGAGCCTGGTGCGGCGGTGGTTCGCCGCCACACGCCTGGTGGCGCCGGTCCTGGGCCGTGGTCTGGGCAACGGGACGCCTTCGTCACCCGACTGCAGACCGATCGGGATCGCATCGGTGGCTGATGTGGTGCCCCTGGGCCGCTCGTTCTACGAGGGTCGGGCCACCACCGTGGCGCCCCGGCTGCTGAACAAGGTGCTGCACGTGGGGCCGCGGGCCGGTCGGATCGTGGAGGTGGAGGCGTACGAGGGCGCGGAGGATCCCGGGAGTCACGGCTTCCGGGGCCCGACACCGCGCACCCAGGTGATGTTCGGGCCGCCCGGCCACCTCTACGTGTACTTCACCTACGGCATGCACTGGTGCGCCAACGTCGTGTGCGCTCCGGTCGGGACGTGCGCTGCCGTGCTCATACGCGGGCTCGAGCCTCTGACCGGAATCGACGCCATGCGACGGGCTCGGCCCAGAGTCCGGCACCCGCGAGATCTCACCAACGGCCCGGCGAAGCTGTGCCAGGCCCTCGGCGTCGACGGCGACCGCAACGGGACCGACCTCACCAGACCCGACACCGACATCTTGGTGGCGGACGACGGACTGGCGCCGCCGGTGACGCCGGTGCAGGGCCGTCGCGTCGGCCTGTCCCGCGGCCAGGACCTGTTGTGGCGCTGGTACGTCCCCGACAGCCCCTACGTGTCGCGACCATGACGGGCGGGAGAGGTGTCGGCCTGACATCGCTGTCCTCGCATCCTGATCCCAGTCGGGCCTGGCTGGAGGTCACGGCCAGCCGCGAGCCCGGGACCGCCGAAGCTCGACAGGAGATGCTGGATCTGTTGATCGAGCGCCCAGATGCGCTCGACCGCACGTGCCGTCCAGGCCACTTCACCGGTTCGGCTCTGGTGATGCACCCTGATGGTGAGCGCATCGTGCTGTTGTTCCACACCAAGTTGCAGCGGTGGCTCCAGCCGGGGGGTCACGCCGACGGCGATGCCAACCTGGCCCGGGTGGCGCTGCGTGAGGCGGTCGAGGAGACCGGCATGGCCGGCCTGCGGGTGCTCAGGCCGGCCATCGATCTCGACGTCCATCAGGTGTCCCATGGTGGCGACACGCACCTGCACTTCGACGTCCGCTACCTGGTGCTGGCTCCTGTCGGGGCCGAGATCGTGGGTAACCACGAATCCGAGGACATCCGTTGGGTGGCACCGGACGATCTCGACGATTTCGGGCTCGATCACGGCACCCACCGGATGATCGCGGCGGGGTGGCGTCGGCTGGCGGATGGCTGACCGTCCCGGCTCGTCACCGGACCAGGTCCGGCGGCACACTGCAGGAGTGACATCGTCCAACGGCTCCGATTCTGCGCCGTCCCCAGACCGCGATTCGCAGCTGTCTGACGTGCCCCGTGGTGGTTGGGTGCTCAGGATCCTGGCGCTCGTCGGAGTGATCTCCACGGTGGCACTGTTCACGTTCCTGCTCGTGTTCGCCTTCACCGGCGGTAACACCCGCAATCCCGACGAGCTCGACCAGATCGGTTTCGCCGACACCGCCGACGCCATCTGTGAGCAGCATCAGAACGCGATCCTGGCGCTCACCCCGGCCCAGGACGTGGCGACCCCCGCCGAACGGGCCGACGTGCTCGACGAGGCCAATGAGATCCTGGCCGACATGATCGCCGCTCTCCGAGTCGACGTGGAGGGCCGAGACGTGGTCGACGATCTCCCCGACGCTCGATCCAACAGCCTTTCCCCGGCCGACCAGGCCGTGGTCGACGCCGGAACCCTGTCAGCCGAGGACAAGCGCAACCTGGATCAGTGGCTGAGGGACCACGAGCTGTACCTGGCCGACCGTCAGAACCACAGCATGCGCCTGCGGGACGAGGGTGACGTGCGCTTCCTGGTGACGGCGAAGGGGACGAGCCAGGTCAGCGAGGCCGTCGACGGCTTCGCCCGGGTCAACGACATGGAGAACTGCGCCGTCCCTCTGGACCTGTAGACCCGCCCACTACTCGGGCGGGAGTGTGGTGGTCGTGGTCGGCGCAGGGTCGGGTGGCGGATCGGGCGGTGGTGCCGGTGGCGGGTTGACGAAGATCTCCACGGTGGCGCCGGTGGGAGCCTCGGTACCGGGTTGCGGTCGCTGTTTCCAAACGATCCCGGCCCGGTCGGGGGCCACGTCGCCCCCCTCGGCCTCGTACACCTTCAACACGCTGAACCCGGCCGACAACAAGATGCCTTCGGCATCGGCTTCGCTCAAGCCGTTGACCCGGGGTACGGCGATCAGCTGGGTGGATGGCTCGACGGCCACCTGGGCGGTGACCGCCCCACCCGCCCGGGTGCTCTGCCCGCCCGTCGGCGACTGCTGGAAGACCGTGCCCGGCGCGTACTCGGTGGTGACCACCTCGAAGACGCTGATGGTCAACCCGGCGCTGCGCAGCGCCGAGGTGGCCTCGTCGACGCTGAGTCCCACGATGTCGGGGACGGTCACGAGCGGCCGCGCCGCCACCGGAATCGTGGATGAGGTCGTCGTCGTGGTCGACGGTGGTGGGGGGAACTCTCGCACGGGAAGCCCGTCGTGGGCCGCGGTCATGATCTTGTTCCAGATCTCGGCCGGGTAGGTACCGCCGTAGACCTCAGGGATGGCGACCGCGGGGGACTGCATGGCGATCGACCCGTTGGGGAAGCCCACCCACACCGACGTGACGTAGTCGGGCGTGTAGCCGATGAACGTGGCGTCGGCCGAGTTCTGGGTGGTGCCGGTCTTGCCGGCGGCGGGACGATCGAGGGGAAAGCGGCTGGCCGTGCCTCCGGGCTCGAGCACACCTTGGAGGGCGCCCGTGATCTGGCGGGCGACGCCCTGGTCGAGGGCGGGGAAGATGTCGATGTTGTCGCGGGGCCGACACAACATGGTGCCGTCGCTGGCCAGGATGCGGTCGACCATCACCGGATCGTGCCGGATGCCGTCGCTGGCGAAGGTGCCGTAGGCGGTGGCCATCTCCAGCATGTTCACCTCGCCGGTGCCCAGGATGATCGACGGGAAGTTCGGGAGCTCGCTGCGAATGCCGAGGTCGCCCGCCATCTCGCGGAAGCGATCGGGCGTGATGAGGGCGTCGTCCCCCGCGATCAGCTGGGCGAACACGGTGTTCGTGGAGTAGCGGGTGGCGTCGGCGAGGGTGAGCGAAGCGCTGGAACTGCCGCCACGGACGCTCCAGCTCTCACCGCCGGGGATGGACAGGGTGATGCTGCTGGGTGCCGGGTACCGGGTGGAGATCGGCGCACCGTCGGCCAGCGCCGCGGCCAGGCCGATGGGCTTCATCGACGAGCCGGCCTGGCGGCCCGAGAAGCCGAGGTCGCTGCCCTTGGGATTGACGGCCAGGTTGACGCGGGCGTTCTCGCTGTCCTTGCTGAAGAAGTCCCGCCCCCCGACCATGGCCAGGACCTCACCGTTGGCCGGGTTCATGGTGACCACGGCGGCGTCGGGGTTCTGGCTCTGGTCTCCGGCGCTGTTGGTCCAGAACGGGGGCAGTACCTCGTCGACCGCGGCCTCGGCGACCTGCTGGAGATCGGGGTCGAGGGTGGTGGTGATGGTGATGCCGCCCGTGAACAGCAGCTCGACTCGCTCGTCGTGGGTGCCGGGTAGGTCGGGGCACTCCTCGGGGCCGCTGAGGAACCATTGGCGGACCTGCTCCACGAAGTGGGCGGCGTCGTAGCGCTCTTCGTCCTCTTCGGCGTTTCCGGCCAGGTCGAGCAGCGGGTCGGCCAAGGCCGCCTCCCGCTGGTCGGCGTCGATGTAGTCGTTGGCGAGCATGCGGTCGAGCACCGTCTGGCGTCGCTCGAGGGCCGCGGTCCGATCGTCGAAGGGGTTCACGTCGCTGGGCCGCTGGATCTGGCCGGCCAGCATGG
>Ga0224505_10000695_pt1 | contig 22690 bp, 16 predicted proteins | sample SF_Jan12_sed_USG_FD_169102 | JGI IMG/M metagenome (GOLD analysis project Ga0224505, IMG submission 169102) | Sediment microbial communities from San Francisco Bay, California, United States - SF_Jan12_sed_USGS_4_1 | ecosystem: Environmental > Aquatic > Marine > Sediment | place: USA: California... | reverse complement strand
TTGGCATTGACCGGCTGGTAAATGCCGCGGCTGTGTGGAGCCGGTATCGGAAGGCGGTGATAGTTGTCGATTTTGGCACGGCGACGACATTCAATGCGATAAGCGGTAAGGGTGAATATATGGGCGGAGCGATTTTCCCCGGACTGGGGATGTCGGCGGTTTCTCTCGCCGAGAGGACCGCACGGCTGCCGCTGGTGGAGCCTCAAAGGCCTGCAAGGGTCATCGGTCGGTCGACAGAGGAGTGTATTCACTCGGCCCTCTATTACGGGTATGCCGGACTTGTCGAGAGGATGGTCGCACGCATGAAAGAAGAGATGGGGGAGGATGCTACAGTAGTGGCCACCGGAGGAATGGCGGGGACGATAGAGGGGGAATGCCGCGTCATCGACAAGATGGACCCTCACCTTACCCTCGATGGTTTGCGGATAATATTGGAGCGAGAGATGGCTCATCATGATGGTCGCGGCTGTGAAACGGCTTCGTCAAACAAGGAGGTGACGGCATGAAGATAAAGAAGATTCTCGTACCAACGGACTTTTCCGAGGGAGCCAGGCCTGCCATGGACTACGCTATTTCATTGGCCAAAGACTATAAGGCCGGTCTCTGTATCCTTCATGTCATTCAGGAGCTGACGGTAACGCCGGGATGGTATGAGGGCGTCATTCCCATGGAAAGCCTTTATATGAGTATAGAAGAAGGTGCTACCGGTGAGATGGACCGGCTTATGAGCGAAACCGATCTGCCTGATGTTGAGAAGGTGATTTCGCGCGGCTATCCTGCGGCGGAAATTCTTCGGACTGCCCAGGAAAGGGGAGTGGACCTCATCGTCATCGGTACCCATGGAAGGAGTGGCGTCGATCATCTCCTCTTCGGGAGTACAGCTGAGAAAGTGGTGCGCCAGGCGCCCTGTCCGGTGCTCACCGTGAGGATTTCGCCGTCCAATACCTGATGGCAGAATAGCCCTTGACACCAGGATTTTTGAATTGTTATGATGTTAGCACTCAGTAGTTGAGAGTGCTAACATTTTTTTGAGACGGGTACATGGCGGGTGATGTTTTAGAGGAACGGGGCAGGAAGGTTCTGGAGGCGGTGGTCTCCAGCTATATCAAAACAGGTGAGCCGGTTGGCTCAAGAACCATCACCAAAAAATTCGGGATGGGCCTGAGCCCTGCGACCATCCGCAACATCATGGCGGACCTCGAAGACCTGCAACTTCTTACCCATCCCCACACCTCCGCCGGCCGCATACCTACCGACCTCGGCTATCGCTATTACGTTGACACCCTCATGGAGGCCGAACCTCAGGACAAGCTCGAGAGGGAGATAGGCGAAAGATTGAAGCGGCATGATGCCGATATAAAAAATCTTTTGACCGAAACCTCCAAGATGCTCTCCTCCCTTACCCATTACGCCGGACTGGTAATGGCCGCGAAGATTCCGGAGACCTTGATCCGCCGGGTGCAGTTCATTCGGCTCAACGAAAAGAGAGTCCTGGTCATCCTCGTTACCGCCAACGGAATGATCCAGAATAAATTCATCGATGTGGAAAGAGACCTCAGTCAGAGTGACCTCGACCAGCTGGCATCGCGTCTTAACGGGCAACTCGAGGAGATGAACCTGGGTGAACTGCGGAAGAGGCTGGTGGAAGAGATGCAGGGTACCCGGAAGGACTATGCCAGCATGCTCGAAAAGGTTTTCAGTCAGGATAACGACCGTCCTGTTGCCGAGAGGGGAGACAGCCTCTTTCTCGGAGGGCTTTCCGAGATGATGGCGTACCCTGAATATGCCAACAATATTGAAAAACTGAAGACCCTCTACCATGCCTTCGAGGAAAAATATCATCTGATCAAGCTGCTCGACAGCAGCCTCGAAGCGGGAGGGGTACAGATATTCATCGGTACCGAAAACCCGTATTTTGAAATGCAGGATTGCAGCGTCGTGACCGCCAGCTACGGAAGTCACGGCCGTATTGTCGGTGCGCTGGGTGTAATCGGGCCGACACGGATGGATTATAATCGGGTTATCCCTGTGGTGAACTGTACGGCAAAACTCCTGAGCAGGGTAATGGAGCGCTCGGAGAGCATCCCGGTACGATAGACGGTAGCCTGAACCGTGTGGATGGAGGGACGATAATGGTTGAACGTGACGTAGAGGGGTCTGAGCCATCCCCTGAAACTGAAGAAAAGGATGGCCAGGATATCCTGCTGTTCGAAGACAGCGAGGAAGCTGCCTCAACGGCTTCCGCTGGGGATGAAAGTGCCGCGGTCCGGGAGCTACAGGAACGTTACGTGCGATTGTCCGCCGATTTTGATAACTATCGCAAGCGGATGACACGGGAGCGGGAAGAGGCGAGAAAATATGCCCTGGAGGGTTTTATAAAAGACCTCCTTCCGGTGATCGACAACCTGGAGCGTGCTATCGCCCATGCCTCCTCAAGCCCCGGCGATGAAGGAAATGCTTCGGGCCTCCTCGCGGGCGTAGAGATGACCCTCAAGCAGTTCAAGGGGGTGTTGGAAAAGGTGGGTGCGCGGGAGATGGCCAGTGTCGGCGTCCCCTTCGACCCTTCGTGCCACGAGGCAGTGGCCCATGTCGAGTCGTCGGAACATGAGAACAACGTGATCATCCAGGAATTCCAGAAAGGTTACTATCTGGCCGACCGGGTACTGCGCCCCGCGATGGTCAGTGTGGCGAAACGTGTTGAATCAAGTGGCAATTCAGAAACAATTTCAGGCAATGCATAAAGGAGGAATTTCTCTATGGGTAAGGTAATCGGTATAGATCTTGGCACAACCAACTCATGTGTCTCGATTATGGAAGGCGGTGAGCCGGTGGTTATCGCCAACGCCGAAGGGGGGAGGACCACCCCGTCGGTCGTGGCCATTACTGAAAGCGGCGAAAGGTTGGTGGGGCAGATCGCCAAGAGGCAGTCTATCACCAATCCCGATAATACTATCTTCTCCATCAAGCGTCTCATCGGGAGAAAAGATAACAGCGACGAGGTGAACGAAGCCAAGAGGCACCTTCCCTACAAGCTGGTGCCTGCCTCCAACGGCGATGCCAGTGTAGAGATCAGGGGGAAGGCCTACTCCCCGGCCGAGGTGTCCGCCATGATCCTGCAGAAGATGAAACAGACGGCGGAAGACTACCTTGGCGAGAAGGTAACGGAAGCGGTCATCACCGTCCCTGCATATTTCAACGATTCCCAGCGTCAGGCGACCAAGGACGCCGGAACCATAGCAGGACTCAACGTGCTGCGCATCATCAACGAGCCTACAGCAGCGGCCCTTGCCTATGGCCTCGACAAGAAGAAGGATGAAGTCATTGCGGTTTACGACCTTGGCGGCGGTACTTTCGACATCTCCATCCTTGAGCTTGGCGAAGGGGTTTTCGAAGTCAAGTCGACCAACGGCGACACCTATCTCGGCGGCGACGACTTTGACGAGCGAGTCATTCACTGGCTGGCCGACGAATTCAAGAAGGACCAGGGGATAGACCTCCGTAACGACAAGATGGCGCTTCAGCGTCTGAAAGAGGCCGCCGAGAAGGCAAAGATCGAGCTGTCGTCCTCCATGGAGACGGAGATCAACCTCCCCTTTATCACTGCTGATGCCACGGGTCCCAAGCATCTGACCATAAAGCTCAGCCGGGCCAAGTTTGAGCAGCTGGTGGACGACCTGGTGCAGCGCACCATTGAGCCCTGCCGCAAGGCGCTGGCCGACGCCGGTCTGTCGGCGGACAAGGTGAACGAGGTCATCCTTGTGGGCGGCATGACCCGTATGCCCAAGGTGCAGCAGGTGGTAAAGCAATTCTTCGGCAAGGACCCGCACAAGGGTGTCAACCCCGACGAGGTGGTTGCCATCGGCGCCGGCATCCAGGGCGGCGTGCTCAAAGGCGACGTCAAGGACGTACTGCTCCTCGACGTAACCCCGCTTTCCCTGGGCATCGAGACCCTGGGCGGCGTGTTTACCAAGCTGATCGAGCGTAACACTACCATCCCGACCAAGAAGAGCCAGGTTTTCTCTACCGCATCCGACAACCAGCCGGCCGTTTCCATCAAGGTCTGCCAGGGTGAGCGCGAAATGGCAGCCGACAACAAGCTCCTTGGCCAGTTCGAGCTGGTAGGCATCCCTCCGGCACCCCGGGGCGTGCCTCAGGTCGAAGTCACCTTCGACATCGATGCCAACGGTATTGTGCATGTGCATGCCAAGGACCTTGGTACCGGCAAGGAGCAGTCGATCCGCATTACCGCCTCTTCCGGCCTTTCGGATGAAGAGATCAAGAAGATGGTCAGGGACGCTGAATCCCACGCCGCCGACGACAAGAAACGGAAAGAACTTGCCGAGGTACGCAACGAGGCCGATACCCTGATCTACTCGGTGGAGAAGTCGTTGACGGAATACGGCAACAAGGTTTCGGAAGACGAAAAAACCTCCATCAAGGCGGCTGTAGAATCGACGCGCACTGCCTTGGCGGCCGGTGATATTGACGCTATCCGCAATGCCATTAACGAGCTTGCCAAGGCCTCACACAAACTGGCGGAGGAGATGTACAAGCAGTCAGGAGCCCAGCAGGGCGGCCAGCCGGGCGCAGGGCATGAAGAGGCGCACAAGCCCGCCGATGAAAATGTGGTGGATGCCGAATTCGAAGAAGTCGACAAGGAAAAGAAATAGGCGCCGATGGCCAAGCGAGACTATTACGAGGTATTAGGGGTCCATCGGAACGCGGCCGAGACCGAGATAAAGAAGGCCTACCGCAAGCTGGCGCTTCAGTATCATCCCGACAAGAACCCTGGCAATAAAGCCGCTGAGGACAAGTTCCGGGAGGCTACCGAGGCTTATGAAGTCCTCATGGACTCCCAGAAGAGAGCGACCTACGACCAGTTCGGTCATGCAGGGCTTGAAGGGGCAGGTGGATTCGGCGGCCAGGGTTTCCCCGGCGGTTTTTCCGGCGGTTTTGGAGATATCTTTGGCGATATCTTCGGGGAGATGTTCGGCGGTGGCGGCCGTCAACAGCGGGGCGGCAGGCCCAGGCCCCAGGCGGGTGATGACCTCCGTTACGACCTTGAGATATCATTCAACGAGGCGGTCTTCGGTACCGAAAAGAAACTACGGGTCGGTCGCGTCGAGACCTGCTTAAAATGCGAAGGGACCGGCTGCAAGGCGGGAACATCTGCCGGCGTATGCCCCACCTGCCAGGGGGCCGGCCAGGTCAGGTTCCAGCAGGGCTTCTTTACCATCAGCAAGACCTGCGGCCAGTGCGGCGGTGACGGGCAGTTCATCAAGGACCCCTGCACAGAGTGTCGCGGCAGGAAGCGTGTCCGCAAGGAGAGGACCCTGTCAGCCAAGATTCCGGCGGGCGTGGAAACCGGTACCCGCATGAAACTGACGGGAGAGGGGGAGCTGGGTAGTCATGGCGGTCCTCCCGGCGATCTCTACCTGTTCCTCTCGGTGCAGGAGCACCCCTTTTTCAATCGCGAGGGGGACGACATCCACTGTGAAGTCCCCATCAGTTTTGCCCAGGCAGCGCTGGGAGCTGAGATTGAAGTGCCTACCCTGACCGGCAAGGCTGCCGTGCGCATTCCCGAGGGAACGCAAACAAGTCGCGTCTTTACCTTGAAAGGCAAAGGTGTCGCCAATGTGCGTGGGTATGGCATCGGCGACCAGAAAGTGCATGTGCTGGTCGAGACGCCCACCAATCTCTCTTCCCGCCAGAAGGAGTTGCTTGAGGAGTTCGCCCAGCTCAGCGGCGAGGATGTCCATCCCATGAGCAAAGGTTTCCTGGATAAGGTCAAAGGACTGTTTGTATAGAGCCTGATTGCCGACGTTTAATCCGATTTTTCAGAGAGATATCCAATGAAAAAGACACTGACTGTATTTCTCCTGCTGTTCAGCATGGTGAACAGCTGGGCCGCAGAGGAAAAAGCTGTATCCATCGAGGCCTCGGTAAAGGCTGAGTTCGAGACAACCTTTCCTGGCATGCCCGTCGATTCCGTGGCAATAACACCGGTCAGTGGGATATATGAGATAGTTTCGGGAGATAAGATATTCTATTTTGCCCCCGCCAGCGGCCATGTGATTACCGGCGCCATCTGGAGCAAGGAAGGCGAAAACCTTACTGCAAAGACTGTCGAGAGGCTGACTACCGCGAAGGCTCAGGCAAACTACGCTCTACTCTCCGCCGCCCTCGACAAGGCGGTGAAGGTTGGAAACGGGAAGAATGTTGTCATCGAACTTACCGACCCTGATTGCCCTTACTGCCGGAAGATGCACGAATACTGGAAGACCCGGAGCGACATTACCCGGTACATATTTCTGATGCCTATTCCAGAGCTCCACCCCGATGCGGAGGCCAAGTCACGATACATCCTGGCTTCCGTTGACAGGGAAAAGGCTTTGGAAGAGGTTTTTTCAGGAAAATTCGACAGCGCCGCACCGCCGGAGGGAGATGACAAAGGGATGTTTCCCATTCATGAGGAAATTACAGGACGTACGGGAATCAAAGGTACCCCGGCCTTCTTTGTCAACGATAGGTTCGTACACGGTGCTGATATCCCTGCAATTGAAGAAATAATAGGAGTATATCGGAAAGAAGAGCCCGCCCCAGCTCTTAAATAAAGCATCTCATTCACCCCTCCCGCACTATTCCCGGCCCCATCCTGTTGATTTCAATATTGTTACTCGAAAAAACAGATGTTAAAATGATTTTATTTATGGAATAATTGCGCCGTTTGATGACAGGATTGAGATTAGTACCTTAAGGCGTATGCTGTAAGAAACGGAAAGGCTGGTGCATCATGAAAGATTCGTCATTGCCCCGAAAAACTGTTCCTGAGCTTGTTGAATTTCAACAGAGGCATGAGGAGCTGGATGCACTTCGGCATCGTCTTGAAGAGAAGATACTGGAGCTTTTTACGCTCTATGAAATAAATAAAGCCCTGAGTCTTTCCACGAGCCTCGACGAACTGTTCGGTATTGCTATGGACCTGCTTGGAGACTCGCTGAATATCAATGAATACTGCCTGCTGATGCTGGATGAAACGGCACAGGACCTGGTGGTTACGGCATCTCACGGCCTGAGTGAAGAGGCGATCAGAAACGTACGTTTTGCTATTGGCGAAGGGGTGTCGGGACGTGCTTTTATCACCGGGACTACTATGATCGTCCCCGATGTGTCCAAGGAGCCCAACTTCCTCTATTACAAGGGGTACAAGAGCGACGTCGGCGCCTTTATCTCCGTACCGCTCAAGTTGAGTGACGGCAGGGTAATAGGGGTGCTCAATGCCCAGCGGGCTGAAAAAAACTCTTTTACCGACTTTGACAGGCAACTGTTCGCCTCCGTGGCGGAGAATGTAGCCATAGCCATTGAGAGGACCAAACTTTACGAAAAGACCCGAGCCCAGCTGATAACCGATGCGCTTACCGGGATATACAACCGGCGCTATTTCTTTGAGCACGCTGACAGGGAGTTAAATCGCTCCGTCCGCTACGAAAGGCCTCTTTCATTGATCATGGCGGATATTGACGACTTCAAGTGCTTTAATGATACCCACGGGCATCTGGTGGGAGATGAGGCGCTCAGGCAGACGGCAACCGTGATGCAGAAGAGTCTTCGAAAGGGTGATATTTTGGCGCGGTTCGGCGGCGAAGAGTTCATAGTCCTTCTTCCCGAGACAGGTAAGGAGGCTGCCCTCGGCGTAGCGGACAAGCTGAGAGAGGTTGCCTGTTCAGTTTGCCCTAAAAACGTGAAGACCGGAACTCTGAACCCGTGCACGGTGACCATGGGAGTAGCATCCTATCCTGAAAATGGGGACGATATTCTCAAGCTTATTGAGGAGGCCGACCGAAACCTCTACCAGGGGAAAAAGCAGGGGAAAAATCGCGTAGTAGGTTAGGTTGAAGTAGAAACTGCTTCTTGAGAAGCCGTTGCATCAGTGGTGTTTTCTTTTGGATACACCAGGGCGGATTGGCCTGGGCATGTTTGTCTGACCGGCAAGATGACGGGCGTCGCTTTGTTGCGGTGGTGCGCCGACAGGGTTAAGTATCATTAATTTTGAATGGAATATCTATTGCTAACGGTAGAGGCGTTTCTGGTAATATAGCCAAGGAGGAAGTGAAGTTAATTTTACCGTAGTCCGGTTGGGGTGTTGCTTTGCCGGATCGAGAGAGGGAGAGATGGCGGGGTTGTTGAAAAGGGTATTCTCGCTGGGTGTGCTGTTTCTTGGCCTGGCGATATGCGGGTCGAGCTACGTCGAATCCGCTGAAATAAAATTCATAGAAAACAAGGGTGGTTTCAACAAACCTCAACGGGTTTCGGTTTCCCCTGGCGGGGTAGCTTACGTTACCGATGCCGGGACCGAGGAAGTTGAAATCGTTGATTCCGATGGGAACAAAAGTGGCTCCATACATGGTACAGGTGTGCCCAGAGGGGTCAAAGCGCTTTTCAACGGAAACCTTCTTGTCGGGTATACCAGCGAGAGCGGCGGCTACGTCTCTCTCTATTCCTCTACCGGTTCCTTCATAAAATATATCGGCGACGGGGTCGGCCAGTTTGCCATGCCCACCGCCATTACCGTCGATCCTTCCAACGGCAACATCTACGTCGTCGACAGCATCCGGAATACTGTCTATATATTTGACGCAAACGGCAACTACCTGAGCCAGTTCGGCGAATACGGCCCCGGCTACTATGACGCCACCGGTTTCCACAACCAGTTCGACTATCCTGTAGCGATTACCTTCGACGCGGTACGCCGAGAAGTTCTTGTAGGCGATCAGGGAAATTACCGCGTCAAGGTGTTCAACCCTGCCGGCAACTATCTGCGGCAGTTCGGCAAGGAGGGTCTCGACGGCTCCTGGATTTTTGGCCCGGTTAATCCTGAAAGGCTCATCGGCCGGTTCTCCAAGCTTCAGGGCCTGACTGTGGACGGCCAGAGTCAGGTCTACGTGGTCGATTCCTTCCAGTGCGCCGTTCAGGTGTTTGACAGTGCTTCCGGTAATGCTCTTACCGTTTTCAGTGATTACGGTAAAGGGAGCGGGCAGCTGAAAACGCCGGTTGATATTACCATCGACGGCATGAACAGGCTTTTCCTGGCGGACTGGAACAACAGCCGACTCGCTGTGTATCAGGTTATTACGGGCGTGCCTTCTTCCAATACCGCTCCGACTGCCCCGTCGCCCGTTAGTCCGTCCAACGGGACCCAGGTCGGCAGCATCAATCTGTTCCTGACCGTTTCCAATGCGACCGATGAACAAAATCACTCACTGGAATACCAGTTCCAGGTCGATACGGTACCTACCTTTAACAGCCCCTCTTTGATCAATGCCACCGTGAAACAAGGGGAGGTCTATACCACCGCATCCGTCGCCGTACCCCTCGACCATATTACGTGGTACTGGCGGGTTAAGGCCATAGAGACCGCCACTGTTGAGAAATATGGGAGCCCCTGGAGCCAGGTCTATAACTTCTATATAAACGCGACTAACAGGGCGCCCTCGGCGCCGGCCAATCCCAGCCCGACCTCGGGGTCTTCGGTGACCGGTTCGAGTTTCCTCTCCTGGTCCGCCTCCAGCGACCCGGACCTGTATGATGAGGTTACCTATACCGTTGAGGTATCAACGGAGTCGAGCTTCTCTTCGCTGGTTGACTCCAGGAAGGGTGTTTCGTCAACCAGTGTCAGCGTTGGGCAGATCGACAACCTGATCAGCGGGAGCTACTACTGGCGGGTCAAGGCGGTGGATAACCACGGTGCGTCTTCCAACTATAGCCCGACGGCCTCCTTCACTCTTGATGTTGCTACTCTGCGCGTGAGCACAACGCCCGCGGGGGCCATCGTCTGGCTCGACGGAAACTATGGATACATGGGCAACCGGAGCGGTGTTACCGGATCAACCCCGCTCAATATAGATGTGAAGCCGGGCAGACACGTGGTAAGGCTCCAGCTTGCCGGATATTTCGAGTACTACGGTTCCGTCGATATCCCTGCCGGTGAAAGCCGCACTGTCACCGTGAGTTTGGTGCCAAAATACACCTTCAGCGTTACGGACCGGGACGACCTGACGACTGCGAACGGCATAAAGATCGGTTCGTCCGACGTATCCATCACCTACTCCGCGCCCTTTGTTGTCGATTGGGATAATGACGGCGCGAAAGATCTGCTGGTGGGCGACTATGGCGGTGCCGTGTATCTCTTCAGGAACAGCGGCAGTGATGCGTCGCCATCCCTTGGCTATAGCGGCAGTGTGGTCAACACCTCGGGTGACGGCGCCTATCCCTGCGTGGTCGACTGGAACAACGACGGCAAGAAGGACCTCCTTGTCGGCACGAGGTCCGGTACGGTATGGCTCTACCTGAATAATGGGACCGAGTCGAACCCTGCCCCCGACTCCGGAAGCCTTGTCGCTGCGAGCGGTAGCTCCATCGATGTGGGTGACTACGCCAGACCGGTCGTTGTGGACTGGAACAATGACGGCAAGAAGGACCTCCTTGTAGGCGGATATAACGGCGCCAATGGATTCATTCGGCTTTATCTGAATGCCGGCACCGATGAGCAGCCTCTCTTTGGAAGTTATAGCGAGATCAAGGTCGGTACCGGTACCCTGACGGTGAGCGGTCCGGCCATGCCGCTGGTCTACGACTGGAACAATGACGGCAGGAAGGACCTGCTGGTCGGCGGCGGACAGGGCGTGTACCTCTATACCAATACGGGTACCGATGCCTCACCGGTCTTTAGCAGCAAGGGCGAAATTTCGTCTCTCAGCAGCAGTATCACCGAACTGTCCTACGCGGTGCCCTTCGTACTCGACTGGGACAATACGACGCCACCCGACATACTGGTGGGTAACTCAGGCGGCACTGTCCGGCTGTTTAAGAAATAAGATCGGACTGATTGGACTGATCAGTCGGGTCGGTTTATCGGAGCAAAAAGATGATAATGAAAAAATTTAACCTGAAATTGCTTGCGCTCTCCGCCATGCTCCTTGTGCTGCCGCAAGCTGGCCTGGCAATAGATACGCCCCATAACGCTGCTTATGGTGTTCAGTGCCTCTCATGTCATCAGCCCCACAAGTCCCTGGGCAACAACCTGACCAGGGCTGAGGTCAATCCGCTGGTCTGTCAGGGGTGTCACAACTCCCTTGGGGTTGCCAAGTTTTTTCCCATGCATGATTCCGCCAGGGCCGTTCCCGGCGTGAGCGGCAACAGCCATTACTGGGAGATGCCGGCCAACAACCCTAAGTGGGGTGCATCGCCGCCACCCAGCACTTACAGTGAAAACCATGATGCCGACATGGATACCCGGCTGGACAAGACCAGCTCGAATAATCCCAAGGTCATCTGCTCGACCTGCCACAACCAGCACGACAAGTCAAGCAAATGGGGACGTATTCACCTCTCCAGGGTAGACAGGGTAGCGGGTGACGGCAGTACCGGCAGTGTGACCTATGCCGTGGTGGACCACGGCGCGCAGGCACAGGGGTATACGATAAAGATCATTCAGGGTGGGGAGAGGGGAATCGCAACGTATATAATTTCGGATGGCACCCTCGATATGGGGGGCTATCTCAAATGGTTTGGCTGGGATGGGAACCAGTGGGTCGGATTCGGGGGACGGACCGCGCAGGCGACCGCAGCAACTATGGCACGACCGACCGGCTCCAGTCAGCAGTTGCGGGACGGCGGCAACCTTACCGTCAGCTTCGAAACCTTGTCATCTCCCTTCAAGAGCGGCGACCAGTTCAAGTTTTACGTCGCATATCCATTCTTCCGCAGGGCCCACGATACCGGTCCGGGTAGTCCGATAGAGAGAGGCGACGTCCTTTCCGGCCCTCAGCCCGGCGCTACCTACTTCTGCCGCAACTGCCACAGCCAGCGCGCCCAGAGCCACCTCGATGTGGAAAACTGGACCGGTACGCCGCGCAGTCATCCTGTCGGTCAGGCATTGGGTTCCAACGGCAAGGGGTATGACAGGCCCGTCCCGCTGGACGGAAACCGCCAGCCACAGAGCAGCTCACATTCCGGGAGTCCCGACGGAAACTGGACCAACGACCTGCTCCTTTATCCGCGAGGTACCGCCGGTTCTTCCAAGTATCCGACAGTGGCCGCTACGGCATTCGGGAATCCGGAGTCGGGCGATGTACAGTGCATGACCTGTCATGCGCCGCATTTTACAGATTCCAACTCAAAGACCGTCGACAAGCGATAAGAAAGGAAGTCGAGCATGCTGAGTAAGAAATTGATGCCTGGTTTGTTGTTCCTTGCCGCGCTTGCCGGATTGCCATCGGTTTCTGCCGCCGCTCCCCTGGAAATCACTGTCTGCAGCTCCGGCTGTTACTACTCCACCATCCAGGGGGCTATCAATGTTGCTTATACAGACGACACCATCCTTGTATCGGATGGTACCTACGCGGAAAACATCAATTTCAAGGGGAAGAATATCATCGTCAAATCGGTGAATGGTGCAGCTTCCACGAAGATTGTGGGTAGCGGCGCCAACAACCCTGTCGTCACCTTCAGCACTAGCGAGCCGGCGAGCACACTGTTGCAAGGGTTCACCATCGACAACAAGGCTGGTGCCAATTCTCTGACAAGGGGTGTTTTCATCAGCAACAGTGCGAAGCCTACCATCAAGAACTGCGTCATTCAGGGTAATAATGTATTGACCAACTATGTGCAGGGCGCGGGAATCTATATTTCAGGCAGTTCAAGCGGCGCGACCATACAGAACGTCACTGTAGGAGGAGATGCCAGCAATAAGAACGTTGGCGCCAAAGGAAGCGGTATTTATGTCGCATCAGGTACGTCGGGCGTCGTAACGATTAGTGACAGCACCATAAGCTATAATTCAGCGACACAAAACGGGGGCGGTATCATGGTGGAAAGTAACGCCGCAACCATGGTGTTGACCAACACAAGCATCGCCAATAATACGGCCATGTACAACAGCGGCGGTATCTACTCCGCATCTCCGGTGTCGATAACCGGCGGGAACATAAGCAATAATACCGTCAGCAATTCAGGAAGCCTTGGTGGAGGTGTATTTCTTACCGGTGCGGCTTCGTCCGCAATCATCAACGGTGTCAGTATAGTCGGGAACAAGTCGCTTGGACATGGCGCCGGGCTCTATATGAACGGCTCAACGGCAACTGAACCATTGTCGATCGTCAACTCGACCATTACTGACAACTGGGCTACCACATCCGGCCTTGGGGGCGGTGTATATGTCATGGGTACTTCCAGCACGGTCACCATTGTCAACAGCGACATCAGTAATAACAAAGCCATCATGGGCGGTGGAGGTATCTACTCCGCCGCGCCTACCTCTATTAGCGGAACCAGGATTACCGGTAATTCAACCAGCAACACGGGTGCTCCCGGCGGTGGGCTTTATCTGGCACCCAACTATCCTATTGTTATTACTGATACGGTGATCAGCGACAATGTGGCCAAGCGTGGTGGTGGTATATACAGCAACGGCGGGGCGCAGCTTACCATAAGCGTCAGCAGGATTGACAGCAATAGGGCGGAGTCTTTCGAAGGCGGCGGCATGTACCTCGCAGGAACCGGCTCCGTGAGCGTATCGAGGAGCTATGTAAGGGGTAATACTGCTACCATGTACGGCGGCGGTATCTATACGGCGTCGTCCAGCGCCAGTTTTACCAACTGCTGGATCACGGGTAATGTCGTCTCCCAGATGTCGTACAGTTCCGGCGGTGGTTTATTAAGTTCCGGCGGATTGAATGTTGTCAATAGCACCATAGCGGGTAACTACGCCAGGTCGTTGGGCGGCGGCATTCGCCTGATCTCCGGGATCGCGACCGTGACCAACAGCATCCTCTGGGGAAATGTTGTCGGTGGCTCCGGTTCGGACATCAGCGGCTTGCCCACGGTAACCTACAGCGATATACAGAGCGGCTACAGCGGCGAGGGGAATATCAAGCTCGACCCGCTCTTTGTAAACCTTCAGCAGGCATTGCCGGGCAACCCGACCACGGCGGGTGATTTCCATATTCTGAACGGTTCGCCCGTCATCGACACGGGTACGACTTCCGGCGCGCCGTCCGATGACATCGACGGCGACGCCAGACCCCAGATACAGGGGATTGACATGGGCGCGGATGAATTCAAGCTCCCGGTCAACAATGCGCCGGTCGGAGGTTATACCTCGGACAACGTCATACCCGCGAGCCAGATTACCGTAGCCACCGACGTGATAATCCGCTGGAAGGGCCGCGATGCCCAGAGCGACAAGGTAACCCTTAAATCGTTCCAGTACTCCATTGACGGCGGTGTTACGTGGTCTACGCCGTCTAATGGCGATTCGACAGCCGCTCTGTCTCCCGGCTGGTCCAATAATGGCGCTTCGGGGTGGTCTACGGCCCCCACCTTTTCCGAGGCCACCGTGCACACCTTTACCTTCAACACCAAACACGCCGATGTCAACGGTTTCCTGGGTGTTGACAGAAACGATGTAAAGGTACGTTTCAAACTGAACGACGGCAAGGTGGACAGCTCATATGTCACGACAGAGTCGTTCCGGGTTAACAATACCGAGGGAGGGGGCGGTACAACTCCCCCCACGCCTCCGGATACCTCCCATCCTACGGTCATTCGTAACATAGAGGTAGTGGCAAGCAGTTCTTCACAGATCACGGTGCTGGCGGGATTCAACGGCGACTCAAACCTTAACGGTTATGTTACGGTAGAGTACAGCAAGGACAGTACCTGGGACAGCAGCGACGATAAGACGGCCTGCGGCAAGCTTACCGGCGGCTCGCCGAGAACCTGTTTCGTGAGCGGACTGAAGGCCGACACTACCTATTACATTCGGGTAACCTATACCGACCCCGATGGGGTGACCGGTGAAAACGGACAACTCTTTACCGCGCATACCCTGAGTGATGTCTCGGACATCTTCCCTCCGACCCTTGCCATTATCAAACCCATGGACGGCGGCGTGGCGGCGGGGAACAGTACCTATCCCATCTCCATAGACTTCACCGCCTATGATCGTCACAGCGGGCTTCGGTCCTCAACCGGCGACGTGCAGGTGGTTATCGACGGCGCCGCATACAACGCTGCACGAATCCCGGGTACGGAAGATTTCTTCACCTATCTGTGGACAACGCCCACCCTCGGTAACCACACGGTCTATGCCCGGGCGCGCGATAACGCGGGGAATCTTGGTTACTCTCCCGTCGCGACTTTCAACGTCAACAGCATTACCACCGAGGACGGCATCTTTGCCGGAGACGGCAAGCTCCTTGTCCGTGACAACGACAACCAGATATGCTGGGATTGCCACGGCGGCATCAAGCCCCATTCCAGCCAGTACCTGAGCCCGAAGTATGGCAACTGGTCGCTTACCTGCCGCCAGTGTCACCAGCCTCACAACACCACCAACATCTTTCTGGTGAAAGAGCAGATCAAGACACCCAACAGCGGTTACCGGAATGTCGACTTCAGGAGCGCGGCCGGCCGGGCCGATTACAGCTTTGCCAACACGGTGACGCCCGGGACCGGCCCCTGCGAGACCTGCCATACCAAGACCAGCAACGGTAACGGTACTCCTCGCTACAGAAATACGGGTACCGGCCCCGGCGACGGCTCCCACCAGAACGAGCCTTTTACCGGCAAGTGCATCCAGTGTCACGACCACAAGCGGGGCTTCAGTCCGGTGAGTGCCGGCGGCCTCACCTGCGGCGTATGTCATCCCAAGCAGTGGACGCCCATGAACGGGGACACTTCCACCTATCACATGTATGTGCAGAACTCCAATGCAAATGCACTTTCTGACGGGCTAGGCCCCGACCAGAAGTATCCGTCGAAGAATCAGCCGTCGGAAGAGACCGATCATCGTAGGTGTCTCATGTGTCATGCCGACATGGAGGTCTTCTCGCGCAATGTCAACCCCGACAGTGCCATCAGTATCGCCTACAACCTGAGGGCCTCCGTTACCATAGCGCCGGTACCAGGCGACCTTTCGACTCACAGCAATACCGACTTCCGGGGCGACCTTTCCGAAGGCGGCGTCTGTCTCTCCTGCCACAGGATGGAGCAGGTGAAGAATAACGCCAAAAAGAAGAATGACGGCACGACAAAGACGCCGCCGTGGGATGTGCAGAAATTCGGTGAATCGGCGCATAACTTCACCGTGGAGAACAACTTCAAGGCCGATAACTCCAGTTTCAAGGCCAACTGCGTCAAGTGTCACAACGACGACCTCGGCAAGGATTATCAGAAATCGGACTACAAGTTCGGCCTGCACGACACGAAGTACCGGAGCATGTTGTCAAACATTAACAAGAACCTGACCTTTACCGAGAGCAGCCTCAACTCGACGGAGGAGAACTTCTGCTACCAGTGCCACAGCCAGAACACCGACGGGCCGCAGAACTATAACCCCTTCGCCGATAAAGAATCGGTAAAAGACGCATATAACGTCGAGCCAATGAGGGAGAAGGCGGTAAAGATCAAATCGATGTTCGAGGACGACAGGGTCTCGTTCCACCCGATTAACGGCAAGTCGCCCTACAACGGCCTTAACGGTTTGGGCAGCGCCGCGGGAGAGCACAAGGTCGACGAATGGCTGACTCTGCCTTCGGGTGTACGTTCCGCCAACTGGAACCCGGCGAATAACCGGCATGTGGAGTGCACCGACTGCCATAACCCCCACGCAGCGAGCAAGGAGCCCCGGAGCCTGCTGACCTGGTGGGAAAACCCGCTCGATCCTACCGGTGGGTCATTCGGCGGGCAGATAGGTGGAGCCAACAAGGGGGTATGGGGCGTCGAACCGGTATACACGCACCTTCCCTGGAACGAGGCGACGAGCTACACCAAGGTGGAGAACGTTACCCATATGTACCAGCTCTGCTTCAAGTGTCATTCATCCTATGCCTACGGCGGGAGCAATTCCTATGGAGTCCCGGCGGTTGCGCCATCGCCGCCGAAGATCCCCAGAGGCAGCTATGCAAGGGCCGACTCGACGACCTGGAGCTGGTCCGAAGGGCCTGAGACCGACATGGCGGTGGAGTTCAACCCGAACAACTACGGGTTCCATCCCATCCTGCGAAGGGGTCGCAACCAGCCAGCGCCGCACCTGAACTCCAACTGGCCCTACTTCAATGGCGGCGAGGGGAACGGTGCAGGATGGCAGGGTGTGTCCGGCGATTATGTCCTCACCGGACCCAACGGCGCCGGTACCGTCAACTATGACGTTGCGACGCGGAAGGTTACGATCGCGGGGGGGAGAAACTTCCCGACCTACTACCTGATTCCAGGCTGGAAGATACAGTTTAATACCGACAGGCCTTCGTCCAGCGAAACCTGGTACGAAATCAAGACGGTGGACAGCCCGACGCAGATCACGCTGGTGAACGGACCGTCGATCAACCTTTCCGGCACGAACTATGTCACTAGCGCCGGTCTGGGCTGGGCCTTCGTACCGCCCTTCGGACCGTGGAGCGTCATTACCTGCGCCGACTGCCACAGCACCACCGATTCCAATGGCCCGGTCGGTCCTCACGGCTCCGACAACCCGTGGCTGCTGCGCAGTCCCGACGTAAATGCCAGAGTCGACAACAACCTTAACGGCACCACCAGCGACAGCGTTGACGCCATCAACAGCGGCGTCTGGGTGAACAAGAAGATGTTCTGCTTCAGCTGCCACCGCAGAGACGTGTACGGCACCCAGTCGGCATACGGCGTTATCTACCAGGTGCCACCCGGTGAGCCGTCCTTTGATTCCGCTGTGGAACGTCATCCCAGCTACAGCCGACTCTATGTGCATCCTCCATTCTGGGCGGAGATCACGGACAAGAACGTCTGGGGTATCTGGTGCATGAACTGTCACGGCGGCGACTCCATGGGCGGTATGCACGGCAGCAACAGGGAGGCGGGAAGCGGTGCGCCAGCGTGGTCGAACAGCACGACACCCATGGGAGTCAGGTTGCGCAACGGCGCGGCATCCATAGGGCACCGTATGACTTCATCCGGCGGTACCTGTTACTTCGGCGGGACCGATATAAGCTCGTGCAGTGCCTCATTCAACGCCAGTTACACGTCGAACTACGACTACACCGGCGTGGATTAGGCAGCGGCCGAAACCGAATGATCTGTTCCGTAAAGCCGGGCCGATTAAAGGCCCGGCTTTTTCTTTTGCATCCTGAAGTTGTAGCGGGAGATAGTAAACGCGGGAGGGGGTTTTTGTGCCAGCTAAAACAGAAAAGGCACAGTGAACAGGTCACTGTGCCTCGATAGCAATGTTCCTCTGTATTATTCTCTATGCCTGCTGCGTCGCCATCCTCATCGGCACGCCCTTGCCTGCCAGGTGTTCCTTGGCCTGACCGATGGTGTACTCCTTGTAATGAAAGATCGATGCGGCCAGCACGGCGTCGGCCCTGCCGTCGGTGAGGGCTTCGTAGAGGTGCTCCAGGTTTCCCGCTCCGCCTGAGGCGATGACGGGTATCCCCACAGCGTCGGAGATGGCGCGGGTGAGGGCGATGTCGTAGCCGTCTTTTTGCCCATCCTTGTCCATGCTGGTGAGGAGTATTTCACCGGCACCATATTCTTCCATCTTCTTCGCCCACTCCACTGCATCGATACCCGTGGCGTTCCTGCCGCCGTGGGTGAATATCTCCCACTTTCCTTCGCCCACCTGCTTGGCGTCGATGGCTACTACGATGCACTGGCTGCCGAAGCGGTTTGACGCCTCCTGGACGAACTCGGGGCGGTTTACGGCGGCGGTGTTGATGGAAACCTTGTCGGCCCCGGCCTTCAGCAGTGCCCGGATATCCTCCAGCGTGCGGATGCCGCCGCCTACAGTGAGGGGCATGAAGACCTGCTCGGCGGTACGGCGGACAACGTCGAGGATGATGTCGCGCTTCTCGTGGGATGCGGTGATGTCGAGAAAGGTGAGTTCGTCGGCGCCCTGCTCGTCATATATACGGGCGACCTCCACCGGGTCTCCGGCGTCGCGCAGGTTGACGAAGCTGACCCCTTTGACCACGCGGCCGTCTTTTACGTCGAGGCAGGGGATTATCCGTTTGGCCAGCATTTAGACCTCTCCCTTTCCGACCTTGATCGCCTGTTTGAGGTCGAGCGCCCCGCTGTAAATCGCCTTGCCGGTGATGACGCCCGCAACGCCGGTTACTTCAAGGATCTTCAGATTACGGATGTCGCGCAGCGACGACACCCCGCCCGACGCAATGATCGGGATGTTGACGGCGTCGGCCATGCGACGGATGGCGTCAAGATTGGGCCCCTGCATCATGCCGTCGCGGCTGATGTCGGTGTAGATGATGGCGCAGACGCCCGCCTCTTCGACCTCCTTGGCCAGGTTGAGCGCAAGCTTCACCGTCACCTCGGCCCATCCCTTGATGGCCACCCGTCCGTTGGAGGCGTCGATGCCGGCGATGATACCGTCGGGGAACTTCTGGCAGGCCTCTTTCACCAGTTCGGGGTTGCGGCAGGCGGAGGTGCCCAGTATGAGCCGTTCCACCCCCAGGTCGAACAGTCGCTCCATCGTAGGAATATCGCGGATGCCGCCACCTACCTGCACCGGTATCTTCACCGCGGCGACGATGGCCTTTATGGCCTCCAGATTCTTCGGCTCACCCGCAAAGGCACCGTTGAGGTCGACCACGTGCAGCCGCTCGGCCCCTTCCGCCACCCACTTTTGCGCCATCTCGGCGGGGTTGTTGCCGTACACGGTGTCCTTGTCCATCTTGCCCTGCTCGAGGCGCACACACTGGCCGTCCTTGAGGTCTATGGCGGGTATTACGATCATTTGAGGTCTCCGAAATTCTTCAGCACCTGCAGCCCCACCTTCTGGCTCTTCTCGGGATGGAACTGGACGCCGTAAATGTTGTCTTTTTTCACCATGGAAGTGAACTGGATGCCGTAGTCGGTGGTGCCGACCACGGGTCCGAACTCCATGGGCATGACGAAATAGGAGTGGACGAAGTAGAAGTACGAGCCGTCGGGAATGCCCGCCATGAGGGGGTTTTCACCTGTCTGCCATACCTGGTTCCACCCCATGTGGGGGATCTTGTACGCATTCTTGGTATCGTGGGCCAGCTCCGCCAGGTTGTCGGGGAACCGGACCACCGAGCCGCGGAACATGTTGAGGCCGCCGGTGGCGCCGTGTTCCTGGCTCTCGGAGAAGAGGAGCTGCAAGCCCAGACAGATGCCGAGAAAGGGCTTCCCCTTGTGAAAGGTGATGTAGAGGGAGCTCAGGAGGTCGCGCTCCTTGAGGTTAGCCATGCAGTCGGGGAATGCGCCCACGCCCGGCAGTACCACGTGCGATGCGTCCATTATGGTGCGGTGCTGGTCGGTGATGACGGCGTCGTGGCCTACCTGCTCAAAGGCCTTCTGCACACTCCGCAGATTGCCCATGCCGTAGTCGATAATGGCGATCATAACATGCCCTTGGTGGACGGCACGCCGGTGACCCGCTCATCGATGGAGGTGGCCTGGTCGAGGGCCTTGGCGAAGGCCTTGAAGACGCCTTCGAGGATGTGGTGCAGGTTGTCGCCGTAGGGGACGTGGATGTGCAGCGTCACGCCGGCCCGGTCGGCAAAGGCCTTGAAGAAATCCTCGGCCAGCTCGGCGTCGAACTCCCCCACCTTGCTCTTGGGGAGCGCCACGTTGTAGACCAGCCGCGAGCGGTCGCAGAGGTCCAGCGCGACGTCGGCCAGCGACTCGTCCATGGGGAGCCGTGTCCAGCCGTAGCGGCGGATACCTTTCTTGTCTCCCACTGCCTGCTTGAAGGCGTCGCCGAGCACGATGCCCACGTCTTCCACTGTGTGATGGAAATCGATCTGGGTATCGCCGGTGGCCTCAATGGTAAGATCGAACAGGCCGTGCTTGGCGAAGAGGCAGAGCATGTGGTCGAGAAAGGGGACGGTGGTGGAGACGCTGTAGTCTCCGCGGCCATCGATGTTCAGCGAAAGCTTTATCTGCGTCTCTTTCGTATTCCGTTCCAGTTGGGCGGTACGGGCCATGGTTCTCCTCATAAAGCAGGTGATTAGGCTGAAGGTTGAAGGCTGAAGGGAAGACGAATCTAATGCCTTTACCTTCAGTCTTCAGCCTTCGGTCTTCAGGCTGCTTTTCACAACATTCTTGTTAATCGCGAAATGGCCACAAGGAATCCGTGGTTGTCATCCTGCATGCCAACGGTTATCCGAAGACAGTTTTCCAGCGGTCCGGGCCTGCTCAGATTGCGGACAAGGATACCCTCGTCAGTGATCAGCCCCTGATGGACCTTTGCGGCGTCCTTCACCCGGATCAGCACGAAGTTGGCGTCGCTCGGGTAGGTGGTGATGCCGCTGCGCAGGCCGCGAAGCCTATAATAAAGATTTTCCCGCTCCTCGACAATCAGATTTATCTGGGCGTCGATCACGCCGGGGTCGGACAGCACCTCGGACGCCGCCACCTGGGAGTAGGAGTTGATATTGTAGGGAAGGCGCACCTTCTCGATCTCCCGCACCACCGAAGGGTTGGCCACCAGCATCCCCACCCGCAGTCCGGCCAGGCCGATCTTCGACAGGGTGCGCAGGATGATCAGGTTTTCCATCTCCGCCAGCTTCGGCAGAAAGGTCTTGCGCGAGAAGTCGTAGTAGGCCTCGTCGACGACCACGATCCCCTCGAACTTCGCGATCAGCTCCTCCATCCGCTCCTGGCTGAAGCAGTTCCCCGTAGGGTTGTTGGGCCAGCTGAGCAGGAGGACACCCTTGGTGGGGAACTGGTCGGGGACGATGTCGAACTTGTCGTCGAGCGGTACCTCGCAGACCGGCATTCCCATGGACTTGGCGATAATGCCGTACATCGAGAAGGTCGGAACGGGGTAGACGGCGCAGACATCCGACCCGCCGAAAGCCATCAGGATCATCTGGATCAGCTCGTCGGAACCGTTGCCCAGCGCCACTTGTCCGGTATCGACGCCAATGCGCTGGGCGATGAGAGCCTTGAGTTTCGCCGCCGAAGGATCGGGATAGTGGTTGAGGGGTATCGCACTCAACGCCGCCGCAATCCTCTCTCGCACCGGCTTCGGCAGGGGGTAGGGGTTCTCGTTGGCGTCCATCTTTATGGGGCACTGCTGCTCCTCGGCCTTGTAGGGGACGAGGTCGCGGACTTCGGGTCTTACCAGCGCATTGATATTCAATTTAGTGACTCAGAAATTTAGAGTTAATAAACCATGCAACAAAAAGCCAGAAGGCAAAGCCTATCCATGTACTCAATTCAGTAAATATTATGAACTTTGAGGTAGATTCACGAGTGTAGTAATCCCAACGAGGTTTTCTGTTGCCCAAAGTGACGATAAAAAGGATAAATTCTCCAGTATAAAATAAAAGGAATTCTATAAATATTACGAAGAAGAATCTGGATATTCCTTTGAGGGATCCCTCAATGAGATCTTCAATCATAATATCCTGTCCAATTCCCTGTTAGTTTTCCTGCATCCTCACCTTTACCGCCAACCCATGCGCCTCCAGCCCTTCCATGTCGGCGATGCGCATCACATCGTCGCCAATGGCATGCAGTCCCTGCTTCGAGAAGGCGATGACGCTGGAGCGCTTGACAAAATGGTGCACCGAAAGGGGCGAAGAAAACCGTGCCGTTCCTCCGGTGGGCAGCACGTGATTGGGCCCGGCGGCGTAATCGCCCACGGCCTCGGCGGTGTAGTGACCGAGGAAGA
>Ga0224505_10000694_pt1 | contig 22698 bp, 17 predicted proteins | sample SF_Jan12_sed_USG_FD_169102 | JGI IMG/M metagenome (GOLD analysis project Ga0224505, IMG submission 169102) | Sediment microbial communities from San Francisco Bay, California, United States - SF_Jan12_sed_USGS_4_1 | ecosystem: Environmental > Aquatic > Marine > Sediment | place: USA: California... | reverse complement strand
CAATCAGAGCATCGGCTACATGGATCGGCTCGATTACGTATCGATGATGTGTAACGAGCACGGCTATGTCATGGCGATTGAGAAGCTGTTGGGTGTCGAAGTGCCGACACGCGCTCAGTACATCCGCGTCATGTTCGACGAAATCACACGCATCCTGAATCACCTGATGTGGCTCGGTGCGCACGGTCTCGATATTGGTGCTATGACAATGTTCCTGTATTGCTTCCGTGAGCGTGAGGACCTGATGGATTGCTACGAGGCCGTTTCCGGTACGCGTATGCACGCGACGTATTATCGGCCGGGTGGCGTATATCGCGATCTTCCCGAGACGATGCCCAAATATGCCGAGTCCCGCTTCCGCAGCAAGAAACAACTCGACAAAATGAATTCGGTACGCGAAGGATCAATGCTCGACTTCATCGAGGATTTCACGGCGCGTTTCCCGGCCTGCGTGGACGAGTACGAAACGCTGCTGACAGACAACAGGATCTGGAAGCAGCGCACCGTCAATATCGCAGTCGTTTCACCCGAGCGCGCCATGCAGTTGGGCTTTACGGGACCGATGTTGCGCGGCTCCGGTGTTGAGTGGGACCTGCGTAAGAAACAGCCTTACGAAGTTTACGACCTCATGGACTTTGATATTCCTGTTGGCGTGAACGGCGATTGCTACGATCGTTACCTCGTGCGAGTGGAGGAGATGCGTCAATCGAATCGCATTATCAAGCAGTGTGTCGACTGGCTGCGTGTCAATCCGGGCCCCGTCATCACGGAAGACCACAAAATCACGCCGCCGCATCGCGTCGAGATGAAAGACGACATGGAGTCGCTGATTCATCACTTTAAATTGTTTACAGAAGGCTACTGCGTACCCGAAGGCGAGGCCTATGCCGCAGTTGAACACCCGAAGGGCGAATTCGGCGTTTACATTATCTCCGACGGCGCCAACAAACCGTATCGCGTGAAGATTCGCGCGCCCGGATTTGCGCACCTGTCCGCGATGTCCGAAATGGTCGAAGGCCATATGCTCGCCGACGTTGTCGCGGTGATCGGTACCCAGGATATTGTGTTCGGGGAGGTCGACCGATGACATACGAACTCTCCGCTCATGTAAAAGACGAAATTGATCAGTGGAAGACGCGTTTCCCGGCCGACCGCCAGCGGTCCGCGGTGATCGGTGCCTTGCATGCCGTGCAGCATGAAAATCACGGCTACGTCACGGCCGAACAAATGAATGCAGTCGCCGAATACCTCGATCTGCCAACGATCCAGGTGTACGAGGTTGCGACGTTTTACTCAATGTTCCAGACGCGGCCTGTGGGCCGCAATGAAGTGGCTATCTGCACGAATGTATCCTGCATGTTGCGCGGCGCCGAAGACATCGTCGCACATGTTGAGAACAAACTCGGCATTAAGCTGGGAGAGAGCAGCAGCGATGGCCGGGTCTTTCTCAAAAAAGAAGAAGAGTGCATCGCGGCCTGCTGCGGCGCACCGGCCATGATGGTCAACCACAAATACTTTGAAAACCTGACGAAAAAGCAGGTTGACGAGATTCTGGACGGGCTCGACTAATGGCCTACGAACAGAATCTGGTTTGCTTCAACACCCTGGGCTCAGAGAAGTCCTGGACGCTCGCCACTTACGAGAAGCACGACGGCTACAAGGCCTGGCGCAAGGTATTGGCCGGCAAGATGAAGCCGGCCGAGATCATCGACGAGGTCAAAGCGTCGGGATTGCGTGGCCGCGGCGGCGCTGGTTTTCCGACCGGACTCAAGTGGAGCTTCATGCCGCGTGACGCGGCGGTGCAGAAATACCTCGTCTGCAATTCCGATGAAAGCGAGCCTGGTACCTGTCACGACCGAGAAGTTCTGCGTTACAACCCGCACGCGCTGGTCGAAGGTATGGCTATTGCGGCTTATGCAATGGGTGCCACGGTCGCCTACAACTACATTCGTGGTGAGTTTCTCGATGAGCCAATTCCGCGCTTCGAAGCGGCGGTAAAAGAAGCTTACGACGCCGGATTGCTGGGCAAGAACATACAGGGCTCGGGTATCGATTTTGATCTCTACACTTTTGTTGGCGCAGGCGCCTACATTTGCGGAGAGGAAACCGCTCTGCTTGAGTCCCTGGAGGGCAAGCAGGGACGTCCGCGGTTCAAACCGCCATTCCCCGCGAACTTCGGCCTTTACGGCAAACCGACGACGATCAACAACACGCAGAGTCTTGCCAGTGTGCCGGCAATTATTCGCAATGGCGCCGCGTGGTTTGCCGGGCTGGGACCGGAAGGGTCCGGCGGAACGGCATTGTTCTCAGTGTCGGGCCATGTCGAGAAACCGGGTAACTATGAATTGCCGATGGGCATCCCGTTCAAGGACCTGCTCAATGACATCTGTGGCGGTGTTCTGGGTGGCCGCAAACTGAAAGCGGTCATACCCGGCGGATCGTCATGCAAGGTCTTGCCGGCGGAAATCATCATGGAATGCACGATGGATTACACATCCCTGCAACAAGCGGGGTCGTCATTCGGCACCGGTGCCGTCATGGTCATGGACGAAACCACCTGCATGGTGAAAGTGCTGCGGCGGATTTCACGCTTTTACATGGCGGAGTCGTGTGGTCAATGCACGCCGTGCCGCGAAGGCACAGGCTGGCTGTATCGCATGCTGACGCGCATCGTCGATGGCAAGGGGGAAATGGCCGATCTTGAGAAACTCGTTGATGTTGCGAACAAGATCGAAGGTCACACCATTTGTGCTCTCGGTGATGCCGCCGCGTGGCCGGTGCAAAGTTTCCTGAAACATTACCTGCACGAGTTTGAATACATGATTCTCAACAACGGCAGGAGCATTGTTGACGATCCGAGCGAGGCCGCTGCGTAATCGACATGAGTGACGATATTGTAAATCTGGAAGTCGATGGCAAGCCGGTTACCGGCCGCAAGGGTCAGATGCTGATCGAGGTGACCGACTCAGTCGGCGCCTACGTGCCGCGATTCTGCTATCACGAGAAGCTCAGCATTGCGGCAAACTGCCGCATGTGTCTCATCGACATTGTCGGTGCACCGAAGCCGATTCCGGCATGCGCTCAGCCCATTACCGAGGGTATGAAGGTATTCACCAAGTCGCCGCGTGCAATAGCCGCGCAAAAAGCGACCATGGAATTCCTGCTCATCAATCATCCGCTTGATTGCCCGATCTGCGACCAGGGTGGCGAGTGCGAGTTGCAGGATTTGGCGATGGGCTACGGCCGCGATATTTCGCGCTATAACGATGGCAAGCGAGTGGTCAAAGACAAGGATATCGGGCCACTGGTATCCACCGATATGACGCGTTGCATACATTGCACGCGCTGCGTCCGCTTCGGAGAAGAAATCCAGGGTAATCCGCAGCTCGGCACGGTGGAGCGGGGCGAGCAGGTCAAGATATCGACCTATGTCGAACAAAATGTCGATCATGAACTGTCGGCCAATATCATTGATCTGTGCCCGGTTGGTGCCTTGAATAACAAACCGTATCGATACAGCGCACGTGCCTGGGAAATGGAACAACGCGCAACGATTTCGCCGCACGATTGCGTGGGCTCCAATCTGTACGCGCACGTACTGCGTGGCACGGTTAAGAGGATCGTTCCACGGGACAACGAAGCGATTAACGAAACCTGGATATCGGATCGCGACCGATTCAGTTATGAAGCCATATACGCCGCAGACCGCCTTAAAACGCCGCGAATCAAGAGCGGTAGTGAATGGCGTGAACTGGACTGGTCGGCTGCCTTGGAACGCGCTGCAGAAGTCCTGGGCCAGGCGAAAGGCGACAAGCTTGGCGTGATCGCATCACCGGCTGCGACCGTCGAAGAAAGTTCCCTGCTGTCTCGTCTCGCCGATCATCTGGGTACGAACAATATCGATCATCGCATTGGTCGCCGCGACGTTTCGGACCAGGACAAGGATCCGGTGTTCGAAACCTTGGGCTGCAGTATCGACGAAATTGAACAACAGGGCTCTGTCCTGGTGGTCGGCTCCAATATCCGAAACGAAGCGCCGATCATTGCTCACCGACTCCGCAAGGCCGCTTTGAAAGGCTGCAAAGTCAACTTCGCCAATGCACAGGAATATGAATACTTTTTCGATGTCGCGGATTACCGGAGCGGCAGAGGCCTGGTAGAGCTGTTAAGCGGTATTGCGGTGGCGGCTGCGGACGGCAGGGTATTACCAGACTCGATCGCGAAGCTTTGCAAGGGCGTCTCGGCTTCCGACGCGGACCAACGCATCGCGGCCGCGCTAAAGGCATCCGATGAGTCATTGATTCTGCTGGGTGCGATCGCCGGACGGCATGCGGCGTACTCGGCCATCAGGGCCCTTGGCGCCGCAATCGCAACGCTAACAGGTGCCAAACTGGGCAACGTCACGATGGGACCGAATTCAGCGGGGGCGAGTCTTGCGGGTGTCCTGCCGCATCGCACTGTGGGTGGCAAGACGCGAGGCAAGGCAGGCAAGAGTGTCGCGCAGATGCTGGAGAGTGCACTGGATGCGGTGCTACTGGTGAACGTCGAACCGGATGCCGACATTCATGCGACCGTCGATGCCGTAAATAAGCTCAAGAAGCAAAAGTTTGTTATCGCACTGACTCCGTTCGCAACCGATGCATTGCTGGAGTGTGCTGATCTGTTGCTGCCGATCGGAACGTTTGCGGAAACATCCGGCACCTACGTGAATGTCGCCGGCACCTGGCAGAGTTTCGGCGGCGTTGCCAATCCGGTTGGGGAAGCGCGTCCTTGCTGGAAAGTGTTGCGCGTTCTGGGCAACCTCCTGAATGCAGATGGTTTCGACTACGTGACCAGCGAAGACGTCCTCGCGGAGATCAAAGCGACGCTTGGCAAGGTCGATCCCGGTAGCTACAAAGTCGGCGGCGCGATCGCCAGGCCGAACGGTGCGGATGCGCCAGCGGACGAAATCGACACGCCGTTGTATTCAATGGACGGCCTCGTTCGGCGCGCGAATGCCTTGCAGAAAACCCTGTCAGCCAAACGCGCAGCAGGTAGCGATTGATGGCTGACCTCATGCCGCAATTTGTAGTGAACTGGGTCAACTGGGGAATGGGCGTGTTCTATTCTTTGCCCGAATGGGTCCAGTACCTGACGATTACGACATGGAAGATTCTGTTCGTACTGATCGCCGTCATTCTCATCGTCGCGTTTTCGACCTACTTCGAGCGCAAGGTCATCGGCAGCATGCAAGCCCGCGTCGGTCCCAATCGCGTCGGTCCCCTGGGTCTTGGCCAGCCATTCGCCGACGTCATCAAGCTCCTGATCAAGGAAGTGGTGGTGCCGGCAAAGTCCAGCCGCTTCCTGTTTGTCATCGCGCCCCTGTTGTCCCTGATACCGGCGCTCGCGACCTGGGCCGTCATACCCCTGAATGACTGGTACGTGATAGCCGACATCAATGCCGGACTCCTGTACGTTCTCGCGCTGACCTCGGTTGGTGTTTACGGCGTCATATTGGCCGGCTGGGCAACGAATTCGAAGTATGCGTTGCTGGGTGCCATGCGCTCCGCGGCACAAATCGTTGCTTATGAAATTGCGATGGGATTTGCACTGGTCGGTGTATTGATGGCCGGCGGTAGTCTCAATCTCGGTGAGATCGTGCGGGCCCAGGAAGGGGGCTTCAGCCAGTGGTTCCTGTTGCCGCTGTTTCCGTTATTTGTTGTCTATTGGGTTTCCGGTGTTGCCGAGACCAATCGCGCGCCATTTGACGTCGCCGAAGGCGAGTCGGAGATCGTCGCGGGTTTTCATGTCGAATACTCCGGCGTCGCTTTTGCGATCTTTTTCCTCGCCGAATACGCCAACATGGTTCTCATCTCCACGTTGACGGCGATATTCTTCCTCGGTGGCTGGGCGTCACCGTTCGAGGGACTGGCGTTTCTCGCGCCACTGGCCGGCATTCCCGTCATAGGCCTGCTCGTGACGGGCGGCTTGCACTGGCTGTTCATCAAGATGTGTATTTTCATGTACACCTTCTTCTGGTTCCGCGCGACCTTCCCACGGTACCGCTACGACCAGATCATGCGTTTGGGCTGGAAGGTCTTTATTCCGGTGACGATTGTGTGGATTGCGGTGGAAGGCGTAATGGCCTGGTTCCAGGTCGGACCCTGGGCAGGTTTGGGCGGATAGGCTATGAAACAGTTCATCGGTTACATCAAGACATTTGCCCTGTGGGAGTTGCTCAAGGGGCTATCCGTTACGCAAAAACAATTCTTCAAGAAAAGCGTGACACTGGAGTACCCCGACGAGAAGACGCCGCAGTCACATCGCTTCCGCGGATTGCACGCCTTGCGCCGCTACCCGAACGGGGAGGAGCGCTGCATTGCGTGTAAATTGTGCGAGGCCGTTTGCCCCGCGCTTGCGATAACGATCGAGTCGAACGTCAGTGACGACGGCACACGGCGTACCTCGCGTTACGACATCGATTTGTTCAAATGTATTTATTGCGGTTTTTGTGAAGAAGCCTGCCCGGTAGACGCCATCGTTGAGACACGTATACACGAGTATCACATGGAAGCGCCGGGCGAAAACATCATGACCAAAGACAAGTTGCTGGCGATCGGGGATAAATACGACGCCATGATTTCGGCTGACAAAGCCGCCGACGCCAAGTACCGGTAGGACAGAAGCCATGTTTCAGTCTGTATTGTTTTACCTGTTTGCACTGATACTGCTCGGCGCGGCATGCGGCGTGGTTTTCTCGCGTAATCCCGTGCATTCCGTCATGTTCCTGGTGCTGACGTTTTTCCAGAGCGCGGTGCTGTGGCTTATGGCCGAAGCCGAATTCCTGGCGATCGTCCTGGTGCTTGTATACGTCGGTGCCGTGATGGTGCTGTTCCTGTTCGTCGTCATGATGCTCGAGGTGAAAATTGAGGCCGCGAAGCGGGGGCTCACGCGCTACGCGCCGCTGGGCATTGGCATCGCGTTATTGATGGTTTTCGAACTCGTGCAGCTGATCTGGTTGCGGGGCCAGGGATTCTCGGGCACATCCGGTTTCGCGGCAACGCCCGAAGGTTACAGCAACACCAAGGCACTCGGCGCGGTGCTGTACACAGAACACGTTTATGCATTCGAAATTGCGGCGGTCATATTGCTGCTTGCCATCATCGCGGCGATCACCTTGACGATGCGCAAAAGGCCCGGACTCAAGGTACAGGATATCGGAGCGCAGGTGTCTGTACGGGCCAAGGATCGGGTTCGCATAGTCAAAATGGATGCGGAGAAGAAACAATGATTGGCCTTGAGCACTACCTGACACTGGCCGCCATGCTCTTCGTCCTGAGTATTGCCGGCATTGTGATCAATCGTCGCAACCTGATCCTGCTTTTGATGTGCATCGAACTCATGCTGCTCGCCGTGAATTTCAACTTCGTTGCTTTTTCCCGTTATCTCGGCGACGAAACCGGGCAGGTTTTCGTGTTCTTTATTTTGACGGTGGCGGCTGCCGAAGCGGCAATCGGCCTCGCGATACTTGTTGTGCTGTTCCGTAATCGCCGCTCGATCGCGGTGCAGGAACTGAATACGCTGAAAGGCTGATATGTACGATTACTATCTGACCATTGTATTGGCACCGCTGGCTGCGGCCATCATTGCCGGTCTCGCCGGCAAGAAGATTGGCCGTGCCGGAGCGCATTGGGTAACGATCCTCGGCGTCGGCACATCGTGCGTGCTGTCCCTGTTGGTGCTCAGGAATATGTTCTGGGGCGGCGCAGAACCCGAAAATATCAGCGTGTACACCTGGGCCGTGACCGACGGCCTGCGTATGGAAGTTGGATTCCTGGTTGACCGCCTGACGGCATTGATGATGTGCGTGGTCACATTCGTGTCGTTCATGGTGCATATCTACACGATCGGTTACATGCACGAGGACCCGGGGTACCAGCGCTTCTTCAGTTACATCTCGCTGTTCACGTTCTCGATGCTCATGCTTGTGATGTCGAACAACTTCCTGCAGCTGTTTTTTGGCTGGGAAGCCGTTGGCCTGGTCTCCTATTTGCTGATCGGATTCTGGTTCAAGCGAGAAACGGCCATATTCGCGAACCTCAAGGCCTTCCTTGTGAACCGGGTCGGCGATTTCGGTTTCATTCTCGGCATCGCCGGCGTCGTCATGTTCACGGGCAGCCTGGATTACGCCGAAGTGTTCGCGAGCGCGGACCGAGTGGCTGGCCAAAGTATCGAAGTGTTCGCGGGCACGCCGTGGAATGCGATGACCGTCATTTGCATCCTGTTGTTTATCGGCGCGATGGGTAAATCGGCACAGGCGCCGCTGCACGTGTGGCTGCCGGACTCGATGGAAGGCCCGACACCGATCTCGGCATTGATCCATGCTGCAACGATGGTTACGGCTGGCATCTTCATGGTGGCGCGCATGTCGCCGTTGTTTGAATTGTCGGCGACCGCACTGGCGGTCGTTATTACGATTGGTGCGATCACGGCTTTCTTCATGGGGCTGCTGGGTATTGTGCAGAACGACATCAAGCGCGTCGTTGCGTACTCGACTCTCTCGCAGCTTGGCTATATGACCGTGGCGCTGGGTGCGTCAGCCTATAGCGCGGCGATTTTCCACCTCATGACGCACGCGTTCTTCAAAGCCTTGCTGTTCCTGGCGGCCGGCTCAGTCATTATCGCAATGCATCACGAGCAGGACATTCGAAAGATGGGTGGCCTGCGCAAGTACATGCCGATCACGTACTGGACGGCGTTAATCGGTTCGCTCGCGCTCATCGGCTTCCCGGGCAGCAGTGGTTTCTTTTCGAAGGACCTGCTGATCGAAGCCGTAAAAGAATCCCACTGGCACGGTGACGGTGCCATTTACTGGATCGCCTACCTGAGCGTCCTGTTGGGCGTGTTCGTGACGGCGCTGTATTCCTTCCGCATGTTCTTTCTCGTGTTCCACGGCGAGGAGCGCATGGATGCCCACACGAAGTCACATCTGCACGAGTCCCCCTGGGTGGTAACGGTGCCGCTCATAATGCTCGCGATCCCGTCGGCCATTATTGGCTGGTTTACGGTAGAGCCTGTGCTATTCGGCGGCTATTTCGGCGATGCCATCGTCGTTCGTCAGGGCCCGGACGTGCTGGCTAAAATTGCGCAGGAATTCTGGCATGGCAGCCTGGCTCTCGTACTGCACATTCACAAGTCGCCTGCGTTCTGGTTGGCGGCAGGTGGCACGGTCACGGCGTGGTTCCTGTATCTCAAACGTCCGGATATTCCGGAAACCATCAAGAACAAGTTGTCAGCCGTGTACACGCTGCTCGAGAACAAGTATTACTTTGATGATCTCTGGATCAAGGGTTTTGCGGGCGGCGGACGGGCAATCGGCAGCTTCCTCTGGCAGAAGGGCGATCAACTGATCATTGACGACATGCTGGTTAATGGCACGGCAAGGACGGTTGGCCGTTTGGCGGGAGCTATCCGTCAGATCCAGACCGGCTATCTTTATACCTATGCCTTCGCAATGATTATCGGTCTGACCGCGTTTCTCGGTTGGCTGATCTGGCTGCGTTAGTTCAGGGACGAATATGGATTTCTCGCAACATCTCTTAAGTATTCTGATCTGGCTGCCCATCGTCGGCGGTGCGGCGTTGATCGCCATTGGTGACGATAATGATGCCATGTCGCCGCGCGCCGGGCTGATGCGTATCGTGGCCTTGCTCGTAGCAGTTGCGACCTTCCTGTTCAGTGTCGGACTTTATATCGGTTTTGATAACGCCACGTCCGGCATGCAGTTTATCGAGAAACAGCCCTGGGTCGGGTCGCTGAACGTTTTCTATTCGCTGGGTGTCGACGGTATCTCCGCGCCCCTGATATTGCTGACGACCTTTATCACGCCGCTGGTTGTAATTGCAGGCTGGAACACGATTACGAACCGGCCCGCGCAGTATTTCGCGGCCTTCCTGATTCTCGAGGGGTTAATGGTCGGCGTATTCTCAGCCCTCGACGCGCTGCTGTTCTACGTCTTCTGGGAAGCGATGCTGATACCGATGTTCCTGATTATCGGTGTCTGGGGTGGCAAACGGCGCGTTTACGCCACGTTAAAATTCTTCCTGTACACCTTCCTCGGCTCTGTGCTGATGCTGGTTGCATTTATCTATCTCTACGGGCAGACCGGTAGTTTCGATCTGTTCGGTTTCATGGCTGCGCCGTTAACGCTGACCGCGCAAAAACTCATCTTCATTGCCTTCCTGCTCGCATTCGCGGTGAAAGTGCCGATGTGGCCGGTGCACACGTGGCTGCCGGATGCACACGTCGAAGCGCCAACCGGTGGTTCCGTGATACTGGCCGCCATCATGTTGAAAATGGGCGGTTACGGCTTTGTACGCTTGTCCCTGCCTATCGTTCCGGATGGCAGCGAGTACTTTGCAAACATGATGATCGCCCTGTCCCTGATTGCGGTGGTTTACATCGGGTTCGTCGCATTGATGCAAAAGGACATGAAGAAGTTGATCGCGTACTCGTCCATTGCACACATGGGCTTCGTCACGCTGGGATTCTTTATCCTCTGGTCCGTGAGCGGAAATGCAGGCGCGGGCCTTGGCATGACCGGCGGAATGGTGCAGATGATTTCACACGGCCTCATCTCCGGTGCGATGTTCCTTTGCGTCGGTGTCTTGTATGACCGTATGCACAGCCGCGAGATTGCCGATTACGGCGGCGTCGCGAACACGATGCCGGTATTCGCCGCATTCATGGTGTTGTTCGCGATGGCCAATGCAGGTCTGCCGGGTACTTCAGGCTTCGTCGGCGAATTCATGGTGATTATCGCGAGCTTCAAGGCGAACTTCTGGTATGCCTTCCTCGCCGCAACAACCCTGATTCTTGGTGCTGCCTATACTTTGTGGATGGTTAAACGGGTCGTCTATGGCGAAGTCGCCAATGACAACGTTGCCGAGCTGACGGACCTGAATGCACGCGAATTCATTGTCCTTGCAATATTGGCCGGCAGTGTTCTGTTGGTTGGACTCTGGCCAGCGCCGCTGGTCGATATGATGAACGCGACTATTGATCAACTCATTCAACAAGTCGGACAGTCGAAGCTCTGACGGGTCACATTATGGACTGGAAGGATTACATCGTTGCTGCACCGGAGATTGTCCTTTTGGGACTCATCTGCCTGGTATTGATTGTGGACCTGTTTACTGATGACGAGCATCGTGTGCGCACGTTCTGGGTCAGTATCCTTGCGCTGATTGGTATGCTGCTGGTTCTCGAAGGAACAGGCTCTGCCACACGAGCTGTGATTTTCAGCGGCAGCTACGTCAGCGACCCGCTATCGCAAGTTCTGAAGATCTCAGCAGTGATTTTTGTTGGCATAGCGTTCCTGTACTCGCGCGATTATCTGCGTTCGAACGAAATTCATAAGGGCGAGTTCTACCTGATCGGTTTGATCGGCTTGCTCGGAATGATGATCATGATGTCAGCGAACAGCATGCTGACGATGTATCTCGGACTCGAGACCCTGGCATTGTCTTTATATGCGCTGGTCGCAATCGACAGAAACAGTGTTACCTCCGCGGAAGCGGCGATGAAGTACTTTGTCCTGGGCGCAATTGCATCCGGATGTCTGCTCTACGGCATTTCGTGGGTCTACGGTGTGACCGGCAGTCTTCAGTTCCATGAGATAGCTGCTGCGATCCGCATGGATCCGACCTTGAATAGCCTGCCGCTGTGGTTCGGTCTTGCATTCCTGATCGTCGGCATCGGGTTCAAGTTCGGTGCTGTGCCGTTTCACATGTGGCTGCCGGACGTTTACCAGGGTGCACGCACACCTGTGACACTGTATATCGCGTCTGCGCCCAAGCTCGCAGCCCTGGCGCTGTTCCTGCGCATTCTCGGCGACGGCCTGGGCGGTCTTCACGAAACCTGGGCGGGCATGATCCTCGTGATCGCGGTGTTGTCGCTGCTGGTCGGCAATTTTGTCGCGATCGCGCAAAGCAACATCAAGCGCATGCTGGGTTACTCGACAATCGCTCATGTCGGATTCATTTTACTCGCGCTTTTCTGCGGCACGGAGCAGGGCAATGCGGCCGCATTGTTCTATACGCTGACCTATATCGTCGCGGCGGCAGGTGCCTTCGGCATGATTATCCTGCTGAGCCGGCGCGGCTATGACGCCGAGAATCTAGTGGATTTCAAGGGACTTAACGCCCGCAGTCCGTGGTTCGCGCTGATGATGATGTTCCTGATGTTCAGCATGGCGGGCGTGCCGCCGTTTGTCGGATTTTTCGCTAAATTGAACGTTATCAGCGCCGTCATCGATTCCGGATACACCGCACTCGCGGTCCTCATGGTTCTGGCCTCCGTGGTTGGTGCCTATTACTATTTGCGCGTCATCTGGTACATGTACTTCGAAGAGGCGGAAGACAAGGCCGTCATTCAGGCCGGAACGGATACCCGATTGGTGCTGAGCCTCAATTCTGTGGCCGTTCTGGTCCTCGGAATCGTGCCGGGATGGCTAATGGCGCTGTGCATCCAGATTCTGGGTTAACACCCTTGTAATGCGAGCCCCGGCTGAGTACTATGCCGTTCGCGATTGCGGGGTGGAGCAGCCTGGCAGCTCGTCGGGCTCATAACCCGAAGGTCGTAGGTTCAAATCCTACCCCCGCTACCAAATAAATATGCCGGGCCCGGTTTTATCGGGTCCGGCATTTTTATTTTGCAGTGGTGGTTTGAGGGGTTGAGCCTTGTTCAACAAAACGCGAGAGCGTTTTGGACGCCGGCTAGCCCGGCGCCCCGAAGGGGTGAGAATCGGCCCTGGCCGATTCGAATCAATCCTACCCCCGCTACCAAACAACAAAGGGTCCCTTCAGGGGCCCTTTTTCATTTGGAGGGGTGGTTTGAGGGCTGGGTTCTGCGAAGCTGGTTCATTCCGAGGCCGGCGAAGTCCGCCGACAAAACTGAGCCACGAAGTGGTGAAGGCCACCCTGTGCTGCGCTTGAGAATTTTGCCCTCAGGGCCAATACTACCGCGCTGCTGCGATGCAGACAGGAGGCAGGCTTAAGTGTCAGATAAAGGTCCAATTTTCATCCTGAGTATTGACGGCGGCGGGACTCGCGGCGTAATTCCAGCCAATGTGCTGAATTATATTGAGAGCGAGGAACAGGTCTCGATTCGAAAGGAGTTCGATTTCTTCGCCGGGGTCAGCACAGGCGCTCTGGTGGCTGCGTATCTGGCCCGCGATGTCGGAAGCATGGCGGAACTCGTTGCCAACGGCTACTCATCCGAGGCGATGTCGAAGATTTTCGACAAATCCATATGGGACAAGATGCTGGGCCGTATGCAGAACCAGCCAAAGTACGATGGTATCAACAAGCGGGCTTTCATCGATGAGCAGGCGGATGGGGCGTGCATCAACGATATTGTCGACAAGCATCTGCTCATACTTGCATACGATTTTATCAACCGCGAACTGGTGACTTTCAAGAACAATCGCGGACATGATGCTGTCTACAACCCCTCGTTGGCGGAAGTCTGCGATGCAGCGACGGCTGCACCAACCCTGTACCCGCCTGTGGCAACGTCCTCGCCCAAACGGCGCTGGCTGATTGACGGCGCCCTGGCGACTAACGATCCCAGCCAATGTGCGATTAGCGAAGCCCTGGCGATCGGGCATACACTTGACGACATCTGGATGCTGTCGCTCGGCACCGGCAAGCCCGCGCACGATCTCAGCCAGGAGGACCGCGACAAGATCGGCGAAGACTCCCGTGGCTGGGGCATCTTCGAATGGCTGACTAACGGGCTGCTGGATCACATGATGAGTGCCAGTTCTTCGGTAAGTGCGCACCAGTGTGAGCAACTACTTGGCGGCCGCTACCTGCGAATTAATGGAGCGCTGCCTAGGTCGTTGATGCAGATCGACAACACGACCGAGGTTCGCGTAGAGGACCTGAAGTCATATGCATTCCTGTGGTTCGAGCAGTACGCGGAGAAAATTCGTGCCTTGCTGGGCGGCGTTCGCGAAGCGCGTGCACAGTGCGGACAGGTCACACCGTCTTAGACTAGAATCACGATGTCGGCACGATGTCCTGCAGCTGTCCCAGGGCAATTCCGGGCAGCCGCAGATAAAAACTACAATAATAAGGGAACGAAAATGCAACCTAGCCTGAAACTCTTACTCGCCCTGACGTTGCTTATCGCGCACGATGTCGTTGCCGAAGAACGCGTAGTTTCGAGCCTGGGCAGGCTGGAGCCGGAAAACGGTGTGCTGCAGCTTGCCGGTCCCTCCGGCGGCGGCCTTACCGCTGCCGTTATGAACTCGCTGTTGGTCTCCGAGGGAGACTGGGTCGACAGTGGCCAGGTTGTCGCCCGGCTCGACAGTTATGCTTTGCGCACAGCTGAAGCGGCTCGTCTTGAGGCTGTTCTTGGCAATGCCCGCAGCGAAATGACGAGGCAGAAGGATCTTGCAGCCCGCAACCTGACCAGCAGGTCTGACCTCGAGTCGGCGCAAATGGACCTCGACATTGCCATTGCGGACCTCGATGCAGCCAAGGCACGTCTTGAGCTGGCCGTCGTCCGTTCGCCGATTCGCGCGCAGGTACTCGAGATTCACGCTTACCCCGGTGAGCGGGTCGGGCCCGAGGGCGTAATGGAACTTGGCCAAACCGAACGTATGTATGCCGTCGCCGAGGTATACGAAACTGACATCGCGGAGGTGAAGGTCGGTCAGGTGGCGAAAATTCGATCGACAGCGGTTAAACAGGAGTTGCTCGGGAAAGTGGAGCGCATCTCACTCAAAGTCGGCCGACTCGACGTGATTGGTGCGGACCCGATCGCCAAGACAGACGCCCGTGTAGTAGAGGTGTTCATCCTGCTGGATGAAAGCGAAGCTGTGTCCCGCTACACCAACATGCAGGTCAAGGTAGAGATCTACCCCTGATGTCTGGAACGATTGCGCTTGGCTGGCTTCAGCTCAAGGCCCAGAAGTTACGACTTGCCGCCGCGGTAACCGGAATCGCGTTCGCCGTGATCCTGATCTTTGTGCAACTGGAGTTTCGCGAAGCGCTGTTCGTCAGCGCTGTGCGCTATCACACGGCACTGGACTACGATCTCGCGATGTTGAGCCCCAAGACTGACTTCCTGGTGTCGTCGAAACAATTCCCGCGAGCGCGCCTCTACCAGACGCTAGGCATCGAGGGCGTTGCGTCGGCGACTGCTGTTTACATGCGCCTCGTAAGTTGGCGCAATCCGGTCGATCCGTCGAATGCGCGCAACATTCTGGCAATTGGTTTCGACCCGTCCGAGCCGGGGTTTGAGCGCCTGCTCAGTAAGGAGCAAAAGGAAGCGATAAAGATGCCGGACCAGGTCATTTTCGACCGGCGCGGGCGCGACGAGTACGGCCCGGTACGCGAGCTATTGGACACCGGGGAGGAAGTAAGCGCCGAAATCAACGATCGTCGCGTCAGGATCGCCGGCATGTACGAGTTGGGCACATCATTCGGTCTTGATGGCGGTGTGATTACGTCTGACTTGAATTTTTTGCGATTGCTGCCAACCCGGCAAAAGGCCGCTATCGATTTCGGCATTATCAAGCTGCAGCCCGGGCAGGACGCCAAGGAGGTGCAGGCGCGGATCAAGGCTGTCATTCCTTTAGACGTTCGCTTGCTAACCCGGCAGGAGTTCATGGATCTGGAGATCGGATACTGGAACAAGACCACCCCGATCGGCTACATCTTTGCCTTCGGCGCGGTAATGGGTCTGATTGTCGGGCTGATCATCGTCTACCAGATATTGTTCTCTGACGTTCAGGATCATCTGCAGGAATATGCAACGCTCAAAGCCATGGGCTACACGCATGGCTACCTGCGTAATGTAGTGCTGCAGGAAGCGGTCATACTCGCTGTACTTGGCTATCTGCCGGGACTTGGCGTTGCCCACCTGGTGTTCAGCAAGGGCGCCGATGCGACGCGCTTGCCACTGGAAATGAGCCTGCAGAGTGCGCTCGGCGTCTTCTTGCTGACGGTGGCGATGTGTGCAGGATCGGGTTTGCTGGCATTGCGCAAGCTGCGCGCCGTTGATCCGGCGGAGGTGTTCTGATGAGTACCGAAGCAAGAATCGCCCTCGACGGTGTATCGTATTGCTTCGGCAAGGGTGCCTTGAGGAAACAGGTGCTGTTCGACATCGCCACGCAAATCAACGGTGGCGAAATTGTCATCCTGACCGGGCCTTCCGGATCCGGAAAAACTACTCTGCTGACACTGGTCGGCGCACTGCGATCAGCCCAGGAGGGTAGCGTGCGGGTGTTGGGGCAGGAGCTCCTCAATGCACGAGAAAGAAAGCTAATCAAGGTGCGCCGCCAGATCGGCTACATCTTCCAGGCACACAATCTGCTGAACAGTCTCACGATTGGCCAGAATGTGCAGATGGCTTTGCAGCTTAACAGCGAAAAAAGAAAAGACGACAAGCGTCGCGTCATCGAGGTGTTGCAGCGAGTGGGGCTGGCCGAGCACGAACACAAGCTCCCGCGTGAATTGTCGGGTGGACAGAAACAGCGTGCGGGCATCGCGCGAGCGCTCGTGAACCGTCCGAAGATCGTATTGGCCGATGAGCCAACGGCGTCACTCGACAAGAAAACTGGTCGTGACGTGGTCGAACTGATCGAGGATCTGGCACGCGAAGATGGCTCCGCGGTAATACTCGTTACGCACGACAATCGCATCCTCGATGTTGCTGATCGTATTTTGCACGTCGAAGATGGTCGCATGAGGTCCATGAGCGAAGTCGTCTCTGAGGGTACCAGCCGGATGCTGAATCTACTGGAGAAGCACGATCCGAATTCTGCCAACTACCTGGCGACGTTCGCTTTCGCGCTTGCCCGTATTGCCTACGCTGACGGCGAAGTCAGCGACGCCGAGCGCGAAAAGATACGCCGCATACTGCATGAGGTTGCCGATCTGAAGGAATCCGAAGTGGAATTCATCATGGAGTTATCGATGATGCAGCGTCGTGCGAAGTCCAACCTGGATAATCGGATTGTGAACCCGGCATTGGACGAGAAACGTGCCAAGCATTTCCTAAACTCCCTGCACGCCATTGCTCAAGCTGACGGTATTACGACCAGCCTGGAACTCATCGAAATTGATGCGATTGCGGCGGAGTTTGGCCTGCATCGAAAAGGGATACCGAAGACAAGCTAAACCCGAGGACGGCTATCAGCCGCCGCGGCGGATTGCTTGCCAAGACTCTTCCAGCTGATGATAAACAGGACCAAAAAAATCAGGTCGATCCATGCCCAGGGCATCCACATGGATGGCACACCTGTCGTGAGCTCATACCAGAAAGCAACCGAGCAATACGACACTTTGAGTCCGCAACCGTACAGGATCAGGTCACGGTTTCGCAGCGGGTCCACGGCTATGCGGTAGAACATGATGGCGAACAGTATCAACAGTAGCGCCGGGAACTGAACATACGCCATGTGGTTGGGCGGCTCGACTGCAAACATGGCAAAAATCGACGCCGGTGCGAGGATGAAGGCAATGCCAAGAACGCCGTCATAGAGAGCTGCTATCAGAAAAAATGGTTTGATGAATTTGTCGCTCATGCTGTACCTCCAGCGTGCGATCGCACGCGTCTATTCATGTCATGCAATTTCCTGAAAAAGCCCATACGGCGGGCCCGAGTCGCTTTAGCGCTATAGAGTTCCTTAGCCAGCCAGACAAATTTTTCTTCCAACTCCGATACCGTCATTCCGCTCGGCCGGAAGTTCACATCAAACAAGGTGCACAGTTCCCAGGCCGTCTCGTCAAGCAAACGCTCTTCCCGCCGCAGGCGGTCGTAGAGTGGGGTGCCGGGAAACGCAGTCTGAATCGTGATCTGTACTTCGTAGAGTCCGCTTTGTTTCACGAAATCACGAACCTGCTCGAAACTCTCCGGACCCGTGTCATCAAGTCCAAGTACAAAGCAGCCATTGACACTGATACCGTGGCTCTGAATGTTCTCTATGGCAGACAGGTAAGAATCGAGCTGCCTAGCTTTCCAGTCCGACTTCTGTTCGATGCCATGCAAAGCCGATCGGGTTGGGCTCTCGAGGCCGATCAGAACTTGCGCGCAGCCGCTGTCCCGCAACAATCCGAGCAACTCGTTGTCTTTTGCGAATGAAATATCCGATTCTGTAAACCAGCGGATCTCTTCGGGGATCAGTGCCCGCAATAGCTTCTTTGCGTGTTTCCGGTTGGCGAACGTATTGTCGTCGGCAAACTCGATAAACGGTTTTGGCCATATCTCCTTGATGCGCCTTATCTCTGCAATAACTCTATCGACGGGTTTGACGCGAAATGTCGGTGACAGCCGAATCGATGCTGCGCAAAACTCGCAGTTGAACGGGCAACCTCGTTGCGTCTGAACTGTGAGTCGATTGTAGCGCTCGATATCAAGCAATTCGAAACGTGGCATCGGAGAGCTGCCGAGATTGAACGGTGTGCCGCTTGCGTCATAGATTTTTTGGAGTCTGCGCTGTTTTAAGTCCTTTACGAGTTTTGGCCAGACTGGCTCGCCTTCTCCGATCACTATGCTGTCAGCGTGCTGCAGAGCTTCATCCGGCCTCGCAGTGACATGCAGGCCACCCAGGATGACGATTACACCGGCGCTGCGAAAGCGATCGGCGAGCGTGTACGCCTCCTTGATTTGTGCCGAGAACGTCGAGATCGCAACTGCGTCAAAACTGCAGAGCAGGGGATCGACTTCGTCTATGTCGTCAACCTCCACATAGTCGAGGTCCACGTCTTTCGGAGTCATCCCGGCCAACGTGAGCAAGCCGAGGCTTGGCAGAGACGCGATGATCTTGTTGCGCTCAACGAAGCCGGGCAGTGTCAGGCCCAGGCGCGTGAGCTCCTCGTTGTGTGCCCGCACGCCGCTCATTGCTATCAGGCCCATCTTCATGAGGCGGGCCAGTGGATCAGGATCGGAATTACGCCCGCCAAGACAGCGAGTACAGGTATGGGAAATATATGCCGAAAAGGTTTCTTCCATGCGGTGAGGTAACAACAGGAAGGCATCGTAATTAGGGCCGTCAGAAAGCATGTCGATGAGATTCGAATCGTCGTCTCGGGCAAGCTAAATTCAGTGAGAGTCAGCGCAAAGAAGAAATTGAGAAAGCCGATACCGAAAAAGGATATATGGCCGAGGCGCAGCATGCGCCGGCGAAAAGAACCGTAGCCGCCTGCCCACGTCTCGTCATGAAAGAGCAGCCCCATCGCAGCGCCCGAAAACACACCGAGCGAGACGGCTAACCATCCAGCAAGTACATGCAATTCAACGGCAGGCATTACAGCCCTATCACGCAGTTGTAAGTCTCGCGGTCCAAAGTAACTCCCTGGGTCACCTGGAGTTTCTTTACGATGAGCGTCATCAGACCGTGGCTCAATAGGGACAAGCACCTACTGTCGAGTGGGCCGGTCTGGGTTCCTTTTTCATCTTTGCGGTGGTGGTTTGAGGACCTCAACTCACGGGTAGCGCATTTGGACCCAAAATAATGGATTCCGCACGTTTCAGCAGTCCGAACTGGGTAGAATCCGGTTCAGTGAATTGTCTTGGAGCAAGCATGTCCTTACTGGGCGAAATTAGACGACGCAAAGTTTTCCAGGTAGCCGCGGTTTATGCCGTCATGGCCTGGCTCATCATCCAGGTCGTCGACGTAATCAATGATCCGCTGAAGCTGCCCGGGTGGCTTGATACGGTCGTCATCGTTTTGCTGGCCGTCGGGTTTCCCATAGCTGTCGTTCTTGCCTGGGCATTCGATCTGACTCCGCGTGGTATTGAACCGGAAGCCGATGCGCGAGCAGCTAACATTGCTTCGCCTGCGCGGGGACAAAGTCTCACGGTCATTTTGCAGGTGCTCGTCCTCGTGGCGGTCGGACTGCTGGTGGCCGACCATTTTCTCGCGGGGTCGAATAACCTGTCTTCGTCAGACACTCAAAGAGTTCGTCGATTCGCCCTCGATTTGCCGTGGCAAAACATGACCAACTGGGGCGACTTTCGAGTGAGAATTTCGCCGCAGGGAACGCATCTCGCGTATCCGGGAAGTGATGACAATCGCACGACAATAAATCTGCGACCACTGGATAGCCTGGATTCAATTACGTTGGTCAGTCCGAGCGCGGAGCCGTGGAATCTGACGTTTTCTCCCGATGGTGAACGATTGGCCTTTATCAAGAATGCCAGGCAACTTGAAATTGTCTCAATCCGAGGAGGGCGTCCGGAAACGATTTTCGAGCTACCTGAAGAGCAAGGCGCAAGCGGACTGAGCTGGACTGGCGATAACAGTATTTTGATCGGAGTTAGAGGCGGCCTGATTAAAGTGCCGATTTCGGGCGCGGATAGTAAGTTCATCCGGGCAACGGACGCTACAGCCGACTATTCATCTCCGCATGTTTTGCCCAACGGTACTCACGCTTTAGTGACGATCGAGCGGTCCGGCGTGACGTCACGACTGGGAGTGATAGATCTGGAAACGGGGACAGTCGACGAGCTCCCTTTTCAGGGGGACGAGGCTGTTTATTCGCCGACCGGACATATCCTGTTTCGCCAGGGAACCGCGCTGATCGCAGCGCGATTCGATCTTGGGTCACTGCGAGTACTCGGCCAGGCAAAGGAAATAACCACCGGCGCCGCTTCCGGACCACGTCTGTCCGACGATGGCACACTCGTGTATGTTGCGGAGCGAGTGGATGGAACCGCTGGCCTGGTGTGGGTTGATCGACAGGGAATTGCGGCGCCTCTCGCTGCCGAACGTCGCGACTATAGCCACGTAGATCTTTCCCCGGATGGCAAGCATGCCTTGCTCGATACCGAGCCAGGGATTCATGTCTATGACACACGGCGGGGAACGCTAAGTCCAATCACCAGTGATATGGACGGAGGTGCGGGGTTCCCACTGTGGCATCCGGATGGCGAGTTCGCGACGTTTCGACAGGGCGGAACGATTTACGAAAAAGTGGCTGACGCCAGTCCACAGCGGGAGGTGCTCCTGGAATCCGATGTCGTTCCCACGTCGTGGTCGCCAGACGGCGAGCACCTGGCCGTATTCGATGATCGATCAGACATCCTAATTGTGACCCGAGACGGTGATTACAAACCGTTCCTTAACGGACCGAATAATGAACGGTCGGGCAGGTTCGCCCCCGACGGCAGTGCTTTTGCTTACGTCAGCGACGAATCCGGGGGCGAGTTTCAGGTGTATGTAACGCCATATCCGGGCCCCGGAAAAAGAATACCCGTATCGATCGATGGCGGTTTGTCGCCGATCTGGTCAGCAAACGGTGACGAGCTGTTTTTTCGCCAAGGCAGCAAGGTCATGGCAGCTGGTATCAGGCTCGGGCCTGAGATCGACGTATCAAAACCTGTGCAACTCTTCGACGGCCCGTACACGGTCGATCTTTCTGGCCATCAGCGATACGACGTGGCTCCGGATGGCCGATTCCTGATGGTCGAGAACAGCGAGGACTTTCGTATCGTCCTGGTCGAGGGTTTCTTCCACGAACTGAATCGAATTGTGCCGTCGGACTAGCAGGGAAGGCGCCGGCTTGTCTGATTGCAGGCTCGGGCGGTCCCGCGAATGGCTGTAGGTGCCTGGAGCAGGTACCGCAATACAATACTTCCCAGCTTACGGCCTGTACTCAGCCAAGCCTTTTGCATACTGTAGGCAAGTGCAAAACAAGAAGAATCGAGCACCCGATCAAATTAACCGCAGACGTTTCCTGTGTCACTCCGGTTTGGCGGGGCTGGCCGTCGCAGGTTGGCTGCCCGGAACCAGTTGGGCAGTCCGGGGCGACCAACTGCATATCCGCAATTACCAGGATCTCAGCACACTCGATCCGTCATTCACGCTCTCGGGCGCTGAAGGCATGGTTTGCGATGCCATATATCAATATCTCCTGCAGTTTAAGACTGACGGTAGCTGGGACACCGAGCTTCAGGCGGCCGAGTATTTCGAGGCCATCGACGACACCCACTACGCCTTTCGCCTGAAGCCTGGCCAAATGTTTACCAACGGTTTCGGCGAGATGACGGCGGATGATGTCAGGTTCTCGTTCGAGCGCATCATCGATCCCGCAGCGCATTCCATTAACGCGCCTGACCTCGGAACCCTGAGTCACGTTGATGTGCACGACCGGTACTCAGGAACCATCGTCATGAAGTCGCCGTACGTCGCCTTCATCCCGCTTGCGGTGGCGGGCTACGGGATCCAGTCGCGCAAGGCCATAGAGTCGGTTGGGGGGCGTTTCGGTGTTCGGCCACCGTGTTGCTCGGGTCCTTACCAGTTCCGGGACTGGCGCGCCAAGCGCAAAACGATCCTCGAAAGGAACCCCCTCTGGACAGGCCCGGAGGCAGCCTTTTCCGAGATTCATATTTATGCAATGACGGATGCCAAAGCCGGGGAAATGGCGTTCGAAGCCGGTCAGCTCGATTGCGCGCAGATATCCGTCGATTCGGTCCAGCCGTTTGAGAAATCCATGCCACCTGACAGCCGGATCGATATTTACCCGTCAGGCCGAAACTACTGGCTCGGCATGAACCAGACCAATCCCGCCCTTACGGATCTGCGCGTGCGCAAGGCAATTCAATATGCCGTTGACGTGGACGCCGTGGTCGAGGCGGCCTGGTTTGGATTGGCCGAGCCCTCGATGGGACCGGTGCCGAGAGGCATGCTCGGGTGTCGGGAAC
>Ga0224505_10000693_pt1 | contig 22707 bp, 22 predicted proteins | sample SF_Jan12_sed_USG_FD_169102 | JGI IMG/M metagenome (GOLD analysis project Ga0224505, IMG submission 169102) | Sediment microbial communities from San Francisco Bay, California, United States - SF_Jan12_sed_USGS_4_1 | ecosystem: Environmental > Aquatic > Marine > Sediment | place: USA: California... | reverse complement strand
GGGGCAGGCCGCGCTGCATCTCAGTCGCTACGCGGCGAAGGTCACGCTTCTTGTTCGCGGTGCGTCTCTCGCCGCGAGCATGTCCCAGTACCTGCTCGAGGAGATCGCCGGCAGGGCAAACATCGAAGTGCGGGTGTCGACCGAGGTCGTCGGCGCGGAGGGCGACGGGCGCCTCGAGCGGATCACTCTCCTCACCGAGAGCGGCCCGGCGACCGAGGCGGCCGACGCACTCTTCATCCTCATCGGGGCGCAGCCGCGAACCGAGTGGCTCCCGGCCGAGATCGAGCGTGACGTGCGCGGGTTCGTGCTAACGGGCTCCGACTTCGAGACGACGGTGCCAGGAGTGTTCGCGATCGGTGACGTGCGCGCAGGATCGGTGAAGCGCGTCGCGTCGGCAGTCGGGGAGGGATCGGTGGTCATCCAGCGCGTTCACCAGTACCTCGAGCTTGCGGCCACCACTCGGGTTTCGTAGAACGAGGGGGTCAGACCCCCCGGCCTGACCCCTAACTCTCGCTCGATCGCCAAAGGCTGCTACGCCGGCGTCGCAGGCATGTCACCGCCGAGCTCCGACGCCGCCCAGCCGGCGTCCTGCTGCCGTAGGGCACGGATGCCGAGCGGGATCAACCCAATCGCGAACGCGACCTGCGCCGCGACTGCGAGCCACTTGGGCGCGCCGGAAAGCTCTCCTATGAACCCGACGAGCTGAGCGAGTCCGACGAGCGCGGCGCTCCACCTGGGCACCAGTCGAGCAAGGAAGAGGCCCGCGCCTACGAGAAGCCAAGCGACCGGGAAGAGCAGCGCCGCGAGGATCAGCGGCGCGATGCCGGCGTTCTCGGCGGTGTTCTCCCAGAGCAAGACCATCGCTGCACGGTCGATCCCCGGCTGGGCCATCTGCCAGGCGACGAGCTCCATGGCGACGAGCGCTGCGAGCGCGATTGTCCCTGGTACGAGCAGGACTCGCCCCAGATTGACAAGCGTTGGACGGTGTTCCTGCACGAAGCGCGCGAGGCCGGCGAACGCCGGCAGCGCGAGCATGAGGCCAACCAATACGAAGATGTGGGACGCGTACCACCGGCCCGTGTTGTGGGCGATGACGTCGAGCTGTCTGGCGGCGTCGCTCTCGAAGTGGCCATGCAGAAGCTATGCGATGACGAAGACGATGGGAGCGACGATCATGGCTACGCCGCCGATCATTCGCTGAAACGGGGTCGTGTTACCGAGGTTCACGGATCCTCCTTAAGGTCCGGGCGATTTGACCCTTGGAGGCTGACGGGCGTGTCAAGCGCGCGGTAGGGGCGGATCCCCTATTTGTTGCCCGTGCACGTACATGGCGATCTACGTCAACCCGTGCGACGATGTCGTGCGTGACCACGGCATCGGCTGAGACGTCGCTCGCTGCGGGCTACGAGGCGCTCGCGAACGGCGATTGGGAGGGTGCTCGCTCGGCGTTCGAGATGGCACTCGATGTCGGCGAGACGCCCGAGGCACTCGACGGGCTCGGGCGCGCACTCTGGTGGCTCCGCGAGGAGCGAGACGCGGTCGTTCAGCGAGAGCGCGCCTACGCCGGCTTCCGGCAGGAGGGAGAGCTGGCTCGGGCTGCTCGCGTTGCGCTCTGGCTCTCGCGCGAGTATGAGATCGCGTTCGGCAACGCTGCGGCAGCACGGGGCTGGCTGGCGCGGGCGGAGCGCCTCCTGCGGGACGTTGCGCCCGGCGCGGAGCGCGGGTGGCTCGATCTCGCCCGTTCCGAAGGGGCGCGCAACCCCGCAGAGGCGGCGCGAGCTGCAGCGTCAGCGCTCGAAGTCGCGCTGGCGGCTGATGATCCGGATCTCGAGCTTCGCGCCCTGGCCCAGCTCGGCTTCGCCGAGGTCTCGCTGGGCCACGTCGACGAGGGGTTGGCTCGGCTCGACGAGGCGATGGCCGCCGCGACGAGCGGCGAACCTGCAAGTCTCGAGACGTTCGCCGACATCTGTTGCACGCTCATGCTTGCGTGCGAGCGAGCTGGAGATGCCGAGCGGCCTCAGCAGTGGAGCCAGGTCCTCGAAGAGTTCGTTCGACGGTATGACCACGTGACTCTGCTCGCTTTTTGCCGGACCTGCTGCGCCGATGTGTACGCGGCCAACGGCAGGATCGACGCCGCCGAGGCGGAGCTCGAGGCCGCCGTTCGCGAGCTGACGGAGGCGGGTCAGCGCTCGCGCTGTATCCCCCCGGCAGCTCGACTGGCGGAGATTCGCATACTTCAAGGCCGTTTCGACGAAGCGGAGCAGCTGCTGGCTGGGCTCGAAGCCGAGCCGGAGGCACTGCAAGCGCGCGTATCGCTTCGCCTCGCTCGAAACGACGCGAGCGCTGCGTCCGCGCTGATCGTCCGACGGCTTGACGAGCTCGGCTGGACGAATCTGCTGTCTGCTCCCCTTCTGAGCCAGCTCGCCGACGCGAGAGTCGCAGAGCAGAGGCTGAACGGAGCTCAGGCGGCTGCGTCGGCGCTGGACGCGATCGCAGCGACGCCCGGCCGCGAGCGTGTGACGGCGCTTGCAGCTGCGGCGCACGGGCGCATTGCCCTTGCGGAAGGCGATGAGGATGCATCCGAGCTGCTGCAGGCGGCGGTGAACGGATTCGCCGCGCTCGGCCAGCGGCTCGACGCGGCGCGCGCGCGACTCGACCTCGCTCGATCGCTGGCGACGGTCTCGCCTGAGGTCGCTGTTGATACGGCCCGTCACGCGCACGCCGAACTCGAGGCGCTGGGCGCTCTCCGCGACGCCGATGAGGCCGCCGCGCTGATGCGTTCCCTGGGAGCCAAGAGTCGCTCGGGACCTCGCGCGACCGGTCTCCTGACCCGCCGTGAGCTCGAGGTTCTCCACCTTCTCGGAGAGGGACTCGCGAATCGCGAGATCGCCGAGCGCCTGTTCATCAGCCCGAAGACTGCGGAGCATCATCTGAGCCGGATCTACTCGAAGCTCGGCGTGAGGACGCGTGCCGAGGCTGTTGCATTTGCCGTGCGCCATCTGGACGGCTGATGGGAAACCGGCCCGTGCGGCCGCGAAGCGGCCGCCTTCAGGGATGTTCGCGCGTCGCGGATTCCGCGTGAGCGGATTCCGAGGCTGTGCAGGGAATAGGGGATTCGCCCCTACCGAGCGAACCTCGGACCAATGATGCTGGCGGAGCAATCGACGAGTGGAGGGACTCATGTCCGAGCAGAACAAGGAGCGCGTCCGGCAGTACTACGAGCAGGTGCTCAACGGGCGCGATCTCGATGCGGTCGGCAACTTCTTTGCCGACGAGCGCGTGGTCGAAGGCGTGCGAGGCGGGTGCTTTCGGTACTTCGAAGCGTTCCCCGACCTGCATGTCTCGATCGACGAGCTGGTTGCCGAGGGCGACAGGGTCTTCTGTCGCTCGACGATGACTGGCACACATGACGGCGAGTACAAAGGGATCCCGTCGACCGGCCGTCACATCGCTTCGGAGTCGGCGGAGGTATTCCGCATCGCGGATGGCAAGTTCGCCGGCTACTGGTGCCTGTCGAACGTCGCCGGTCTGATGCGCCAGCTCACGGAGGAGCCGGTGGGCGCCCAAGCGTGAGGGATACGCGGCACCCATTGGACATTCACAACGAGAGGAGCTCAGATGTCGAAGGCGTCAAAGACGACTGCGTCGGACCACGTGGAGGTTGAAGGCTACGAAGGGCACTTCGAGAACTTCGGGCCCTACACGGTCGGGTTCGAGACGTATACGGCCGATGCGGATCTCGCGCCGTTTTTCGTGGGTCTGCCGGATGACCGCTGCCAGTGCCCGCATATGGGCTACGTCCTCGAGGGAAAGGTCACGTTCACGTACGCGGACGGGACCGAGGAGATGTACGAGGCCGGGGACGCGTATTACGCGCCGCCCGGACACACGCCGACGCTCTATGCCGGCTCGCGGGTCGTCGAGTTCAGCCCGACCCTGGAGCTCGAGCAGACGATGGAGGTCGTGACCAGGAACATGGAGGCCATGGGAGTCTGAAAGGAGGGGAGGCCAGACCCTCGGGTCTGGCCTCCCTCGAACCTCGTCGTCGCTAGCTCGAGATGCCCGCGCAGGCGGGCGAGTCGTCCAGGGCTGTCTGGAGCTCCCCTTCCACGTCCGCATCCTCGAGCGTCTGGAAGGTGGACGAGAACGCAGTGCTCATGGCCGTGATGGACGCCGTGATCGAAGTGACGGCACCTGGGATGGCGGTCAGCCCGGACACACCCTGGGCAGTGTCTTCGATCGTCGCAACTTCGCTCTCGAACGTGCTTGTGAGCTCGTCGATCGAGTCCTTGACAGCCTGGCCGGACTCCGTGTCGGGAGCGCCGAGTCCCTGCAGGTCGTCGACGAGATCGTCGGTCGCGCCCTTGACGTCGTTCGCCGCTTCTTCGAGCCCCTCCTGCGAGAAGGACGACAGGTCGGTGAATCGCTCGGTGACGCTCTGGATCGAGTCCGTCCACGTCGTGATCGCCGTGCAGAAACCGTCGGCCCACTCGTCGGTCGGCGAGGCGGATGGCGAGGCGGACGTCGATTCGTCACTTCCGCCACAGCCTGCAGCGACGAGCGCGAGTGCGGAGACGGCACTAGCAATGAGTGGTTTCTTCATGTCGGAAGGCTATCTCGCCCGCACGGCGACAACGGCTAGAAGCGGCAGGAGCGTCCAGCAGGCGAGCTCGCGCAGGCGTTCCGCGCGCGTCGCCGGCTCGTCGGTCGTAGCGAGCGTCACTTTCGTCCGCGAGCGGAACAGAGCAGCACGTGTGAGCGTTGAGGCCCGGCGTCCGTGCCAACCCGAGGTCACGAGGACGACCTCGTGTGCTCCCACTCGTCGTGCCGCGCGGGCGACTCCCACTGCGTTGCCGATGGTGGATCGAGCACTTCGATCGAGGATCACTCGCGTCGAGGGCGAGGTCCATGCACGCGCCATGAGTTCGGCCTCGGGTGGAGACGTTCTCCGCCTCGACCACCCCGAGAGGAGAACCGCGTCGTCAGGTCGCACCTCGCTCTGCGCGCGCGAAAGTCTCGCCGCACAGACGGGATGGAGGGCGTTGGTGTGGAGGTCCGAGTATCCGAGCACAGCGATGAGACGCATCGGTCAGCGTCTCCGATGCCGGCGCCAGAGCCCGTAAACCAGCAACGTGCTTCCGACTGTGAGCACGAGGCGGACGGCCTTACCGCCGCGGAGCTTCGACTCGCCGCTGGCTCGTTCGCGCATGTGGACGGGTATCTCGACGACGTGGAGCCCTTCCTCGCGCAGGCGCAGAAGCGACTCGACCTCCGGAGCGCCACTCGTGTACGGCTTGCCGAGGGCGGGCATGGCGAGTCGGTTCGCGGCGTACATTCCACTCGTCGCGTCGTGGAATGGTCGCCCGAGGGCGGCACCCATCGCGCGGCGGAGAACCGAGGTCCCGAGCCGCCTGCTCTTCGAGGGCTCGTAACGGTAGGCCTCGTAACCGTCTCCGGTCGCGAACCGTGATCCGACGGCGACGTCGGCCTGGCCCTCTCGCACTATCTCGAGCAGCCGGGCGAGCTCCTCGACCGGGTGCTGCCCGTCCGCATCGACTCGCCCGACGAACTCGTAGCCGTGCTCGTCCGCGAACGCGTAGCCGGCCGCGATCCCATCCTGCAGGCCGCGGTTCTCGCCGAAGGAGAGGACCTCGGCTCCATGTACCTCGGCGGCTGCGGCCGTTCCATCGGTGGAGCCATCGTCGACGACGAGGACGTGGGCTTGCGGAAGGCGCGCCTGCAGCTCGTCGAGAACGGCAGGGAGGTTCTTCTCTTCGTTCCACGCCGGAATGAAGACGAGCGTGTCGGCGTCCGGCATCCCAAGAGTGTAAGTACGGGGCTGAGCCCACTCCTTCAGATCACGTTGTGCTCTGGGCGTGGAGCCGCGCGAGCGAACCTCTCAACCGAGAGCGGCTCGACGCCGACGAACGGCTTCCTACCGAGGACGAGATCTCGAATGATCTCGCCGATCGCGGGGGCCTGCATGAATCCGTGTCCCGAGAACCCAGTGGCGTAGAGGAACCGGCTCGGGTGCTCCGCTTCGCCGACGAGGCCGTTGTGATCGGGCGTCACCTCGTAGTAGCCCTTCCATCCGCGCGCGATCCCCATCTCGAGGAAGTCCGGCGCACGTCGAGCGGCAACTTCCGTCACACGCTCGAGCCAGCCCGGGTCGGTGGGCTTGTCGAAGCCGGCGGGCTGATTCCGGTCGGCCATGCCGATGAGCAGGCCTGGACCCTCGCGGTGGAAATAGAAGCCTGTCGAGAAGTCCACGGTCATCGGTATGGACTCGGGCAACCCGGCGACCGGCGCCGTCGTCACGACCTCTCGAAGCACGGGCTCGACCGGGAGCTCGACTCCTGCCGTTCGCGCCAGTGCCGGAGACCAGACGCCCGCCGCACAGACCACGGTTTCCGTCTCGATCGTGCCGTGGTCGGTGACGACGCCTCGCACCTTCCCGTTCGCGACGTCAACGGCCGTCGCGGGCGACCCGGTCAGCACGGTTGCCCCATGTTGTCGAGCGCCGGCTGCGTACCCCTGCGCGACAGCTTCGGGGCTGGCATGCCCGTCGAGTGGGCAGAACGTCGCCGCGAGCACGCCGTCGAGGCCGGCAAGAGGCGAGAGCCGAGCTGCCTCGTCGACATCGACGAGCCGGCTCGGGACTCCCAGGGCGTTCTGGACCGCGACGTTGTGTTCGAACGTCTCAACGGCATCAGGCGTGTCCAGGAGGAACAGGTACCCGACTTGACGGAAGTCGATCTCCCCGCCGGGGCGCTCGGCGAAGCGCGAGAACGCTTCCACGCCGTGAAGGCCGATCTGGACGTTGAGCGGATCCGAGAACTGCGTTCGCACCCCTCCGGCCGCCCGGCTGGTTGATCCCGAGGACAGCGCGTCGCGCTCGAGCAGACATACGTCGACGCCTGTCTCGGCGAGGTGGAATGCGATGCTGGTGCCTATCGCGCCGCCCCCGACGACGACGACCTCTGCGCTCTTGGGAAGCGCCGTCACCCCCGGACGAGGCTCCGCACGAGGAATCCGAGGTTCGCCGGGCGCTCGGCGAGCCTACGCATGAGGTAGGGGTACCAGTCGGGTCCAAAGGGAGTAGCGACGAGCACCTTGTAGCCCTCGGCCGCGATCGAGCGTTGGAGCGCGGGCCGTACGCCGTAGAGCATTTGAAACTCGAATCGGTCGCGCTCGATCCCCTCGCGGTCGGCGAACGCCTTCACCCGCTCGATCATCGCTTCGTCGTGCGTTGCCACGGCGATGTATGCGCCGCTGTGCATGCCCTTCTCGACGATCTCGATATAGGCACGGTCGACGTCTTTCTTCTCGGGGTACGCGATCTCCGCGGGTTCGAGGTACGCACCCTTGACGATGCGGAGGTTCGGACGCAGCGGAAGGAGTCGCTCGACGTCGTCGGGCGTCCGGTAGAGATAGCTTTGGAGCGCGGTTCCCACGTTGTCGTGACCGGCTGCGCGCAACCGCTCGTAGATGTTCAGCGTGGCGTCGAGGTGCTCCGACTGTTCCATGTCGATACGGATGAACGACCCCAAGCCGGCGGCACGTCCGACGAGGCGCTCGACGTTCGCGTAGGTAGTCTCTGCGTCGAACGAGAGGCCGAGATGTGTCAGCTTGAGGGCGACGTTCGCCTTCAACCCCTCAGCGACGACGCGATCGATGATCCGCTCGTACGCGGCGGTCACAGTTGCCGCGCCCGAGGGATCCAGAATGACCTCCCCCAGGAGCGTTGTGTTCGCGTGTAGTCCGGTTTCGTTCAGGCGCCGCATCACGACCACGCACTCGTCGAGCGTCTCGCCGGCGACGAAGCGGGCCGCGCCGACGCGCATTCCGTGCCCCTGAACGAGGCGCTGGAGCCGGCGGCTCTCGGCCGCGCGCAAGATCGCGGCGCGGGACACCTTGGAGACAATCACGTGGTCGAGACTATCGTCGGGTTACAGTGGGTCGCGATGGAAGGCGGCTCAGCAGAGCGGTCGTTCACTCCGGCGCTGTTTCGGTTCCTGCGGGACTTGCAGGCGAACAACACGCGCGAGTGGTTCGGGGCGAACAGAGATCGTTACGAGGCTGAAGTACGAGGCCCAGCGCTCGACTTCGTTGTGGACGTCGCTCCGCGGCTCGAGCGGATCAGCCGTCACTTCGTCGCAGACCCGCAGCCGTCGGGCGGCTCGCTCTTTCGCATCCACCGCGACACGCGCTTTTCAAAGGACAAATCGCCGTACAAGACGTACACCGGGATGCAGTTTCGACACGAGCTCGGGAAGGACGCGCACGCGCCTGGCTTCTACCTCCACCTCGAGCCGGAGGCGGTCTTCGTCGGTTCCGGAATCTGGCACCCAGATGCGCCCACGCTCGCGAGGATCCGCGAGGCGATCGCCGACGATGCGAAGGCCTGGCGCGTCGGGAAGCGTGTCGGGGGAGGCTTCGAACTCGCCGGGGACAGTCTCAAGCGCGCTCCTGCGGGGTACGACCTTGATCACCCGCTCATCGAGGACCTGAGGCGCAAGGACTTCATTTGCGTCGCGACGCTCTCCGAGAAGGACGTGTGTGCACCCGGGTTCGTGGATGAGTTCGCCCGAATGTGCCGGGCGACGTCGCCGCTCGTTCGCTTCCTGTGCGCCGCACTCGACGCGCCGTATTGAACGCGGGGGTCAGACCCGGGGTCAGACCCCAGACGTGACGCATTGAGACATGTCGGGGGTCTGACCCCGGCTTGTCGACGCCGCGTTACGCGGGCTCGATGTTCTGGTTCAGGTGGAAGACGTTCTCCGGGTCGTACTCCCGCTTGATCTGGGCGAGGCGGTCGTAATTCGGGCCGTAGGCCGCCCGCACCGCGTCGACCTTCTCGTCGTCGCCCAGGTAGTTCAGCCACCGTCCCTCGGCGAACGACGGGCGGAACGCATCGTACGTCTCACGCGTCCACGCGATGTTCGCGTCGGTGTCGGCCGGGTCGAGCCAGGTGCTCGGCATGATCAGGTTGTACCCGGCGGTGCGGTGCGGAACTGCGGTGGCCGTGGGGTCGACCCGCGTGACCGCGCCGTGATACTGCTCGATCAAGATCGCGTTCATCGTCGAGGGGGTTGAAGCAAAGCGTGTCACGGCCTCGTCGATGAGGGAGTCGCTCAACTCCGAGAGGAAGCTCGACTTCCAGTAGCTGAGCGCGCCTCTCGGGAAGCCATCGTCGAGCATGGCGTTGATCGCCGGATACGGCATCGGCCCGAGCATCTCCATCACCGGCGAGCCGAAGGCGCGAATCGGCGCGATCTCCGCTTCAGCCTCTTCGGGCGTCCCTGCATGGCACAGAGCGAGCGCTGCGATCTTCATGCCGGATCCGTCGGGTGCGTGTGCCAGCACGCAGTGAACGGTGAGCTCGTCCGAGGTCGAACTGGTGAAGTCTCGGTAGAAGCGCAGGACATCGCCGGCGGCGTCGATCGGGTGGGCGATCAGGCCTCCGACGATCTGGGTCAGCGGGTGAAGCTGGAACACGAACGACGTTGCCACCCCGAAATTGCCACCTCCTCCGCGCAGCGCCCAGCAGAGGTCCGGGTTCGAGTCGGCGGTGACATTCAGGACGTCGCCCTTCGCCGTCACGAGCTCGACGGCGAGGAGGTTGTCGGAGGCAAGCCCATAGACGCCCATGAGCCACCCGAGACCTCCGCCGAGCGTGTAGCCGGCAATCCCGGTGGTCGAGACCTGGCCGCCGGTCACGGCAAGCCCGTGCAGCGCGGTCTCACGATTGAACTCGGCCCACGTGACTCCGGCTTGCGCACGAATCGTGCGCGCGCTCGGGTCGACGTGCATTCCCTTCATCTCGGCGAGATCGATCATGAGCCCGCCATCCGTCACGGCCCGACCGGCGACGTTGTGGCCGCCACCGCGCACGGAGACCTCGAGGCCCGCCTCACGGGCGAGCGCGATCGCCTCGACGACGTCGGCTGTGCCCTGGCAGCGCGCGATCAGCGCGGGTCGCTTGTCGATCAGGCCGTTGTGGATCTGGCGCGCTTCGTCATAGCCGTTGTCTTCGTCCTGGAGAAGACTTCCGGAGAACGCAGCCGCGAGTGCTTCGAGGCGCTCGGAGTCGAGCGCAGCCATGGTCGTCATCCCTGCCTCCAGTCGTAGCGGAAGGACAGATCATAGAACCGGGTCGCCGTCAGCGCGGGACTCGGCTCGGGGCGGCATCCGACGCGCCGCACTCGAACGAGTCCGCCTCAACCGAGTGCTGTGAGTGCCGCCGCGGAAGCGCTGTCGGCTCGAGCGAACGGCGTGCGATCTCGTCACCGATCGTGCGCTCACCGAGAGAGGCGAGCGCTCGGTACAGCGCTGCCCGCGTCGCTGCCTCGCGCACAGCGGCGAAGAAGGTGGGGAGCCAGCGGCCGGCGTGATCGGTCAGAAACGACGCGGTGATCTCGTCCAGCAGCTCGACGTCCTCGCTTGCCTCGACTGCCGTGAGTCGTCGCAGCTCGAGGAACGAGAGGAACTCGAGCTCGCATCCCACGTGATCGGGACGCTCACCGGCAGGCCCGCTCGGCTCGGCGCCGAATGCGCGGTAGAAAGCGGCGACGTCGGCCATCTGCCGGCCCTGGCGTATCGGGTCGAGCTCGTAGCTGCCCTCGTACGGCGCCACCCGCACGGTGCCTCCGAACAGCTCGTTGTAGTTGGTGGCAAGCTCTACGACCGTGCAGGCGCGCACGGCCGAGAGAACGTCCTCGAGCTCGCGCGAGCTCTCGGTCTCGAGCACTCCTTCCGCGAGCGCCTCGACCTCGGCGACCGTTTCGGTCGTCGGTGACGTGAACCCGAGGGAGAGGAGACGCCAGAGCGCAGCGAGCCGCACCTCGGGGGAAGCGACAACCGTCACTTTCCCTCCAGCTGGAGCGTCTGCCAGTTCGCGATGTGCTTGCGGCCGCCGCGGTTCTCCTCGGAGCCGAGCCAGACGGCGAATGCGACCGGCCACGATGACCCCGGCGCGAGCGGCTCGCCGACGCCGTCGCGCGCCGACGGGATCGCGATGACGACGCGCCAGCGTCCGTCGTCATTCACTCCGTGACCGACGGCGGCTTGGTTCGGGAGATGTGTGACCGAACCGAATCCCTCGGCGACGACTTCCTCGACGGGCGACGAGCGCACGTTCTGCGAAAGGGGATTGCCCGCCTCGCGCCCGACCCAGTAGAGCTGCGCCGTCTTCGGCGGGAGCACGTCATCCGGCATCACGTCGTGCACGACTGCGGGATAGATCTGGTCGACGCCGGTGTTCCCTCCCGAATCGATGTCCCGCTGCCAGGTTGCGCGCCACTGGAGGATGTGAACAGGGCTGCCGGGTGCCCCCATCGTCAACGCGGGCGGCGCGCCGCTCCTCGTCGGAAGCTGAACTGCAACGGCATCGTGGTAGCGGCGGATGCCGTCGAGGTCGTCGACCGAGTCATCGTCCCACTCGAGAAGCAGCGCAACCTGCGCGCCGTTGTGAAGAGCGCGCGCGTCGAGCGAAGTGATTCCTGCTTTTTCGAGGAAGGGCTGCGCGATCTGCTGTGGAGCTAGCGCGACGTACGTCCGGTCGGCGCCCTTCCACGCGCGCGCAGCAGGATCCGAGGTCGGAAGGTCGCCCTCGACGTACGGGGCGACGATCGGAGCGCCTTCGACGGGAGGCTTCTTGTTGTCGACCGCCACGGCGACCGCGGCGATGGCAGCGCCGCCCACAACCAGGCCACCTGCTGCCGCACCGCCGTAGAGAAGTGCGTCCTTGCGAGTGATCTGCGTCTCGGTCATCAGCTCCTCACGTGTTGTGGAGATAGCCGGTCGTCGGCTCGCCCGCGACCTCGGTGGCGAACTCGAAGGGTCGAACGAACGTGGGCTCGCGCAGAGGGACTGCGACGATCTCCTCACCGTCCTCGTCGTACGCGCGCGCGACTCCTCCCGTCACGTCCCAGGTGTGCATGATCCGCTCGGTCGCGCCGAAGAGCATGAGCAAGCCGAGGAGCTCCGGATCGTCCTTCGCGTTGCGGTACATCTCGACCGCCTTCTCCACGCCCGGCCCGAACATCTGGGTGAGGTACTTCGTCGGGACGTGCACCGGCGGGATGTAGTAGACGTTCGGCTCGAGCCCGAGCTGAGGGTAGATCGGCAGGGCGATCTTGCGAATGTGGACGAGGAAGTCCGCCGGCTTGCGCGGATCGATCTCGTCCGGCGCCGACAGGTAGTTGGTCAGGCGTAGCCGTCCGATGCACGACGTCGTGCACTGCGTCTGGAGCCCCTGCTCGAGCTTCGGGTAGCAGCCGATGCACTTCTCCGAGACACGCGTCTCGAGGTTGAACATCGTCTTCTTGTAGGGGCACGCCGTGAGGCACTCCTGGTACCCCCGGCAGCGGGTCTGATCGACGAGGACGACTCCGTCCTCCGGCCGCTTGTAGATCGCCTCGCGCGGGCAGGCGGCGACGCAGGCCGGGTATGTGCAGTGGTTGCAGATCCGCTGCAGGTAGTACATCCACATCATCGAGTGCGGGTTGTCCGGGATGTACGTCGTGTCCGCGGCGTTCCCGGTCGGCTCGTCCTCGCCGATGTTCGGATGCGACCAGTCCTCCTCAGCGGGCGCCCAGCCGAGGACGCGCTCACCCTCGGGGGCAGCCTCGAAGATCGTCTCACCCGAGTAGACGTCGCCGTTCCACTCCTGCTCGCCGAGGAGCTCGAGGATGTTGACGTCCCAGCCCGTTGGATAGAAACCGTAGGGCTTCGTCTCGATGTTGTTCCAGAGCATGAACTCCTGGCCCTTGCCCCAGGTCCACGTGCTCTTGCAGGCGATCGTGCAGCTCTGGCAGGCGATGCACTTGTTCGTGTCCATGATCATCGTGAACTGCTTCTTCGGGCGATCCGCGGCGTACGGGTACTCCATGTCCCGACCGAGCTGCCAGTTGGACACCTTTGCCATGGATCAGCTTCCTTTCCGCTTGCGCGTGACGAACTCGCCCGCGAGGTAAGCCTGCATTGCCTCGGAGGGATCGTCGGGCCGGAGGCCGAGCGTCACGGGCCGCCACTCGCCGACGCCCTCGTCGCCGCCGTCCTCGGCCTTCTCGACCTTGACGTAGCCCTCCTTCGGCGCTCCCGACGGCGAGTGGACGTCCGCCTCGAAGCCCTTGCCGATCGTCTGCCCGAAGTACGCCTTCCGGTTCATCGAGTCGGTCATCTGCGTGGGCCGCAGGTACGCGCGAGTGCCCGACTGATGGCTTCCGTGCCGGAAGAGCGCCACGTAACCGGTGTCCTGGTTCTGGGCGGGTCCTCCGGGGACGTCCTTCTGCGCCTGCACGGTGCCCGGCGTCGCCGCATACATGTTGAACCACGTGCGGATGACTCGGCGCGGCATCCCCGAGTAGATCCGGACGCGCATCATCGCCCGCGCGACGTCGTAGAACTCGTCCGACGAGTCGGCGCCGCGGTAGGGACGGTCCTCGGGGTCGGCGTCGAGCCAGATGTAGTCGCCGTCCTTCAGGCCGAGCTCCTTCGCGTCGCGGGGGTTGATCTCCGCATATGCCTCGCCCGTCCAAGGAGTTCGCGAGTCCCGCCGGTACGGGTCGCCGAAGGGTCCGAAGAGCATCGCGATCCAGTCCGAGTCGACTGCCGTCGAGTGGGCGCCCCAGCGGTACTTCGGCGTCTGGAACACGAAGCGGTACGCGGGGTCCTTCTCCGTCAGCGGGTGCTTCGAGAGCTTGAGCTCCTGCCACGTCCGAACGACGTTTCGGTACTGGCGCGTCTCCACGTCCATCTGCGACTCGGGCACGCCGTAGTCCTCGGGCGCGCGCGGGTTGATCGACGGGTGCTTGCTGTTCGCCAGGATCGCGTTCGGCTCGTAGAACGTGGCGTCGACGGGCTCGCGCCATATGGGAAGGGACTCACCTGCCGCCTGCCATTCCGGCTCGGGGCGGTAGAACTCGAGCCTCCCGGTTGGCGTGTACCAGGGCTTGTCCTCCTGGCGTTGCTCCCAGCCGGCGTGACGGGGGTAGGTGCGCGCGTTCATGAGGAGTGGGACGCCCTTGGCGGAGCTCGCGTGCAGATCCTCGTAGAGAATCCCGCGCGTTGCGTTCGAGCCTGAGAGGACGCGCTGGAGGTAGGGCGTCGGGTCGCCGTCAAGGATGCCCTTCCAGTACGTCTTCATGCGTGGCTCGTCGACGAGGTCGGCGAGCGCGGCAGCTACGCCTGCAAGGATCTCGTAGTCGGAACGCGTGTTATGGATGCGCGCGAGCGGAGTCTTCGGGAAGGCGAGCAGGAACGGGTTCGTGCAGCTCGCCGTCATGTCCGGGAGCTTGAACTCTGCCCACGAGTCGGCCGGGAATACGAGGTCGGAGTATTCGCAGGAGCTTGTCCAGTGCCACTCGTTGCAGAAGACCGCATCCTGCTTCGGCAGTGTGTTCTTGACGACGTCGAATGACCACTTGGCATTGCCCAGGAGCGAGTTCGAGTTGCCGAACCAGATCAGCTTGGTGGGCGTCGGCATGTGCGACTTCCCGGTGATGATCTCGCTCGGTGACACGAGCGGCCGATCGCCGTAATTCCAGTAGTGCGCCGACTCGGACTTGAAGTAGCGTTTCACGCGCGCCGGCTTCGTCAGGTCGGCCTCCTGGTCGAAGGGGTTCTCGGCGATCCACTGGCCCATCGCCTGGAAGAGAGAGCCGCGGTAGTTGCCCGCGTAGCTCCCGACGTTGCCGGAGAAGTGGCCGATGTTGTCCGTGAGAGCTGCGACCAGGAAGTGAACGCGGCCGAAGAGGTCGGCGTTGAAGTAGTGATTCGGGCCCATTCCGGCTGCGAGAAGTGCGTTCCCCTTGTTGGCGGCGAGTTGCCTGGCGAGGCTGCGGACAGCGGCCGGGTCGACGTTGCAGACCTCGGAGGTCGTCTGAACGTCGAAGTTCTCGTCGAGGTACTCCTTGAGCAGGCTGAATGCCGTCCGCGCCTTCACGTTCGTCCCGTCCACGAGCGTGACGTCGAACGCGCCGAGCAAGGCCGGGTCTCCGGCGAACTTCGCGCCGATCTCGTCGCGATTCACCGCAGCAGGCCCGTTGGTCGCGCGATCCCAGTAGACGAAGTCGCCCCATTCCTCTCGAAGCTCGGTCGGAACGACCTGCTTATCGGCGGTGAACGGCGGCGATGGCGGCGCCGCCAGTTCTTCTTCTGTTTTCAGAGCGACGTAATTCTCGAGCGGAGCCTGCCGGTAGCCCTCGAACACGTCTCGCGCGCTCAGGCGCTCGCCCGTGTCGAGGCGAACGAGGAGCGGGAGGTCGGTGCGCTGGATGACGGCGTCGCGGTCGTACAGCTTCTTCGTGATCAGCTCGCGTGCGACGCCCAGGAGGAATGCGGTATCGGTTCCGGGGCGGAGGATGACGATCTCGTCAGCCTTGTTCGCGGTCGGCATGTAGTCGGCGGAGATCACGACCACCCGCGTCCCCTTCAGGCGGGCGTCCCCGATCCAGTGGGCGTCGGGCATCTTCGTGCAGATCCAGTTCATGCCGATGAGCACGAGCAATTTCGAGTGCTCGGCCGCGAAGAGGTCGAAGTCCACGGTCTGGCTCCCGCTGACCATCGGGTGGCCGGGTGGCAGGTCCGTGTGCCACGCGTAGTTGTCGAACGCGCGGCTGCCGACGATCTCCTCCGGCGGAGCCTCCGGACGGAGCTTGCCGTCGAGGAGCGCGAGCATGTTGGCGAACCGGTAGAAGCCGAACACCCGACCCGCGCCGAGCAGCGGCATACCGCCACGCATCTTGATCGCCTGCACGCCCGCGCCGTGCATCGCCTCGACCATCGCGGGCTCGTAGCCCTGCTCGAGAAGCTTCCCCGCGCCGTCCTCACCCTTATAGGTCTCGGCCACGTTCTGGAGGGTTTTTGCGGCGATCGCGAGCGCCTCGTCCCATGGGATCTGCAGCCACTCGTCGTAGCCGCGCTTCTCCATGTCCGCCCTCGGCGTCCCGTCGTCGTGACGAGGGAAGCCCGCGTCCGCCCACTCCTTGAAACCCTTTCGAATCATCGGCGCCTTCACCCGTCGGTCTCCGTAGATCCGGCGTCCGAGGATCAGCCCCTTCTGGCAGATGCGCGGATCCCACCGATGCGAGGCTTGGTTGCCGGCGAGGTCGGTGGCCTTCCCGTACCCGTAGGTCGGCGAGATCCGCACGATGACGCCGTTCTTGACGTGGGCGCGAAGCAGGCAGTTGTGCGTGTCGTTCGGGGCGCACGTGAAGACGAACGAGTCTTCTTCGGCGAACTGGTCGCGGTAGATGCGCTCCCAGCTTCGGTCGGGCATCTGCGCGAGCGGGTTCGCAATGGCTACGGCCTGAGGTTCGCTTTGCGCCGATGCGCTCGAGAGGAATTGCGCCGGCAGGAAGAGTTCGGCGAGACCGGCGCCGGTACCCACCACGACAGCGCGCTTCAGGAGCTCTCGCCGCGACAGATCGGACATCGCCCGAAAGCCTCGTCGCGCCTCCAGCGCCTCGCATCAGCGCTGCCCCGCAGAGACTTTCCGTAGTTTTCCGCTGGCGCCGCGACGCGCCTCCTGCTAATTCAGAGAGGGGTCGGGAGGCATGAGCGCGAGCACCCCGAAAGGGCCTCCCTTTCGCTTCAACACGTCGCTCCAGAGCGCGTCCGGATTCTCGGTGAAGACGTCCTGCAGAAGCGCCGGCTCCACGATCCAGGAGCCCTCCTCGAGCTCGCTGTCGAGCTGTCCCGGACCCCAGCCCGCGTACCCGGCGTAGACACGCGCTCTGCGGAGCTCTCCGAGCGCGTCCGGATCGACCTCCGCCGGGAGAAATCCCACCGATTCGAGGACGAGGGAGGCTGCGCGTTCGGGCTCGACGAAGTCGGCGAGCACGACGATTGCGGAGGGTTGAACCGGACCACCGACGTGCATCGAGGCGATGTCGTCGACGAGCACCGCGAGCTCCGGAACTGCGTCGTTTACGGTCGCCTCGGACGCACGATTGAGGATGACTCCGAGCGCGCCATCGTCGGAGTGCTCGCCCACGAGGATCACGGTGCGCCAGAAATTGGGGTCGATGAGCGACGGGCCCGCGATCAAGAGGTGTCCCTTCAACGACTCCATGGCCATAATCATCGTCGAATGGAAGGTGTCTCCCGCGAGATCAGGCTCGTCGCACGCCCAAAGGGGGCTCCCGGCGCGGATCTGTTCGAGGTCGCCGAGACCCCGATCCCGGATCCAGGGGACGGTCAGCTGCTCATCCGCAACGCCTATTTCTCCGTCGACCCGTATATGCGGCCGCGCATGAACGATGTCCGCTCGTATGTCGCACCGTTCACGCTGGGAGAGGCGATGAGAGGAGGCGCGGTCGGTCAAGTCGTGGTCTCGCGCAATGCGACTCACCTCGAAGGGAGTTGGGTGGTTCACGGCCTCGGGTGGCGCGAGTGGACGTTGTCCGACGGCTCCGGTCTACGCAGGATCGATCCCTCGGTGGCGCCCGTTTCGACGTCGCTGGGAGTTTTCGGCATGCCGGGGCTGACGGCGTACTACGGCCTGTTCGAGCTGGGTGAGCCGAAAGACGGCGAGACGGTCTTCGTCTCGGGCGCCGCAGGGGCCGTGGGGAGCACCGTCGGCCAGATGGCGAAGATCGCGGGCTGTCGTGTCATCGGCAGCGCCGGGTCGCCGGAGAAACTCGACTGGCTTCGCGAGCTCGGCTTCGACGATGGGTTCAACTACCACGAGCGACGCGTCCGGGAGGCGCTCGCCGAGCTTGCACCGGACGGGATCGACATATACTTCGACAACGTCGGCGGCGACCACCTCGAGGCCGCAATCGGCGCGCTTCGACGCGGCGGGCGCGTCGTGGCTTGCGGATCGATCTCGCGCTACAACGATGTCGAGCCGATGCCGGGGCCGCGGAACATGTTCATGGTGGTCACGAAGCGGCTCCGGATCCAGGGTTACATCGTGAGCGACCACTTCGACCGCTTCGACGAGTTCTACGAAAAGGCCCAGGGTTGGGTTCGCGACGGCAAGCTTCGCTACCGCGAGACCGTCGTCGAGGGGATCGAGAGCGGGCCGCAGGCGTTCCTCGGCCTGTTGCGGGGCGAGAACATCGGGAAGATGCTCGTCAAGGTCGGCCCCTCCGAGTAAAGCGCCCCCGCCGAATTCCCGGCCATTCTGCGTTGCAGGAAGAGGCCGCTCCTCCTCACCGAGCGCTACCCGCGCTGCGAGCCGTGCGAGAAGCGCGTTCGTCTCAAAGGATCGTTGACCGGCGCTCAGCGATTACTCCCTCAGCCGATCGTCCTCTGTGATAAGAAACCCTGGTTTGGGCGCCAATCGGAGTAGCGGCGGAGTGGGGGGGCGGATGCGCACTGCGAGGCGCAGCGTCGGTCTGACCCAGAAACAGCTCGGCGAAGCGCTCGGAGTGAAGTCGATCACCGTCTCGCGGTGGGAGCGGGGAGTCACGAGCCCGTCGCTCCCGCGGCTTCGTCGTATTGCCGAGATCACGGAGACGACGGTGAGCGACCTCGTGCGCGCGCCGGACGCGGCTACGGCGCATGCCGTCGAGCTTGCCGCCCTAAGGGAAGAGCTTTCAGAGACTCGTGAGTTGGTCGATCGAGTCGCTCGGACACTCGACCGGCTAGCGCAGACTCGACCCGGCGCAGACTCGATGTCAGTGTTCCGAGAGTCCTGACGCTCAGCTCCGCGAGCATTTCGACGTGCACTGCGAGACCGCCCGCAGTAGGGATCGCGATCAGTCGTTCGGCACGGCCCGAGTAGAAGACGGTGGACTCCACCGCGCGCCCGTCGGCCCGCGCCGCCTCCAAGCAGGGGCCATACACGTCGGATGCTTGGGGAAGGTGATCCCAGAGCACATGTCCGATCCATCCGCCGAACCTCTCAATGAGGTCAGCGCCGACATAGAGGACCTTGTCATCGTCATCGAGAACGATGTACGACAAGTCGGGCGGCTCCGCCGAGCGAGCGGCCTTCGTCGCCGCGGAATCGCTCACGTCCCACCCTCGATGACATGCAGGTGCCCGCGCATCTCGCGCTTCAGCATGTCGGCCTCGCGGTCGTCGAGCAGGTCGATGGCCTCCACGATCGACGAGTGCAATCCGTCGAGTGTCAGCGTGTCGAGGTTGAGCAGGCGCTCCCAGTACAGCTCGAGCCGGTCGCCCGCCGGCACCGCTCGGATGTGTGCGACGGTTCCTTCGTAGAACTGGACGAACTCCACGGGCTCACCCGTCCTACGCGCGCGCTCGTAGTGCGGCCGGAACAGCGGCTCGGATCCGGGGAAGCCGTCCCACACGACCCGGCCGGCGAGCGGCCCGAACTGAGCTTCTGCAGCAGGACCTACGCCGACGATCACGTAGTTCTCGTCGAGCACGATGAAAGGCGCCTGCGGTACCGTGACGGCCACGGTACCGTCATCTTACGATCTCGTCCGTACGGCGTGGAGGAAATTCTCGAGCATCTGGTGCCCGTCGGATGTGAGCACGCTCTCTGGGTGGAACTGAACGCCTTCGATCGGGAGGGTCCGGTGCCGCACTCCCATCACCTCGCCGTCGTCCGTCCGCGCGGTCACGTCGAGCTCCCCGGGCACGCGAAGAGCCGCCAGTGAGTGGTAGCGACCGACGTCGATCTCAGCCGGGAGCCCTGCGTAGACGCCGCGGCCGTCATGCTGGATGCGACTCGCCTTGCCGTGCACGAGCGCCTTCGCTTGGCCGATCTCGCCGCCGAACGCTTCGATGATCGCCTGGTGCCCGAGGCAGACCCCGAGCGTGGGCGTGGTCGGCCCGAGGGCGAGGATCAGTTCGATCGAGCGGCCCGCGCCGAACGGTCGTCCAGGGCCGGGGGAAACAACGAGGCGGTCGGCCGCCAACGCCTCAGCGTCCCCGGGCGTGATCGCATCGCTTTGATGCACGAGGACCTCGGCGCCGAGGTCCTCGAAGAGGTGCACGAGGTTGTACGTGAAGGAGTCGTAGTTGTCGATCAGGAGGACGCGCACGCCTCCGAGTGTGCCAGCGCAGGGGTCTGACCCCGGGTCTGACCCCGCGACCGGAGTTGCGCTGGCTAGGCTGGCTGTATGACGCGGTCAGTCATCGTCTCAGCGGTCCGCACGCCCTTCGGGCGACTCGGCGGCGGCCTTGCGTCGGTTCCCGCGACCGAGCTCGGCGCGATCGTGATTCAAGCGGGGCTCGAACGGGCCGGCTTGGAGCCGGCAGAGGTCGAGTACGTGATCATGGGACAGGTGCTCCAGGCGGGCGCGGGTCAGGCACCTGCGCGCCAGGCGGCGGTCGGCGCGGGAATTCCCAAGGAAGTCCCGGCCGACACGATCAACAAGGTGTGCGCGTCGTCGATTCGCGCGATCGAGATCGCCGACCTGATGATCAGGGCGGGTGGGCACGATGTCGTTGTCACCGGTGGCATGGAGTCGATGTCGAACGCGCCGTACCTCCTCCCGAAAGCGCGCTTCGGCTACCGGCTGGGAAACGGCGAGGTGGTCGATCACATGGTGTTCGACGGTCTCACCTCGACGTTCGACGGCCTGCACATGGTCGTGCAGGCGTCGACGGTGGCGCGTGAGCTCGGAATCTCGCGCGAGGAGCAGGACGAATGGGCATACCGCTCACATCGGCGAGCGGCGGCAGCCCAGGACGCGGGGAGCTTCGAGGACGAGATCGTCGCTGTCGGCGACTTCGCCGCGGACGAGGGCATCCGGCGGGATACGACGCTCGAGAAGCTTGCCTCGCTTCAGCCCGTCTTCGATCCCGAAGGGACGACGACGGCCGGCAACGCACCAGGCGTGAACGACGGTGCCTCCTGCGTGATCGTGTGCTCCGAGCAGTTCGCCGAGCGCAAGGGGATCGAGCCGCTCGCGACGATTGTCGCGCAGGGGTACGTGGCCGATGATTTCGCGTATCTCGCGCGGACGCCCGCGCGCGCCGGTGAGCGGGCCCTCGCGGCTGCAGGGGTGTCGATCGCAGACGTGAAGCGGGTCGAGATCAACGAGGCGTTCTCGTCCGTGGCCAAGAACTCGACGCGCATGCTGGGCGCAGACGAGGAGATCGTGAACGTCAACGGCGGCGCTGTCGCGCTCGGGCATCCGATCGGCGCGTCGGGAGGCCGTATCGTCGCGACGATGGTGCACGACCTGCGGCGAGAAGGCGGCGGGCTCGGCCTCGCGGCGATCTGCTCCGGCGGCGGGCAAGGCGACGCCCTGCTCCTCGAGGTCTGACAACGCGCCTGATCTCAAGCCAGATCTTGGGCTCGTTGCGGCATGTAACAAGTTGTAACTTGCGTGTCTTGCGGTTGGTCGTCGTTCTGATCGCTGCCGCCGCGGTCGGGTTTGTGGCGATCGCGGATGCCGGCGCGTGCGTCTGCGTCGACGCACCTCTGAGCAAGCGTCTCGACGATGCGGACGCCGCGATCGTCGGCCGCGTCGTCGCCGAACGGTCGGGCGAGTCGAAGGGCGAGCCGCAGCGGCTCCTCACTGTCGAGGTTGACCAGCAGGTCAAGGGCAACGCCGACGGCACGATCGTCGTCCGCAGCCCATCCGGATCCGACTGCGATCTGCTGGTCGCACGGGACGAGCCGATCGGCCTCCTGCTCACGCGGGCTCCGGACGACGCCTGGCTCGGAACGGCGTGCAGCGTCGTCGCACCAGGCCAGCTCGTCGCAGAGGGAGGAGAGCCGCGCGGGGGAGTGATCAAGGTCGGAATCGGCCTCGTCATCCTCGGCCTGGTGATCCTGTGGGCGCTGCGGCGGCTGAGGCGCGGTGCACGGCCCGAGCTCCCCGGCGCTCCTGGGTCGTAGTGGAGATACTTCCTCCGTGAGGTTCGACCACGTTCTCGTCGTGGGCGCCGGGCAGATGGGGGGCGGAATCGCCCAGGTCATCGCGGCGTCGGGGCGCCGTGTCTCGCTGCATGACGCGGTGCCCGGAGCCGTCGACCGTGCGCTCGGAACGATGGAGCGAAGCCTGGAGAAGCTCGCACAAAAGGGCGGCGCGGACCCGGCCGAAGTGCTCGCGCGGGTCAGTCCCGCGGCCGGTCTCGTGCCCGCAGATCTCATGGTCGAAGCCGCGGTCGAGGACGTCGATGTCAAGACGAAGATCTTCCGCAGCGCCGACGAGCTCTTGCCACAGGAGGCAATCCTCGCCTCGAACACGTCGTCGATCCCCATCACCTCCCTCGCCGCTGCCACGGGTCGGCCTGAGCAGGTCATCGGGATGCACTTCTTCAACCCGGTGCCCGTCCTCGAGCTCGTCGAGGTGATCCGGGCTGTTCAGACCTCGGACGAGACTGCGCAAGCCATCGTCGAGCTCGCGAAGGATCTCGGCAAGGTGCCAGCCGAGGCACGCGATTTCCCCGGGTTCGTGTCGAACCGGATCCTGATGCCGTTCATCAACGAGGCCGCATATGCCCTGATGGAGGGAGTTGCCGAACCGGACGCGATCGACACCATCGCCAAGCTCGGGTTTGCGCACCCAATGGGGCCGCTCGCGCTGGCCGACCTGATCGGGCTCGACACGTGTGTGTCGATCATGGGGGTGCTGCACGAAGGTCTCGGAGATCCGAAGTACGCGCCGTGCCCGTTGCTTCGACAGTATGTCGCCGCAGGGCGCCTCGGCCGCAAGTCGGGTCGCGGCTTCTACGAGTACGGGTGATGGATCCGAAGCTCGAAGCAGAGCTGACTGCGCACGACGTCTCGGACGAGAAGTTCGTCGACGCCTCGTTCCGTCACATCCT
>Ga0224505_10000692_pt1 | contig 22730 bp, 22 predicted proteins | sample SF_Jan12_sed_USG_FD_169102 | JGI IMG/M metagenome (GOLD analysis project Ga0224505, IMG submission 169102) | Sediment microbial communities from San Francisco Bay, California, United States - SF_Jan12_sed_USGS_4_1 | ecosystem: Environmental > Aquatic > Marine > Sediment | place: USA: California... | reverse complement strand
GGCGAATTCTATTCGGCGTACACACCGTACCAGGCCGAAGCCAGTCAGGGCACGTTGCAGACGCTGTACGAATATCAGACGATGATGGCGTCGCTGACCGGGCTCGCAATATCGAATGCAAGTCTGTATGACGGTGCGTCGGCGCTGGCCGAGGCAGTACTGATGGCGGTCCGGCTGCACAAAGGTGCGCGTCGCGTACTGTTGCCGCAGTCGCTGCATCCGCGGTGGCGCAGCGTCGTGAAAACGATGGTCCACAATCAGGGCATCGAACTGGTCGCAGTGGATTTCGACCAGCAAACCGGGCAAACCGCGCTCGCGGGACTGCCTGCAGACACGGACGGCTTTGCCGCACTGGTGATACCGCAGCCGAACTTTTTTGGAGTGCTGGAGCCGGTCGATGAGTTGACCGACTGGGCGCATGAACGCGGCATGCTGGTCATCGCCGCGCCGAATCCGACGGCGCTGGCCGTACTGCGCCCGCCGGGGCAATGGGGTAGGGACGGCGCCGATATTGCCGCCGGTGAAGGCCAGCCGCTGGGCATTCCGCTTGCCGGCGGCGGCCCTTATCTGGGCTTCATGACCTGCCGCGCAGGGCATGTGCGGCAGATGCCGGGTCGCATTGTCGGCCGTACGCTCGATGCCGCCGGCCAGCCCGGTTACACGCTGACGCTGCAGGCGCGCGAGCAGCATATCCGCCGTTCGAAGGCTACTTCCAATATTTGCACCAATCAGGGCCTGGCAGCGACCGCAGCGGCGATCCACATGGCATTGCTCGGCCCCGAAGGTCTGGCGCAGGTGGCGCGGAGCAGCCACGCCAACGCGCTGCGCTTGCGCGAAGCCTTTGCCGGAATCGCGGGTGTTTCATTGCCCTTCAGCGGTTCGATTTTTCACGAGTTCGTGATACAAGTGCAGACACCCGTTGCGCCGATGCTGCAGGCGCTGCAAGCTGAAGGCATACTCGGCGGCTACAGCCTGGTTGACGATTACAAGGCACCGCGCCAGTCGCTGCTGGTGTGTGCGACGGAAACCAAAACCGCCGCGGACATCGAGCGTTATGCGGAAACCCTGACACGCATTGTCGACCGGGGCGTTCGACCGGTGACTTCCGCGATCAAACCCACCTGATTTAAAACCCGATAACCACAAGGAGATCACCATGGCATCAGTCACTCTCGCCGGCAATCCGATTACCGTCGCCGGCAATTTTCCGAAGAAGGGCGACAGCGCTCCCGATTTCACGCTGACGGGCAAGGACCTGAAAGAAGTCGGCCTCAAGGATTACGCGGGCAAGCGCAAGGTGCTGAACATCGTGCCCAGTCTGGATACGCCCGTGTGCCAGGCGTCGACGCGAAAATTCAATGCCGAAGCCAGCAAGCTGGGAAATACCGTGGTGCTGGTCATTGCCGCCGATCTGCCGTTTGCGATGGGTCGTTTCTGCGGCGCTGAAGGCCTGAATGACGTCGTCACCCTGTCGACATTCCGCAATCGCGATTTTCACGCCAAGTACGGCGTTGATGTCACCGATGGACCGTTGCGCGGACTGACCGCCCGCGGCGTTGTCGTGCTCGACGAAAACAACAAGGTGGTGCATGCGGAGCTGGTGCCCGAGATCAAGCAGGAGCCGAACTATGATGCCGTGCTGGCGGCGATGAAGTAATCATCCGGCAACGATGCTGATTTTCGAGCAATCACGTGCCGGACGGCGCAGTGCAGCCCAGGCACCGGCCGGCGGGCATGGCGTGGCCGCGATACCTGCGCGGGACCTGCGGCTTACGCCGCCGTTGCTGCCGCAGGTTTCGGAACTCGACGCGGTGCGCCATTACACACGGTTGTCGCAGCGGAATTTCTCGATCGATACGCATTTCTATCCGCTGGGTTCGTGCACCATGAAATACAATCCGCGCGGCGCGAACGCTGCGGCGATGCTGCCGCAGTTTCTGTCGCGTCATCCTGCCGCCCCCGACAACACCGGCCAGGGTTTTCTGGCCTGCCTGTTCGAACTGCAGGAAATGCTCAAGGACATTACCGGCATGGCGGCGGTGAGTCTGGCGCCGATGGCCGGCGCGCAGGGCGAGTTTGCCGGGATCGCGATGATCCGGGCTTATCACGATGCGCGGCGCGATGCGGCGCGCACCGAGATCCTCGTGCCCGACGCGGCGCACGGCACCAATCCGGCGTCTGCAATCATGTGCGGTTACCGCGTGCGCGAAGTGGCGACCGATGACGACGGCAACGTGGATGTGGCCGCGCTGGCCGCCGCCGTCGGACCGCAGACTGCCGGACTGATGCTGACCAACCCGTCCACGCTGGGCGTATTCGAGCGGCATATCGTAGACATCGAGCGCATCGTGCACGGCGCGGGTGGGTTGCTTTATTACGACGGCGCCAATCTCAACGCGATCCTGGGCAAGGCCAAACCCGGTGACATGGGATTTGATGCCATCCACATCAATCTGCACAAGACATTTTCGACGCCGCACGGCGGCGGCGGACCGGGCGCAGGGCCGGTAGGCGTATCAGAACGTTTGCGCCAGTACCTGCCGCTGCCGGTAGTCGCACAAGACAACGCGGAGTACCGGCTGCTGGCCGAGCAGGATTGCCCGCTGTCGATCGGCCGGCTGGCCGCCCATCTGGGCAATGCCGGCGTGTTGCTGCGGGCGTACGCCTATGCGCGCATGCTGGGCGATACCGGCATGCGCCGGGTCGCGGATTTTGCTGCTTTGAATGCGAACTACCTGATGGCGGAACTGCGCAAGGCCGGATTTGAGCTGGCTTATCCGCAGCGTCGCGCGAGCCATGAATTCATCGTTACGTTGCAGCGTCTGAAAGAGCGGACGGGAGTAACAGCAATGGATTTTGCCAAGCGCCTGCTCGACAAGGGATTCCACGCGCCGACGACCTACTTTCCGCTGCTGGTACCGGAATGCCTGCTGATCGAACCCACGGAAACAGAGTCGAAGCAGACGCTCGACGCTTTTGTTGCCGCGATGAAAACGATACTCGACGAAGCGCGGGCCACACCGGAACTGGTCAAGTCAGCGCCGCACGAGCTGCCGTTGCGCCGGCTCGACGAGGTCAGGGCTGCACGTCAGCTTGATCTGGCGTGGCAACCCGCTGGCGCTGCAGATCAAATCAGGTGAAAGCCTGCGCATGAGCACGAAGCCTACGGAGCAAAGCCCGCACAAGGGGAAGACCGGCCTGCAGCGCATATGGAACGCATCGCGCTATTCCCTCGACGGCCTGAGCGCCGCCGTGCGCCACGAAGCCGCGTTTCGCCAGGAGGTTCTGCTGGCCGTATTGCTGATCCCGGCCGCATTGTTTACGCCGGCTGACGGTACCGGCAAAGCGCTGATGATCGCGTCGGTGTTGTTGGTGCTGATCGTCGAGTTGCTGAATTCCGCCATCGAAGCGGCGGTTGATCGCACCTCCCTGGAAAACCATGTATTGGCCAAACGCGCCAAAGACATGGGCAGTGCCGCAGTGATGCTGGCATTGATCAACGTGCCGGTCGTCTGGGGGTTGGTGCTCTTCGCACGCACCCCATAAAATATAAATAAAATCAATGGCTTGTGATAATTTCGGGCGTGCCCGGCGCCGCCGGAAAACAAAGCGCGCTGAAGTGGTCGCGCCTGCCGGGCCGGCACCGGGAATTACCGGACCGCAGATTATTTTTTCAAGGCGTCACGAATCTCGCGCAGCAGCACGACATCCTCGGGCGGCGCAGCCGGCGCGGCAGGTGCAGCCTCTTCCTTGCGCTTGAGCTGGTTAATCGCACGGATCAGCATGAACACCGCAAAGGCGACGATGATGAAACTGATGCAGGTGTTGAGGAACATGCCGTAGTTGAAGGTGACCGCGCCCGCTTTTTGTGCGGCATCGACGGACAGGTAGGGCCCGGCAGTGGCGCCTTCCCGCATCACCAGGAACAGGTTGGCGAAATCAACTTTGCCGAGCAGCAATCCGATCGGCGGCATGATGACATCCTTGACCAGCGATTCGACGATCTTGCCGAACGCCGCACCGATAATAATGCCGACGGCCATGTCGACAACGTTGCCCCGCATCGCGAATTCCTTGAATTCTTTCAGCATGGTTTTGCATCCTTATTGAATTGACGGGTTTGTAATACGGCTTGAAAAAATGCTCCGCATGGGAATTATGTGACAAGCGCGCGGAGAATACCAAGGCGTCGTGCCCCGGCGACAAGATCGGCGTTGGTATAATCGACCGTCTAATTCCAAGGCGGCACTATGTCCACATTGATTTGCGGTTCGATGGCTTACGACACCATTATGGTGTTTCGCGATCGTTTCAAGAACCATATCCTGCCCGACCAGTTGCATATCCTGAATGTCGCGTTCCTGGTGCCTGACATGCGGCGCGAGTTTGGCGGCTGTGCCGGCAACATTGCCTACACGCTGCAGATGCTCGGCGGCGACGCCCGCATCATGGCAACCGTCGGCGACGATTTCGCGCCTTACGATGATCGATTGCAGCGTCTGGAACTGGCACAGGATCACATCCGCAGCGTGACAGGCAGTTTCACGGCGCAGGCCTTCATCACCACGGATCTCGATGACAATCAGATCACTGCGTTTCACCCGGGGGCAATGAATCATTCCCACGAGAACCATGTCGGCGATGCCCGGGGCGTTAAGTTGGGCATTGTTGCGCCCGACGGGCGCGAGGGCATGCTGCAGCATGCGCGCGAGTTTCATGAAGCCGGAATTCCGTTCATTTTCGATCCGGGACAGGGCCTGCCGATGTTCACCGGCCCGGAACTCGAGGAATTCGTGCGTCTTGCGGACTATGTCACGGTCAATGACTATGAGGCGCAGATGCTGCAGGAGCGCACCGGCAGGAAACTCGATGCGCTGGCGAAACTCGTCAAGGCGGTTGTGGTCACACTGGGTGCAAAAGGAGCGGTGGTGCATGCCGGCGGTAAACAGATTGAAATCCCGAGCGTTAAGCCTGAAGCAGTGCTTGATCCGACCGGGTGTGGTGACGCGTTCCGGGCGGGTCTGCTGTACGGGCTGGCGGCCGGGGTCGACTGGTCACTGACGGGCCGGCTGGCATCGCTGATGGGGTCGCTGAAGATCGCGCAACGTGGCGGACAAAATCACCGTTTCAGCCGCGACGAGGTGGCTGACCGGTTTCAGCAGGCATTCGGCATGAAATTGTGGTGACAGGAGGCAGAACATGAACAGCCAGTTGAAGTCAGGCGTAGTGTTGATGTTCGTGGTGATGGCGGCTGGGTGCGCCCAGAGTCTCGGCGGCGGTTCTTATACGCGCGACGAGGCGCGACGCGAGCAGAACGTGCGCATGGGAATCGTTGAAAGCGTCCGGCCGGTGCAGATTGAGGGCACGCGCACCGGTATCGGAGCGGCATCAGGTGCCGTGGTCGGCGGAATTGCCGGCAGCACGGTTGGCGGCGGCCGCGGTTCCGACATTGCGGCAGTAGTAGGTGCTGTTGCCGGCGGCGTCGCCGGCCAGGCGGCCGAGCAGGGAGCGACCCGGCGTACCGGGGTGGAAATCACCGTGAAGCTGGACAGCGGCGCGCTGGTCGCGATCGTGCAGGAAGCCGACGATACCTTCAAGGCGGGAGAGCGTGTGCGCATATTGTCCGACGGCACGACGTCGCGCGTCACGCACTGATCACGCCTCGAGTCGGAGCCTGCGGCGCATGGCTCCGCGCGGTCCCGTCATGTAAATCACCGCTGTCGCGGCGGAAATCTGGTCGCGAGTTGATATTCAGGATCGACGGTCGGCCACCGCGCCGCGCACCCCTATAATGGCCGCAATGAGCGGCCGGGGCACATCTACGCTGGCAACGCGCGGTGTGCGCTTGACGCGCATCGCGCTGCATCTGTTGCGCGGTGCGCTTATTGTGGCGGCGGTTTTCCCTTTTCTGGATGCGCAGGGCCGGCGCAATGCGGTCGAGCGCTGGTCGCACGCCCTGTTGCGGATACTGGTTGTGCATCTGCACGTGTACGGTGAGCCGCCGATCAGGCCCGCGCAACCGGTGATGCTGGTGGCCAACCATGTTTCGTGGCTGGATATTTTCGCTATCAACGCGGTTGTGTCGGTACGGTTTGTTGCGAAATCGGAAATTCGCCGGTGGCCGGTGATCGGGTGGTTGAGTGCGCGCACAGGCACATTGTTCATCGAGCGGGCGCAGCGCCGTGACACGACGCGCATCAATCAACTGGTGGCCGAAGCAATGCTTGCCGGAGATGTGGCCGCGGTATTTCCCGAGGGCACGACGACCGACGGATCCCGGGTGCTGCGATTCCACAGTTCACTGCTGCAGCCCGCGTCGCTTGCGGCCGCCGGCGTGCAGCCTGTGGCGCTACGGTTCGAGCGAGGTGACGGTTCTCTGTGTGTGGAAGCGGCGTATGACGGCGACAAATCACTGTGGGATTCGTTCGGCGCGATTGTCGCGCAACCTGAGATCCATGCGCATGTCTGGTTCCTGCCGGTGCTGCCGGCCGGCGCCACACATCGCCGCGAACTGGCGGATACGGCGCAAGCCGCTATTGCGGATCGCCTGACGTCGTGACTGATTCGCACCCGCACTGAAACACGCGGCGGTCTTCCAGACGCACGGCCGTGAGGCGCCGTCCCCATACACAACCCGAGTCCAGTCCGAGGACGTCGGACCGCAAGGTCAGACCCAGCGCCGCCCAATGGCCGAACAGCACCGGCGTGTCACGGCTGGCACGATCCTCAATGTCGAACCACGGCAGGTAACCCGCCGGCAGGTTCTGCAGGCCGGTCTTGTGTGTGAACTCCATGGTGCCTGCAGTGGTACACAGGCGCAGCCGCGTCATGGCGTTGACGATGACCCGCAGCCGGTCATACCCGGTCAGGTCATCGTGCCACTGCACGGGGTCATTGCCGTACATCCGGCGCAGAAATTCGCCATGGTCCGGACCTTGCAGCGCCGCTTCGACCTCATGTGCCAGTGCCTGCGCCTGTGAGATGCTCCATTGCGGCAGCAAACCCGCGTGCACCATCGCGTAGCCCGATCCCGCATGCATCAGGCGCTGCCGGCGCAGCCAGTCGAGCAGTTCATCCCGGTCCGGCGCACTGAGCAGTGCGTCCAGCGTGTCGCCACGATGCGCCTTGCGTACACCTGCAGCCACGACCAGGAGATGCAGGTCATGGTTGCCGAGGACGGTCACGGCACGTTCACCCAGCGTGCGCACATAGCGCAGCACCTCCAGCGACCGGGGCCCGCGGTTGACCAGGTCGCCGACCAGCCACAACTCATCCTGCGCCGGATCAAAAACGACGGTATCGAGCAGGCGCCGCATTTCGTCGTAGCAGCCCTGAACGTCGCCGATTGCATAGGTGGCCATAGCGCGGGTCCGTGATTCTGATCAAACAAAAAAGGCGCAGCAGCGCTGCGCCTTCGGATTATGCACGGCGGGGCGTGTATTACTTGACGAGTCCCGTCAGATAATCGACGGCAGCTTTAACGTCGGCGTCGGACAGCCCCGCATTGCCGCCTTTGGGCGGCATGGCACCTTTACCTTTGATGGCGGACGCATACATGGCGTCTTTGCCGGTTTTCAGGCGAGAAGCCCAGGCGGTTTTGTCACCGGTCTTCGGCGCGCCAGCAACACCGGCTGCATGGCAGGCTGCACAGCTGGCGTCATACACGCTCTTACCTTTTGCAGCATCACCGCTGGTTGCCGCCAAAGGTGCGGCAGGCATTGTTGCCTTGGTGGCGCCTTCTGCCGCCGGCTCAACCTGGTTAAACAAAAACAAGACTGCGCTCCGAAATTCGGCATCAGTCAGTTGCGCCATGCCACCGCGGGCTGGCATGTTGTCGTGGCCCCTGATTGCCGCAAGCGTTAGCGCATCGATTCCCTGCTTGCCGCGCGACAACCATGCGGCGCGGTCACCGATCTTTGGCGCACCGCCCACGCCAGTTGCGTGGCATTTGCTGCATTGAATTTCAACAATCTTGCCGCCCGTCATTTCAGACTTGGCTGGGGATCTGGCTTCAGGTTCTTTCCAGTTGGCCCCGGCCTGGTTGGCCATATAGGCGACCGCGCGCGCAAACTCGACATCGGACAGGTCCGGGCTGCCGCCGCGCGGCGGCATCTGCCGCACGCCTTTCATGCCGTCGGCAGTGATCTTGGCCTGACCTTCTGCAATCAGCTTGGACCAGACAGCCTTGTCGCCGAGTTTGGGCGCATTCAGTACGCCGGTCGCATGGCAGGCCGCGCACACCGATTCATAAACGGCTTTGCCGTTGCGAACCTCCTGTGAGGCTCCGGCGGCAGCGACGACGACCTCGCCCGCTGGTTTGATGCGCTTGGCGATGGCTTCCTCGGCGGCGGCGGTATCCGCCGGTTTGTTCTTATGGCCATCCACCGCGAGTTGCGCCAGCATTACGATGACCAGCACCGGCACAATAAATGAGAGTAAGACAACAATGATCAGCTGTTGGGGCGTTTTGATCAAAGAAGTATGTTCCGGGGTTTTGTGTTCGCTCATTGCAAATTCCTGGAGCTGCAAGAAAGCGCGGATTATATCGGCATTGCCACGCCCGGTAAAACCGGCCGCGGGGGCCATGTTAGAATCGCCCCGCAACGCGCCCGTAGCTCAGCTGGATAGAGTACTGCCCTCCGAAGGCAGGGGTCGGACGTTCGAATCGTCTCGGGCGCGCCATTTTTCGTACTCTGCCCCCCAATCCGCGCTGCCATGTCACCCCCCGTAGACTGCGATGTCCTGATTGTTGGCGGCGGCCACAACGGGCTGACCTGTGCCTGCTATCTGGCAGCAGCGGGCCTCAAGGTGCGCATACTTGAACGCCGTCCGGTCGTCGGCGGTGCTGCGGTGACCGAGGAGTTTTATCCAGGGTTCCGCAATTCCACGGCAAGTTACACCGTCAGCCTGCTCAATCCGCGCGTGATCCGTGATCTGCGCCTGGCTGAGCACGGGTTAAGGATCGTCGAACGGCCGATATCCAATTTTCTGCCGCTGTCGGATACCGATTACCTGAAAGTCGGCGGATCGCTTGCGGCAACGCAGGCCGAGGTTGCGCGCTTTTCAGCGGCCGATGCGGCGCGTCTGCCCGGGTACTACGCGATGCTCGAAAGCGTGGCGGACATACTGCGCGACCTCTCCCTGGAAACACCGCCCAACGTCGGTGGCGGCGCCGGTGATTTTTTTGCGGCGATCAAGGTTGCGCGCCGCTTCAAAAAACTCGATATGGCCGCGCGGCGCAACGTACTCGACCTCTTTACCAAGAGCGCCGGCGACCTGCTCGACATGTGGTTCGAGTCGGCCCCGATCAAGGCCGCTTTCGGTTTTGATGCCATTGTCGGCAATTTCGCCAGCCCTTACGCGCCGGGTACCGCGTACGTGCTGTTGCACCACGTATTCGGCGAAGTGAACGGCAAGCGCGGGGTGTGGGGGCATGCCATAGGTGGCATGGGCGCGATCACCCAGGCGATGGCCGCCGAAGCGCAGGCGCGCGGCGTATATATCGACACCGATGCCGAGGTCGTCAACGTCTGCATCGATTCCCGCGGTGCGCAGGGCGTACAGCTCAAGGACGGGCGGGTGATCGAGGCACGCTGCGTGGCAGCGAACGTCAATCCGAAACTGCTCTATCTGGACCTGATCGATGCGCCAGTGCTGGATGCGGAGTTTCTGCAGCGCATGCGCAGCTGGAAATGTGCGTCTGCAACCTTCCGCATGAACGTCGCGCTGCGCGAACTGCCGGATTTCAACTGCCTGCCGGGCATGGTCGCGGCCGAGCATCATCAATCGGGCATCATCATGGCGCCCTCGCTGAAATACATGGAACAGGCGTACTTCGACGCCCGCACCTACGGTTGCTCACGCGCGCCGGTGATCGAGATGCTGATTCCGTCAACCGTAGATGACACGCTGGCGCCGCCGGGACAGCATGTGGCAAGCCTGTTCTGCCAGCATTTCAACCCGGAACTGCCTGACGGATTGACGTGGGACGGCATCCGCGAGGATGCCGCCAATCACGTGATCGACACGGTGGCGCGGTATGCACAAAACTTCAGGGATGCGGTCATCGCCCGGAAAATACTGTCGCCGCTGGACATGGAACGCGAGTTCGGCCTGACCGGCGGCGATATTTTTCACGGCGCGCTGACGCTGGACCAGTTGTGGACTGCGCGACCGATGCTCGGATACGGGGACTATCGTTCGCCGGTGAACCGGCTTTATCTGTGCGGTGCCGGCACCCATCCGGGCGGCGGTGTTACCGGGTTGCCCGGGCGCAACGCCGCGCGCGAAATCATCCGTGATTTCAAACGCGGCAAACTCAAGGTGCAGAAAGCATGACCCGCGGCGTCCTGCTGGTGTTGCTGTGTGCAGCTTTGCTGGCAGGTTGCGGTCGCGGCACACCGCCGGTGGCCCGCCTCGGCGCAACGGATGTTGTGGTCGCTTTTGGTGACAGCCTGACTTATGGCACCGGTGCGAAGCCCGAGGAAAGTTACCCCGCCGTGCTCGGGCAACTGATCAACCGCACGGTCGTGCGGGCCGGTGTTCCCGGCGAGCAGACCGCCGGCGGCCTTGCGCGGCTGCCGGGCGTGCTGGACGAGCATCAGCCGCGCCTCGTTATTGTCTGTCTTGGTGGCAATGACATGCTGCGCAAGGGCGCGCGCACGCAAATCGAAGCCAATCTGCGCGAGATCCTCAAGACCATCAAATCGCGCGGGCTCGATGCCGTGCTGGTCGGCGTGCCTGCGCCGGGACTGATTACCAGCGCGCCGGAGTTTTACGAGAAGCTCGCGCACGAGTTCCGCATTCCGTATGAAGGCGAGGTCGTGACCAGCGTGCTCTACCGGTCCGAGCTCAAATCCGATCCGATACATCCTAACGCCGCCGGCTATCGCAAAATGGCTGAAGCGGTGGCGCAGTTGCTGCGCACAGCCGGCGCATTCTGACTGATGGCCGCGAAAAAACTGTCGGCCCGCCGGCTGACTTTCATCATGTGTTTTGCGGAAGTGCTGTCGATGACGGGCTTCGCCGCATACACCACGCTGCTGCCACAGTTGCAGCGCGAATGGGGAATCTCCAACTCAGAGGCCGGCGCGATCAGCGGCATCCTGTTCGCCGGCTACATGATGTCGGTGCCGGTGCTGACCAGCCTCACCGACCGCATGGATTCGCGCCGCATCTATCTGGTCGCCTGTCTGACCGGTGCACTGGGCGCCGCCATTTTTGCGTGGTTCGGACAGGGTTTCTGGACTGCGGCGCTGGCCCAGTTCCTGATCGGTGCGGGGCTGGGCGGCACCTATATGCCCGGGCTGAAAGCGCTGACCGATCATCTCGAAGGCGCGGCACAATCACGCGCCACGGCGTTCTACACCGCGAGTTTCGGTCTCGGTTCGACGCTGTCCATTTTGGTCGCGGGCAAGCTGGGGGCCGCCTACGAATGGCAATGGGCGTTCTGGTTCGGGGCGGTAGGCCCGGTGCTGGCGGGACTCATCGTCATGCTGGCCATACCGCTGGGGCGGATGCGTCCGCGTGAGCAGCACACGACCGCACTGCTTGATTTCCGGCCGGTGCTGCGCAACCGGCAGACACTGGGCTACGTTGTCGGCTATGCGATACACAACTACGAACTGTTCGGCGCCCGATCGTGGATGGTGGCTTTCCTGGTGTTCTGCTCGGCATTACAGCCGGAGAGCGCACCGATGGTGATCAGCGCGGCGACGCTGGCGGCGCTGATCAACGTGATGGGGCCGGTATTCAGCGTCAGCGGCAATGAACTGGCCATCCGCTTTGGCCGGCAACGCATCATTTTCCTGTTCATGACATTGTCAGGCGCGCTGGCCTGTCTGATCGGCTATACCGCGGCTTGGCCATGGTACGTCGTTGTACTGTTGCTGATGGTGCATTACAGCGCAATGCTCGGGGATTCCGCGGCGCTGACTTCGGGCGCGGTTGCGAGTACGCCGCCGGAAATGCGCGGCGCGATGATGGCGGTGTATTCCTTCATCGGCTTCAGCACGGCATTCCTTGCGCCGCTGGTGTTCGGCGTGACGCTGGATCTTGCCGGCGGCAATCAGGACATTACGGCGTGGGGGCTGGCCTTCGGCAGCATCGGCATCTTCGGCGTGATGGCGCCGCTGGTGCGGTGGCAGTACCTGCGCCGCAACAAAAAAATCAATTAAAACAAAATTTTACATTGCGACCAGGTGGCGCCCTCGTCCCGTCCAGGATCACGCGCGCACAGCTCTCGCGTCAGCGCTTGCCGGTATAAAACTGCGGCCAGCGTTCCAGCACCGCCGGCGAGTCATCCTTGTAGATGTGGCAGGAGTTGATCTGATACGGTTTCCTGGTCACGGGTTTGGCCGCATTGTGCGCTTCGCGGGCGCGACCGGTGGCCTGAAATGCCGTCGTGCCGAGCGGTCCCAGCAGTTCAACCAGATGTGTACAGCCAAGCACGCCACCAACGCGCTCGGCAATTGCCTTGCGCCAACCGGGGCCGATGGTCAATCCGGCGAGTTTCTTGAAATTGCCGGTGATGGTGCCACAGGGTTCGTACGGTCCGGCATCAGTGACGGCCTCGACGTCGTGGATTTTCAGGTCGAGATCGATGGTCAGCCGCAGCCACATGTTGTGCACCGGTTCGCCGGGCTGGCGTTCCTGACCGCCATCGCGGCGCGAATGCACGTAAGTCTTGGTGTCGACCAGATGGCCTTCGATGTCCCATAAGCCATCAGTGCGTTCGTAACCTTTGCATTCGATGGTGCGGGTGTGTTTCAGTGTGCGGGGAGCAGGTGCGGAAAGGGGCATGGTGCAGACTCCGGTATTTCAGTTGGGCGCGGGCATGGCGGCGCGGCGAATCTCGATCTGCGCCAGCACGGTCTGTTTCTGCTCGGGGCTGAAGTTGATCCAGTGCGTGATCTCTTCCAGCGTGCGGTGGCAGCCGATGCACAGTTCCCGGTCGTAATCCATCAGACAGACATGGACGCAGGGAGAATCTTTGTCGGCAGTCACGGCGCGCGCAGCTATGCGGTCTTTGCGCGGATAGCGCGCGCTGCCCGCGACAGCGTTGGCCGGCCGATAACGCCGCAGATGTACTCGCCGGCGTCGATCAGTTTGCGCATGTCGATGCCGGTCTCGATGCCGAGTCCGTCGAGCAGGTACAACACGTCTTCGGTGGCGACGTTGCCGGTGGCGCCTTTGGCGTAGGGGCAGCCGCCCAGCCCGGCAATCGAACTGTCGAAGGTGGCGATGCCGCATTCCAGTGCCGCGTAGACGTTAGCCACTGCCTGACCGTAGGTGTCATGGAAATGTCCGGCGAGCCGCCCGACCGGGATGTGTCCGGCGACGGCTTCGATGACCGCACGGGTCTTGCCGGCGGTGCCGGTGCCGATGGTGTCGCAAACGGTAATTTCATAGCAGCCCATCGCATCCAGCGCGCGCGCCACATGTACCACTGCAGCCGGATCGACCTCGCCCTCGTACGGGCAGCCCAGGCAGACTGAAATGTCGCCGCGTACTCTGAGGCCTTTGGCAATTGCCGCCTGCGCGACTTCTTCGAAACGTGCGAGTCCTTCGTCGATCGTGCAGTTGGTGTTGCGTTTGGAAAAACTCTCGGTAGCCGCGCCGAAGACGACGGCTTCATCGGCCCCGGCGGCAATCGCGGCCTCCAGCCCCTTCATGTTCGGCACCAGCACCGGATAGGTCACGCCGGGCTTGCGCCTGATGCCTGCCATGACTTCGGCGTTGTCGGCCATCTGCGGCACCCACTTGGGTGACACGAAAGCGGTGGCTTCGATGATGGACACGCCGGCATCCTGCAGCCGGTGGATCAGTTCGATTTTTTCGGCGGTCGATACCGGCGCGGCTTCGTTCTGCAGACCGTCGCGCGGGCCGACTTCAAATATGCGTACTTTTCCGGGTAATGGCATCAGGTTCGTTCCTCCTCTGCGTGCGGAAGGTTATTACCGCTGCCGCTTGCGCTTGTTTCCGGGCATCGCACCGCCGGTCTGTCCCGGTTCGGTCCATGATGGCTTGCGTTTTTCGAGAAAGGCCGACAGCCCCTCCTGCGCCTCGGGTGTGGCGCGGATTTCGGCAATGCGTTTTGCCGTGGTGTTGACGATGCCGGGGCCGATCAGGCTGTGTGCGCTCTTGGGAATCAGCTGCTTGATCGCCTGCACCGCGTTCGGCCCGCTGGAATACAACTGCGCGAGCATCGCGTTGACACGCGCGTCGAGCGCTGATTCTTCGACGACTTCGTGCACCAGGCCGATGCGCCGGGCTTCGGTCGCATCGAATTCTTCGCCCGACAGCATATAGCGTCGCGACTGCCGCTCACCGATAGCGCCGATCACATAGGGGCTGATCATGGCCGGGATCACGCCGATTTTCACTTCCGACAGGCGGAAGGTTGCTGAGCGCGTCGCAATGGCGATGTCGCAGGCCGCGACGATGCCGCAGCCGCCGCCGCGCACGGCACCGTGCACCGCGGCGACCGTGGGTTTCTTCAGCGAGTAGAGCGCGTGGAACATGCGTGCCGATTCGCTGGCGCCGTCGAAATTCTGCTTCTTGGTGAAATGCGCGCTCTGGCGCATGTGCGCGATGTCGGCGCCCGCGCAGAAGCTCTTGCCGGCGCCGGCGATCACCACGGCGCGTACCGCTTTATCCCTGGCCACTTGATTCAATGCCTCGGTCAACGCGCGCACCATTTCCGGATCGAAGGCGTTGTGCACGTCCGGACGGTTCAGGGTGAGCGTTGCGTTGCCGCGATCGTCGATGGTGATCAGCACCCGGGTACTGGTGGTTTTGCTCATGAAATTTCCTTCAGGCGTTGCCGGAGTTCCTGCTTGGTGCCGGCGGGATGCGCGTCGAGTGGACGTCCGTCAGCGCGCCTTGTAAAGCCCACAGCAGATTCAGGTTTGCATTGTAGCCGTGCGCACGGACAAGCGCGTATGCGTTGATCGCCCCCAGCGCGTGCAGACCGTCCACCGTGTGGATACCGACGGCGGCAAGCCACTGCGCGGAAACCGGCCCGATGTTTCTCATGCGACCGCGGGCGCCCGGATCACGATGCGATTACCATTTGCCCTTGGCCAGCCACTGCTCGATCTGGTCGAGGCGGTCCGATCCCCAGAACGGTTCGCCGTCGACCACGATGTACGGCGAGCCGAACACACCGCGCTCGACCGCGGCGTCGACTTCGATTTTCAGGCGCTCCTTGACTGCGGGGTCGTTGAGGGCGGACGTGACGCCGTCCTTGTCGTGCCCGAGTTTGGCGGCGACGTTGACGGTGACTTCCGGATTCGAGATGTCCCGGTCTTCGGCAAAGTAGGCGCGGTAGAGTGCCTGCGCCAGTGCTTTTCCTGCCGCCGGGTCGCGGTCACTGAGCCAGTAAAAGGCACGGCAGGGCGCAGTCGATGAAATGGGGAACCGTGCCGGCATCTTGAAAGGCGTCCCGAACCAGCGCGCCGAGCGCGTCAGATCGTGCAGCGCATAACTGCCTTTCATCGGAATCGTCGTCAGCGGCTGCTGGCCGGTCACCTTGAATATGGCGCCCAGCAGTATCGGGCGCCACACGGTTGTTCGATTATATTTTGCAGCGAGCGCGTCGATTTTTGCCGCAGCGAAATAACCGTAGGGTGACGAGAAATCGAAGTAAAAATCGATGGGTTGGGCCATGGAAGGCTCCTGCGGGTTTAAGGTGCAGACCGGCTCGCGCACGGACGCAGGTGATAATAATAGATTGTTTTTAAAGGAAATTAAGTATTTCGTTTACGTAAACGTCAATATTGCTGCAATGCTACGTGGTCACTGGTTTTTCGCGCCCAGATTCAGTCAGCAAGCGCTGACACTGGCCAGCGAAAAAATTGATCTCATTGAGCATGATTTCCACATCTTCACGTTGCTGTTCCAGTTGCGCCCGCCGCCGTTCCAGCTTTACGGCGAATTCCTCCAGTTGACGGCGATCGTCATGGGCAAGGTCGTACAGCTGGAACAATTCGCGGATCTCGTTCAGCGAAAAGCCGAGGCGCTTGCCTCGCAGCGCGAGCTTGAGGCGCACCCGGTCGCGATGGCTGAAGATGCGGTTGATGCCGTCGCGCGTGGGCGTGACCAGACCCTGGTCTTCATAGTGACGCAACGTCCGGGTGGTCACGTCAAATTCGCGCGCCAGATCGCTGATGGTGTAGGTCTTGCTCATTGTGCTCCGCAGCAACTGCAGGTAACATGCGGCAGGACAATATCATTGCTTTTACGTAAACGTCAATTCTGGTTCTGCGACGACGTTATTTGCCTGTAGTACATAGCAGGGACACAAAATGACTGCCAAACAAACTCAAACAGAAACCCCGGCCATGGATCACGCAGAGATGGCCCGGCTTTACGCCGACATTGCCGAGAAAAGCGGCGCCCTGCTGACGAAATACATGGCGCGCAGCGGCAGTGGAGTGCCGGCCATGAAGGATGAACTCGGGATTGCCAAGGCATTCTTCGAGGCCTGGGGGTTGATGCTGACCGATCCGGTGCGCGTCGCCGAAATGCAAATGAAGCTGTGGCAGGACTACATGGCGTTATGGCAAAACTCCATGTCCCGGATGATGGGGCAGGAAACGGCTCCGGTCGCGCAGCCGAACAAGACCGATCGCCGGTTCCGTCACGAAGACTGGGAAAACAATTTTCTCTACGATTATGTGAAACAGTCCTACCTGATCGCGGCCCGCCATTTGCACCAGTCGCTGGGCAGTGTCGAGGGTCTGGACGAGAAGACGGCGAAAAAAGTCGATTTTTATACGCGGCAGTATATCGATGCGCTGTCGCCGTCCAATTTCCTGCTGACCAACCCGGAGGCACTGCGTGAAACGGTGAGTTCGGGCGGACAGAATCTGGTGAAGGGGCTGAACAACCTGCTCGAAGACCTGACGCGCGGCAACGGCGAACAACTGCGTGTGCGCATGACCGACAGCTCGGCGTTCAAGCTGGGTGAGAACCTGGCCACCACCAAAGGCAAGGTCGTGTTCCAGAACGACATCATGCAGCTGATTCAGTATGCGCCGCTGACAGACAAGGTGCATGCGACGCCGCTGCTGATCATTCCGCCCTGGATCAACAAGTTCTACATTCTCGACATGCGCGAGAACAATTCATTCGTGCGCTGGGCCGTGGAACAGGGGCACACGGTATTCATGGTGTCCTGGGTCAACCCGGACGAGAAACTGGCGCACAAGCGCTTTGACGACTACCTTACCGACGGATCGCTGGCGGCGCTGGATGTGATCCGCGACATTACCGGGGAGGCACAGGCGAATGTCATCGGTTACTGCCTGGGCGGCACGCTGCTTGCGTGCACGCTGGCATGGCTGGCCGCGAAAAAGCAGGATCGCATCCGCAGCGCGACTTTCTTTGTCACGATGATCGACTTCGAACGACCGGGCGAACTCGAGGTTTTCATCGACGAGCAGCAGGTGTCCGCGCTCGAGAAGAAGATGGAGGAGCGCGGCTATCTCGAAGGCTCGGAAATGGCCACCACCTTCAACATGCTGCGCGCGAACGACCTGATCTGGTCATTTGTGGTCAATAACTATCTGCTGGGCAAGGATCCGTTTCCATTTGATCTGCTGCACTGGAACGGCGATTCCACGCGTATGCCGGCAGCAATGCACAGCTTCTACCTGCGCAATCTTTATCTGAAAAATCTGCTGCGCACGCCGGGTGGCGTTACGCTGGCCGGCACACCGATCGACATTACCAAGGTCAAGGTGCCGGCGTATTTCATCTCGACCGTCGAAGATCACATAGCCCCTTGGCAATCGACCTACGCCGGCGCCCGGATGTTGCAGGGCCCGGTGCGTTTTGTGCTGGGCGGTTCCGGCCATATCGCCGGGATTATCAATCCCCCGGCTGCCAACAAATATGGCTACTGGGTCAACGACAAACTGGACGCCCAGCCCGATAGCTGGCTGGCTAAAGCGACCCAGCACGCGGGTTCGTGGTGGACCGACTGGGGGAAGTGGGCGGCCAAACACGGTGACAAGAAAATTGCCGCACGCAAGCCCGGTAACACCAAGTTCAAGGCGATCGAAGACGCGCCGGGTTCTTACGTGCAGCAGCGCATCGGGTAAGCTCGAATTTTTATTTGAATGCCATCCTGAAGAGCTACCGCCATGACCTATAAAAATCTTTTGCTGGAACAACCCGAACCCGGCATCTATCTGCTGACGGTAAACCGGCCGCAGGCCCTGAATGCACTGAATGCGGCAACGCTGGCCGAACTGGCGCTGGCCATTGCCGGGATTGCCGCGGACACTGCGGCACGCGTGCTGCTGGTTACCGGCGCGGGCGACAAAGCATTCGTGGCCGGTGCCGACATCAGCGAAATGGTTGAATGCAGTGCCGATCAGGCGCAGGCGTTCTCGGAAAAAGGCATGCAGGTCATGCACGCGCTGGAGGCATTACCCATGCCGGTGATTGCGCTGGTTCACGGCTATGCATTGGGCGGCGGCTGCGAGCTGGCCTTGGCCTGCGACTGGATCATCGCTTCCGATCGTGCGGTGTTTGGCCAGCCCGAGGTCAATCTGGGAATTCCTCCCGGGTTTGGCGGCACCCAGCGCCTGACCCGGCTGGTGGGGCGCGCACGGGCGCTGGAATTGATCACAACAGCCAGGCAGGTCAAAGCCGCGGAAGCGCTGGCCATCGGCCTCGTTACCCAGGTGGTGCCTGTCGCCGAATTACGCGATGCGGGCATGACCACCGCCCGCACCATTGCCGCCAAGGGTCCCGACGCTGTCCGGCTGGCCAAGCAGGCTGTGCATCGCGGTCAGGATATGAGTCTGGCCAACGGCTGTGCCTACGAGACGGCGGCGTTCGCGCTCGCGTTCGCCACGACGGACCAGCGCGAAGGCATGCAGGCGTTTCTCGAAAAGCGCGCAGCGAAATTCAACGGGCACTAGCCCGGCCTCGTCTGCCCGATTGCGCACCGGTTGCTGCAATGCACCACCGGTTGAACCGGAGTCTCAGCGCAGACGTTATAATTCCTCATCCCATAAAGATTGTAATTCGGGCACCATAAGTGCCGGAATTGCCGTGAAAAAACAGCCCCATAAAGGTAAGCCCCATGGATATGAATGACCTCCAGAAAGATCTGGATCCGGAGGAGACGCGAGAATGGCTCGATGCACTGAAATCGGTGCTTGAACGCGAAGGTCCGGACCGCGCCAATTTCCTGCTCGACCGCCTGGTTAACGAGGCGCGTCTTTCAGGAGCATACATCCCGTACAACGCCAACACGGCGTACATGAACACGATACCGTCGGATCGCGAAGAGCGCTCGCCGGGCGATTCCGAGCTTGAGCACAAGATCCGCTCGCTGGTGCGCTGGAATGCCATGGCGACGGTCATTCGCGCCAACAAGGAATCATCGGAACTGGGCGGCCATATTTCCAGTTTTGCTTCTGCTGCAACGCTTTATGACGTCGGCTTCAATCATTTTTTTCGCGCGGCCAATGAAAAGTTTCTCGGCGATCTGGTTTATATCCAGGGGCATTCGGCGCCGGGTGTATATGCGCGCGCCTACCTCGAGGGGCGCATTACCGAAGATCAATTGAGTAATTTCCGCCAGGAAGTTGACGGCAAGGGGCTATCGTCGTACCCGCATCCGTGGCTGATGCCTGATTTCTGGCAATTCCCGACGGTTTCGATGGGATTGGGACCGCTGATGGCGATCTATCAGGCGCGCTTCATGCGGTATTTGAAAGATCGCAGCCTGATCGAAGTTCAGGGCCGCAAGGTCTGGGCATTCATGGGCGACGGCGAAATGGACGAGCCCGAGTCAAAGGGCGCGATCTCGCTGGCCGGGCGTGAAAAGCTCGACAACCTGATTTTCGTCATCAATTGCAACCTGCAGCGCCTCGACGGACCGGTGCGCGGCAACGGCAAGATCATCCAGGAACTGGAATCGGATTTCCGCGGCGCCGGCTGGAATGTCATCAAGGTGGTCTGGGGATCGTACTGGGACCCGCTGTTGCTGAAAGACAAGACCGGCATATTGCTCAAGCGCATGGAAGAGTGCGTCGACGGCGAATATCAGGCCTTCAAGTCGCAAGACGGTGCGTTTGTGCGCGAGCATTTCTTCGGGAAATACCCGGAGCTGGCGGCGCTGGTTGCCAACATGTCGGACGACGACATCTGGCGCCTGAACCGCGGCGGCCATGATCCGCACAAAATGTATGCGGCTTATGCTGCGGCAATGAAGCATACCGGCCAGCCGACGGTGATTCTTGCCAAGACCGTCAAGGGTTACGGTATGGGCGAGTCCGGCGAAGGCCAGAACATCACCCACCAGCAGAAAAAAATGGGTACGGCATCGATACGCGCCTTCCGTGATCGTTTCGATCTGCCGATCCCCGACGACAAGCTGGAGGACGTGCCGTTCTACAAACCGCCCGAGGATTCGCCGGAGATGCAGTACCTGCGCGGCCGCGTCGAAGCCATGGGCGGCTCGCTGCCCGCACGCAAGCGCAAGGTCGAGTCGCTCGAAGTGCAGCCGCTGTCCGCGTTCGAAGCGCAGCTGAAGAGCAGCGAGGACCGCGAGTTTTCGACGACGATGGCGTTCGTGCGCATACTCAACACCATCATTCGCGACAAGAAAATCGGCAGGCTGGTGGTGCCTATCGTGCCCGACGAATCGCGCACGTTCGGCATGGAGGGCATGTTCCGCCAGCTGGGCATTTATTCGCATGTGGGCCAGCTGTACACGCCGCAGGATGCGGATCAGTTGATGTTCTACAAGGAAGACAAGGGCGGACAGATCCTGCAGGAAGGCATCAATGAGCCCGGTGCGATGTCGTCCTGGATCGCCGCAGCGACGTCGTACGCCAATAACGGAAAGATGATGATTCCGTTTTACATCTTCTATTCGATGTTCGGTTTCCAGCGCATCGGCGATCTGGCCTGGGCAGCCGGCGATCTGCGCGCGCGCGGCTTCCTGCTGGGCGGCACGGCCGGGCGCACGACGCTGAACGGCGAGGGCCTGCAGCACGAAGACGGTCACAGCCACGTGCTGGCCTCCACCATTCCGAACTGCGTGTCGTACGACCCGACGTTTGCCTATGAGCTTGCCGTGATCATCCAGGACGGCATGCGCCGGATGTATCAGGAGCAAGAGGACGTGTTCTATTACATCACCGTGATGAATGAAAACTATACGCACCCGGCGATGCCGGAGGGCGTGGAGAAAAACATTCTGAAAGGCATGTATCTGCTGTCGGAGGGCAAGGCGAAGAAAAACCAGCCGAAAGTGCAGCTGCTCGGCAGCGGCACCATCCTGCGCGAGGTCATCGCAGGCGCAGCGTTGCTGGAAAAGGATTTCGGCATCGCCGCCGACATCTGGAGCGTGACCAGTTTCAACGAGTTGCGCCGCGACGGCCTGGACGTGCAGCGCTGGAACATGCTGCACCCCGATGAGAAGCCACGCGTGAGTCATGTCGAGCAGTGCCTGAAGGACCGCACCGGTCCGGTGGTTGCGGCGACGGATTACATGAAGATATTCGCGGACCAGATCCGCGCGTTCGTCCCCACGCACAACTTCATCACGCTCGGCACCGACGGCTTCGGCCGCTCGGATACGCGCAGCAAGTTGCGCCAGTTTTTCGAGGTCGACCGGCATTATGTGGCGGTCGCCGCGATGAAGGCGCTCGCTGATCAGGAACTGCTGCCGCGCAAAACCGTGGCGGCGGCGGTCAAGAAATACGGCATCAATCCCGACAAGCCCAATCCGGTAACCGTCTGAGTCGAACCACACCCATGGCAAACGCAATCGAAGTCAAAGTTCCCGATATCGGTGATTTCAAGAACATCCCGGTGATCGAGGTAATGGTCAAACCGGGAGACGTCATCAAAGCCGAAGACTCGCTGGTGACACTGGAGTCCGACAAATCGACCATGGACGTGCCGTCACCCGCTGCAGGCGTGGTAAAGGATGTCAGGCTCAAGGTCGGCGACAAGGTTTCCGCGGGGACGCTGGTGCTGACGCTGGAGGCAGGCGATGCCGTGCCGGCGGCGCCTGCCGAAGCGAAAAAATCTGCGCCTGCCCCCGCGGTTGCGGCACCCCAGCCGGCCAAGCCTGCGCCGGCGCCGCAACCGCCTGCAGCCGCGCCCGCTGCGGCACCCCGTCCTTCCACGGACGACACCGCAACTGGCCTGTCCCATGCCAGCCCCTCGATCCGCAGGTTTGCGCGCGAACTCGGCGTTGATCTGTCGCGGGTCAGGGGTACCGGCCCCAAGGAACGGATACTCAAGGAAGACGTGCAGGGTTACGTCAAGGCCGAACTGGCGCGCCCGGCTGGCGCGGCCGGCGGCGGCATGGGCTTCAATCTGCCGCCGATGCAGCCGGTGGATTTTTCCAAGTTCGGCCCGGTTACCACCCAGCCGCTGTCGCGCATCAAAAAACTGTCGGGCGGTTTCCTGCATCGCAACTGGGTCAGCATTCCCCATGTAACACAGCAGGACGAGGCGGACATCACCGAGCTGGAGTCTTTCCGCAAATCGCAGGCTGCCGATGCAGAAAAAAGCGGCATCAAATTCACGATGCTGGGTTTTCTGATGAAAGCGTCGGTCGTGGCGCTGAAACAGTTTCCGGAATTCAACGCGTCGCTGTCCGCTGACGGCGAAAGCCTGGTGTTGAAGAATTATTTTCATATCGGTGTCGCAGTCGACACGCCGAACGGGCTGGTGGTGCCGGTGATCCG
>Ga0224505_10000690_pt1 | contig 22776 bp, 24 predicted proteins | sample SF_Jan12_sed_USG_FD_169102 | JGI IMG/M metagenome (GOLD analysis project Ga0224505, IMG submission 169102) | Sediment microbial communities from San Francisco Bay, California, United States - SF_Jan12_sed_USGS_4_1 | ecosystem: Environmental > Aquatic > Marine > Sediment | place: USA: California... | reverse complement strand
TACACTATCTCCCACGCCGGTTTGGTGGGAGGAGGGCAATGGCCCAAGCCCGGGGAGATCAGCTTGGGACATCATGGGGTACTTTTCTTGGACGAATTCCCTGAGTTTGGCCACATCACACTGGAGTCGCTGCGCCAACCAATAGAAGACAGAACAATTACTGTCAGCCGTGCTCATGGCAGTGTTACCTTTCCTGCTAGCTTTATGCTGGTTGCCGCCATGAACCCGTGCCCTTGTGGGTATTACGGCGACCCGTTCAAGGAGTGTAAATGCTCGTCAGGAGAAATCTCTCGCTATCATAAGAGGATAAGCGGACCATTACTGGATCGCATTGATATTTTTGTTGATGTCCCCCATATTGATTATGAAAAGCTCACCGAAGACAAGCTCGGGGAGAGCTCGGAAAAAGTCAGAGCTAGGGTCAAGGCGGCACACCAAGTACAGCTTGAGCGTTTTCGGGGGACGAAGCTGAAGTGCAACGCTGATATGACACCCAAAGAGGTGAAGGAATTCTGTACAGTGGAACCAGCAGCCCAGAGCCTGCTTCGCGCCGCCATGAAGCAGCTTCATCTTACCGGCCGCGCCTTCCATCGCATCCTCAAACTTTCCCGCACCATCGCTGACTCAGAGGATAGCGACATCATCAAGACACACCACATGGCCGAAGCTCTGCAGTACCGACATAAGGAAATAATCTAGACGCAGAGCTTGTCCGGCATGCGGGTCGAGCGACATGAAGGAACTGTTTCCTTTCTGAGAGTGGATTGGGAGGACTCTTCATTGGCGCACTGGAATGGCAGCGACTAGCCCGCTTTTGTGAAGCATCCAAGCCCGAAGAGGCGAACTGCCTTGTTGAGGGTTCCTTCCCTGCTCTCCAGAGCTAGGATAAGCTCAAGGCGCGGCCCGCCAGAAGATCACGCCAATAATCAGCAGTACAATACCGACGACAAGCGAGATCCAGCCCCCTATCTTCCAGGCCTGTAGCCAGAAACGTTCATGTTCGTGGGTTATAGTCTCCTTGATATCTCTTTGGGTCAACAAAATAGAGTTGTAGTATTTGTTCTTTTCCCTTCTGTTCCAGAAAACAAAAGCAATACCCAGGAGAACGAAAAATCCTCCCAGCACCAAGATGACCCGGTAACTGCCGTCAAGCATGTTACTCAACCTCCCCCCTCAAGAATTCGAAAATCTTGACGTAACCCTACTTAATCTCTACGGTCGCTCCGGCAGCTTCCAGTTTCTGTTTCATTGTGTCGGCTTCTTCCTTGGGGACGCCTTCTTTCACTACCTGCGGAGCAGCTTCCACCAAATCCTTGGCTTGCTTCAATCCCAGGGTGGTTACCTCGCGGACTGCCTTAATAACTTCGATTTTCTTTTCGCCAAAGCTCTTCAAGGTGACGGTGAATTCTGTCTTTTCCTCCGCTGCTGGCGCCGCAGCTTGCGCGCCAGGAGCAGCTGCCGGCACCGCTGCCGCTGCTACTGCTACCGGAGCAGCGCTGACCCCGAATTCATTCTCCAGTGTCTTGACCAAATCAGCCAGGTCCAGCACTGTCATACTCTTAATGGCAGCAATGATTTCTTCCTTGGTCAAAACCTTAGCTTGTTTCTTTGCTGTTGGAGCTTCTTTTACCTCCTCTTCCTTGACTTCCTTTTTTGCCCTGGAGGTTTTCTTTACCTCCCCTTCTTTAGCTTCTTTCTCTACTTCTTCTGGTGACATGATTTCCTCCTTTGTTATTGGCTAGTGATTTGAGCCTTGTTTTGTAATACGGTCAGCAGCCCCCGTAAGGGAAAACTGAGAATGTTATGTAAAGTCGACACAGGGGCCTGTAGTTGCCCGATCAATTTGGAGATAAGGACTTCCTTAGGTGGCAAATTAGCCAGGCTTGCCAGTTCCTCTGGGATCAGAATTCGGTCTCCCAACAATCCTCCCTTGATTTGCAGAGACAATCCAGTAGATTTGATGTATTGGTTGAAGGCTTTGGCCATATTGACTGCATCATCATAGCCGAAAGCCAGTGCCACGGGACCTTCGACTATATCCTTCAGGTGCGGCTTACCTGCCTGGTCAGCGGCACGATAGACCAGAGTGTTTTTGACCACATGATATCCGATACCTGCTTTTGTCAAAGCATTGCGCAGCTCGGCCATTTGTTTGGCAAGCAGGCCCTGATAATTAGTAGCGATGATAATAGTGCTCCGCGACAGATCATCGGATAGATTGCTTACTATTTGCGCCTTCTTTTCTTTCAACATATTCGCCCTCTTTTCGACTCCTTCTCACTGTGGGAGAGGAAGTCTATAACAAAAAATCCCTGTGCCAGTGAACACAGGGGCAACTTTGGCCTCGGCAGGCAGACCATTTAAACCCCCAGGGTACCTGCTGTCACTGGCGCTCATTTATTATAGCATAAGGAACTAATTAGTAAAACCAGGGTGCGGTCGGTAACAAGCCGCGATTCCCTATGCACATTTTGTCACGCTAAGCTCTTTCCCTAGTTTCACTGGAATTTGATTATCTCTATGCCAAGAGAAAGTGCTAAAATTACATTAATCAGGAGGATCAGGAAATGGGTGATATTTTAGACGAAGTTACAGCACTCGTCAGATGTAAGGAATGTCCTTGGTATAAAAACTGTCTGACGCCGGTTCAGGTTAGCATCGAGGATATCGCACAGTTTAGGATAGCCATGCAGGGGACAAATCTACCTGAACAGGCGAAAGGCGAGCTGGACCAGATCATGGAAAGCATAGCCTCTATGAGTCAGGAGATGATTCTTCAGAGCTGCCCTGTGTTTACACAGCGCCTCAAAGAGGATGCCAAACTTGCCCAGCAAATCAAGAAGATGATGCAAAACTGGGGAAAAGAAGGAGAGCCTGATGAAGACAACTCCTGAGAAAGGGCTTTGTTCTCTTCCACCTAAGCTCATCTCAATGTAAGGTGATCGGGAGCTCGGGGGACTTCCTTTTTTGGAGATAGATAACCATGCCAGAGCAATTAGGCAAAATAGAGAGGTTGGAAGCTGAGCACTTCAAGCAGGGAAAGAAGCTTTACCTCGTCACACTTGTATATTCCGGCGAGGAAGGTCCTGATGAATACAAAGAAAAATGTAGTCGTTATTGGCAACAGGTTACAGAACAGCTAACCAATTTAGCGTCGAAGATTGGGAGGGTGAACCGGGTTTACCACGAATCAATCTTTCAATGTGGTGAGGATGGTATAGAGGCCCTGGAGAGGCTGCATCCAAGCAGTTATAAAATTGTTAAAACTCAATGTGATGATGGCGCTGTCTTTGAGACAATTGAAGAAAGGGAATTATTTGAAGAGGTCACGGACTGGCAGAGATGCCTGATGCTGGGCTTTATAAGCGATAAGGTGGCAAGTAAAGTTTCTGAATTCTATGTTGAGGCGGCAAGGAAGAGAAATGAATCTATTGCTGAAAGGATAAGCGAGACGCTTAAGGACGATGAGGCTGGGCTTCTGTTCATTAGAGAGGAGCACTCGGTGCAATTTCCTAGTGGTGTGGAGGTGTTCAGTATCTTCCCACCAGCTCTGGACGAGATACACCGCTGGCTCCGTGACCAAGCTGGGATAGGAATAGATATGGTAACAGAGGAGAGCAAAGGAAAGGCTGAGGGAGAAGCTGAGGGAGTCGAGAAAAAGGCCAAGAAAAGGATGAAAAGAGAGCCCAAAGATAGTCCTGATTTGTAAGGTGTCCTATGAAGGTAAGAAGACCTGCCGTCTCTGGTATGTTTTACGCCGGCACTCCCGAAGAATTAGAAGAACAAATCGGATGGTGCTACAAACATGAGCTTGGACCTGGGAGTATACCCCGGGTGAATAGCAAAGGGCTGAGAAAGATTGTGGCCATTGTTGTGCCCCACGCTGGTTACTACTACTCTGGGCCAGTAGCAGCTCATGCGTATAAAGAGCTTGCTGATGACGGGGTATTCGATACCGCAGTGATACTTGGTCCCAACCACACAGGGTATGGGCATCCTGTTTCTTTGTGGGCAGGGGGCAGTTGGAGCACGCCTTTGGGTGAAGTAGAAGTAGACAAGAAGCTTGCCCAAAGGCTTTTGGGGGATGTGATTAGAGCGGACGAAACAGCTCATATGCATGAGCACAGTATTGAAGTGCAATTACCCTGGCTTCAATACCTGTATGGGAAGGTGAGAATTGTGCCGATAACTATGCTGGCTCAAGACATAGAAACAGCTCGAATAGTGGGTAAGTCTGTTGGGCAAGCGGGCGAGAACTTGATAGTCATTGCCAGCAGCGATCTTACGCATTATGAACCTCACTCTGTAGCTATGGAAAAGGATAGCTCGGTGATAGAGGCCATAATTGCTCTTGATGAGGAAGGGCTGTACGAGCGCTGTGAGAGACTTGGCTGTACTATGTGTGGGTATGGTCCAGTGGCTGCAGCTATCGTCGCTTCCAAAGAAATGAAGGGCAAAAAGGCAAGTCTATTGAAGTATGCCACCAGCGGAGATACTGGCGGCGATTTCTCCCGAGTAGTTGGCTACGGCTCTATTGTGATAAAACGGTAAACAGTCATCGAGAGCTAATTATTTCCCCTTGGGCTTCTCCATCGATCGTGAGAATACCAAAAGAGTCTGCAGCCTTGCCGGGATTGAAAAACAGAATGTCATTGATGACCTTGTTCTGGGATCGGTGAGAATGGCCGTAGACGATAATATCAATCCGGTCTGACTCAAACACCTTTCTCACCCTCTCCTCTATTCCCCAGGGATCGCCCGAGCCGTGAATTATGCCGATTCGTTTGTTCTTTGTTTGGACTATTTCCTTGACCGGGAGTACACATTTTAGCTGCCTTGAATCCATATTACCATGAACTGCTTTCACCTCCCTGAACTGTTTCAACTCATTGAGCAGTTGAACATCGGTGAAGTCTCCAGCGTGGATTATCAAATCTACTGTGGAGAGGGCATCGATTATCTTTTTGGGGAGGTATTCGAGCTTGTTTACGTGGGTGTCACCAAGTACAGCTATCCGCATAGCCACCTCCTCGTGGTGAAAGGCTGTACAATGCTTGTTACGGATTGTTTTGGGATGTAACTTGTCTCACCAATCGGATGGTTTTGTCCATGCCAGATAGGGAAAAAGATAATCCCAGTTGCTTCAGGTCCTTGTAGCCCAAGCCTTGGAACAGTTTTCCTCCGGCTACTCTGGTCATTTCATCGTAAATAGCCGGCCACTCTGGGCTCCGCCTCTGGGCACAAAAAATAATAAAATCCCGAAGCTGGGGTGATATGCCATCCATATATTAGATTATTGTAGGCCTGGGGGTTCGGTTTAACAAACTTGTTTATGGCCACTAGGATGTTGTCCTCCCCCTTGTTCTTTCCTTAAACAACCCTCTGGCCAAGGCTTGGGTCTCATCCCTGTCGTTTGCCGCATACAAGGCCTGGAAAACTTTTCTTGGGCGAGTAAACCTATAAGCCGAGTTCTGTGCCCCGACCGCGTCGGGGTGGTGACCATCCATCTAGCTCTGATGTTACCATCAGAGTCAAGCGACCAACCCAAGGGTCTTGGCCGAGCACCTTAAACTTACCCCGGAGTCCGCAGGCTTCGGGGTAGTTGGGCCCTCTTATTTGGTCTTGCTCCGGGCGGGGTTTGTCCAGCCAACTAGTCTCCTGGTTGCTGGTGAGCTCTTACCTCGCCATTTCACCCTTGCCCGCACTGGCTAAGCCGGCCGCTGGCGGTGTGTTTCTGTGGCACTTTCCGTAGGGTCTCCCCTCCTGGGTGTTACCCAGCGCCCTGCTCGGCGGAGCTCGGACTTTCCTCCCCAATCATATAGGGGCGGTCACCTGGTTTACTCGCCCAAATCTATTCTATAGCTAACTGAAACGGAGGTCAAATTTTGGAACTGACCGCGAGTCCTTGCCGGCGACAGCTGGTCCCAGGTGGTTTGACGCCGAAACAACGTCAATCTGGGAGCTTTGACGTTTATCTAGTCCTCGAAGCTGACTTACAGAGCAGCAACAAGACGCATTCTTGATGTATAATGTAGGAGGATGACGACAGGGCCCAAGCGATGCAAGCGCAGCTTGAGCCGGAAGTAGAACTGGAGGTGAACCGATGCAACCACAAAACATGACTTGGGTTGTCGCGGGCAAGCGATACCGCACAGACAAAGCCACGCTAATAGCCCATGACGAATATTGGAACGGCTATAGCTGGGAGCAAGGTGGCCGCAATACGTTCTTGTTCAGAACGCCAAACGGCAATTTCTTTGCCCAGTATCAAACGCTGTTGCCACACGAGGTTGAAACAGGGGAAATCGTCCCTTTGGAGATAAACGAAGCCGTATCTCTTTACCACTCACTATACAAAAAGGAAGTACCGTTCGCAGTCGCTTTCCCGTTTGTCAAAGCTCAGGACGCTTGACACTGCCTGAGTTTCCCCTGATTCGCCTCTGCCAGCACCTTCGTGTCAGATAGCCCCCAAGACGGCACACAATGTAGAAGTCTGGTGGGGCTCCGAATCTACTCAAAATTATCGCGCGCTACTGCCAGGCATAGAATCGCGCATCTAGTTGATTTTTGATGGCCTGGACCACGATTTGAACCTAATATTTCGTGTATGTCCAAGCCGATGTGGGTATTACTTCATATAGCGTTATTCTTGGCTCCGATACCAAGAGTGTCTCTGCCTCTCCTAGTATCTGTTTTCTAAGCTTTGAACTCTCCCATGCCTCCCAATCCTCACGTTGGCTCCAGTTGTATAGCAGAGCGGCAATAGCAGTGCCTTTCAAGCTTCTGATATGCTCAACGCTAATGAAACCCGGAAATGTCATGGCATATGACCTCAGCTTCAGAAACAAAGGTTGTATATCTGCACCCTTCTTCAGTTCGTAGCCTTCGATAACCTTTATCATTTTCTCCTTCTGTTTGAGAAAGTCTACCATACAATCCTAGTTTGTAATAGTACAGTATGCCCAAATCCAGTGGGTCGAAGTAAGGAAAAATGTCGGCACAATGTCCGCAAAATTGCCCGAAGTGGTCAATTTAAAGTAGAATTTGGAGTTGGGAGGGGTGACCGAGCGGTTTATGGTGACGGTCTTGAAAACCGTTTTCGCCTTTTTTGGCGAACGTGGGTTCGAATCCCACCCCCTCCGCCACTTGGAACTTGGTTTCAGCGAGAACGATCTATGTTGCAGTCGAGAGGAGAGGTGTGTGAAGAGACAATCGATAATAATCGTTGACGACAAAATGCAGACTGATTATCGCTATGGACTGACGCAGCCATGCGGAAGAAATTTTCACGCTGACTTTACGCCGGAACTGAGCCCAAAGGAGATGCTTGAACTGGGCATTTTCGGTGGCAAATACATGACTGATTGCAGAAAAGAATTTCCCGCAAGCTGGCTTACAAGAGCGAGACTGTGCTCCGAAAAACACGATCCAAAATTGAATTTTTTCGGTGTTAATGCCAGTCAGCCTTTATCTGTTTGGAGAAAGAAGGGCTGGATAAATCCCGATGATCCCCGCGGTTGGTTTCAGTGGTATTGTCGATATTACTTGGGGCGCAGGCATGAAGATGATGAACGACAAATTAAAAGATGGAAGGCCATAAAAAGACATGTCGTTCAGATACGGAAGAATTGTCTCCCCGGCGATTTGAATTGCCGTAGGAAACAAAGACAGGCGGTTTTACATTGGGCCTACGATAGTAGAAAGATATGAAAGAGAATTGCCAGCTAAGAACAGCTGGAAATCGTCGGTTACGCCCTAATTCTCTTAACTGGCGGGAGAGAATTCTATAGGGTATTGTGCAGAACATCCATAGTGTGTCAAGGATAGAGCTTGAAATAGAAAGGAGATAGCGTGAAAATCCACGAGTATCAGGCCAAGGCACTTCTGGCTCAATACGGTATTGCCGTTCCTAGAGGCGATGTAGCTTATACCGCAGCCGAAGCGAAAAAGATAGCTGCTGAGATTGGCGTGAGAGCGGTAGTCAAAGCCCAGGTCTATGCTGGGGGGAGGGGCAAGGCGGGCGGTATAAAGACAGTCAATAGTCCGGAAGAAGCAGAAAAGGCGGCGGGTCAATTGATTGGGACCAGACTGGTGACACATCAGACTGGACCGCAAGGAGTGCCGGTAAGTAAGGTTCTGGTGGAAGAAGCAAGCAATGTGGCACGGGAGCTCTACATCAGCATCCTAGTTGACGGGGTCAGCCACTTGCCAGTGATGATGGCGAGCGAGGCCGGAGGCATGGAAATCGAAGAGGTGGCCCAATCCACTCCAGAGAAAATACTCAAGAGCTATATTGATCCTGCTATTAGTTTTCAGCCGTTTCAAGGTCGCAAGATGGCCTATGGGATAAGTCTGAATGGAGGCCAGATGGGTGAAGCCACGCGGTTGATGACAAATCTCTATAGACTCTTTATGGATAAGGATTGCTCCCTCGCTGAGATAAATCCTTTGGTGGTAACCGCTGACGGAAAACTACTGGCTCTGGACGCCAAGCTCAATTTTGACGACAACGCCCTGTATCGGCACAAAGACATTCAGGAACTCCAAGACAAAGAGCAGGAGGAGCCTCTTGAAATCCAGGCTCGTGACTGGGGGATTAACAATTATGTCAAAATGGATGGCGACATCGGCTGCATGGTCAACGGTGCCGGGTTAGCCATGGCAGTCAATGACCTTATCCAGTATTGTGGTGGCAGAGCGGCGAATTTCCTGGACATTGGCACGCTTAATAACACTGAGAGGGTAGTGAACTCGTTCAAGATGTTTGTTGCTGACCACAGAATTAGGGCTGTTCTGGTGAATATATTCGGAGGAATGGCTAGGGTGGATGTTATCGCTAAGGGAATAGTTGAGGCTTATCAGCTAATGACTATCCCTTTCCCAGTAGTAATCAGACTGGCAGGCACAAATCTGGAAGAAGGTCAGCACATCCTTGCCCAGTCAGGGATGAATTTCATCCAGGCTAAAGATTTCTATGATGGGGCCCGTAAGGTAGTCGAAGCAGCAAAAGGAGTGACAAGATGAGCATCCTCGTTGATGAAGACACCAAGCTTTTAGTCCAGGGTATTACTGGCAGCGAAGGTACCTTTCACACCCGGCGCTGCATAGAATACGGCACGAAGGTGGTGGCTGGGGTAACTCCTGGCAAAGGGGGTAGTAGGCATTTGGGTGTGTCGGTGTTCAATACTGTGGAGAAGGCCATGACTGACACCGGAGCTAATGCCAGTATCATGTTTGTGCCTCCGGCCTATGCTGCAGATGGTATCCTGGAAGCGATTGACGCCGGCATGGCGCTCATTTTGTGCATAACCGAGGGCATACCGGTGTTAGACATGGTGAAAGTGCACCGCTACCTTAAAGGCAAACCAACCCGTCTCATTGGTCCTAACTGCCCCGGAGTTATGTCCCCGGGTAAATGCAAGGCTGGGATTATGGTGGGGGAAATCCATCTTCCCGGCAATGTTGGGGTAGTCTCTCGCAGTGGCACCCTGACTTACGATGTTGTATCTCAGCTCACCAGTTTGAGAATCGGGCAATCCACATGTGTTGGCATCGGTGGTGATGCTCTGCCCGGCAGCACTTTTGTCGACGTCTTGAAATTATTTGAGGCAGACGAGCATACTAAGGCTGTTGTTCTTATTGGTGAAATTGGTGGCACGATGGAGCAGGAAGCTGCTGAATTCATCCGTCACAAGATGACCAAGCCTGTGGTTGCTTTCGTGGCTGGTAGTACTGCTCCGCCGGGCAAGAGGATGGGACACGCTGGAGCTATCATTACCGGTAGTGCTGCCAAGGCTTCAGAAAAAATAAAGGCTCTGTCACAGGCGGGGGCTACCATAGCTCCCACTCCCGCAGAAGTTGGCCTCACCGTCAAGAAAGTGTTGAAGAGCGTATAGGTATTGTCGGTAAGTGATTAGGAATCGCTATCCGCTAATCGAAGAGTTCTTTGCTTCCTTGACTGCACCTGAGCTTTTTGAGCTAGTCAAGGACAAGCCCTATAGCTTCTTTTTAGACAGCGGTATGGATCCTCAGAGGCTGGGGAGATATTCGTTTTTGGGCAGTGAACCATTTCTCGTAATTAGCAGTCGAGGGCCCGAGGTTACTATCATTCGTGGGCAAGAGCATGAAGTGCAGCATGGCAACCCCTTTGACATCATAGGCAAGCTATTGGAGACATACAAATTAGACCATTGTCCGGCGCCTGTTCCGTTCTTGGGTGGGGCTGTTGGCTACCTCGGTTATGATCTGTGTCATTTCGTCGAACGTCTGCCATCAAGGGCCATGGACGATCTTAGACTGCCTGAGAGTTCGCTTGCCTTTTATGATACCGTCGTCGCATTCGATCATCTTGAGAACAAAGCCTACCTTGTTGCCACAGGCTTTCCTGCGATGGAGGAAGGACAGCGGTTAAGGCGGGCCAGAATGAGGCTTGAAGAGACGAAGGACTGGCTTTACACCAAGTGTGCTAGTGAAGAAGCCTCTCTGTCTCGAAGTAAGAGACTAGGGGATGGTGACTTTGAGCCCCGCCATGAAAGTCAAGAAATCACACTCAAGTCCAATTTTACTCCTGAGGAATACATGAAAGCTGTGAATAGAGTGCGGGAATATATCGCCGCTGGCGATGTCTTTCAAGTCAATCTCTCTCAAAGGTTTGAAGCTGATTTGAAAATCCCGCCGTATGAGCTCTACAAACGACTGAGGACAGTCAACCCCGCTCCCTTTGCGAGCTATCTGAATTTCCCGGGCGTAGCCATCGTCAGTGCCTCTCCGGAGAGGTTCCTCAAAGCCAAAAATGACTTGGTAGAGACGCGACCAATAAAGGGCACGAGACCACGAGGCAAGGATCCCGTTGAAGATGAGCGTCTGGCTGATGAGTTGATCCGCAGTGCCAAGGACCACGCAGAAAACGTTATGATTGTCGATTTGGAAAGGAATGACTTGGGACGGGTCTGCCGCTATGGCACAGTAAAGGTCACTGAGCTAGCTATGCTGGAGACTTTCCCAACCGTGTTTCATCTCACCTCTACTGTGATGGGCAGGCTGCGACGGGGCAAGAGCAACATTGACCTGCTCAAGGCTACTTTCCCTGGTGGCTCTATTACCGGCGCTCCTAAGGTGCGAGCTATGCAGATTATCGATGAAATTGAGCCGACCAGAAGGAGTGTCTATACCGGCTCCATAGGCTACCTGAGCTACGATGAGGACATGGACGTCAACATCGTTATCCGCACTTTCCTGATCAAGGGAGGCAAAGCTTATTTTCAGGTGGGTGGTGGCATTATTTACGACTCCGATCCGGAAGCCGAGTATAGCGAGACGCTGGACAAAGCCAGGGCTCTGATTCGAGCTCTGCAATTGGCAAGTGAAGTGGTTGTGGCCACAAAATAACAGTCGCCGCGAAATCATGAGTCGGAGCATTGAAAAACTGGTGACCATGCCATATGATAGCAGCATTATGAAGTGAGCCATTATTGTTCGTATAGAGAGCCCTTTTCTTGGCGGAGGTGAGATTTATGACCGATGAATCTGGCAAGAGTCTGAACAAGCTAAAGGAACTGAAAAGAGAGCAAGAACACATCTTGCAGATGGGTGGGGCAAAGGCGATTGAAGAGCGCCATAAGAAAGGGCAGATGTCGGCCCGGGAGAGGATAGATTATTTCTTCGACCCCGGCACATTCACAGAAATAGGATTGTTTGTCAAGCACAGGACGACCGCTTTTGGCATGGATAAAAGAGAGGTGCCAGCTGAGGGAGTAATCACTGGGTTTGGCAGAGTCAATGGCAGACATGTCGTTGTTGCTGCCGAGGATTATACTGCGATGGCTGGTACGTTTGGCGAATATCATGGCAAAAAATTCGTTCGTGCTGTAGATTTCGCCAAGGATAATGGATGGCCATTTGTAGGTATGAATGATTCCGGGGGTGCTCGATTGCAGGAGGGGATAGATACTCTGGAGAGTTACGGGTGGCTGTTCAGATCCCAAATACTTGCGTCGGGAATAGTACCTCAGATAGCTCTGCTTATGGGCCCTTGTCTGGGAGGCCAGGCATATCATCCTGTGATGCAAGATTTTCTCATTCAAACGAAGCGCACGGGGTTTATGGGCATCGCTGGACCAGCTTTTGTCAAGACGCAAACCGGGGAGGAAATCAGCCTGGAGGAACTCTCTGGTTACAAGGCCCATGCCATCAAATCAGGACAAACACACATCGTGGCTGAGGATGATGCGGACTGTCTGGACAAGTGTAAGGAACTTCTGGCCCTTTTGCCTTCCAGCAACAGAGAGAGGCCACCTCGCATCACAACGGACGATGACCCGGAAAGGAGAGAGGATTTGCTTGGCCTGCTGCCCGAACATTCCTACGAACCTTTCGATATGTATGAAGTGATCAAGAGAATTGTTGACCAGGGTTATTTCTTTGAGACGTTGGGACTTCATGCGCGGAACATAATTACAGGCTTTGCCCGCTTCAACGGGCGTCCCGTGGGGATAGTGGCGACCCAACCGAAGTGGATGGCTGGTTGCATTGATATTGATGCTGCAGACAAAGGAGCGAGGTTTGTCAGGTTTTGCGACCTATTCAACATTCCCTTGGTCACTCTTCATGATTCGCCAGGCTATCTGATAGGTTCTCGGCAAGATTGGGGTGGAATTCTACGCCACGGCGCCAAGCTGCTTTTTGCCTGGGCGGATGCCACAGTGCCCTTGATTGCCATTATTATCAGAAAGTCTTACGCCGGCGCCCACTACGGCATGCTGGACAAAGCTATCGGAGCCGATTTCGTTTTTGCTTGGCCTACGGCCCAAGTTACTATCGTCGGCGCCGAAACTGCAGCCAGCGTCATCTTCGCTCGAGAAATAAAGGAGGCGGATAGGCCTGATGAGGTGCAAGCACAAAGGATAAAGGAATTCTCAGAGATGTACGAAAACCCCTACCGCGCCGCGCAGAGAGGCTATGTCGATGATGTGATAGACCCCTCAGATACCAGGAAGGTCATAAACGGGGCACTGGATATTCTGGAAGGCAAATGCGTGGCCAGGCCCTGGAGAAAGTACTCCAATATCAATCTCTGAGAAAGGAGTAAGAGAGTGGATTTCAGCTTCACTGAAGAACAGAATAGATTTAGAAAGGAGGTGCGGGGCTTCCTGGAGGAAGAGATAAAGAGGGGGTATTGGGAACCTACCTGTGATGCTTGGGTACAAGGCTTTGATCCCGGATTTACTGAACGGGTAGCGAAGAGAGGCTGGATAGGACTGACATGGCCAAAGGAGTATGGCGGGCAGGACCGCAGCCACATAGACAGGCTTATTCTCACTGAGGAGATGCTACGCTATGGAGCGCCAGCAGCTTGTCACTGGTTTGGTGACCGGCAGGTCGGAGGTGCTATCCTCTCTTTCGGCTCGGAAGAGTTGAAAAACGAGTTTCTTCCCAGGATTGTCAAGGGAGAGGCTTATTTTGGCTTGGGGATGAGCGAACCTGGAACTGGTTCTGATCTGGCTTCACTCCAGACCAGGGCGGTAGAAGATGGTGATTATTATGTAATTAACGGTCAAAAAACGTGGACTAGCTGTGCCTCTTTTTCTGAGTACTTCGATGTGTATGTCCGAACAGATCCCGAGGCACCAAGGCATAGAGGTATCAGTGAATTTATCGTGGATGCAAAGTCGCCCGGCGTCAGTCGCATCCCCATGATCGACATCACGGGCACCGAGGCCTGGAATGATGTCTTTTTTGACAATGTCCGCGTGCACAAGAGGTATCTGGTGGGAGAGAAAAACCGTGGCTTTTATCAAGTCCTCCACCAGCTTGATTACGAGAGGAGTGGCATGGAACGCCTTATGGGCAACTATCCCCTCTTTGATGCCATCATGCAGTTTGCCAAAGAGAATGAATTATCTAAGGATCCTGTAATTCGAAGCAAGCTGGCGCAACTACAGATTGAGTTTGAGGTGGGACGCCTGCTTGTTTACAGAGTGGCTTTGGTTATGGAAGAAGGGCGAGCTCCCAACTGGGAGTCTGCTATGTCCAAAGCCTATTCCACTGAATTTGAGAAACACGTGGCTGGCGTAGCTATGGAGGTCTTGGGTCCCTATGGACAGTTAAAGGTGGGTTCCAAGTACATTCGTCTGCGAGGCATGGCTCTACATTCATACTTGGGCTCCAAAGGTTACAGCCTGCAAGCCGGCACAACAGAGATCTTGAAGAATATCTTGGCTACACGGAGACTGGGATTACCAAGCTCATAAGCCGTAGCTCTGAACGAGGCGCGGTGTCCGACGGTTCAAGGATTCTTCGCCAACCTTCAGAGATGCACACGGCATGTTTGATAGAGGAGGATAGCTATGAAGTTAGCTCTTACTGAAGAACAAGAAATGCTAAGAGAGACAGCCCGCGACTTCCTGGCTGATAAGTGTTCGAAGCAATTCGTCAAACGGATGGAAGAAAGTGAGGTAGGCTATTCTAGAGAATTCTGGCAGGATATGGCTGAACTGGGCTGGATAGGCTTGGCCTTCCCCGGGGAATACGGTGGTGGTGATATGAGCTTTCTTGACCTGGCAGTGTTGCTAGAAGAAATGGGAAGAGCCTGTTTGCCTGGCCCGTTTTTCTCTACGGTGGTTCTTGGAGGCATCTCCATACTGGATATTGGCAGCGAACAGCAAAAACAACAATATCTTCCCAGCCTAATACGTGGTGAGAAGATTTTTACCTTGGCCCTCACTGAGCCGGGCCACGACAATTACGATGCTTCTTCAGTCACAGTCAAGGCCGCGCGTGATGATGGCAACTATACCATCAGCGGCACAAAATTGTTTGTGCCTGACGCTCATATTGCTGATGACCTGCTGTGTGTTGCTAGAACCAAGCCTAAAGGTGGAATCACTATATTCCTGGTAGACGCCAAGGGTCCTGGAATAAAGTACACTGTTCTAAAAACTATGGCCGGTGACAAGCTATGTGAGGTGGTCTTTGACCAAGTGCCAGTACCAAGAGCCAACATATTAGGGCGGCTGAGCCAGGGGTGGAGCACAGTGCAAAAGATAATCGAGCGGGCAGCAGTGGGAAAGTGTTGTGAGTTGATCGGCAATATTCAGCGAGTGTTCGAGATGACTGTGGACTATGCTAAAGAAAGGAAACAATTTGACCGTCCAATTGGCAGCTTCCAAGTCATACAGCACTATTGTGCTGATATGGCAACCGATGTGGATGCCGCCAGATTCAGCACCTACCAAGCAGCCTGGATGTTGAGTGAGGGACTTCCCTGTACCAAGGAAGTGGCTGTAGCCAAAGCTTGGGTAGGCGAAGCCTCTAAGCGGGTCTTCGCTCTGGCGCACCAGATTCACGGAGCCATTGGCGTTACCATAGAGCATGACCTGCATTATTACACCAGGCGCGCCAAGGCCGCCGAACTCTCCTTTGGCGATGCCGATTTTTATCGAGAAGTATTAGCCAAAGAGATGGGCTTCTAATTGTTAGGTCAACACTGGATCCCAGTGAGGTTTGAACGATTGATGTGCTGATCAGGGTTGAGTATTCTGCTGCCAGTCTGACAGCACGACGGAGAATCCTGGGACATGGCACAATACAGCACGAAAGGGGTGAATAGTATGAAAATTAGGAAGGTAGGTGTAGTCGGCTGTGGATTTATGGGCGCTGGTATTGTCCAGGTCTGTGCCCAATCCGGCTATGAGGTGGTGGTTACAGACATCAGTGAACAGATTCTCAGCAAGGGCATGGTAACAATAGAATATTATCTGAACCGAGGTGTCGAGAAGGGCAGAATATCTCAACAAGACAGGGACTTGACTGTGTCTCGCATCAAGAGGAGCCTAGCTCAGGAGGACCTGAATGACCGCGATTTGGTTATAGAAGCCGTCCCGGAGGACATGGAGCTCAAGAGAAGGGTCTTTGTCGGATTGGACGAGATCTGTCCTACGCATACAATTCTTTGTTCTAACACATCCTGTCTACCAATTACTGAGCTTGCTCGGGCAACCCGCCGGCCGGACAGGGTCATTGGGACGCACTTTCTTTCCCCGGTGCCACCGAGCAAGCTACTTGAGATTGTCAAAGCAGACACGACAAGCGATGAGACGCTGGCGACAGTGAAGGAGTTTGGCCGTTCACTTCGAAAGGAGATCCTGGTTGCCAAGGATACTCCCGGGTTCATTTTCAATTATCTGCTGTTGGCATTGACGGGGGCGGCCGTGCGGTTGCTGGAGGATGGCGTGGCCAGCGCAGAGGATATTGACAAAAGCATGACTCTTGGCTTGGGTCACCCTATAGGTCCACTTGCCCTGGCGGACTTCAACGGTCTTGACGTTGGCTATATGGTGAGTTGTGCGATGTACGAGAGGAGCAACGACCCATGCCTGGCGCCTTCTGCCATGATGAAAGAAATGGTCGACGCTGGCCATCTTGGACGTAAGACAGGGCAGGGGTTCTACAAGTATTAGAAAGAAGAATAGTGTGCGAAAGAAGACTAGCCAAGGTCGTCAAGCTTAGTTTCCAGGTTCTTTTGCCTTAGGGATACTGTTAGATCTCCTCGAGTTCTTTCTATAATGGCCCGTACTGCATCGGTAGTCCGCCTCAAGCCATGAGCAAGTAATTCCGGGAAATCCATGGTCATCAGTATTCCGTAGATTTCATCCATTATGGCCAGTAATTCCTCGCAGCGAGAAAAGTCTCCGCGCCTCAGACTATCTAATATATACCTCCGTAACTCACCGACCGATTCCCCTAAGCCGTCAAGGTAGGCGGCATTACTCACGCCCAGTGTTTTGGGCTTCGGCAAGTTTTCGCCGGCAATCAAAGCTAGGGTTATATATCCTTCGGCGAATTCCTTTTGAGCGTCGTGGATGAAGCCTGAGTGAAGCAGCTTTCCGTGTCTGGCGAGATCGTGGCTAAGTTCTCGAAGTAGTTCATGAGCTGAATGAAGGAGCTGCTTTGCCCTACCGTGCTCTTGACGGTGAACGGCGCGTATGGCATCAGCACTGTAGCGGATGACCTGACGACAACTACGTAAGGCTTTTTCCCTCGCCTCATCCTCAGCTGCAAAGTAAGGGCGAAGGTTTGCAGCGATAATCTCCAAATCTCTTATTTGTTCTGACATTTCCCTTTCACCGAGTTTATTTCTGCGACCAGTTTCTGGACAGCTCCTTTGACGTCTTTCTGACCCAAGGCGGCACTAACCACAGCGACAGCATCAGCGCCAGCAGCTACTACTTCAGCGATGTTATTCTCGTTTATCCCACCGATGGCTACCACAGGGGTAGATATTGTCCGCTTGAGTTCTTTGACTATATCCACTCCTACTATAATAGCTTCTTTCTTCGTTGTCGTGGGAAACATAGAGCCGACGGCGATATAGTCCGCTCCTTCATTTTGAGCTTTCGTGGCTTGAAGCGGTGTGGTGACGGAACACCCAACTACTTTGTCTATGGGCAATTGCCTGCGGGCTACGGACAGGGGTAAATCCTCCTGTCCAATGTGCAATCCATCGGCATCAGCGGCCAGGGCTAAGTCGAGATAGTCATTTATTATGAAGAGGACACCTGTCTGACCGCAGAGCTCCTTGAGCTTCTGTGCCACAAGTAATAGTTCTCCTTTTTTGCTCTGCTTGTCGCGAAGCTGGATTACCCTGGCGCCTCCCTCTATGACTTGTCTGGCAATCTCAAACGCATCCCTGCCAGCCAGGAACTGCCGATCCAGAATGACGTAGAGCCCGGCCATTCTTTTCACTTTGTCCCGACGTGATACTTTGGAAATCAAATCTCGCTCCAAGGTATAAAGGGCAAACCTCGTTTGCTCAAAGCCGGCGGAGTCCAGCATTGAAGTCATCTCCGGCAACTTGGCCAGCTCCTCTATCACGCGAAGGGACTCCTCCACTCTTTTGGCGTTAGCGGCAACTAAATCTAACAAGCCCCGCAGTGAGGTCGCCTCAGTAATTGGCTGCCTATCCTTCGAGGGCAGGCGACCAACATCGTGTTCGGCATCTCTCTGAGACAAGAGCCCTACACCTAGCGACTTGCTCTGTCGAGCTAAATCGTGCCGTAGAGTCCTTAGCCGGCGACCGAGCTCAGCATCATTGAGGAGAAAGCGCGCGACGTCTTCCAGAACCCGCAAGCCTTCACTGGAGCGGTTCAGGTTGGCATCAATCATACGCAGCGGTTGGCGAGGCACTTCCTAGGTCCTTCAGCGGCTCAGGTAACACACCTTCCCTGGCTGCCTGTATCTTGTCCTGGATCTGGGATGGTATCTCCTGTCCCATGTCCTGGAACTTCTTTTCCACCCAGCGACCGATATTCCGGGGGTCCCTGTAGTAGTCATCACCGGGGTGCATTGTAGGCTCGCCGCTCTCTTCCCATACTGTTTTCAATGATTTATGGTAGGCGAAGCCAGAAATGACACGACATAGGTTGATATTGCCACAGGATGAGCACTTTGGAACAAAAGGGGTAGAAATATCTCTTATCAAGAAAGACATTCTTCTATGGCAGTTTTGACAAACAAACTCATAGATGGGCATGAGGCACCTTCCTGCTCAATCAATCTTGGGCTTGCCTTTCCCTTGGCCTGAGAACTCCTTTCTTTTCTCTTCTATCTGTGCGACGGGCCATTCGCCCGTTTCCATTCTCTCAGTTAGCTCTTCATATTCCGGGGGGGATTTCTCACCGCCGCTCATTCTCTTATTCCATTCGGCTATTGCTCTGGGGTCATCGCGTATCATGCCTTGGGTCAGTTCACGGTCGGACAGAATATCTTCATAGACATCCCTGTATGTTTTCTGTACGGAAAACGTGGAGAATATCCGCTTGAGCTCGATGTTGCCACAGCGGGGGCAAGGTGGCGGGGGCACAGAAGACGTGCGCCGATATGAGCTTACAACCCGGCGACAGGAATCGCACCAATATTCATAAATAGGCATCTTGCACCGTGAAGAAATTCTAACACAACGGCGTTGTTCGACCAAGCTGCATTGAACGGATCTGACCCTTGTTTTCCTCCCAGATTAGACGGAGTAATGAGAGCTGGTCCGAGTTAGGGATAGCCTGGCTCTTTCCCGAGGAGTGCTACTGCGGCCACCTGAGGGGGGCCACCGAAGGTCTGTGATATGCCAAGCTTGGCATCCTTTAGCTGACGGTCGGGTGATTGAGCCTTGCCTTGAAGCTGTTTGTAAACCTCATAAGTCATCCTGAGGCCGCTAGCGCCTACGGGGTGTCCAAAGCATTTCAGCCCGCCATCGCTGTTTACGGGCAAGCCACCAGTAAGCTCGAAGAAGCCGGTGTCAATATCCTCCCTGGCTTTGCCTTCCGGACTGAAGCCAAGGAGTTCGTAGAGAAGCAACTCTGTGCTGGTGAAGCAGTCGTGAACCTCGGCAACGTCGATCTGTTCTCGGGGATTTTTGACCCCGGCTTGGGCATAGGCTTGGCGCGATGAGTTTATGACCTCCTCGAAATGAAGCCAATCGAAAGCCGGCCGATTCTGAGGAAGCAGAGCGGAGTGAGCGGCACCCAGGCCCTTAACATAGATCGGGTCATCTCTGTGTTTCTTGGCCTGACTGGCGGGAACCAAGATGGCTGCTGCAGCGCCGTCACTGTTGCCACAGCAGTCGAAAAGACCTAGTGGCCAGGCGATGATAGGAGCGTTCATTACCTGTTCCAGGGTTACGCGGTTGTGAAAATGAGCTTTGGGACAAAGACTGCCATTGTAATGGTTCTTGACCGCAATCTTGCCAATGATACGTTTGCCTTCTTGAGGGCTTAGTCCGTAAGTGTAAAAATATCGAGTGGCAATCATACCAAACGAGCCAGGTGCAGTGCGGCGTGCCTCCAACACTGTGCTCATGCCACGTCCGGTTCCCAAGCCAGGGAAGCCGGTATCCTTGAGTTTCTCCACGCCTAATGCCAGAACCAGATCGTACATGCCGCAGGCGACACCAAAAGACGCATTTCTAAGGGCTTCATGTCCAGTGGTGCACCAATTCTCTACCCTACTCATGGGTATGCCATGTAATTTCAATGGTCCTGCCAGATGAGTACAGCCAATGCCGACCACGGGTTGGGTGACACTCCCGTACCAGCAAGCCTCGATATCCTTGGGATTTATTCCGGCATCTTCGTATGCCTCATAGGCAGCCTCTATGGCCAGGTCATCTAGTCCGGCGTCCCATCTCTCTCCAAACTTGGTGCAGCCCATGCCAATGATGGCGACTTTGTCTTTGATACTCTCCATCTATCTCCTCGCCTGGCTACTAGCTCAGGGCTCTTTCTTTTCCTCACCCTCATAGACTTCGGGAAATACCTCTTTCCTCCTAAATCTTTGCCAGTCTGGCTTCTTTTTCTGCCAGAATGCGTTCTTCCAATGCTCAGCTTCCTCAGAAGCGTAATACTTCCAGAGATACTGAGCTGAGACTGCTTCTATGCCCCGCATATATGTGGTGGCAGCGTTGAAGCACGCTTTGACGCCAGCTATAGCTCCAGGGCTCTTCTCCAATATTTCGTCGCACCACTTGTCTACCTCATCTTCTAACTTGTCCGCCGGTACTACCTTGTTCACCAGTCCCATCTCCAGGGCTTGCTGGGCATTATACCGGCGACATAGGTACCAAATCTCCCTAGCTCTCTTTTCTCCCACTGCCATCATCAAATCAATGACACCTAGACCCGGGTCGAAACTTCCCACCAAGGGGCCAACCTGACCAAAGGCAGCATTTTCTGAAGCTATGGAGAGATCACAAATCTGCTGATAGACTTGACCTCCTCCTATGGCATAACCGTTCACCGCCGCGATAACCGGCTTGGGCATCTCACGTATAAGGGTTTTCACCATTAAATCCTTCTCCAACATTCCCTTTCGATAGCCGGCTTTTGATTCTTTGGCATCGCCGCCGGTACAGAATGCCTTGTCACCAGCGCCGGTGAACACCACTGCCCCTACGGTATCATCACTCGCCGCATCCTCAAGAGCTCTTATCAGTTCGTCTTGAGTGGCAGTGGTGAATGCGTTATATGCCTCGGGTCTATTTATGGTGATCTTGGCTACTCCAGGTCTCTTTTCATAGAGGATGTCCTTGAAATCAAACCCTCGGACCCTTTCCCATTTTCTCTCTGTCATCGCTTCTCCTTTCAGCCTGGTAGCTCACCTGATAGGGCGACATTTCCAAAAATAGTTATACATGCCCGCACCTTCATACAGTCTTCGGAAAGTCATCTCTACGGGCACATCTACTTTCACCTCGCCCGGGTCACAATCCGTCATAGGAAGATACGTTCTGGTATTCTCAGAATCAAACTCTACTCCTATCTGTGGTATTGTGGGGTCGTCACTTCTGCCGGCCAGGTTATCCAGGGTAAAAGTAAACACCTTGGCTGTTCTATCCGAGAGCCTGACTTCCTCAAAATTGTCCTTGCTTTGGCAGTTATAGCAAACCCTCTCTATGGGGAAAGTGATGGTACCACAATTCTTGCACTTGCTGCCGTGCATGCGAATGGACCAGTTGCGCTCTCTCCAGCTGGTGGTTGCCGCTGGGAACAGCCTAAATGGTTCACCAGGTTGAGGCTCTAGCAGCCCTCTATAGCTGAGATATCTTGCATAGCTAGAAAGGGGTCTCTTGGAATCCAAGTGTCCCTTCACGCCTCTTCTGTTGCCCCGGACCTCTGCAATTTCCTCCGTCACGCTGAGCAAGAAGGCGTCGCAACCGCTACCGTAGCTAGCCACCAGTATCTTATCGCCGGCCTTGGCTTCTTCCAAAGCGGCTACAAGCATCAGCAAAACATGTGCACAACCGGTGACGCCCACGTTGTTGATAAGCAGGTCTTGAAGCTGTGTCTTGACCTCAAAACCCAAACGGCGCGCCAGTCCCTGTTGCGCCCTTGAGGTAGGAGCGTAAAGCACGGCTTTGGTGATGTCCTTCACCGAGAGTGCCTTCTTTCGTAGTAAGCTTGAAATTGCCCTCTCCATATTCTCTGTATAGCCGTGCTCAATAATGAAGCGGTCTTCCCAGGATTGGACATAGGTATCTTTGTCTAGTCTCCACACATCGTATAGCTCATTGGATATGGAATAACTGCCTTCCACCAGGACAGCAGGTTTGGCAGTGTTACTGATGAGCAATGCTGCTGCCGCATCACCAAATATCTGTTCGAAGTTGGATCGTGGATAACCTATACGGCAGTCAGAGGCAGTCATCAAGACTTGACTGGCGGAGCCGCTGATTACGGCATCCAACGCTGCTCTGAATGCCTCCGTGGCTGCCCTCAAGCTGTTGCCAAAGTCAGCGGTGATGATATCGGGTCTTAAGTCGGCGGCCATGGCTGCCAGGGTAGAGCATTCCTTTTCCCTGTAGGGCGAGGTAGTGGAGGCAAAATACAGGCCGTCCACCTTGTCGCGCTGCAGGCCAGCCAAACAGTCAATGGCGGCCTCAGTTGCCATGGTGATGGTGTCTTCGTCATTGTTGGCTATGCTTCTTTCGCCTCCGGTTGAGGCGCTTTGCCAGGCCTCGGCAATAGCATCGCGAGAGAGTCGCCAGAGCGGTATATAGGCGCCATATGAAATAATGCCAGCCATGTGCTGAGGCCTCCTTTATTTGTATTTGTCGAATTCCCGTCCCCCTCTTCCCATCAGGATCCGTTGCTCCGATTTTGGGCGCGCCTAGGCCGACATATAGATTATGCCCATTGTCCTGCCGTTGTCAATGGGAAAACTTGCTCTGCCTGAAACGGATTTGGCTAACGGCTGGTGGGTGAGCCTGGAAGTCTCTTGATGTGAACGTGA
>Ga0224505_10000688_pt1 | contig 22817 bp, 28 predicted proteins | sample SF_Jan12_sed_USG_FD_169102 | JGI IMG/M metagenome (GOLD analysis project Ga0224505, IMG submission 169102) | Sediment microbial communities from San Francisco Bay, California, United States - SF_Jan12_sed_USGS_4_1 | ecosystem: Environmental > Aquatic > Marine > Sediment | place: USA: California... | reverse complement strand
GCGATCGAGGGCAGGTGTTGGAAGATGTGAGTCGGAAAGAATGGCTATTTGATTTATTCCGGTGCCGTTAGGGCATCTTGCGCGACGTGACCGGTCTGTGACTTCTCGACAATGTTGTGCTGGATTTCTTTCGCAATGACCAGTGCCAGTTGGTCGGTAGATAACGCGCCCATCGGCAGTTGCTTCGTGTCAGCATAAAATGGATCATCCGGAACCGCGGTACGATGGAGGTTGATCAGAATCGCCGCCGGTTGGATCAGCTTTCCAGGCTGCCCAACCATCACAGCCTTCTCTGCCGGCAGCACCCTGGTCCTTGTCGCCCAGTCGCGTTGGTCAATATTCACGAAGGTCACATTCCAGATGACTCCGTTCAGGAGGCTTGTCATGGCACGCGGGGTCCGCTCCAGAAAGACCGGCTCTCTCAGGATTTTTTGCAGTGCTTCTCGAACCCGAATATCGTAGAACTTCGTCGTGGAATCCGGCTGGCTTGGCGACACCAAGTTGATGCTGCCTACCTCGTAGTAGGACTGTCCCTCCAGACTCCGAAAATCGTCGACCGTCCGTAAGTATGTCTCGAAAAGTTGTTGGAGGAGCTGCACACGATCTTCACCGGAGAGGGATCTAATGTCTTTGTCGCTCCGGATTGGCGCATGCTTGAGGTCGCGATCGATGAGAACGGCCTTCGGTTTAGGAGTAGTCTCTGCCTTGCTGACCACCCATTGGAACTCACGCGCCAGGACCGGTGTAAACCGGTCGGCCTGCCCAAGATACCCATTCTTTTTCATCAGCGACGCACTGATCAGTAGCCTGACTCGACCAGGATCGACTGTCCGCACGACAAGGAACGGAAATGCCTTTCCTTCCTGATTGCGCACGACTGGCTGCACGATGACCCGTTCGAGCATGCCTTTGGTCACCGCCTCGTCAAACCGTGGATAGTGCTGACGCTGTTGATTCAAGTAGGAAAGGGTATTGCGTACTGTCTGAAGAGCCGCGTTCGCCTCAGCCTCACCAAGAGCTCCCACAGCAGCCCCTTCTGCTCCACGCTCGACGAACACTCGGAACAAAAGACCGGGAATCGGATGACCGGATTCTGAAGGTTGAGGAAGCTCTCGTCCAGGTTCTCCGCTATGGTCCGCTTCCGCCGCATGTACACCAACAGCGAAACTGGACAACACAACCCCAAGCGACAAGGTCAACAGACCATTTTTGATCCAGAAGCCAACTTTCGGAACCAGGTCCATGCAGTCAATCCTCTTTAAGAACCGCTTTATCCCGAATCGTTCATACAAAGAGGCTACCGTTCACTACCGCCACTGTCAATGCAGAGTGGCCAAAAGGAACTTGTGGGCTCGCTCACATAATGACGTGGTATCCAACAAGCATCATCACCCACCAAGAACTCACTCGTTTAGTTGCCTCACAGCACGCTCACCGCAGCCGACGTGCTTACCCCCATAGGCGTTAACGATTCCCCGTGAGACAGTATCGATACCGCTGCATTCTTTACCATACAGACATCTCCAGATATGTTCGAAAGTGGGACTGGCCGATAGTGTAGAACAACAGGGTGACGGGTCCCATCTCACCTCGAACCACTCGCAAATACAAATACTTGGAATCATCATGTAGGTAGGAGTCGATAGGACCAGGTTCTGGCACTCACCTTGCTGAACGTATATTGTGCTACTCACTCAATCAGTCATAGAGGACGTTGTGGACACCACGGCTTACGCTGTCACATGTCGAATCGTGTGGTGTCGTCGACAAAGGGCAAGAGCCTGTAGCGAAGTCGAACGGGACGCCTGGCGCGCTGAGGAAGATGGCCTTCGAGATGCCGTACTGCATCGAGATCACGTCGATAAATATCGCTCTCATTCCCCAAACGTGTTGGAGCGCTATTTGTTGGGGTTTCAAGATGCGAAGGCCCTCATACGCACCGCGCGCGTAGCCCGATTTGGTCAGGCTGTTGTCGATGGAACGCAATACCAGATCGGTTCAGACCGGATCGCGATTGATCGCACGCTCCCTGATTCCGCAGACCACCACGCGTATGACTCGAGCCTGTCCGGATGATCAGTCTTTGTGCGCTGAGCCGATCGCCTGTCCCCGATTGGAAATGGTCCTAGGCGCCTGGAGACGAGAGATGCTGTCCGGCCAGAGCGTGGCTGGATCCTTGTCGAAGATATCGAACGAGTGCTTCGGCAGGACACCCCACGCTCCCTCTCGCATCTCCTGTTCGAGTTGCCCAGGAGCCCATCCTGCAAAGCCGGCAAAGGCGCGGAAAGTTTCGGTGGGCTTGGGCTGAGTGATAATGCGTTCCAGAACTCTGGGAGTGCCCACATAGATCCGGCTGAAGATCAACCGCGCGTCAGGATAGGGAGCATCAAGCCTGAAGAGCAACACCATTTGCGTTCGCCCGACCGGTCCTCCAGCGAACAAGCGATAGGTTGTCCTCTTCAGGATGGGAAGGTCCTGGAGCACGTCGGAGAGAAGGACATCCGTGGGTCGATTCAGAATGAGCCCGACCGTGCCGCCTTTCCCATGCTCAATGATGAGTAAAACACTGTGATGGAAGTTGGGATCATCCAATGAGGGACTCGCAACCAGAAGCACGCCCGTTTCGAGTGATGATGGTGAGAATTCATACTGAGCGAGAGCTGGCTCGGCAAACAGGAGAGCCCATAGCCCTACCAGAAGCATCTCGCCTAACCGTCTCTTCGTAGCCAGAAGAGGCAGGTTTTCACCTCCTTCCCATAGCCACTGATATCTCTTCTCTCCCTCGAAAGCAATAGCCCCTAACCAATCATAAAGATAGTATGCCCATTCCTAATTCAGGTTGACCATCTGACACATGATCTATGCTAGAGTATGCCCCGTGGTTGGTGGGCTTCAAACCACGATAGCCTCTCGGCTCGTTGAGTTGGAAAAGGAGACGTCATCATGATGGCCTATTGGCGAGGCCTAATCGGGCTCTTCATAACAATCCTCTGGACTCTGCCTGGGTGCATTGATCCGCCAACCTCCCCTTATGTGGACGTACGAGACACCGTGACAAGGATCGACGAGTTACGCCCCGCGGCAGAGCAAGGGAGTGCTGAGGAACAATACAACCTTGGCCTGCAGTACGAAAAGGCCTTCCCACAGGATCATAGAGAAGCCGTTCGGTGGTATCGCATGGCCGCGATGCAACGACACGCCGGAGCATTCTACAGGCTCTGTATCTTGTCGGATCTCGGTCGTGGCCTACCTCAGGACTATCAAGAAGCCCTCCGGTGGTGTCGTCTGGCCGCCGACCAAAGGCACGGGGCGGCAATGTTTCTCATTGCAACCTATTACGAAAAAGCCCGCGGCGTTCCTAAGGACGTGGTTCAAGCTTATCAGTGGTACAACCTGGCAGCGGCGAATGGGCATGAAGATGGAGCCAAGTGGCGCGATCGCCTCGCCCGTGATATGACGCCCACCCAAATTGCCAAGGCCCAATTTCTCGCACGGAACTGGAAGCCGAAGGTCGAAGAGCCACCACTCGAGGATGAGCCCTCCTAATTCTTGACAGGCTCCATGCCTCTACTCGCCTCAGAAGCCCCCCCTTCGCCTGTGGTTGAACCAGCACGTTCTAAGCAGGTTTGTCCATTACGGTTTGTTTCTTGCCGTACCGGTCTATGCCGCGACATAGTTCTTGAACTCACTCCCCGCTGCTGAGTAGGATAACCGGTCAACAGGGGTCAATCTCGTTCTCATCGAGAAACATGGTTCGGTGGCAGCTGCCCTACATATCGATTGCCTTCGCAGGACTCGCTGCGGTGTTGTCGCTCCCCGTGGGCTGTACGACTCCTCCCCCTGCACCGCCCCCCCAGCCACTCATTGGGGGACAAGAGGTCAGTGAAATCCTCAAGCGTGCGGAAGCTGGTAACCCCGATGCCCAAAATCAGTTAGGCGTATTCTATAGCGAAGGGCGGGGTGTCCCTCAAAACTACCTTGAGGCAAAGGATTGGTTTAAGAAAGCCGCTGACCAGGGACACTCGGATGCCCAGGTCAACCTGGGGACACTCTATTCGCTTGGTCAGGGAGCGACATTCAGCGACCAGATGGCCTTGTTTTGGTTTCAAAAGGCCGCCGAGCAGCGAAATGCATTGGCGTTTGCCAAACTCGGGATGATGTACGAACGTGGACGTGGTGTGTCGCAGAGTCTGATTGAGGCGCACATGTGGTACAACCTATCGGCAGCGTATGGAGAGCGACGGGCTGCTGAATCTCGTAACGCAGTGGCAACGCGTATGACGAGCGCGCAGATCACCGAAGCGGAAGAGCGAGCGAAGAAATGGAACCCCAAGCAGCGACCATCTCCTCAGACACCATGAACGGTAGCTGGAGCCTGCCCTCCTAGATTCAGAAGATACCCCCTTGTTTTTGTAGCCAGCGCACGTACTTCACGATCCGATCCACGTCGTCCGAACTCACGGCATCGATCTTCGGCATATCGCCGAACTGCCAATGATGGGCTTTCACCCCCTTGGCGGCGGCTTGGTGAAACGCCGCATCTCCATGATGGTTCGGTTCATAGACTTTGTGAAGAAATGGTGGGCCTTGCTGAGTCCCCACTCCGCCTATGCCGTGGCATCGAGAGCAGTTGGCATTGAATTTCTGTTCGCCATCACGCAACTCGGCTGGAGCCGAGGCCACCGTTCCGGTCGCCGCCGGTTCGACACCGTTCTGGCTACAGGCTTGTGTCGTGCCAAGCACAACGATAAGTGAGCTCACCAACAATATCTGTGATGACTTCATAGGGCGCAACCACACTTTGAATTCGCTAGTTTTATGAAGATACCGCATACTGGATGGGATCTACAACTCCCGCCTCCGCAAATCCTCGTCTTCGAATCAGACAGCTATCACAGTGGCCACAAGCAATGACCCCAACCGGATCGTAACAGCTATGCGTAAGATGTAATGGAGCCTGCAGAGCCAGACCCAAGCGAATGATATCCACCTTAGACAACTGAAGCAACGGTGCGCGTATCTCGATCTGTCGGCCTGTCAGCCCTGCTTTCGTACCAACCCGAAGCACGGCCTCCATCGCCTTGATGAACTCTGGGCGACAGTCAGGGTACCCGGAATAGTCGACCACGTTCGCACCGAAATAAATGACCGAGGCTCCCAAGACTTCGGATTGAGCCGCTGCCAGCGATAAGAAAATCAGGTTTCGACTTGGCACATAGGTATTCGGAACATCCTGGCTCCGTTCGGATTCACTCCGATCCTTCGGCACCGGCAGGGTGTCGGTGAGGGCCGACCCACCGATGGCACGTAGATCGACATTCACGACGATATGTCGCTCAGCACCCAATGCGTTCGCAACCTGCTTGGCGCATTGAACTTCGACTGCATGTCGTTGTTGGTAATCGATCGTCAGAAGTGTGAGGAGGTACCCATCTCGCCGGGCAACGGCAGCCGCAACCGTTGAATCCAAGCCGCCACTCGCAAGCACGACCGCTCGTTCAGAGGTTTGCCCATCCATGGAGGAGAGGAGATGCTGGGGAATCTTAGGCGGTAAAAATCTTTGATACTAGTCGCGATCTTCTTCCCGCTCAATTTTTTCCAACAGCTCGGCACGAGATTGACATTCCACACAAAGCTTGGCGAAGGGAACCGCTTGGAGTCGCCTTTCGCTGATTTCGACTCCGCATTCAGCACAAATGCCATAGGTGCCTTCGTGCAGCCGCGTGAGGGCCTCATCGATCGACTGCCTTCGACGGTTGCGCATTTCCATCAAAGAGATGCCGAGTTCCCGCTCCAGATCCATGAGTGCCTGATCACCAACATCGCGTGCCGATTCAAGACGGCGTTGTTGATCTTCCGTGAGAGACTGTCCGAGGCTCTCTTCAATCTCCTTGATGATCTCCTGACGCTTTCCAATCAGCATTTTCTGGAGCACTTCCTGCCTTCGCTCACGTGCTTCTCGCTCTTTTGCAGTTTCCTTCGGTCGCACAGGTGTTTCCGATTCTATCGCTGGGGCAGCCTTCATGGCTGTCGCTGCGACTGCCGTAATCGGCTCCGTCTTTTTAACGGCGGGTGCCGTCGACTTCGATTTTGCCTCAGCCTTTTTCTTGCCCTGCGTTTTCGTTGCCATAGTACTGTGCACTCCGACGGTAAATAGTTGGGGAGGGTCAAAAAGATCGGCTTCTATATCACGGGATCTCTACCAAGAACAAGGGCCAAACGGGAAACTAGCCGAAACACTTAGGGATACGTGATCGTCGAATGAACGTCATATCCGACAAGTTTCTCACGTCCATTTAAACTTTTTAGTTCAACTAGAAAGTCAAGCCCAACGATCGTGCCGCCCAGTTGCCGAACGAGATTGACGGTCGCTTCCGCTGTTCCTCCAGTAGCGAGCAGATCGTCGACGATCAAAACATGTTCTCCGATTTCGATCGCGTCACAATGCACCGCGAGGCTGTTGTTACCGTATTCGAGGCTATATTTCACTTCATAGCTATCAGCGGGCAGTTTCCCAGGCTTACGCACCGGGACGAACCCAGCACCGAGCCTCGCGGCAAGAATGCCTCCAAAAATAAATCCTCTGGACTCAATCCCTACGACCTTGGTGACTCCTCGATCGAGATAGCGAGTCGTCAATTGGTCGGCAAGGCTTTGAACAGCTGTCGGATTTTTCAACAGTGTGGTGATGTCGTAAAACAGAATGCCGGGCTTTGGGAAATCCGGCACTTCTCGAATGAGCGCTTTATAGTTAACGATGGTCACGAGAATTAGAGCAGATCAGCCTGTGTCATTGTTTTTCTCTCGATGGTGTTCCGAAGCCGAACCAGTGCTGCCATCTCGATCTGCCGGACTCGCTCACGCGTCAATCCCATCGTACGGCCAATCTCTTCCAACGTCTTGGCTTCGTCTCCATCGAGTCCGAACCGAGATACAATAACAGTTTGCTCTTTCTCAGGCAACTCCCGCACCCACTTCATGAGTTCCGCTCTCCTTCTCACGCCATCAGCCGTCTGATCCGGCGAGAGTCCAGATGGATCTTCGATCACATCGCGCAGAAACGTATCGGTATGGTCGCTGAGCGGACTATCAAGCGAACAGGTGGTACGTACTAACTGCTTCAGATCCAACACCTCCTCCTCAGAGGTCTTCATCTTGGCAGCCACTTCCGCAGCTCTTGGTTCGCGTCCTAGCTCCTGCACTAATTGTTCAACACGATTGAGGTACCGATTGAGACGCTCCACCACATGGACCGGCAAACGTACCAGCTTCCCCTGATTGATAATGGCCCGTTCGATATACTGTCGAATCCACCAGGACGCATACGTACTGAAACGGAACCCCCGTTTGTAATTAAACTTCTCGACCGCCTTGATTAAGCCCAGGTTGCCTTCTTCCACGATATCGGAAAACGGAAACCCCCGATGCATGTATCGTTTCCCGATGCTGATGACCAGCCGTAGGTTGGATTCAATCATCTGCTGACGGGCTTGCTCATCCCCCGCCATCACCCGCTTCCCAAGCTGCTGTTCTTGCTTGAACGTCAGGAGAGTCGATCGACGGACCTCACGAAGATAGCTTTTGAGTGTATCTAGGCCTTCTGATCGGTGTGTTTCTCGCTCTCCGGGGTCCGAGGCATACGTAGACTCTGAACCTCCCATGTCGTCGATAGGCTGCCGCCGAGCCTCACTCATATCGGACTCTTCGTCATGCTGCCGACTCATGATGTCTTACGTCCCTAATACCAAATGCTGAAGGTTGAATATCGCCCGTCCGCCTGACTCCACTTCACATCAATCTCCGTGACTCTTCCGGCTGGAGGACCAATATTCAGTTTCTGCAGGAAGGTTTCAATGACCGTTTTCCCGCCTTCAACTTCCAATTCAACTCGACCATCATCGAGATTGCGAACGCCTCCGACAAGATCGAGGTTAGATGCCATCCGTGCCGAAAACGCACGAAAGCCTACGCCCTGCACATGACCCGACACGACGACATGGGCCCGAACCGGCTGCTCATCGGCCGATCTGCTCATCTCGCCCTACCAAGCTCATGAAGCCTCGACCGCCGCCTACCATTCTGTTCAGCGGATATTCTCATACCTCCTTGGATGCGTCACGTGTTTTGCATTTTCTGCACGATACCTTCCCTTCATCACATTAAGCATTGCCCCTGCATCCGACCGGACAGATCAGAATGCTGGTGGCCTCCTACTCGTAAGCTAGGACAGAATAACGTTTGGCGTGGGAAAGGGCCTGGTGATAACAGGTACACCGACGACACGACCGGCCAATAGAACAACCCAACGAGGCTGGGTACAGGACCAACACCACTCGCAGGTTATATCCGGCGGGACCAACAAGCTTGGTATGGTCGGGGCGAGAGGATTTGAACCTCCGACCCCTGCGTCCCGAACGCAGTGCGCTACCGGGCTGCGCTACGCCCCGACAAGACCAAGACAGAAATTGAAGTGGTGATTGTCTTACAACAGAGGGGTAAAAGGCAACCCATGAGCGTCCGCCACTCCGCGATACGTCACTTTTCCATCTTTCAGGTTGATCCCTTTTGCCAGCCCAGGGTCTGAGTGAACCGCTCGATCGACACCATCCGAAGCAAGTCGCAGCAGATACGGCAACGTCGCATTGGTAAGCGCGTAGGTGGAAGTGCGAGGAACGATTCCAGGCATGTTTGCCACACAATAGTGCGTCACCCCATCCACAACATACACGGGATCGGAGTGGGTTGTTGGGCGCGTCGTCTCAATACAGCCACCCTGGTCTACGGAAACATCCACGATTACCGAACCAGGCTTCATTCGTGATACCAGCGACCGCGAGACCAGCTTAGGCGCCTTCATTCCAGGCACAAGCACCGCACCAATGATCAAATCGGCGGTTGGTACAGTCTCTTCGATGGCTGCGGAACTTGCCGCACGCGTAACGATCCGGCCCTGATATTGATCATCGAGAACGCGCAGTCGCTCAAGATCCAGATTGACGACGGTCACCCTCGCCCCCAAACCTACCGCCATCCGAATGGCTGATGAGCCAACCACGCCGGCACCAACAACCACAACATGGGCTGGCTCGACCCCGGGAACCCCTCCCAGCAACACACCGCGTCCGCCATACATTTTTTCTAGATACTGCGCACCGATCTGAACGGACATCCGTCCCGCAATTTCGCTCATCGGCTTGAGCATCGGAAGGCTTCCGTCCTTCGCCTCCGTCGTCTCGTACGCAATCGCCGTACACCCCGTGCTCAGAAGTGCTTTCGTCACATCGGGTAGTGCTGCTAGATGGAGGTAGGTAAACAAGGTTTGTTCGCGACGGAAGAGTGAACATTCGGAGACCAATGGCTCCTTGACTTTCACGATCAGGTCTGCGTTTTCGAAGATCTCGTTTTTTGAACGAGTGACACGTGCACCTGCCATCCGGTATTCGTCATCGCTACAACCACTGCCGACACCAGCGGAGGATTCAACGAATACTTCATGTCCACTCCGACACAATACTCCCGTAGCCTCGGGCGTGAGACTAACGCGATATTCGTGATCTTTCATTTCTTTTGGTATTCCGATGATCATGAAGACCCGCCTCGCTCCCCTTGACTCGCTCTCGTGACCCAACCACATAATTATACCCACACCTCAAAACCAAGTGATAGACCTTCCGACATCCGTCCCGCCCGTGGACAGTCAGGAAATTCCTGTTGTAAGATACGTGATCACGCGTTTGGAAAGAGGTAGGGATGGACTCGTGGAATGAAAACTGTCAGGCATGCGGAGCTTCGAGCACCCCACTCCTCAGGCTATCCTTGGGGAAAGATTTCTTCGGTCGCCCGTACGATCGCCTGTCACCACAGTCCAGTCACACTCCTCAATGGTATTGCACTTCCTGCTCCATGCAGAAAAACCTGCACAGAGATTTTCGCGACATCCGTGCTGAACTCGACAAGCTTCAAGTCGGCCAGAACTCCGAACTTTTAAAGGGGGATGAGTTCCGACGCGCCACGTTACGGCTGCAGGAAATCCAAATTATACTGAGTGTACCGAACCAGCAATCCCCATTCCTCACGGACTCGGAAGTCCGACTACTCATGGAGCGACTCAATACACTCACCATGCCCGTCTAACAAAATTACCCGATGCCAGCCTTTCAACGACACATTTTTATCTGCACTAACCAGCGGCCAAAGGATGATCCACGGGGTTGCTGTGCGAACTTAGGTGCGGAGAAACTTCATGCTCATTTCAAAAGCGAGACCAAGCGACTCAACCTAAAAGGCGTTGTCCGCGCCAATAAGGCCGGTTGCCTGGACCATTGTGCCCTCGGTCCCAGCGTGGTGGTCTATCCCGAAGGAGTTTGGTATTGGGTCGGCACAGAAGCCGATGTCACGGAGATCATGGAACGGCATGTCGTAAAGGGCGAAATCATCACCCGGTTACTCATGCCCGACCACCCGACACCCCTCAAACTTTTGCCCCTCAATCTCTAGGGACACCGCGGCATGTCACAACTCACCCGCCTCCGTAAAGGTTTGGTCCTGACATCGCTCATTGCATGTTCGCTCGTGGCCTTCAGCCTAGTCCCCTCGCCGGTGTCGGCAGAACAACCGGCGTCATTCGGCTATCGCATGTTCACGGAACAGGAAACGGTCCGTCACGCGGACTGCTTGAAGGATCCCGGGCCGATGAAGACAATTATTCGCACACAAACGGGGCTTGCGGATGCCGATTATGATCGCGTGAAATTCACAAAGCCAGGGATGGAAGCTGCCAACGACAAGCTTCGCAAGGAAATCCAGCGGGCCCGCGACATCCGAGCTCGACTCGACACGCTTGACCTGAAGCGGTACTGCACCTGTCGTTTTGACGGGATTCGTTCACGGGTCCAGCCCGCTCCGGCTTCCGAATCTTCGGAGCAGTTCATTGCGCGCATGGTGCCAGTTGTCACAGAAATTGAACGGCAGTGTCTGGACCAACTCGTACGGTAATCCAGGTGTGCCCATCGCCTGTTCTTGGGAAAGAACGTTTATGCCGACCGAAGACAAATGGAAGGCCAATATGGAGAAGGTGGCCTTCGCGCAACAGTTTCCCGGATTGGTACTCAGCTGGCACGCGTGTGAGGGCAAGACAATCCGTACCGTCCTCCCACTGACGGGGAAGCCAGGCGCGATGGTGATTGTGTTTACCGACGCATCCTTCACGATTGTCCCTCCGCTTGCTCCAGAACCTTGGGCCATCGGCCAAGCTCTCGTGGACGCTCGGGCACAGCTGGAACCCGCACATCCCGCAGCCTACGCGGAGTATGACCGATTAGTGAAGAAAGACAAAGACGCGTTGAAAACCGCTCGACTGGAAAAGATTGTGGGTGCCATTCACAATAATTTGGAACAGATTCCTGAGCTCAAAGACCGACTCAAAGCGCTCGTGAAGGAGTGGCAGTGAGTAGCCTCCCTCAGAAAAATATGTTTGAGATCTTTTCTCAAGGTCTCTTTGAAGGAGTGAAGCCTATGCTGATCGTTCGTGATCATCTTGTCCGCCATCCCGACCGTTGCACCCACCAAGCTGTGTGCGTACCGATCTGCCCGACCAGCGCATGGCTGTCAACACCTCCCTACAAGTTCGATCCTTCGCGCTGCCTGGAAAGTTGTCGGCTCTGCCTGGACGCCTGTCCATCACAAGCCATCTACGCAGTCTTTAAGAAGGGTGACAAATTATTGGAGCCGCAGAAGAAGAACGGGTAGACCGGCGAGTTCAGGCGTTCACGCATCAGTCATTCACACGATTTGCTTCCGCACGTGTCCCCAGTAGGCGGTCCCAGCGTACCCGCACGCAACCGTGCCGGTCGTCACCCCCATAATTTGGTAGACCTTACCGCGAGTAATTTTCACTTTCACGGCTGGATTCAGTAGGTCAGGAGAGTTCATAACGAGCCTGAGGGATTCCCCGGCCGAGAGGATCGGCCACATGCAGGCCAACCGCAACCGGGTTTCATGGCGCGGAATCGACATCGTGTACAGCCACCCCTGATCAAGATGCTCAACCGCCAGACGAACGAGCTTGCTCAGTACAGGTCTGAGGCGTGAAAGGCTATTCTGGTCCACGAGGTCTTGCGGCTTCAATCCAACTTCATCGAGCATCATTTCTGGAACGTAGCAACGCCCCTTCTGCAGGTCATGGGCGATATCTTTGACGATGTTCGTCAGTTGCAGCCCCTTTCCAAACCTCACCCCGACGTCTGACATGTGCTGAATATCCCAATTCGCTAACGCCTTACGATGCGCACACATCAGATCGGTCCAAAACTCCCCGACACATCCGGCCACATGATAGGTATAGCGGTCCAGGTCATCGAGGGTCTTGAGTGCAGCAAGATCCTCCACAGAAGATCCAGGGAACAGGTTCAAATCCATTTCCATTCCCTGGGTGAGTGTCGTCATCACCCGCTGAATCCGGTGCCTATCCTCCGGCGAACAGGCCAGGAGAAGTCGGAAACATTCATCCAATCGTTCAAGCAGGATTCGTTCAGCTGAAGCCTGTTGCACCAGCCCCACCGCCTGCTGAATCGCGCGGATTTCAGACCAGTCGACTTGCTCACGGAGCACCTGTTCTCTAAGCCGGTTGAGAAAGCCTAACCGTCGTGGCCGATCAATCAGTTCTGTATCGGCAATCGTGTCAGCAGCTCGAGCAAACAGATAGGCAAGTCCTACCTGATCACGTACATCGGCTGGGACTACCGCTAAGGTCGTATAAAACAGACGCGAGACCTTCTTCAGCAAGTCCTGCAACAGGTCGTGTTTAGAAATAATTGTCATCGGAACCGGTTCCCTCATATCACTTCCCGAGCTCCCTTGAACCTCTTTGATCTCGCGACTGCTTAGAAAGTCTCGACCAAAAAGAACGACGCCACGACGTGAGTCAATCGGAGCCACCCCGGATATGGCCGGGGGATCTTACACTTACTACTCTAAGTATTTGGTTTCTAACAGGAACGCCAGGAAACGGTCAATACCAAGCACCTGTCTCCATGAATTGAACCGTCTTGACTTTGCCCTATGAGGTCTTATTGCATGAAGTAATGTGCTCTGTCGTTGCAGTGTATCTCAGGCGGCGAATTTGTGTATAATTGTGGCAGTTCAGCAACTCGCCTCAGTATTCTGATGAGGCGAACGTTTCTTTCCGAAGGAGGCTCACGATGAAGTGGTTTAAAGGCATCGGCCTACTGCTGATCGCAAATATTCTCATCATGGTGACGATTTCGATCACCGCACCGATCGTGATCAACGTGATTCTGCCCATGTTCGGGATCGATGTTCGAGGGTCGGTCGATCTTTCTACGTTGGTGTGGGCAGCCATGTTTGGGTTTGGGGGTGCCTTTATCAGCTTGGCATTCTCCAAACAAATGGCGAGAGCCATGCTCAATTGCAAGCAGATTACTCAACCTCGTTCCCGCGCAGAACAGGTCATTTATGGTTCCGTACAGGAGATCGCTCAACGTCTTCACATTACGATGCCTGAAGTATGGGTCTATGATTCCCCAGACCCGAATGCTTTTGCGACGGGACCAAGCAAAAACAATTCGATGGTAGCCGTCTCAACTGGCTTACTGGAGAACCTAAGAGAAGACGAGGTCAAAGCCGTCCTGGCCCATGAAATGGGCCACGTGTACAACGGCGACATGTTCGCCACCACCGTCCTGGCCGGGCTGATGAACACCTTTGTCTTTTACATCGCGATGTGGGTGCGTCGATTCTTCGCAGAGCGGGATCAGGCCGCATTAGGCTTCGGTCTGTCACTCGTGTTACAAATCGTCATCAGTATCCTGGCTTCCATCGTCATCAGTTGGTTTTCACGCCGTCGGGAGTTCGGCGCCGATGCGTTTGCCGCCAAGGTGTATGGAAAAGACTCCATGATCGGTGCGCTCAAAGCGATTGATCGATGGGTCAATCGAGCTCAATTCGAATACTCAAACCAGGACGCGTTAGCTACCATGAAGATCTCCGGGAAAACCGGTGGATTCATGAGCTTGTTTTCGACACACCCGCCTATTGACGTGCGGATTGCGGCGCTGGAACAGCTTTAAGACGGTTTCTTGATAAATGAAATATGGGCGCGGTGCTCTTGAATCACCGCGCCCAACGCCGCCACTCCGTAAGATATATTCGACTCAATTACCTGTTCGATCGTAGGATCGCTGATCCTGACTTCATACCGATCCTGGACATTGGTTCTTACCGGACCAGCGCTCACCTCCCGTGGCATAAAGATTTCTTTCCAGACTTCTTTTTCGACCCAACAGACATCCCGAAAGCGTTCATAGAGCAACATCAGTTTTTCCGGATCCGTGACCTTGATCCCCTGTTCCATATGCACCCCACGTTCTATTTGATCCAGTTCTGGCCAGATGGCGAAGCAGGTACCAGCTCCTCAACTCTAAACCGCATGGTACCGACTTGGTTCACTGCATGAAATGGCTGTTGCCCTAACGGCGTGATGTAAACCTTTGCCACGTAGTTCCCGACTTCCCATCTTTCACCGGACCGTTTCAACTCAAGGTAACCATACCGTTCGTGCCCAGGGACTTCTAGCACATCCTTACCCAATGGATGCTCAGTCGTCTGACCTCGAGACTGTTCCAGGTACCATTGCACGGCAAATTGAGCCGGATCCTCCAGTGGAGCCACCTCAAAGACGATGTAGATGGCCGGAATCTCCGGGGTAAATACCGAACCCGGATCGATCGGTTTGAGCCGTGGATCCTGCGTATACCACCCTTTTCTCCCAAAGGTGTCCCATTCCACGTCAAATCCCTTCGCCATCTTGATCCAGGTAAAGAGCGATTGTGGAACGCCCTTTTCCTGCTCATCAAAGGACGGGCTTGCAGTCGATCCAATCTCTGTAATCTCTTGCTCCTTAGGAGCCAGCAGGTCTTTGGCCATCCCGCTCTGTTCCTGCGTGAGAAGGAGACTCCCTATGAAAACGGCACGCCAGACGCTTGAGTATGTCCGCCTCTGAATTCCCTCCACCATAGAATTTATCGTACTGAGGTGCGTCAAAGGGGTCAATGACTACCGGCGGACATGATGAGACATTTCGGCACGCTATGGCCATTTCTTATCGGCACGATGATGGGAACGGGGTGGTATAGGAGGTTCTTGGGCTTGAACTCAACGAGCATAGACTCGGCCAAGTACAACCAACCTACCGAGTAAAGGATATTGGCAGGTCAAACATCGTCCGCAGAGCTACGCGGATGTCACTCTATCTTTCACTTCGGAATCGTATCAGTCTCTCGCCTATCGCATCGTCTCAACTACTGAGAATCAACTGCCGAACCTGCTGCTCGATTTTTTTCTTCTTGTTTCAGTTTGTCGAATGCCTGCTCGGAATGTTCTCGAACGTGATCCTGAGTAATCGGGGGCGCTGCCTTTGGCGTTTCAGTGGCGCACCCAACAACACCGAACAGCATCATTGCCATGCCAACCACAATAGCTCGCTCATGGATCCCGATCATCTTCGTCCCTTGTTGTCACATCCGATCCTCCTGGGTCACAGTCTTCAAATGATACCACCCGCGCACCAAAATACCATCCCCAAATTCCAGTCATTGACTCTAAGAAACCGGGACGGTATGCTGGCGCTTCCAAAGAAATTGTGACGTGTGGGGCCTCCTATGTCATTGCACGACCGTCTGACGGAAGATCTGAAGCTTGCTATGAAATCACGGGATCAACTTCGCATGGACGTGATCCGCATGATCAAAGCGGCGGTCTTGAACAAAGAAGTGGAACTGAAACGCGATCTCGACGATGCCGAAATGAGTCGAGTCATGACGACGCTCGTGAAACAACGTCGGGAGTCTGTCGAACAGTTTGAGAAAGCCCAACGGGCGGAACTCGCAGAAAAAGAACGCCGAGAAATCGAAATCATTGAGGCCTACCTCCCAAAACCGCTGACTCCTCAAGAACTTGAAGCCCTTGTCGTATCCGTCATCAGCGAAACCGGGGCGTCCTCTATGAAGGATATGGGACAGATCATGAAAGCCGTGATGGCTCGCGTGGCTGGACAACCTCTCGACGGCAAGCACGTCAGTGACCTCGTCAAGAGCAAGCTCTCCTAATTCACCCTCATACCTGTTTGCTATACTGCATTCCACGGGATTGACCCTTTAGTTTTCTTCGTGTTGAACCGTTAAGAATACCGATGGCAATCCTCATTGTCGACGATTCCCCTGACCAACATCTCCTCCTGCGGTCGATCCTGACCAAGGCCGGTCATCACCACGTTGTGGCGGCGGACTCTGCGAAGGCTGCGTTTGGGTTATTGAACCTTGATGGAGGACAACGTTCCGTCGATGTCGACTTGATCTTGATGGATGTTCTGATGCCCGATCTTGATGGTGTGGCGGCCTGTAGGCAAATCAAACAGCAGATGCACCTTCAGGACATCCCAATTATCATGGTGACCGCCAAGAACGATCTCGACAATTTGAAGGAAGCCTTTTCAGCGGGCGCGATGGACTATATCAATAAACCGGTCAAGAGTGTGGAACTGCTCGCGCGCGTCACCTCTGCCTTGACACTGAAAACCGAGATGGACCGAAGAAAACAGCGAGAAGCCGAACTTCGTCGCATCAACGAAGATCTGCAGAAAGCGCTCAGGGAAGTCAAAGTGTTGCGCGGCCTCATTCCGATCTGTGCATCGTGCAAGAAGATCCGCAACGATGGCGGGTTTTGGCAACAAATCGAAGAGTACATCGGTGAACATTCAGAAGCAGAGTTCAGCCATGGGCTCTGCCAGCCCTGCCTCAAAAAGCTTTATCCTGGCGTTTATCAGGACTAGCTGTTACGATTCCGCCAGTATTCTCCTGTGTGATCCGTTTAACCCGCGTGGACATATGAGCATTCTGATTGTTGATGATTCCGTCGATGATCGACTCCTGTTGCAGGCCATTCTATCCGCCGCCGGCTACGAAGACATTCACTCGGCGGATTCCGCTGCCGCTGCCTTCAAGTATTTGGGGCTCGATGGAGGCAAGCATGGCGTGGCGCGAGTCGATCTCATTCTCATGGATATTCTGATGCCTCAGATGAGCGGTATTGAAGCCTGTCGCCAAATCAAGGCCGTCGATCGTTTCCGAGACACTCCGATCATCATGGTGACCGTCAAGACGGACCCGGTCGATCTTCAGTTGGCGTTTGCCGCAGGCGCGATGGACTATGTGGCCAAACCGGTTAATAAAATCGAGTTGCTCACTCGGGTGCGTTCGGTGCTCCGGCTTGTGCACGAGGTCGACCGTCGCCGTGCACGTGAGCAGGAGCTCCTGGAGGTCATGCGACAACTCCAAGAGGCTAATCAGATGCTGCTTCGTCTCTCCTGTTTGGACGGGTTGACCGGCATCACCAATAGACGTCAATTCGATGATTTTCTGGATCAGGAATGGCGGCGAGCCGTACGGGAGTCGACTCCCCTGTCACTCATCATATTCGACATTGACCGATTCAAGACCTATAACGACACGAAGGGTCATACGGCTGGCGATGAATGCCTGAAACAGGTGTCCGCCGCTATTTCCAGTTCCGTAAATCGCCCTGGCGATCTAGTCGCCCGTTACGGCGGAGATGAGTTTGTGACGGTTCTCCCTGGCACTGGAATCGATGGCGCCGCACAGGTGGCAGAGAGTCTACGCCGGCGAGTCGAATCCCTGGGCATCAAGAACTCGGACGGGGAGCTCGTCACAATCAGCGTCGGGTATGCCTGTGTGGTTCCGAACCGGCATTCTTCCCCCACTGACCTCATTAAGGCGGCTGATCAGGCGCTGTACCAAGCCAAACAAGAGGGGCGCAATCGAACCAAATCGGCGAGTATTCTCTCGCTGGTCCAGGACGCACACACCGACTAGACGCGACCATCCCATTCACCGGCTGCTTACACGCCCATGACACGTCACCCTCGTGGAGAATCTCAAGGACGGGTTGCAGCGAAGACCGCCTCTTACACGCGTCAACGCGCACGCCCTGTACCTTCCTTGTTCGATTCGAGCACAACCACATTTCTCGATCAGTATCAGGACATACTTCGAACACTGGCACAAAGCAAAGCTCTCAATAGTGGCGATCTTTCCCGTGCGTTCCGAGCCATCTCAAAAGCTTCTTGCGCCTTACTTCAAGTTGAACGCTCGAGCGCTTGGCTTCTGTCCAAAGAGCGCGATGCGATCACACTGGTTGATCTCTATGAAACTAGCCGAAGACGCTCGAGGCCTGATGTTGTGATCCCATCCACACACTGTCGGCACTATCTTCGAGCGCTCGCTCGAGAACCTCGTGCCGTAGCAGCTGCTCGTCCGTTTCATGATCCGCGGACAAGAGATCTTGCAAGCACTTACCTTTCGCTGTTTGATATCCAATCTCTCCTCAGCGCCCCCATTAGACAGAAGGGAAGGCTTGTGGGTGTGCTCTGCGCTGAATCCATCGGAACACCGCGGCAGTGGACTAGGCAGGAAGAACATTTGGTCGGGCTCTTGGCAACCATGGCAACCCTCGCGTTGGAGGCATCCGATCGTCGGCAGATAGAACAGGCTCTCCGCGTGGCCAAAGAGGCTGCCGAAGTCGCCAGTCGTGCGAAGAGTGAGTTCCTTGCCGGCATGAGCCATGAGATTCGCACCCCAATGAATGCCATTATCGGGATGGCGGATCTTCTCTGGGAAACTCCCCTGACCCCTGATCAACGCAAGTATCTCCGGATTTTTCGACGAGCTGGCGGAACCCTCCTGAATATTATCAACGATATCCTCGATCTTTCCAAGGTAGAGACCGGCCATCTGGAGTTGGAAACCATCGAATTTGACTTGAGTGAAGTCCTGGATAAAGCCATCGATATGTTGGCGATGAGAGCCAATGAGAAGAGCCTCGAACTCACCTCCCACCTCAGTCCAGACGTACCCTGTCACTTGATCGGCGATCCAACGCGCTTGATGCAAATCTTGATTAACTTGATCAGCAATGCACTCAAATTTACCGAAAACGGCACCGTGGAGGTTCGTGTCACCCCCGATTCCGATCGACCCATCGCTGGGGCCATTCACATTGCAGTTAGCGATACAGGCATCGGGATCCCTCGGGACAAACTGGATGCGATTTTTGATAGTTTCACGCAGGCCCATATATCAACGACGAGACGATATGGGGGGACGGGGCTCGGCCTCGCCATTACCAAGCGGCTAGTCGAACGCATGCACGGCCAAATCTGGGTGGAGAGCACAGAGGGAACCGGTAGTACGTTTCACTGTTCCCTCCTCTTTCAGACTCGAACAATACCCATTCAACACAAAGTCACAACCTCGATTGATCTTACAGGAGTTCGGGTCCTAGCCGTGGACGACCACCCTACCAACCGCCTTATCCTTCGTGAAACACTCCAGGCATGGGGGGCCCAGGTCACGGAAGCGAGTGACGGAAAGGCCGCCTTGGAGGAACTCCGATACACCGCCGAACAGGGTCAACATTATGAGCTGCTCCTCCTCGACTGTCGGATGCCCGGCATGAGCGGCTTTGAAGTGGCTGAGCAGGTAAACACAGCATCCCATGGGAAGCGCCCAACGATCATCATGCTGACGTCCGATCATTGGGCTGACGATATCGCACGCACATATGACCTCGGGCTGGGTGGCTATTTGATCAAACCCATTCGACGCGCAGATCTCCTCCAATCAATCGGAATTGCACTGGGTCGGACAAAGGGAGTTCCAGCAATTCCTGAACAAGCCGTCCAGCCACCCCCTAAGGCCCCAGCACGGGCGTTACGAGTTCTATTGGTTGAGGACTCTCTCGATAACCAACTCTTGGTTCGCGCATACCTGAAGCAGACGGACCATAGCCTCGAGATCGCGGAACATGGAGCCATTGCAGTAGAGAAGGTAAAAGCCACTCATTACGACGTCATCCTCATGGACATGCACATGCCGGTCATGGACGGTTATTCGGCGACGCAAGCGATCCGATCGTGGGAACGCGAGCATGATCTCCCGGCCACGCCGATCATCGCCCTCACCGCTTTGGCACTCAAAGAAGAAAGCACCCGCATCTTCGAGGCTGGTTGCAACACTCATCTGACGAAACCCGTGAAGAAATCCACATTATTGGAGATTCTTCAGGCCCACAAGGAGCATCTCATCTCGTGATGCCCCCATCACATCCCAACTCAAACGACCACGTGACCGTGGAGATTTCCCGTGACCTGGAAGAGATTGTGCCGATCTTCTTAGGGAATCGAGCGCACGATCTGCGAACGCTTCGAGACGCGCTGACCCGGCAGGACTTTGGCACCATTCAGACTCTGGGCCATCGTTTGAAAGGTGATGGTGGCGGGTACGGTTTCGATAGGATTACCGAGATTGGCGCCACGATGGAACAAGCGGCCACACAACAGGACAGCTCGTTAATCGAACACGAGATCTTGCAACTTCAAGACTTCCTCAAACGAGTCAGAGTCGTGTATCGGTGATTAATCAATTCTCTTGGCCTACTGGTAGAGTCTTCATGGCAGGTTGTGTATAATGCATCCTCAACGGACGGAGCGGACCGACATTCCTCCCCGTTCTTCTACCGCAGCTACCCAACTGTACGCTGGTGTACAGCCAACGCTGCGAGGTTCATGGTCTGCATCGTCCTGCTTCCTGAGGTGGGGGGCTAGCTCAGTTGGGAGAGCACTACGTTCGCAACGTAGGGGTCGCGGGTTCAACTCCCGTGCCCTCCACCAAATACGTTGGCCGGTTCATTGGCCACGGTTAGGCCGGTCAACAGCCGATCAAATGTCCCAGTTGCCGTAAAGCGATACCCCGCCTTCCCGTTCTCCATGATCGGCTCACACAAAATATGACCGTTGAGCAACTTCCTCAGCACTTGCCGGGCTTGTGGCACATGACGTAGGAAGAGTGACGGGAGATCCTCTAAACGGCTCCTGAGATCTTTGGCAAGCTGTTTCGCATCGAGGGCTGAGATCTCCATCAATTTGTCCAACTGGGCCAACTCTCGTAGCACCGCTTTCTTATGCGCCTCTTCTTTGTGCAGTGATTCAATGACCGAATCTGTGCACTTGCCTGTAGCGACCAGTTCAACCAGGTGATGAAGCCGAGTTTGGATGAGCGAGAGCTCACGTTCCAGAGCGACCCGCTTTTCTGGGAAGTTGGTTTGTTGTTTCCGAATTTGTTCAAGAGCCATGACCACGGACTCTTCCAGAACCTTCTCATCCAAGGCCTGGTTCATGGCGTGCAGAATGGCGGAGTCCAGTATATCCAGCCGAAGCTGCACCTTATTGGTGCAGATTGAATCCCCGCGTTTGTGGTTATAGGCGCAACGATACACGGCACGCTCGTATCGTCGCTTAGACTTGTTCTTGACGGCCACCATAGAACCACCGCAGATGACACACTTCGCGATGCTGCTCAAGAGATACTCCGAGCGTCGGTCTTCCCCGGTAGGACGAGATAACAAGCGTCCGCCCTCCCCTCGCATGTACATCTCTTTATTCTTCGCTCTTCGAGTCTCCACCTGTTCCCACAAGACTTGAGGAATGATTCGAAGTTCAGGAGCATCGAGCGTCAACCATTCTGACTGAGGACGATCACGTTGTTTCCTGGTTCCCCCGATTTGAATCGTTTGAGTTCGATTCCATTGAACGATACCTCGATAGAGATCGCGTTGCAGAATGTCTCGAATGGCAGTTGGACACCATCCCAGATTTCCACCGTGAGGTGGTGGCACCTGATCTTGATTCAAATCCTTGGCGATACGAGCCAGACCGAAGCCTGAGGCAAACAGCTCGAAGATGCGAACAACGGTCTTGGCCTGAGCGGAATTGATTTGTCGTACGACATGCTGACGTTTCTTCTGGCCACTAGCATCAAGGGCTTCACCATAAACCGGCACGTTGTCATAGCCGTAGACCTTGTTGCCGGTAACATACAAGGCCTTCGCCTTGCGGAACATCGCATCATAGGTTCGCTGGCTGGCCTTCTCTCGCTCCATTTCTGCCGCAAAGTTGGTGAGACTTAACATCACTTTGTCCATTGCATTGTCGAGCTTGCGCTCTTGGTCTGTGAGATAGAAGAAAATCCGTACGCCACTGTCGATCACCTGCTTGAAGGTGTAGCTCGTCTCGATCGCTTCACGGCCCAACCGAGACTCTTCGCTCATGATGAGGATATGAAAGGGAGGCTTCGGTTTGAGGGCATTCATCAACCGCAGGAAGCCGGGACGTTTGACGAACTCAGCACCGGAGATGCCATCATCGCTGTAGATATGCTGTTCGGCGATGGTCCAGCCCTTGTTCGCTGCATAGGCTCGCGCGTGCTCGATCTGTCGAGCAACCGACTTATCTTCCTCGATGACTCCACTTTGCTCTGTCGATTTCCTGGCATAAATAGCAGCAATCATGATCCCGCTCCTTCTTTGGCGTGTTCAGTGCGAGTGAGATGTGCGCTATCTACTCCTCGTCTTGCACGAGTCGCAAGGAATTTAATCTTCCATTTCGGTGGGTTTGTGGAGGGGAACCAACCGTAATTTGCCTATGCTCTTGATAATCCAGAACTAAAATTTCAGCGAGCAGCGCAGCTATTTCAGTGAATTGGGTACCATCCGCAATGAGAGGCTCGGTGGACGAATGTTCATCAGCTCGATGCCCAATGCGTGTTTGTTTCACGAGATTTCTCTTTTCCAACGTTGCGGGGGAGTCTTCCGACACCCCCGCTCCCCCCGGGATACGCCCGCGTGGCCGCCGGCACGGAGTGAAGACGGAGCCCCCAGTGGGGGCGGGC
>Ga0224505_10000687_pt1 | contig 22832 bp, 27 predicted proteins | sample SF_Jan12_sed_USG_FD_169102 | JGI IMG/M metagenome (GOLD analysis project Ga0224505, IMG submission 169102) | Sediment microbial communities from San Francisco Bay, California, United States - SF_Jan12_sed_USGS_4_1 | ecosystem: Environmental > Aquatic > Marine > Sediment | place: USA: California... | reverse complement strand
CGTTCAATGTCTCGGTGGGCCGCTTGAAGCCGCCCGGAATAGCCCACATACCTTCGAAGGGGGCCTCACCGCGGCGTACGAGCAACACCTGGAGCGTGTCTTCGGACATCGTCAGGATCACCACGTCCACCGTCACTGCGAACGCTGGGAACTGCGACGGGTCGTAGTCCATCGGCGTTCTTCCATCTCGGGTTCTGGTCGACACGACTCTTACCGTAGCAGAAGGTTCTGGTCTTGTCGACCAAAACGTATTTGAAGCTCAGCAGCTCCGCTTAAGGAGCGGGACGGTGAGTCTCATTGACCGCACACCTGTGACATGTAGCGAACTTCGCGCTCGCACGTTCTCACCCGCGAGGAATCCGCGTTTACACGGACGCCGAGATCAAGCAGCTCGCGGAGGAGCTCGGCACGACCTACGGACCGATTCCGCCTGGCTGCCGCCACGGGACACCGGTCGGATGAATGGGCGAGGCTCGAGCGTCGAGAGACGTGGACAAGAAAGCCGGAGGGTGCTCTCCGTCCGTGGCACGAGGACTGCGCGCTGACGTCGCGAGGTTCTGCTCAGCCGAGCGGCGCTCGAAGCGATAGACGCTCTCCCGGCGAGCATCCCGTACCGGTTCCCGAACGCTGACGGCGAGCCGCTCAGCCTCAACGGCTTTCGTCGTCGGGTGTGGGGGCCAGCCGTCGAGGCATCGGGCGTGGCTAAGCCTCCATGGCTGTACGACCTTCGCTCGACGCTCGCGTCGACGCGCTCGCCCACGGAGTCACGGTGTACGAGCTCGCCCGGATCATGGGCACGTCCGTGACGATGATCGAGGCGAACTACGGGGCACTCCTCGACACTGCCCACGAATCGCTGCTAGAGCGACTCGACGCGGCGGAAGGATTCGCTCAATGAGCGACGAGATCAGGTGGATCAAAGTTGGCCCCGACTTCAGCGTCGGGGCCAACCGAGACTTCACTTACTTGTTCGGGTTGTTCGGGAAGTCAGGAAGAGGTGACTTCTCTGGGTTGCAGAGGAAGCCCGGATGGACGATCTTGTCCCCGCTCGGGTCGGCGAGACCCAGCTTGACGTCCTGCCCGTAAGCCTGCGATTGACCGCCAGGGCCGTTTGGGCCGGAGCCGTCCAGTGGGGCGCCGGGGTCGTCATTCAGTCCAGAGTAAGAGCACCACGACTTCCCTTGATTTTGATCTGCGTTCTTGCCGCTCCCCGTTACTTCACCAGCCAGAGCGGGACCAGCACTCAGACCCGCGACCGCTGCTGCACAGGCGGCAACCGCGAGCCATGACTTCTTGGCCATTGTTTCCCCTCCCCATTTATTGGCGCCTGTTGGCACCAGCCCAAAAAGGCTACCCGGGTAAAGGTACGTCGTCAACGTCGCTGACGAGCCGTTTGTGGCATTAGAGGGGCACGGCAAGAGCGTCGGCGATGCCTGAAACCGCATAGGACCTAGAGCGGACGATGGGACTCGAACCCACGACACCTGGCTTGGGAAGCCAGTGCTCTACCAACTGAGCTACGTCCGCGCGCCCAGAATTCTAGCCGCCTTGCCAGCTCCGGCTTCCGCAGCTGAGGCGCCCGCCTGCACCTCGTTGCAGGGATGTTCTTCGAGCATTGGAGGGTCGATAGAGGCGACATGATCTGGCCGGTTGCGGCACTGGCAGTCTTTGTCCTCGGCTTCGTCGTGGTCTACGGCTCGCTCGTCCAGTCTCGGCTGGAGGTCGGCCAGAACCGGAACGACTCAGGTCGGGCTCGCCGCGACATGGCTGGCTGAGCGCCGATACATCGCGCCGACTCCCGGTTACTCCCAGGCTGCGCGCAGGCGATCCCGGGTCTCGAGCAGGTGCTCGGGGAGGACCTTCACGTCTGCGAGCACGGGCATGAAGTTCGTGTCACCCGACCACCGAGGAACGACGTGGAGGTGCACATGGTCGGCGATCCCCGCGCCTGCTATGCGACCGAGGTTCCAGCCGAGGTTGAAGCCACCCGGTCCGTAGACGCAACCGAGCACCTCGATGGCTGCGACGGCGAGTCGGTGGATCTCGATGACCTCTGCATCCGTCAGTTCGGCGAGCGAGCCGACATGGCGGCTGGGCGCGATCATGAGGTGTCCGGACGAGTACGGGTACCTGTTCAAGATTGCAACGGCGCTCTCGCCCCCATGAACGAGCAGTGACTCTTCCGCGCCGCCAAGACTTCCGGCCCCCTCCTCGCAGAAGAAGCAGCCGGTCTGTTCGTCGGCTTGCTTGATGTACTCGAGTCGCCAGGGCGCCCAGAGTTGTCTTGCCATCGAGCGTTTCTACCACTGCTCGCCTTCCGTTGCGTTCGAACTACAGCGCGGCATAGACTCCCGGCGGCATGAGTTACGCCCTAAAGCTCGCTGGCGCCGCAATCGCGCTGCTCCTTCTCGGTGCTCTCGCGATCGTCATCTTCGTCGACATCTGGGCCGGAGTCGGCATGGGCGCGGCAATCATCGTCGTGTTTGGTGGTCTTCTCGTCCTTGTCTGGAACGTCGACCGCAAGGACAAGGCGAAGCGTGCCGCCATTGACGAGCTCCCGCCCATCTAGACGCGAAGCGCATCACACATGCCATCGTCGGCGAAGGACATGCTCTAGGTTCTGCACCGGACCAGACCGGACACGTCTCACGGCCACGAGCTCGGCGCGGGCAGTACGACGCCGGATGTGCGGGGCATGCCGGATCTCCTGGAGGCCCGACGACCCGGTCGACACCCGACCGGGGTACGGCCTCACTCGTCCGAGGGACGTTCGCTCTCCGAAACCGGACCTTCGGTTCGGCGACTCAGGACCTCAAGTGGGCGCTCGTTGAAGCCGATGACGCTGAACTGTGACCCTGTAGCCGAGACGAAGAGGGAGGCGGATTTGACTGCGGCCCAGTTCGAGCTAATTGACGAGACGGAGGCTGAAGCGATCTTGCGGTGGCGGTTCGAAGAGCTCGTCCGCGCGGGCTACGACATCGGATCCGCGCTCGTTCTCGCTTCTCATGTGGAGATCGATCTGCACGACGCGACGGCGCTCACGCGTCGCGGCTGTCCCGCCGAGACAGCACTGCAAATCCTCCTCTAGAAGGTGCAGCACAACGGGCTGGGCCCCGGTGCGGCGGGGGCCTCGGCCCACCCCTACCGAGACGCCCCTGCGGAGCGGCACCTACGGGAACGCCGCCGGTCGGTTCAGAGCCAGCGCTTCAGGCGGAAGAAGCCGAGCGTAGCCACGGCGACGACCGCGAGCGCGCCGACGATCACCCAGAACGCCTCGTGCGTTCCCTCGCCGGGAAAGAGGACGTTCATCCCGAAGAGCCCGGTGACAAGCGTGAGCGGGAGGATCGTCACGCTGATGACGGTCAGAAGGCGCAGCACGTCATTCTGGCGGTGCGAGATCACCGACTCGTTCGTCGACTCGAGCCCCTCGACGACCTCCTTGTAGTTGTCGAGGATGTCCCAGATGCGCTCGGCGGAGTCGACGATGTCGTCGAAGTAGAGTTCGAGTTCCTCGGGGAGAAACGCCTCGACGCGGCGCTCGAGCACCCGCAGGGTCGACCGCTCGGGCTTGATGATCTTGCGGTACGAGATGATCTCTTGCTTGACGTTCGAGAGGTCCCGAACGACCTCGTAGGAGCGCCCCTCGAACATCTCGTCCTCGATGACGTCGAGCTTGTGCGCAATCTTGTCGAGGATCGGAAAGCAGTAGTCGAAGAGGTCATCGAGAACCTCGTACAGAAGGCGTCCCGACCCGCGGGCAAAGAGATGCTCGCGCAGGCGTTCGTCCTCCTCACAACGCCGGAAGAGGCGCGTGACCGGAAGCAACTCCCGGTTCGGCACCGTAACCATGTAGTCGTGCCCGATGAAGATGTCGAGTTCGGCGGCGTTCAGCCGCTGCACGGTCTGGTCGAAGACGGGGAAGTGGAGGACGGCGAACAGGTAGCCGTCGTCCTCGTAGTCGTCGACTTTGGGTCGCTGGCGCTTCGAGACGATGTCTTCGACGTCGAGCGGATGCCAGCCGAAGCGCTCGGCGAGCGTTAGCGCCGTCTCGACGTCCGGCGCTACGACGTTGACCCAGGTGAGGTCGCTAGCGGAGAGCTCGTGGACGAGCGGCGCCGGACGTACGACGACCTGACCCGTGCCACGGGCCCGTGAGCGCCTGATGCGGGGCAGATTGGGCACGGGTACTGAGGGGATCGTCCGTCGTCAAGGTCATGTTCGAGATTCTACCCGCGGTGCCTTCCTCCTCAGGCCGACGCCGGGGCCGGCGTCGGCGTGCGGCGAGCCCGAGCGGGGATTGCGCCTTCGACCACGAGCGCGAGCCCGCCCCCGATCGCACAGAGCGCGGCGGCTCCAAACCAGACGCCGTTCGGCGAGATCGCGAGGCCTATTCCACCGATTGCAGGACCGAGCGCGAAGCCCACCTGCCAGGACAGCGCGGATAGCGCCATGTAACGACCGAGAAGCCGAGGCTCGGCCAGGTCGGAGACGAGCGGGGCCTGAACGGTGCCGTGCAAGCACTGCCCGACGGCGAACACGATCATCGCGGCGGTAAGGAGCCACATGGCGCCCGGTGGAGACGCCGACCCCGCGAAGGGAACGATCGCCCAGGCTGCGGCCCACAGTGCGCCGAGAAGCGCCAGTGTGGGCATCCGTCGCCGACCGCGCGCCAGGCGAGCGAGCGGAAGCTGGGCGAGCACGATCACCACGGTGTTGACGAAGAACAGCAGGCCGATCTGCGTCTCCGTGAGTCCAGCCTCGTTCTTCGCGTACACGGGAAGCACGTCGAACCCGGAGAAGCCGGCGAAGATGAACAGGGCGTTGAGCCCAATCACGGCGACGAACGCGCGATGGCGAAGGACGTCGCGATACGAGCCCGACCTACCCGGGCCGTGTGAGCCTCCACCGAGCGCCGGCTCAGGCACGAGCGCGAGCATCACGCTGCCGTACACGAGAAACGTGGCCGCATCGAGGAGGAAGAGGACGGTGAACGAGGTTGGTGAGTTCGTCGCGGCGATCAGGCCACCGGTGAGCGCGCCGAGGCCGATCCCGAGGTTCATCACGACGCGCTGCATGGCGAACGCCGCGGGCCGTTGCTCCGCAGGCGTGAGCCCTGCGATAAGCGTCGACTGGGACGGCCAGAATCCGCCAACACCGATCCCGCTGATCGCAGCGACCGCGAAGCCCTGCCAGGGCTTGTGCACGAGCGGATACGCGGCATAGCCAACGGTGAGGATCCCGAGTGAGAGCGCCAGCGTGTTCTTTCCGCCGAACCGGTCGATCTGGGAGCCGAAGATCGGGCCGGCGACGATGCTGAAAAGCGCATGCGCGGCAACGATCAGCCCTGCCACGGCGAGGCTGATCCCTCGCACGTTGTGCAGGTAGATGAACATGAACGGCAGGACGATCCCGTTCCCGAACGCGTTCACGAGGCCGCCCACCTGAAGCGTCGCGACCGAGCGAGGGAGCGGCGGGAAATAGGTTCGGAGCAGGCCGTGCAACCGTGAGACACTAGCGCCGAGTGCGCGATGGCTTCCTCCTCGATCCCGAGGTCGTCTACCTGAATCACGGGGGCTACGGCGCGTGTCCTGCCACCGTGTTCGACGAGTACCAGCGGTGGCAGCGCGAGCTCGAGCGGCAGCCCACCGACTTCTTTGCGAGACGCCTCAGCACGTGGTTCTGGGAAGGGCGGGCGGGACCGAGTCTCCTCGACCACGCCAGAGCCTCGCTCGCTGCATTCGTCGGTGCCCGAGCCGAAGACCTCGTCTTCGTGCCGAACGCGACCTCCGGGCTGAACGCCGTCCTCCGCTCGCTTCGGATCCGACCCGAGGAGGAGATCCTCACAACGAAGCACGAGTACGGAGCCGTTGAGCGAACGCTCTCGTTCATCCGGGCGAACGTCGTTCATTGCGAACCCGAAGACCTGATCGCCAACATCGGTATTCGGACGCGCGCCATCGTCGTCTCACACATCACGTCGCCAACTGCGCTCGTTCTTCCGGTCGAGGAGATCTGCGCCGCCGCGCGGAGGGCAGGCGTCCTGTCGATCGTGGACGGCGCGCATGCGCCTGGCCAGATCCCGCTCGACCTCGATGCCGTGGGCGCGGACGTCTACGCGGGGAACTGCCACAAGTGGCTCTGTGCGCCCAAGGGCTCGGGCTTTCTCTGGGCACGGCCGGAGCATCAACCGTGGATCGAGCCACTCGTGATCAGCTGGGGATACCATGAGGAGGCGGACTTCGGCGAGCGTCACGGCTGGCAGGGAACCAACGATCCGGCCGCCTACCTCGCCGTACCCCAGGCGATCGAGATGCACGCGACCTTTGATCTCGACGCAGCGGCTGCTCTCGCGGACGAGGCGGAGCGGCGCCTTTCGGCTCTCCGCCTGACGACCGTGAGCGGAATGCCTGCGCCGTTCATGCGCGCGGTGCAGCTCCCGCCTGGCGATCCGTTTGCTCTCTGGCGCCGCCTGATCGCGGAGCACCGAATCGAGGTGCCCGTCTACGAGCGTGACGGGCAGCGGATCCTACGCGTCTCGATCGGCCCATACAGCGACGAGTCCGACCTCGACCGTCTCGTCGACGCGCTCCGGTCGCTCCTCCGATGATCGCCCGCTCGTCCGTTCGCGGGTGCTTCGTCGCTCAGCTGCGCGCTGCGCTCGCGTAGCCAGCGAGCCAGTCGCGCGCAACATGCCACGCAGGGGAGCCTGCGTCGATGTGCTCGACGTGGCCAGTGTCGTTGAGCACCACCAGCTCGCATTCGTCGCCCGCGGCTCGGCCTGCGGCCTGCGTCGGCTCGGCCGAAGGTGCGAGCTGCGCGGCGAGCCGGAGGTCGAGGAGGCCGGCCTGGGAGATGGCAGCGCGAACACGCACGCGGGGCTGAGCGCCAGGCGCACCCTCCGGAAGTATCACTCGCGCCGCCGCCCAAAGTGCGAGCTGGCCTCCCGCGGAGTGCCCGACTGCAGCCACGCGCTCGAGATCCAGGGGAGCGTCCAGACTCGCAAGCGCGTCGACCCCGGAGGCGACGTCTTCGAATGTCTCGGGCCAGCCGCCACCGGACCCGACGCGCCGATATTCCAGGTTCCACGCGGGTCAGAGCCATAGGAGTGGATGGAGCGAGTCAGTGCGCCCGGCAGGATTTGAACCTGCGACCTCGCGCTCCGGAGGCGCGCGCTCTATCCCCTGAGCTACGGGCGCGGAGCGTCCAGTGTACCGCCGCGGTTTCCGGCCCTCGCGAGCACGGACCGGCTCGAGCGTGCTGCCCGTCGATGCGGAGATAGATTCACGGGCGTGGAGGTCGAAGCTCGAGTCGTTCGCTTGCAGCTTGCCGAGACGTTCGTCATCGCCCGCGAGGCGACGGACTATGCGGATGTGCTCCATGTCGCCGTGTCGCACGGAGGCGCGACCGGCATCGGTGAGGCTGCGCCGATCGAGCGGTACGGGGAGTCGGCCGAATCCGCGAAGGCGTTCGTGGAGGCGCACGCAGCGCTGATCGGAGGCGATCCGTTCGCTCTCGAGGACATCGGCGAGCGGCTTGCTGCGGTGCCACACGAGCAGGCGGCCAAGGCGGCGATCGACGGCGCGCTCCACGACCTGCAGGGAAAGCTGCTCGGAGTGCCGGTGTTCCAGCTCCTTGGGCTGCCTCGATCAGGCCCGCCGACGTCCTGGACGGTGTGGCTCGGAGATCCCGACGACATGGCGCGGCGCGCCGAGAAGGCGGCATTGTCGTATCGACGCCTGAAGCTAAAGCTCGGCGGGGGCGACGGTCTCGACGTCGACCGTGTGCGGGCCGTGCGTCGCGCGACCGACCTCCCGCTCATGGTCGACGTCAACGAGTGGTGGTCGCTCGACGAGGCGCTCGCGAGCCTCCCGCAGCTCGCAGAGATCGGTGTCGAGTACTGCGAGCAACCGCTTCGCGCAGGAGACGAGGGGGGAAGGCTGCTCAAGGAGCGCTCCCCGATCCCGATCTACGTCGACGAAGACTGCCATACCCTCGCCGATCTGCCAGCCTGTGCCGAGATCGCGCACGGCATCAACATCAAGCTCTCGAAGTCAGGAGGGATCCGGGAGGCGGTTCGGATGGCGCACGCGGCGAGAGCGATGCGCATGGGCGTGATGCTCGGCTGCATGCTCGAGTCGGGCCTCGGGATCGCGGCAGGATGCTGCGTCGCGCCGCTCTGCGACCACGTCGACCTCGACGGCAACCTGTTGCTGCGCGAGGATCCGTACCCCGGGATCGAGCTCGTCGACGGCGTGCAGGTGCCCGCACTCGCGCCGGGGCTGGGAGTCGCCGCGCGATGAAGCAGGTGCGGCGCGTCCTCATCCTCGGAGAGGGCTTCTCGCACGATCCGCACTACGGCAAGACGATGCGCGGGATCATTCGCTACGGCCCGGACTCTGTCGTCGCGATTCTCGACTCTGCGCGCGCAGGGGAGGCGCACGATGGAATCCCCATCGTCGGGCACGTGGAAGACGCTCTTCGCTTTGAGCCAACGGTCGCAGTGGTCGGTGTCGCCACGCAAGGAGGCAGGTTCCCGCAGGCATGGCGTGAGCTCCTAAAGCGCTGTGTGAAAAGCGGCCTCGACGTGGAGAGCGGCTTGCACGAGTTCATCTCTGAGGATCCCGAGCTGGTCCTGCTCGCCGAGAAGCATGGCGTCGAGCTGCGCGATCTCCGCAAGCCTCCGCAGGGATTGACCGTTCCAACCGGGGCGAATCTCGAAGTGGATGCGAAGATCGTGCTCACCGTCGGTTCGGACTGCGCGATTGGGAAGAAGACCGTCGTTGTCGAGCTCGACCTGGAGGCGCGACGGCGCGGCCTCGAATCCGTCTTCGTGCCGACGGGGCAGACCGGAATCGCGATCGCAGGCTGGGGGATAGCAGTCGATGCCGTCGTGTCAGACTTCCTCGCGGGCGCCGCCGAACAGCTCGTGGTTGAGGGAGCCCGACGCGGTGGGAGGCTGCTGCTCGTCGAAGGTCAGGGCTCGCTCGTCCATCCGATGTACTCAGGAGTGACACTCGGCCTCATCCACGGATCCGTGCCCCATGCCCTTGTCCTGTGTCATCGCGCCGGTTCGACCGAGATCGAAGGGTGCCCGGGACATCCGATTCCGCCGCTCACGGAGCTCGTCGAGCTCCACGAGCGCATCGCGCTCCCGCGCCGCCGCGCCAAGGTCGCCTGCATTGCACTCAACACGGCAGACTTCGAGAGGGACGTAGACGCGCGCGCCGAAATCGACGGCGTTGCGGCCGAGACGGGTCTTCCGACCGATGACCCCGTGCGCTTCGGCGCCGGGTACCTGCTTGACGCGGTTCTCGCGCGACTTTAGGCTCCCGGCGGCGTGCGGGCAGTGGGGAGCCCGCTAGGTATTTCAATGCGACTCCTCGCTGCGGCATCGGCTCTCATCGTGGCGCTCCTGAGCGGAGCGTCGGTTGGCATGGCCGCGGACATTGGCGCCAACGACGACTCCGCGAAGTATTCGAGCGACGGCGGCACCGCCATGTACGGCGACATGACGAGCCTCGGGCTCCGGCAAACGGTGATCGGCGTGCGCTTCAAGCCCAGCGAGTCCGTCGTCATCCAGGACAAGCAGCTCCTCGATCGCGCGATACCGAACGCGGTGGCGTCAGGCCTCCGCGTCGTCCTGGCCGTCTACCCGTACCCGCCGAAGGAGATCGAAGCAGGCCTCGGCTCACCTTCTCTCTTTGCCGCGTACGTCGGTGTCCTCGCGTCCATCTACCCCCAGGTGAAGCAGTTCGTCATCGGGAACGAGCCGAACCAGCCGGCGTTCTGGCGGCCGCAGTTCGACTCGACGGGAGCCAACGTGTCAGCTGCGATGTTCGGCCCATACCTCGCGGCCGCGTACGACACGCTGAAGGCGGTCGATCCAGAGATCTCCGTCGTCGGCGTCGGCCTTTCTCCTCGCGGCAACGACCGCCCTGAAGCGAGGAACAACATCTCGACGTCGCCGGTTCGGTTTCTTCGTGCGCTGGGTTCGTGGTACCGGCGGAGCGGACGCACGCAGCCCCTCATGGATGCCTTCAGCTTCCATCCGTACCCGAACCAGGCGACGGATCCGCTCGAGCGTGGATATTTCTGGCCGAACGCCGGATTCGCGAACCTCGATCGAATCAAGCAGGCGCTGTGGGATGCGTTCCACGCCACGGCCCAGCCGACGACTGTCGAAGGGCTCCGGCTCCACCTCGACGAGGTTGGCTGGCAGGTCGACACCTCGGGTCGCCCGGGCTATCGGGGGCTCGAGAACGTTCCGGTCACGGACGAGCTGACTCAGGCCGCGATCTACGATCAGCTGATTCGCCGGTCGGTGTGCGACCCCGACATCGCCGAGGTCAGCTTCTTCGGGTTTCGAGACGACGGCATGCGGACCGGCTTCCAAGCTGCACTTCAGCGTGCGGACGGCTCAGCGAGGCCCGCCGCGGCCGTCGTACGCGCGGCTATAGCGGAGACGCAAGACGGCTGCGGTGGGCCTGAGCTCCACTGGGAGCCCGGCGCAGACGTTGTCGGCGCAGAGGTTGTGGTAGGTGCCGTCGCAGCGAAGGTGACGGCCCGGATCGCCGTGGGCGAGGACGCCCGCGCGAAGGTGTGCGTGCGATCACTCGCACAGTCGCCGGCCCTGACGGTACAGGCCCGTTGTCGGGTTGCCCTGATCACGGGCCTTCGGCCCTCGAGCGTGGCTGTGTCGGCGCCCGCGGGGGCTCGGAGTCGGGTGGAGGTCGCCGTCGAGCTCAAGGCGGAGTCCAACCGAACGCGGCGAACCGTGGTCGTTCGGTTGGCATCTCTGAAGCGCTGACCTTGACAGCGAACGTATGTTCGTTTACCGTACGAACATATGTTCGGTCGGATCGTCATCGTCGTTCTCGTGGCAGCGGTGCTGTGGGCCGTGCTCGCGCGAGATACCGGCGCTGGCCCGCACGCCCGCTACCACACGGTTCGGCAAGGCGAGACACTCTGGGCGATCGCAGCGGAGAGCTACGGCGGTGATCCTCGGGAGAGCGTCTGGAAGCTCCAGACTCGCAACGAGCTCGCTGGTACCACGATCGTGCCGGGGCAGCGCTTACTGCTGCCGTAGGCGCACGGTCGTCCTCACGGGGCATTCGAGGCTGATAGAAACCGGCCCATGGCTTCTGATCGCATCCTCGAGTTGCTCCGGCGCCCCGTCGATGTCGACGAATACGCGGAGATCCGTGAGCTGTGGAAGATCCACTCGATCGCCGAGGACAACCGTGATCTCCCCGGCTTGATCTCGACCCTCACCGACGACTGTGTGTACGAGGTGATGGGCACCGGTGCGCGCTGGGAGGGTCACGAAGGGGCCAGGCGCTTCTACACCGAGCTCCTCACCGCGTTCCCGGACATCCGCTTCCATCTCGAGTACATCGTGATCGGGCCGCAGGGTGTGTGTGAGGAGGCGCGGGTCACCGCAACACACCAGGCGAAGTGGCTCGACCACGAGCCGACGGGCGAGCGGCTCGAGTGGCGGAGTGCGATCTTCTTCCCGTGGGATCCTGCCGCGAAGAGGTTCAAGGGCGAGATGGTTTACACCGACCTCGTCCTCGAAGGCTAGACGGCGGTCGGCGCGGCGGGCGAGCTCGCAGGCGTTCGTTCGGGACGCCTTTCAGCACACGACTACAATCCGCCGCCGTGGAGCTCGACGTCGTTTTCCTCGGGACGGCCGGTTCCATGCCGACCGCCAAGCGCGCTTTGTCCGCGACTCTTGTGCGACGAGGTGGTGACCGGCTCCTCTTCGACTGTGCCGAGGGAACCCAGCGCCAGCTCTTGCGCTCCGATGTCGGGCTTGTCGAGCTCGAGGAGATCTATCTCACGCACTTCCACGCGGACCACTATCTCGGGCTGCCTGGAATGTTCAAGACCTATTCGCTGCGTGGGCGCGAGCTGCCGTTACGGATCTACGGCCCGCGAGGGTTGGACGAGCTCCTCTCGGCGCTACGCCGCATTTTCGGTCGGCTCTCGTACCCCGTCGAGGCGACAGAACTGGAGCCCGGAGCTGTTCTCGAGCGCCCGGGATTTCGCATCGAGACCTTCCCCGTCGAGCATGGCTTGACGGCGATCGGATACGCGATCGTCGAAAACGCGCGACCTGGTCGGTTCGATGTCGACACCGCCGCCGCCCTCGGCGTTCCCGACGGTCCGGATCGTGGTCGCCTTCAGCGCGGTGAGAGCGTGACGCTCTCGGACGGCCGGTCCGTGACCTCGGAGCAGGTTCTCGGGCCTGCGCGTCCAGGACGCAAGCTCGTCCTCACGGGCGACACGGGGCCGGCCGCGTCCGTGGTCTACGCCGCGATGGGGGCGGACGTGCTGGTTCACGAGGCGACGTTCCTGGCGGACGAGCGCGAGCGGGCGCGCGAGACTTCCCACTCGACGGCAGGCGAGGCTGCGCTTGTGGCGCGCGAGGCGGGCGTGCGGCTGCTCGCGCTCACGCACGTGTCGACGCGTTACTTCGGCCATCAGGTCGTGGAGGAGGCACGGGAGCTCTTTCCGGCGACCGAGGTGCCGCGTGATTTCGACGTGATCGAAATCCCGTTCTCGGAGCGTGGCCCACCGGAGCTCGTGCGGAGAGGCGCTCGAGCGAACCGAGCTGCAGTAGTCTCTACCGAGACGTGACGCGACTCGTGCAAGTAACGCTCGCAGGCGACGTCGCCGAAGGGGAGGAGCTCGTGGAGCTTCTTGCGGCAGCCGGGATCGAGTCTCACCTCGAGCCGGCCATCGAGCACGATCCGGACGCTCTCGACGATCCACCGCTCAAGGTGCTCGTTGCCGAGTCCGACGTCGACGAGGCTCGTGACGCGATCGAAGCGTTGACTGAGCCCGACGATCTCGAGGAGTAGCCGGCTCTGTCGCTGCAGGAGCGGATCGGATTCGAGGCGTGAGCCTGGCTTGCAGCAGCCTGTTCCTGGCGGGCAAGGAAGCACGTAGGCAACGCCTGATGGTCAGCGCAACCGAGTCCGTCGGTCCGTTCACGCTCCTCCGACTCGAGCGGGGAGAGCTCGAGCCCGGAGTACCAGGTCAGTTCTTCATGCTCGAGGCACCCGGAAGAGTGCTCCCGCGCCCCATGAGCCTCTGCCAAGCACCGCACGGTGAGCTCGCATTCCTGATCGACCCGATCGGACCCGGCACGCGGGCTCTATGTGCGCTTCGGATCGGCGAGGCAATACACGTCCTCGGCCCGCTCGGAAACGGCTTCGATCTCGACCTCTCCCGGCCGCTTCTCGTCGCAGGTGGGATCGGAATCGCCCCGATGCCGTATCTCGCCGCTGCGCTCGGCGATCCCCCGGCAATCCTCGGGTTTCGGACGGAACACCATGCCGAAGCTGCAGGTCTGCTTCCTGGTGCCGAGATCGTGGTCGAGCCGCGACTCGTCACCGAGTTGCTTCAAGACGATCCCGGCGACGTCCTCGCGTGCGGACCGGAGCCGATGCTCGAGGCCGTTCGTCGGCGGGTACCACGTGCGCAGCTCGCTTGGGAGGCACGGATGGCGTGCGGGTACGGCGCCTGCTACGGCTGCGTCGTCGAGATCGACGGCCGCTACCGGAGGCTCTGTGTCGACGGGCCTGTCGTACGTGACGCGGCGTGACAGCGCGCCTTCTCAACGCCAGTGGATGCCTCGACGCTTTGGCTGCTCCTGGAGTCGCGATGCAACTCGACGCGTTCGTCACCAAGACGGTCACGCCGCAGGCGCGTGAGGGGAACCCGCCGCCACGTGTCGTCGAGACAGAGTCCGGCATGCTCAACTCGATCGGGCTCCAAAACCCTGGAATCGACGCATTCGCCCGGGAGAGCCTCCCGCGGATCTCGGAGCTGGGCGTCCCGATCTGGGTATCGGTCGGCGGCTTCTCTGCGCACGACTACGCCGATGTCTGCGAACGACTCGACGGAGAGGCATCTGTCGAGGTCATCGAGCTGAATCTCTCGTGCCCGAACGTGGAAGGGGCGCCTGAGACTGCGGCCGAGTTGGTCGCCGCCGCGCGAGCCGCCACGACGAAGCCGCTCTACGCAAAGCTCTCGCCCGCGACGTGGGACGTCGCAGAGAGCGCGCGGGCCGTTGCCGCCGCGGGCGCTGACGGCCTCTCGCTGGTGAACACCATCCGCGGACTTGCTCTTGACGCGACCGCTCGTCGGCCACAGCTTGCGCGCGGGGCTGGGGGCTACTCCGGGCCCGCCCTCAGGCCCATCGCGCTGGCCTGCGTCCACGCCTGCGCTCGAGCCGTCGCGTTGCCGATCGTGGGCATGGGAGGCGTGACGTCGGGAGACGATGTGTTGGACTTCCTGGCGGCGGGCGCGAGTGCCGTCGCCCTCGGCACGATCCTGTTCGCGGACCCCTTCGCAGCGAGTCGTATCCGGGCCGAGCTGGGCGACGCCGTATTGCCCGCGCTAGCCCTATCCGAGCACGAGATTCACGGCCTCGTGGGCCACTCCGCATCCCGACGCGTCGTGTCTGCAGAGTAGACAACACAAAAAGCCCTGCAAATGGGCCAAAACGTTCCTGCTTGACCCGAGAGGGAGTCTTGGTAGACTCGTCCGGCTCATGGTCACGACCAAGACGCACGCACAGGCGCCGGCGCGTTCCCTCGATCAGAGAATGGACGCGCTCCGACGGGCGAACGACGTGCGGGTTCGGCGTGCGCAGCTCAAGCGAGACCTGAAGGCAGGACGGGAGAGCATCGAGAGCATTCTGCTCGACCCACCTGGGTACGTCTCGACCGCGAAGGTCTTCGACATGCTCATGGCTATTCCCAAGTTCGGCCGGGTCAAGGCTGCACGGCTCCTCAACCAGTGCAGGATCAGTCAGTCGAAGACGGTCGGCGGCCTCTCTGAGCGCCAGCGCACCGAGCTCGTAGAGCTCTTCAATCACCGGTCGTAGCTCGGCGGTGCCTTCGCGGCCCGTCTTCGTCGTCACCGGGCCGTCGGGTGCCGGTAAGGGCACGCTGATCAAAGGGCTTCTCGAGCGCGTCCCGGGGCTCGAGGTTGCGGTGTCGGCGACAACGCGTGCGCAGCGGCCTGGAGAGGTCGACGGGCGCGACTACTGGTTCCTCTCGGATGCCGAGTTCACGCGCCGTGTCGAGGTTGGCGAGTTCCTGGAGTACGTCCCGTACGTGTCCGGGCGCCGTTACGGGACGCTCCGATCGGAGCTGGAGCGCATTGCCAAGAACGGCCGCACGTGCGTGCTGGAGCTCGAGCTCGAGGGAGCGCTCGCGGTGCAATCAGAGGTCGCTGGGAGTGTCACGATCTTCATCGCGGCGGACGTTCCGGAGCTGGCGCGACGGCTTCGCGGGCGTGCGACGGAGAGTACGGGCGAGATCGGGGAGCGGATCGAGCTCGCACGCTCGCAGCTCGAGCAGGCTCATCGCTTCCGATACATGGTTCGAAACGATGACCTCGAGCGAGCTACAGCGGCGCTCGCGGCGCTCGTCGAATGCGAACTCGTTCGTGTAGGTACCATGGGCCGGCCATGATCTATCCCAGAATCGACGATCTCCTGAAGACGGTCGGAGGCTCCCGCTACACGCTCGTGATCGTGGCCGCCAGACGCGCGCGACAGATCAACAACTACCACCACCAGCTCGGCGAGGGCATCGGCTTCGACGAGGCTCCTCCGCCGCTGATCGAATCCCGCTCGAAGAACTACCTCACGATGGCGATGGAAGAGATCGCCGGCGGGAAAATCACGTATCACGTTCCCGCCTAAGCGGTAGCTCGTGGCAGGTGTCCTGCTCGGAGTTACCGGGGGGATAGCGGCCTACAAGGCATGCACGCTCGTCAGGCTGCTCGTGCGCGCGGGTCACGACGTGTACCCGATCATAACGGCGGGCGCGGAGCGATTCGTCGCAGCTGAGACGTTCTTCGCTCTGGCCCGCACGACGCAGAGCGGCGATCCGTATCCGCACTTACAGCGAGCCGACCTTCTCGTCGTCGCACCGCTCACGGCCAACACGCTGGCGCGGCTGGCGCACGGACTGGCCGATGACCTCCTCACCGAGGCCGCTCTCGCGCACTCGGGGCCGGTGCTCGTTGCTCCGGCGATGAACTCACGAATGTGGATGCACCCCGCGACGCAGGCGAACGTCCGTGTGCTCCTCTCTCGCGGTGTCGAGCTGGTCGGACCTGTCGAAGGAGAGCTTGCGGAGGGTGAGGAGGGGATCGGGCGCATGGCGGAGCCCGAGGAGATCCTGACCCGCGTCGAGGCAATTCTTGTTGCCGGCACTCGAACTCCCGGCTCATTGAGTGGCCTGAGGGTCGTCGTATCGGCGGGGGGGACGCGCGAGCCCCTCGACGCGGTCCGCTACCTCGGCAATCGTTCCTCGGGTCGCATGGGAGTCGCTCTGGTCGAGGAAGCGCAGCGCCGCGGTGCGGACGTGACTCTCCTCGCCGCGAACCTGACAGTTCCGGCACCGCTCGGCATCACCGTCGTCGAGACGCCGACCGCCGAGGATCTCGAGCGGGAGGCACTTGCGTGTGCGGATGCCGACGTTATCGTCATGGCCGCCGCGGTGGCCGACTATCGGCTCCCTTCGCCGTCCGCTTCGAAGCGTCCCAAAGACGGTGCCCCCTGGGTCATCGAGCTCGCGCCCACGACCGACGTGCTGAGAGCGTTGGGAGCCGCTCGGCGACCCGGCCAGGTGCTCGTGGGCTTCGCCGCGGACGGCGCCGACTCTGGGCTCGAACGCGCCCGCGAAAAGCGGCGGGCAAAAAGGGCCGATCTCTTCGTGTTCAACGACATCAGTCGACCGGATATCGGGTTCGACGCGCCGGACAACGAGGTCGTACTGATCTCGGAGGACGGCGAGCGGGAGGTCGGCAAGGCGCCGAAGAGCGTCATCGCAGCCGCCATTCTCGACGAGGCGGAGCGGGTACTCTCGAAGCGATGACCGACGGCGCCCGCGCTGGCGACGCAGTCGCGTCGGTCTCGGCGGCGGACGTCGTCCGCCGCGTGGTCGCGAATCTGGAGCTCGTGGTCAGGGCGCCGCGGGCAACGCTCGAGCTTTGCGTGCTCGGCCTCCTCGCCGAGGGGCATCTGATCATCGAGGACTTCCCGGGCGTCGGGAAGACCATGCTCGCGAAGTCCCTCGCGCGTTCGCTGCATCTCTCGTTCTCACGGCTTCAGTTCACGCCCGACTTGCTTCCGACGGACGTCACCGGTGTGAACGTGTTCAACCAGAAGGCGAACGAGTTCGAGTTCAAGCCTGGCCCGGTGTTCGGCAACATCCTGCTCGTCGACGAGATCAACCGCGCGTCTCCGAAGACACAGTCGGCGCTGCTGGAGGCGATGCAGGAGTCGCAGGTCACGATCGACGGGACGACGTACGCCTTGGAGCTGCCGTTCCTGGTCGTCGCAACGCAGAACCCGATCGAGTACGAGGGGACGTATCCGCTACCGGAGGCGCAGCTCGACCGCTTCACTGCGCGGCTTTCACTCGGCTACCCTCCGCTTGCGGAGGAGGCTCGCATGCTGGCCGAGCAGACGACGGCTCCGCCGCTCGAGCGGCTTGGCCGGGTCGCTGGTCGCGCCGACGTGCTCGCTGCTATCGAGACTGCGCGTGCCGTGTACGTCGAGGAGAGTGTGGGGGAGTATGTGGTCAGGCTCCTTCGCCACACGCGCTCCAGTTCGAGGCTTGCGCTCGGAGCGAGCCCGCGGGCCGGGATCGCCCTTCTGCGGATGGCGAAGGCGCGTGCGGTGACCGCCGGTCGCGACTTTGTGCTCCCAGAGGACGTCCAGGCCGTCGCCGTGCCCGTCCTCTCGCACCGGCTCATCCTCGGCCCGGAGGCGCGCGCCACCGGGCTCGCCGGGGAAGAAGCCGTCGAGGAGGCGCTCGGCGAGACCCCGGTTCCCGCATGAGGCGCTGGGGAAGCGCGTTCGCCCTCGGCCTGGGCGTGACGGTCGCGGCGATTGCCTTCGGCTCGCTGCCGCTCGGGGTTGCGGGGGTCGGGCTTCTGTTTGCGGCTGGTCTGACCAGCGTGTGGGCGGGGCTCGTGCGCGGTCCTGTCGTGGTCGTTCCCATCGTCGATCCCGCGCCAGCGATCGAAGGTGATCGCGTCATGATCACGATCGAGGCCCGCCGCGCATCTCGAGTCCCCGTTGGGTCGCTCGTCGTGCACGCGACGCTTGGTCGGCTCGGCGCGCGCGAGTGCCGTCTTCGTGGGCACGGTCGCATCGCCAGAGCCGAACTCGACCTCGGGACGCTTCATCGTGGGTGCTTCCCGCTTTCGAACGTACGGCTCGTGCTCTGGGACTTCCTCGGCCTCGAGTCGCTGGTAGCCCCCACCAACGTCTCCCCAACGGTGGTGGTCGTGCATCCGCGACTCGTGGCGCTCGACCGACTGTTTAGTGATGCGGGCCGGATTGGTCGTGAGGGCCGACGCGTGCTTCTCCGTCGGTCCGCCGGCTACGACTTCCACTCCGTCCGCGAGTACGAGCAAGGCGAGTCGCTCCGCCGCGTCCACTGGCCGACGAGTGCGCGGCGCGGCCAGCTGATGGTGAAGGAGCTCGAAGACTCGCCTCGTGACAGCGTGGTCGTCCTCCTCGACTGCGATCCGGCCGGCGCGGCCGGCGAGCCTCCGGACTCGAGCTTCGACACAGCCGTCCGTGCGGCCGGCTCGATCGTGTGGAGGTATGCCAGAGCGGGTCGGACCGCAACGCTCGTCACGACCGGGCGCGGGCGGGCGGTCGTCCCCGTCCGCTCGGGCGAATCCGACCTCCGTGGAGCACTCGGCGCGCTGGCGGCGGCCGAACCCGACGCCCGCCATGGCCTGGCGAGATCGTTGAGCTTCGACGATGCGCCGGTGGCGAGGGCCGGTGAGCTCGTCGTCGTCACATCCACACTGGAGCCGGGTGCGGTCACGGCGCTGCTCGGGTTCGCGACGCGACGGCTTGTCTCGGTCGTCTGGATCGATGCACCGAGCTGGGGATCACGGCCCACTCGGGCGACTCCGGGCGTGCTGCGACTCTCGGCGAGCGGAATCCCGGTCGCGGTTGCGCGGCGCGGAGACGACCTCGCCGCGGTGCTCGGTGCTCGGCGCACGGAGGCCCTCGCTCATGGCTAGGAGATTCGCGGCCTGTCTGCTACCGACGATCGCGATCGGTGGTGCATGGCTCCGAATCGAGGCCCCCCACATGCTCGGGGAGACGCTCGCGGTCGCAACCCTCGCGCTCGTCCCAGCTCTCCTTCAACGTTGGCGTCTGCGCGTGCCGGCTCTCGTCGGTGCGGCCGGCGGGGCTCTCTGGCTGTCGTTCGGGTCCCAGCCCTGGGAGATCCTGCCGTTCCGCGACGAGCACGTCCTAGAACCGATTCTCGAGTCGCTCAGCCTCGGCGTCGGCGACTACTACGGCGTCGTTCTTCCGTTCGACCCGTTACGGCACCCGGAGATGCAGTCCGTGCTCCTTCTCGCGATCTTCGGGTTCGTCGCCCTCGTGGCGCTCCTCATCGCCTCGGAGCGGCCATTCAGCGCCGCTGCCGTCACGATCGGGGCGATCGGATGGCCGGCAACCCTCCTCGACGCGGGCGCGGTTTCGCTCGGCGCGGTCGCGCTCGCGGCCGTTCTGTGGATCTTCCTCGTACTTCGGGTGCGCACGGTGGGCGCGGTCGCCGTGGGGGCGCTCGCTTCCGTCCTCCTGATCGCGGGCGCAGCCTGGGTATCGACGGTGACGTCGTTTACCCAGCAGGCGGCCATCGAGTGGGAGAAGTGGGACTTCCGCGGTCTTCCCGCAAAGGCCCTGGGAGTCCGTTTCGTATGGGAGGCGAACTACGACGGGATCAGCTTTCCGCCGACGAAGACGGACGTCCTCGAGATTGAGGGTCCGGTGCGAGCGGAGTACTGGCGGGCGTCGACCCTCGATCTGTTCACCGCCGATCGCTGGCTCGAGGAGCTGTTTCCGAGGCTCATCGCCGATGGCGACCGAGCGGTCCCGCTCGATCGACTGGCCCCACGACGAGCGCGAAATCGCCGCAACTGGGTCGAGCAGCGGGTCACGGTGAAGGCTCTGGTGGACGATCGTGTCGTTGCGGCCGGAACTCCCGTCGCCCTCGACGGGCCGTCGCTCGGAACCGTCTTCTACCTCTCCGGTGGCGTTTTGGGGGCGCGCCATTCACTCGGCGCCGGAACTCGGTATCACGTATGGAGCTACGTGCCAAACCCGTCACCGGCCGAGCTCGCAGCCGCCCCGGCGCGCTACCCGGACGAGACCCGTCGTTTCCTGAAAGTGTGGGGAAGATCCTCCCCTCCGTTCGGCGCGTTGGGGCGAGAGGCGCGGCTGGCTGCGCTCCTTGCCGATCCGCAATATGCCGCCTTCGGCGCCTATCGGCCTCTCTACGCCGCGGCTCGTCGTATCACGGCGGAGACGCAGAGCCCCTATGCAGCCGTTCTCGCGATCGAGTCGTTCTTCAGGCGCACCGGTGGGTTCCGTTACGACGAGCAGCCGTCGAGGCCGCTCGACCTGCCGCCACTCGTGCACTTCGTCACCGTCTCGAAGGCGGGCTACTGCCAGCATTACGCGGGTGCGATGGCCGTCATGCTCCGCCTGCTCGGAATTCCGTCACGCGTTGCTGTGGGCTTCACGAGCGGAACGTTCAGCGGGGGAGTTTGGAAGGTCACCGACCACGACGCGCATGCCTGGGTGGAGGCATGGTTCCCGGGTCACGGGTGGGTTCCGTTCGACCCGACTCCAGGCCGTGGGACCTTCGCGGGGATCTACTCGTACGCGTCCGAGAACGCGCAGGCCGTCGCAGCGCTAGGTCGGGGGGATCTCGCCCGATCGGCCGCCAAACGCGACGGTGCGCTCGCGCGCGGTGTCGACCACACGACGAGCGGAGCACTCGATGGCAGCCAAAAGCCGTCTCTGCTCGGTTTGGCCCTCCTGCTCGCGATGCTATGGGCGCTTCTCGTGGGTATCGGAAAGAACGTCGTTCGGCGAGCCCGGTACCTGACTCACGATCCACGGCGCGTCGCAACGGCGAGCCGAAGAGAGCTCGAGGCGTTTCTCCAAGACCAGGGCATTGCGATCCCGCCGAGCACGACGCTGCAATCACTGCAGCACACCATTCATGAGGAGCTCGGGCTCGATGGTCGATCGTTCACTGCGACGGCGGCCCGTGCACGGTTTGGCCCGCCGGCGGACACAGAGCAGGGTGCGCGCACGACGCGGCGGGAGCTACGGGCTCTGCTCAGGCGTGTTCGAAGCGAGCTCTCACTTTGGGCCCGATTCCGAGGATTCGTCTCGCTGCGGTCGTTCCGCAACGGGTGGCAGGAATGACGGAGACATACGACCTCTTCCAGCTCGGCCGAAAGCATTTGCGAAGCGGCATGCCCGCTCAGGCGACGATCCCTCTCGAGAAAGCCAAGCGTCGGGAGCCGAACTCCCGGTCGATTCGCGAAGCTCTCGGGATTGCGTACTTCCGTATCGGCCGCTGGGAGGAGGCCGAGGTCGAGTTCCGCGCTCTCGTCGACCTCGCACCGGCGGACGAATTCGCGCACTACGCCCTGGGTCGTGCTCTCGTCAACCAAGGGCGCCGCAAGGAAGCGACTCCACACATCAAGATCGCCCGTTCGCTGCGCCCTCGCACGAGCAGCGAAGGCGAGTCCTTGGATTAGCGCTCTGCGCCGAGGACCCGGCGGACTTCGGCAGCGGTCGTGACGCCCTCGAGGCAGAGGCGTACGCCGTCGTCGCGAAGCGTCTGCATGCCTCCTGCGACCGCAGCGCGCTGAATCTTCTTGACGGAGGCCCCGTCATACACGAGGGAGCGAGTTTCCTCGGTCACGCTGAGGATCTCGAAGAGCCCGACGCGGCCGCGGAAACCTGTGCCGTCGCACGCTCCGCAACCCTTTCCACGCGCCAGCAGCCGAGGACTGCCGCCTTCGCTCGGCTGTCCCAGCTCGGCGAGCTCGGCGTCCGACGCGTAATACGTCTCACGGCAGTCGGCGCAGATCCGTCGAACAAGGCGCTGGGCGACGACGCACGTGAGGGCTCCGCCCACGACGCTCGTGTCAAGCCCCATGTCCGCAAGCCGACGGATTGCGGACGCGGCGCTTGGCGCACGCAGCCCCGCGAGGATGTGGCGACCATCAAGGGCCGCTTGGAGGGCGACGTCTGCGGTTTCCTGATCGCGGATCTCGCCGACGAGAACAACGTCGGAGTCGCTGGACAGGAGTGTGCGAAGACCGTCCGCGAAGGTGACGCCGCTCACGGAGCTGACCTCGGCTTGATCGACCCCTTCGAGCACGCGCTCGACCGGGTCCTCGATCGACGCAACGACGCGATCGGAGGTGTTGAGCGCCCCGAGCGCTGCGTAGAGGGTCGTCGTCGTGCCGCTTCCGACAGGCCCACACACGACGATCGCGCCGGATGGCAACGAAAGCGCCGAGTTGATGGCGGCGGCTGCATCGCTCGTGAGGCTGAGCTCAGAGAGGACGCGCGGGGATCCCGCCTGCTCGCGCGGGAAGAGGATCACCTTGTCGCCTTGTTTCGTCGGAACGACATCGACGCGCATGGCGGCCGAGGCCTCGACGCGATCGACGAGCGAAACCAGATCCCCCTTCGCCACAACACCGAGCTCGCGAACGAGTCCGTCGATCCGTGCGCGGACCGTGTGCCACTCACCTTGAGGGGAGAAGTGAATCGCCGATGCTCCGAGAGCGAGAACCTCTTCGATAGCCGCGTCGAGATCATCGGCGTACGCCACTGGATCCTCCGCGTCGAGGTCGTCGAACTGGACGGGAAGCTCGGCGAATTCAGGTGTGTCAGCGGACGGTTTGATGTCGACGAACCCGATCGCTGCCTCGTCCTCCGCCGGCTCGTCGACTGCCAC
>Ga0224505_10000686_pt1 | contig 22834 bp, 21 predicted proteins | sample SF_Jan12_sed_USG_FD_169102 | JGI IMG/M metagenome (GOLD analysis project Ga0224505, IMG submission 169102) | Sediment microbial communities from San Francisco Bay, California, United States - SF_Jan12_sed_USGS_4_1 | ecosystem: Environmental > Aquatic > Marine > Sediment | place: USA: California... | reverse complement strand
CCACGAACTCGGCGTGTTGGTCCGGCGACCAGGCCACCGAGGACCAGCCGTCGAGCTCGGTGCAGGCCCGGCGATGCTCGTCCACCCGGGAAGGCAGGGGGTGGTTGTAGCCCAGCGGTCGCAGCGATTCGAGGCGGACATAGATCGGGATCATGATCGCCTCGGCCAAGGTGGGGGTCGATCCGGCCAGCCAGTGGTCGTCGTCGAGCCAGCGGGCCACCTCGCTGAACCCGCGGGCGAGGGCGCCGGCCGCCCACTCGACCCGGTCCGGCTCGGTGCCGTAGTACACGCCGCCGGTGGGTTTCATGACGTGGTCATCGAGCCACTGCACCCGCTCGATCACCCGACGTCGCTGGTCAGTCGATCGGGGCAGCAGACCGGGGGCGGGGCACACCGTCTCCAGCCACAAGAGGATGGGGATCGAGTCGGCCTGGTACTGATCGCCCACCCGCACCAGCGGGATCTCTCGGCGGGGCGAGTTGGCCAGGAATTCGGGCGGCAGTTCGAAGTCCTTCGGCCGCACGCCGGTGGGGGGCAGATCGAACACGTCGTGCTCGATCTTGCGCTGATGCAGGGCGAACGACACGCGGGTGGCGAACGGGCAGATCCAGTGCGCGTAGAGGGTGACGTCGCTCACCGCTCAGGTCCCGGCCACCAGGGCTTCACAGCCCGAGCCGTCGAGGAGCCCGTCGACGGCGGCCCGATCCTCGCTGTCGAGCGCGCGGTAGGCGTCGTGCACCCAGCGCAGGCACTTCTCCTGATAGGGGAACGGCGCCTGCCGGTACGGATGGGCATCGATGTCCACCACCACCTCGTCGGCCCCCGACCGCACCGCGTCGGCGTTGGCCACCATGAACGGCGCGTAGGTGCGCCCGATCTCGGCCAACAGCTCACGGATCGTGTCCGGTAGCGCGTCCCGGGCGAACCAACCCTGGTCGCCGTCGACCTCCCACCAGCCCATGTCGTCCATCCACTGGGTCCACACCACACAGCGAGGGCCCCGCTCCACGGCGAGCGCCACGGCACCCGGGTCCCACCCGGTGAGCTGCGTGAACTGGCCGAAGATGCCGAAGTCGCCGCGCCCCGGGCGCTGCCCGAGCACGAACGGGTGGTCGGTGAGGTGACGGTCCAGCAAATCGAGCAGCCGTTGGTAGCTGGCCTCGATGACCGGGAGGTTCTCGTCGGTGCACCCGACCAGGGCCGTGCGTCGCATCTGACGATCGGCGAAGGCTCGGCCCATGGTCTGCCGGGTGGCCTCGGGCACCTGGAGGTTCTGCATCAGTGGCAGCAGCTGAGCGGCCATCTCGATGCCCTCGGGGTAGTGCCGGTTCCAGCGATAGTGGAACATCATCTTGGTGCACCACTCGTCGCCGTAGTCCTCGATGAGGTGATCGAGGAAGGCCACGACCGGATCGGTGGGCACGATCGAGCGGCCCTGGTGGTACTCCTCGAGCACCATGATCTGGGGACTGGAGTCGACCATGGCGCTGGGGTACTCGCCGTGCTCGTCGGGCAGCGCCAGCACGGGGATGATCGCCACCGGCACCTCGGCCAGGTCGTCCCACGGCGAGTTGCGCAGGATCCATTGGTAGGGGATGCGGCGGTAGCGCAGCACGGCCCGCATCTTGCGGGTGTAGGGCGATCCGGTGACCCCGGCCAGTTTGACCGGGTACGGATTGGCGCTGATCGTCGTCACGATTCCCCCTGCTGGCAAGCTCCAACTTCTGACACCGTAGCTGTCAGTAGGTTGCCCGAGCCATGTCCGGGTGCGGTCAGGGACCTAGGGCCGTGGTCTGGTCGGCTCCGGTGGTGGACGCTGGAGGCGATCTGGAGGGAGCCACGCATGGAGAAGATCGCAGACGCCGCGGCGGCCTTCCTGAGCCACTCCCGCGTGGCCGTCACCGGGGTGTCGCGCACCCCCGAGAACCACGGCAGCAATGTGGTGTATCGGCGCTTGCGCGACCGGGGCTACGAGGCCTTCGCCGTGAACCCCAACGCGACCGAGGTGGAGGGTGACCGGTGTTATCCCGATCTGGCCTCGATCCCCGATGGTGTGGAAGCGGTGGTGATCGGGACGGCTCCCGAGCGGGCCCAGGCAACGATGGAGGAGTGCGTCGAGCTGGGCATCGGGCACGTCTGGTTCCATCGCGGGCCCGGTGCCGGCAGCGTCGATCCCGAGGCCGCACGCCATGGGCGAGAGCACGGCATCGTCGTCATCGACGGTGGCTGTCCCTGCATGTTCGGACCGACGGCCGACTTCGGCCACAAGGTGATGCGGCCGTTCCTCAAGCTGGCCGGGAGCGTGCCCCGCCGGGTCTGACCGACCGGCCGCCTAGTCTCCGTGGGTGCTCACTCCGTTGCAGGTCTACGGCTCGGTCCACTCGTACTTCACCGGCAAGTTCGAGAGCTACCTGCGTTACAAGGAGATTCCCTACGACCTGGTCACCATCACCCCGGGGGCCATGAAGAAGATGCGGGCCGGTACCGGTGTGGCCCAGGTGCCCGGGGTCCTGCTGGCCGACGGGCGCTGGATGACCGACTCCACCCCGATGATCGCCTGGCTGGAGACCCAGTTCCCGCAGCCGGCGGTGATGCCCGCCGATCCGGCCACCCGCTTCCTGTCGCTGTTGGTGGAGGACTTCGCCGACGAGTGGCTGTGGCGACCGGCCATGCACTACCGCTGGAGCCACGCCGACGACCGGTTCGTGCTGGGCAACCGGCTGGGCCGGGAGATACTCGGGCGTCAACCGCTGCCGCAGGCGGTGCGGCGCAAGGTGTTCCAGCAACGCCAGCTGGGGATCTTCATCCGGGGCGACGGCATCGATCCCCGCACCCGGGCCCACGCCGACGCGGCCTACCTCCGGGTGCTCGACCTGCTCGAAGCCATCTTCGGGCAGCGGCCGTACCTGCTGGGTGAGCGGCCCACCATCGCCGACATCGGCTTCATGGGTCCGATGTTCCGCCACTTCGCCCAGGACCCGACCCCCGCTCACCTGATGGCCGAACGAGCCCCGGCGGTGTGGGAGTGGGTGGCCCGCACGTGGAACGCCCGGGCCGGCCGCCTGGGCGACGGCGAGCTGTTGATTGCGGCGCCCGACGACTGGGACCCCATCCTGCGCGAGAGCGGGGTCACCCACCTGGAGATGCTCGACGCCAACGCCCGGGCCCACCAGGTCGACGAGCCTCGTCACGACGCCGAGATCCAGGGGGTGATCTACCGGGACCTGCCCACCTCGCCGTACCGGGTGTGGTGCCTCGAGCAGCTGCGGGCCCGATTCGACGAGCTGGACCCCGAGTCGGCCCTCGTCGTGCGGCAGCGGCTGGAGGGCACGGGCGCCTGGGAGCCGCTGTGGCGGACCGACGGCCTGGCGTCTGGCCACGATCCCGATGGCGACGCGCCGTTCTGTGCCGGCCAGCGGGTGTTCCCGGCCGAGCGCCCCGAGGTGTTCGGCCGTCTCTGGCGGCGCTACCGTCGCCGCTCGTGACCGATCTGCCGCCGACCACCGCCAGCCTGCCGGCCCGCATGGGCGCTCGATGGGACACCGAGGGCGAGGAGGTGCGGGGGTACGTGGACGTGTTGCCCGAGCTGTGCCATCACGGTGTCGTGCGGGTGTCGGTGCTGGCCATGCTCGTGGACACCGCGGCGGGGATGGCGGCCGACCTCCGGGCCGGCGAGGACTGGACCTTCACCGCCGACCTGTCGCTGCGCCGTGTGCCGGTCACCGTCGACCGGATCGAGACCGACCCGATGGTGTTGCGCGAAGGCGGCCGGGGCATCACGGTCGACGTCCCCCTGCTCGACGCAGCGGGGCGTCGTATCGGGGCCGGGGTGTCGACCTTCTCGCGCCTGGTCAGGCGCGACGGTGATCCGCCCAAGGTCGGGTTCACCGACGCGTCCGAGTTCGAGTGGCCCACGCCCGAGGCACCGCTGGCCGAGTTGTTGGCCGCCCATGTGGTGGGGGACGAGCTGGAGCTCGATCTGCGCCCCACCGTGCTCAACCCGGCCGGGGTGCTCCAGGGCGGGGTGGCGGCGCTGTTGGCGGAGTTGGCCGCCGAGCGCCGGCTCGAAGCGGCCACCGGCGCCCGCCTGGTGGGCACCGGCATGGACATCCGCTACGTGAACATGGGTCGGATCGGTCCCATCCGCACCCACGTCGAGGTCATCGGCGGCGCCGACAGCCTGAGCGCCCAGGTGCGCCTCATCGACACCGGCCAGAACGACCGCGTCGTCACCCACAACCTGATCGATCTCACCGCGGTGTGAGACCCCACCGACGCGGCTCCGATCAACCGGTGACCGGCGCCTATACCGGTTGGGCGGCTACAGGGAGCAGATGAGGCCGTCAGCGGGGGAGCGGCGTCCATTGAGCACGTCGTCGTAGGCGGCGGCGATCGCGTCGGGGCCGTCGACGCGCACGATCTGCAGCCAGTCGTCGGTGAAGGCGACGAAGCGGGCCCACTGGGTGCCCATGCGGGCCATGACCTGACCCGGACCCCAGTCGGCGTTGCGCTTCTCGATCTGGCCGGGGGCGAAGAAGAACTCCGGAGCCGGGCCCGGCAGGGGATCGGTGGACCGTTCGGCATCGTGGTGGGTGGCGCCGACCGAGAGCGAGAAGGCCAGGCTGGCGCCGTAGTGCTCGTGGACGCGACCCAGCACCGCGCGGTCACCGGCCATGTCGACCACCACCGCCGACGTTGAACCGTCGAGGCTCTCGATGTCGTCGTAGGTGGCCACCTGGTCGTAGCAGCCCAGACCGACCACGAAGTCGCGGTTGGGAGCCGAGGTCAGCCCGATGGCCCGGGTGCCCCGATCGCGCACGCACCAGGCCAGCGCGATCGAGGTCTTGGCCGACGCGCTGGTGATCACGGTGGCCTCGGCGCAGTGGTTGTCGGCGTCATCGAGCATGTCCTCGGCCAGGAACGACGTCATGAACAGGCCCCGTAGCAGCGCCACCTGATCCTCGCGGGCCGGATCGTGGCTGGGGTCGCCGGCCAGATCGGTGAACTGGCGATAGGCCGGCGCGTGCTGGGCCCGGTGGCGGCCCGCGGCCCAGATGCCGCCGCGGTTGACTTCGGCCTCGATGACCACCTCGTCGCTCATGGGGAAGAAGCCGAAGTAGCGCCCACCGGCGGCCAGCCCCTCGAGGGTGGACTCCACCAGCTGGGCATGGCCCATGGCCGGGATCTGGCCCCAGGGATCGGTGGCCGGATAGAAGTCCCAGTACCCGAGGAACGAACCGGCGCTGGCGTAGGTGACGTTGTTGGCGGTGAGGGCGAAGCTCTCGATCCGGAATCGCACCTGGCCGGGATCCAGTGGCTCGGACTCGGTCGTCACCGAGCGGGTCGCGTGGAGGTCGGTCTTGTCGACCTGGAAGGTGGTGGGCATGCCTGCACTCTGGCACACGCTTCTGGGGCACAATGGCGCTCGACCGCCCAACTGGGAGAGATCAATGCCCGCCAACCCCCTCGACCTGGCCGAGCCCACCGACGACATCTACAACCTGGCCATGTCGGCCGAGGCCAAGCCGCTCTACGACAAGGTGTGCGCCTTCATCGCCGACGTGGTCGATCCGGCCACGCCGGAGTTCTTCCGGCTGGGCGAGGGCCGCGCCGAGCGGTGGGGCTACGGCGAGGGCCAGCTCGAGTTGCTGGACGACCTGAAGGCCCAGGCGAAGGGCCAGGGGCTGTGGAACTTCTTCCTCCCGGATGCGGAGACGGGCGAGGGCCTGAAGAACCTCGACTACGCCTACATCGCCGGTGAGTTGGGCAAGAACCCCATCGCCAGCGAGACGCTCAACTGCAGCGCGCCCGACACCGGCAACATGGAGGTGCTCGAACGGGTGGGCACCCCCGCGCAGAAGAAGCAGTGGCTCGAACCGCTGTTGGCCGGCGAGATCCGGTCGGCCTTCGGGATGACCGAGCCCGACCTGGCCTCGTCCGACGCCAAGAACATCGCCACCCGGGCCGAGCTCGACGGCGACGAGTGGGTCATCAACGGCGAGAAGTACTACATCTCCGGAGCCGGTGATCCCCGCTGCAAGATCATGATCTGCATGGTGGTCACCAACCCCGACGCCGCGCCCTACCAGCGGCAGTCGCAGATCCTGGTCCCCATGGACACGCCGGGTCTCGAGGTCCTGGGACCGATGCACGTCTTCGGCAAGGACGACGCCCCCCACGGCCACATGCATCTGCGCCTCGACAACGTGCGCGTCCCCAAGGACAACATCTTGTTGGGCGAGGGTCGGGGGTTCGAGATCTCGCAGCTGCGGCTGGGACCGGGCCGCATACACCACTGCATGCGCTCCATCGGGGCGGCCGAGAAGGCCCTGCAGCTGATGGTGCAGCGGGGGCTCTCGCGCGAGGCCTTCGGCCGGCCCCTCATCAAACTCGGCAAGAACACCGAGGTGGTCAGCCGGGCCCGCATCGAGATCGAATCGATGCGGCTGATGGTGCTCCGGGCGGCCAAGGCCATGGACACCATGGGCAACGCCGAGGCGCGGGTGTGGGTCAGCGCGGTGAAGGCCATGGTGCCCGAGCGCGTGTGCCAGATCGTCGACGAGGCCATACAGATCCACGGGGCCACTGGCGTGTCGCAATGGACGCCACTCGCCGACATGTACACCAGCATGCGCACCCTGCGCCTGGCCGACGGCCCCGACGAGGTGCACCACATGGTGGTGGGCCGGGCCGAGATCGCCAAGTACACGAGCTGAGGGAAAAACGCCATGGACATCTACGAGGCGCTCTACACCACCCGGGCCATGCGCCGGGTCAAGCCCGATCCGGTACCCGCCGACGTGCAGCACAAGATCGTGGACGCCGCCATCCGGGCCCCGACCGGTGGCAACACCCAGGGTTGGCGGTTCCTGCTGGTCGACGATCCGGCCGTGATCGGCCAGATCGCGCCCATCTACCGTGAGTGCATCGACTTCCTGTGGGAGCACATCTACAACGAACGCATCGCCGCGGCCGAGGCCGACCCCGAGTCCGAAGCATCCAAGCAGATGATGGTGATGCAGAAGTCGGTGCAGTACGCCGTCGACCACTTCGCCGAGTACCCACTGCTGCTGTTCGCCTTCGACCAGGCCGACACCACCGGCGGCTCGATCTTCCCGGCCGTGTGGAGCGCCATGTTGGCCGCCCGGGCCGAGGGCGTGGGCTCGTCGCTCACCAGCGTGCTCATGATCAAGGGCGAGGAGGTGCCCGACCTGTTGGGCGTCCCCGCCGACGAGGGTTGGCGCATGGCCTGCTGCGTGCCCATGGGGTACCCGAAAGGCAAGTGGGGGGTGGCCCAACGAGCACCGGTGCACACCGTGTCGTTCCGCAACCACTGGGGGCAGTCCGTCGCTTTCGAGAGCGACCAGCCGCTCTGGCCGTGAGGCTCCGTCGGCGGCAGGCCGCGGTCGTTCCCGACGACCCGTGCACGGCGGCCTTGGTCGACGCCCTCGGTGTCCACAAGGTGAAGGTCGACGGCGCCAGCCGCTACCTGGCCGCCCGCGACGCCTCGGTCTACCGCGATGGGGCGGCCGGCCCGGTCTGCTATCCCGAGACGGCCGACGAGGTGGCCGCCTGTGTGCGCATCGCCGCTCGACACGATCGGGCCGTCGTTCCCCGGGGGGCCGGCACCGGTCTGGCCGGGGGCACGGTGCCGCTGGGCACGCCGGTGGTGATCGCCACCACCCGCATGAACCGCATCCTCGACGTGAACCTCGACAACCGGGTGGTGTGGGTCGAGCCCGGGGTGATCAACCTCGACCTCACCCGGCACCTGCTGCCGATGGGGTTCCACTTCGCCCCCGACCCGTCCAGCCAGCAGGTGTGCACCATCGGCGGCAACGTGGCCAACAACTCGGGCGGTCCCCACTGCCTGGCCTACGGGGTGACCAGCGCCCACGTGGTCGCCGTCGACGTGGTGTTGCCTTCGGGCGAACAGGTCCGCCTGGGCGGCGTCGAGCCCCACCAGCCGGGCTATGACCTGCGCGGCGCGTTCGTGGGGAGCGAGGGTCTGCTGGGCATCGCCACCCGGGTGGCGGTGCGGATCACGCCCAACCCACCCGCCGTGGCCACGCTGCTGCTGTCGTTCGACGACGTCGAGAAGGCGGCCACCGCCGTGGGGGCCATCATCGCCGCCGGCATGGTGCCCGCCGCGCTCGAGATGATGGACAGCCGCATCATCGCGGCGGTGGAGCACCACGTGCACGCGGGGTACCCACTCGACGCGGCCGCCGTGTTGCTGGTCGAGGTCGACGGTCCGGCCGCCGGCGTGGCCGCCGACGCGGCTCGGGTCGGCGAGATCGGCCGGGCCCACGGTGCCACCGAGGTGCGCGAGGCGGTCGACGAACACGAGCGAGCCCTGTTGTGGAAGGGCCGCAAGGGGGCCTTCGGGGCCATCGCCGTGATCAAGCCCGACTACTACCTCCACGACACGGTGGTGCCCCGCCGGGCGCTGGTCGAGGTGCTCACCGCCATCTACGAGATCGCCGCCCGCCATGACCTGATCGTGTTGAACGTCTTCCACGCCGGCGACGGCAACCTGCATCCGCTGCTCGTGTTCGACGGTCGCGAACCGGGGACCATGCCGCGGGTTCACGCCGCCGGACGCGAGATCATCGAGGCGTCGCTGGCCGCCGGTGGGGTGTTGTCGGGCGAGCACGGCATCGGCGTGGAGAAGCGTGACTTCATGAACCTCCAGTTCAGCGACGACGACCTGGATGCCCAGGCCCGGCTGAAGGCCGCCTTCGATCCCCATTGCCGGGCCAACCCCGGCAAGGTGATCCCGGCCAGTCACAGCTGCGCCGACATCCAGGCCCTCCAGCGGGTTCCCGACGGAGTCTGGGGATGAACGACGACCTGGCCGGCTTCGTGGCCGACGTGGGACCGTCGGGTCCCGTCTGCGTACGCGGTGGCGGCACCCAGTGGCATGTGGGTGGCGCGGTCGCGTCCGCGGCCACCACCGTGTGGGCGCCGATCGGGGTGGTCGAGTACGAGCCCGAGGAGATGACGGTCATCGTCGGAGCCGGTACGCCGGTGGCCGACCTCCACGTCCAGTTGGCCCTGGCCGGCCAACGCACCAACCTTGTCGAGTCGCCCGGGTCGTCCGTGGGCGGCGCCCTGGTCGTCGGTCGCGACGGTGTGCACACCTTGGGTCGGGGCCGGGCCCGTGACGCCCTCCTGCAGGCCCGGTACGTGTCGGCCGAGGGGGCGCTGGTCACCGCCGGTGGACCGACCGTGAAGAACGTCACCGGTTTCGATCTCTGTCGTCTGCTGGTCGGCTCCCTGGGAACGCTGGGGCTGCTGGGTGAGGTCATCCTGCGCACCCAGCCCATCCCCGCGGCGGCCCGGTGGCTACAGGGCGAGGTCGACGATCCCCGGGTCGTCGCCCGGACGACCCGCACCGCATCGGCGGTGCTGTGGGACGGCACCACCACCTGGGTGCACCTCGAAGGACACGGCACCGACCTGGACACCGACGCCGCCGCCCTCCCGGGTGCGTTCGTCGAGGTCGACGGCCCGCCGACGCTGCCGACCCACGCCTGGTCGATGGCGCCCGCCGAGCTGGTCGATCTGGATCCGTCTGCCACCGGGCCCTTCGTGGCCGAGATCGGCGTCGGGACCGTGCACGCGACCGCCCCGTGTCCCCCCGTGGCGGTTCCCGATGCGCTTCGCCGGCTCAATCAGTCGGTTCGGGACCGGTTCGACCCCGACCGCCGACTCAACCCGGGCCGCGACCCGCTGGCCGCCTGATGGACCTGGGCATCGACGCCGATGATCTGGCCACCTGCGTGTCGTGCGGGCTGTGCCTGCCCCACTGTCCCACCTACCGGGCCACCGGGGACGACATGGCCTCCCCGCGGGGACGCATCGCACTCATGCGGGCCGTGCAGAACGACGGCGCCCCCCTGCTCGACGAGGTGGTGCGCTCGATGGAGACGTGTGTGCAGTGCCGGGGCTGCGAGCCGGCGTGCCCCAGCGGCGTCCCCTTCGGCCGGCTGATGGAGTCCACCCGCCACACCCTCGCCGACCGGCACATCATCACCCCGCGCTGGCAACGACTGGCCCTGGTCGTCCTCGGCCGACCGGGCCTGCTGCGGGCAGGCAGCTCGGCCCTGGCCGTGGCCCAGCGATTGCGGATGGTCCCCTCCGAGCGGTTGGGCCTGCCCCGCCGCCTGCCCGTGCGGCGCCGGCCCCATCGCTCCTCGGGCACCGACGTCCTCCTCTTCACGGGATGTGTCATGGATGCCTGGCAACGAGACGTGCACCACGCCACGCAGCGGGTCCTCGAGGCCGCAGGTGTGGGCGTCACCCCCACCGCGGACGCCGCCCCGTGCTGTGGTGCACTGCACACCCATGCCGGACTCACCGCTGCGGCCCGGCGCCGGGCTCGGGCCACCATGGCTGCCCTCCGGGGTGATGCTCCCATCCTGGTCGACTCGGCCGGTTGTGGTGCGGCCCTCAAGGACTACGGCCACCTCCTCGACACCGGCGAGGCCCGACAGTTCTCGGCCCGAGTACGCGATGTGCACGAGTGGATGGCGGATCGACTCGATGTCCTACCGAGAGTCGATCCGCTACCGATCACGGTGGCCATCCAGGATCCCTGTCACCTGCGCCACGTGCAGGGGGCCCACGAACCGGTGCGGGCCGTGCTGGCCCCATTCGTCGCCGAACTGCGCGAGCTCGACGACGATGGTCTGTGTTGTGGAGCCGGCGGGGCCTTCTCGCTGCTGGAACCCCAGATGGCCGGCGCGGTCCGCGATCGGTTGGTGGCGGCCATCGGCCGCGCCGGAGCCGACGCCGTGGCCAGTGCCAATCCGGGGTGCAGCCTGCACCTGGCCGCGGCCGGCCTCGACGTACGCCATCCCATGGAGCTGGTGGCCGCCGCCCTCGCCGCCGACCAGCTCCGCCCCCACCACGAGGACGGTCCATGATGTTCACCGATCGACACGATGCCGGGCGGCGCCTGGCCCACCGGTTGCTCCCCTTCGCCGATGCCGACATCGTGGTCCTCGGGCTGCCCCGCGGTGGGGTGCCCGTGGCCGCCGAGGTGGCCGCCGCCCTCTCTGCGCCCCTCGATGTGATCGTGGTCCGCAAGCTCGGCGTGCCCCACCAACCCGAGCTGGCCATGGGGGCCATCGGTGAGGACGGGGTTCGGGTCGTCAACGACGAGGTCGTGCGCATGGCCGGCATCGGACCGGCCGACCTGGCCGCGGTCGAACGGAGCGAACGGACCGAGCTGGATCGCCGGGCCCGACGCTTCCGGGGCGATCGGCCGCGCATCGACCTCACCGGCAAGACCGCCCTCATCGTCGACGACGGCCTGGCCACGGGCTCCACTGCCCGGGCCGCCTGCCAGGTGGCCCGGGCTCATGGTGCGGCCACGGTGGTGCTGGCCGTTCCGGTCGCCCCCGTCGAGGCAGCCGGGCGCATGGCCGACGCGGCCGACACCTTCGTCGCCCTCGAGACCCCGAGCACCTTCTACGGCGTCGGTCAGTTCTACCGAGACTTCACCCAGACCACCGATGAAGAGGTGGTGACCCTGCTCGGGCCGTCCTAGGACCGGGGCAGTCGGGCGCTCGGCCCGTTTCTTCCGCTCTGGTTCGCGTTGCTCACGGGCGCTCGGGCCCGGTTCTTCCGCTCTGCACGGGCCGCTCGGGCCCGGTTCTTCCGCTCTGCACGGGCCGCTCGGGCCCGGTGGGGAGGCACATCCCGCTACTGGCGGCTCATCTCGCTGCGGGCTTCGGCGGCCTGATCGCCGTCGCCGGGTCGGTTGGGCGAGATCAGTTGGATGTCGATGGACCGCAGGATGCCCTCGAATCGGTTGGGCGCCGAGTACAGCAGGCTGACCGGCGATCCGCCGTCGTAGCCGACGGTGGGACCGGTGCTCGACATCATGCCGAGGAACAGTGGGATGTCGGCCTCGGCGACCTCGGCGCCGTCCACGAGCAGGGTGGCGGTCCCCGTGCGGGCCCCGGTGCGGCGGACCCTGACCTCGGCCAGGCAGTCGCCGACCGGGATCGCGTCGGAGGATGTCACCACGGTGTGGTGGTCGAAGGCGTTGTAGTCGAACACCAGCCGGTCGTCGTGCACGAATAGCGAGATGCCGGCGTTCTGGGTGCCGGTGGCATACAGCACGCCGTTCTGGCCGGCGGAGCGGTTGATGTCGGCCTTCATGTCGTAGCTGCGCCCGTTGATGGGTGCACCGGCCTGCGCGGCCAGGGGGGCCATCGGCGGTCGGTACACGTAGTGCCGATCGCGGGGGTGGGGGGAGTGGTCGCGGAAGCGGGCCCCGAACAGCTCGGCCAGGCGGTCGTCGAGGGGCAGCACGCCCTCGGCCTCGGCCTGCTCCCACCACCGGTCGATCAGATCCTGGAGCTTGTCGGGCTCGGTCTCGGCCAGGTCGTGGCACTCCGACGGATCGACGTCCACGTGGTACAGCTCCCACCGGTCGTCGTCGAAGGCTGTGCCCGCCTCGTGACGGGTGACCGCCTTCCAGCCGTCCTGCCAGAGGCCGCGGTGGCCGCCCATCTCGAAGTACTGGATGGGCTTGGTGGTGGGGGCGTCGGGGTCGGCGAACGTGTATGTCATGGCCGTGCCGGTGACCGGCATCTGCTCCAGCCCCCTGTAGGTGTCGGGTGGGGTGAGGTCGAGCAGGTCATAGACGGTGGCGGCCACGTCGTTGACGTGGTGGAACTGGTGCCGGGTGGCGCCCCTGTCGGTGATGCTGTCGGGCCAGTGGACGATGAGCGGCACGTGCACGCCACCTTCGTGGGTGTTCTGCTTGTACCACTTGAACGGCGTGTTGCCGGCCTGGGCCCAACCCCACGGGTAGTTCGAGTGGCTGTGAGGGCCGCCGATCTCGTCGAGATGGGCCACGGCCTCGTCGGGCGTCTCCAACATGCCGTTGAAGAACTTCATCTCGTGCAGCACACCGAAGGGTCCGCCCTCCTGGCTGGCGCCGTTGTCGGCCAACACCAACAGCACGGTGTTGTCGAGCTCGCCCAGAGCGCGGAGGCTGTCGACCAGTCGTCCCACCTGCACGTCGGTGTGCTCGAGGAAGGCGGCGAACGCCTCCTGGAGCCGGGCGGCCAGCAACCGTTGGTTCTCGGGCAGGTCGTCCCAGGCGTCGACACCGGGATTGCGGGGGGCCAGCTGGGTGCCCTCGGGCAGCAGGCCCATCTCCTGCTGGCGGGCGAACCACCGCTCGCGGGCCACGTCCCAGCCCTCGTCGAAGCGACCCCGCCACCGGTCCAGGTACTCGGCCGGGGCCTGGTGCGGAGCATGGGTGGCGCCGAAGGCGGCGTACAGGAAGAACGGTCGGTCGGGACGCACTCCCTTCGAGTCGTGGATGAACTCGATGGCCTTGTCGACCATGTCCTCACTGAAGTGGTACCCGTCTTCGGGTCGGGCCGGCGGATCGATGTGATGATTGTCGTAGGTGAGCGACGGGCTGAACTGGTCGGACTCGCCGTCGAGGAAGCCGTAGTAGCGATCGAATCCCCGTTGCAGCGGCCACTGGTCCATCGGCCCGGCGGCCGAGCACTGCTCCATCGGAGCCAGGTGCCATTTGCCCACGCAGAACGTGGCGTACCCCTCGTCGTGGAGGAGCTCGGCCATCGTGGCCGCGTGATTGGAGATGTGCCCGGTCATGTGCGGGAAGCCCGTGCGGAAGTTCGACACCGCCCGCATGCCGACCGCGTGGTGGTTGCGGCCGCTGAGCAGCGCCGCCCGGGTGGGCGAGCACAGCGGTGTGACGTGGAAGTTGGTGTAGCGCAGGCCGCCCTCGGCCAGGGCATCGCAGTGGGGAGTGGTCAGCGTGGACCCGTAGCAGCCCAGCTGGGCGAACCCGAGATCGTCGAACAGCACGATCACCACGTTGGGGGCGTCGTCGCCCGGGTGGGGCGGCTCGGCGAACCAGGGCTCGCTGTCGGCCACCGTGGCACCGATCGTGCCGTGGAACTCGCCGTAGTGCTTCACGTACAACCCCCTGCGTGCCGGTCGCTGATGGCCGTGGATCCGGACCGGCGCCGGGCCCCCCTGGCACGTGACGAATGGGTTTCGCCCGCGGCGCCGAAGCGACATCGAGGTGTAACCCAACCCGCCTCGGGGCGACTCTATTCTGACACGGTGAGTGCCACAAGCTCTGCGGACGTCGATGGTCGTCGAGCTCGACGCGACCGCAATCGCGACGCCGTGGTCGATGCCCTGCTCGAGCTCTGGCGCGAGGGCAACCTGGCCCCGACCGTCGCCGAGGTCGCGTCCTGTTCAGGGGTGTCGCACCGTTCGGTGTTCCGCTACTTCGAGGATCTCGACGAGCTGGGACGGGCCGCGGCCGATCGCCAGCAGCAGTTGGTCGCGCACCTGTACGAGCTGTCAGACCTCGGCCGGGGGCCGTTGGCCGATCGGATCAAGACCCTGGTCGAGAGCCGGGTGGCCCTCTTCGAGGAAGTGGCCCCCACGGCCCGGGTCGCTCGCCTCCGAGCTCCGTTCGTGGCCGCCATCGCGGCCCGGCTCACCGAGAGCCGGACCTACCTGCGGGCCCAGATCGGCCAACAGTTCGCGGCCGAGCTGGCGGCCATGGCGCCCCACCAGGCCGACCGGGCGTGGGCCGGCGCCGACGTCTTGTTGTCGTTCGAGAGCTTCGAGCTGCTGCGTCATGCCGGGCGATCGCCCGGTGAGGTCGGTGAGGCGCTCGAGCACGGCCTGACCGCTCTGTTGGGCTGAGTCTCGGGCCGTTTGATCGTGTGCGACACCTTCTGCTCGGTGGATGCCGACGCCACGCTGTTCGCCAAGAACTCGGACCGGCCCCCGGACGAGGTGCAGGTGGTCGAGCTCCACCCGCGCCGTAGCGCCGTGTCGTCGGCCCGGCCCATGCAGTACATCGAGGTCGCCGATCGGCCCGCCCACGCGGTGATGCTGTCCCGTCCCACCTGGCTGGTCGGCGCCGAGCACGGTGTCAACGAGCACGGCGTGGCCGTCGGCAACGAGCGGGTGTACAGCCTGGTCGAGGATCGGGCACCGGCCCTGCTGGGCATGGACCTGGTGCGACTGGTGCTCGAGCGGGCGGCGACCGCCGACGAGGGCCTGGCCGTGCTCACCGGGCTGCTGGCCGGTCACGGCCAGGGGGGCTCGGGCGTGGCCGACCACGACGACCCCTACGACTCCTCGTTCCTGGTGGTCGACCCTCAGGGTGGTTGGGTCATCGAGACCTCCGGGTCCGACTGGGTGGCCCAGCGGGTGGTGGGGTCGGCCGCCATCTCCAACCGGTACGGCATCGGGATGGCCGGTGATCGGGCCGGGGGCCGGGCATCGACCGCAACCGACACCACGGCGTGGCATGACCCGTCGGTCGATACGCGCATCGCCGATCACCGGTTGGCGGCAACCACCCGGTGCGCGACCGCTCGGCCGACGGTGGCTGATGCGGTGGCCGTCCTGCGTGATCACGGCGGCAGCGCCGAGCCGCCGTCCCGGGTGGGACCGGACCGGTCCGGGGTGACGGTCTGCATGCACATCCGGGACTTCCAGGCGACCACCGCGTCGATGGTGGCCACCCTCGGCGCGGGGGACACGCCGATACGCACGTGGGTCTGCCTGGGCAGTCCCTGCGTGGGGGTGTATCTGCCGGTGCGGTTCGGCGCCGTTCCTGCGGGCCTGTCCGACCCTTCTCGTTGGCACCGCGCCGCAGGTCGGCGTCGGCAGGTGGAGGCCGACGGCGCGGCGCTGGCCCCGTTGCGTCAGGTGCTCGACCCGCTCGAGGTCGAGCTGTGGCAGGAGGCCGATGTCGCGCACGCCGCCACCGACGATCCGGCCGTCCATCTGGCCCTCGCCGAGCGGTCCCTGGCGCGCATCGACGCCGCTACCGGTTGAGAGGGGACCGCTCCGGTCAGAAGGGACGGAGCGTGCGGAGGAAGGCGCCTTCCGGTGGGAGGGCGCCGACGGTCCAGTCGCCGCTCGGCTCCGCGGTCCAGAACTGCTGCCACGTCGGCCAGAACTCCGGCAGCGGGCCCTCGGCCGGTGGGCGATCGGGCCAACGGATCTTGGCCGGCCCCACCGGCCGGTCGTCCTGATCCACGGCGTACCAGAACAGGGGCAACCGGCGACGAAAGTACCAGCGACCATCGAGACGCTCGTACGTGTCCCAGTACTGCATCTGCACGACCACGAAGTCGTCGCCCATCTCGTGCTCGGCCCGGCAGTAGAGCACGCCGTGGGCGTGGTGGGGGTCGTCGAGCTCGATCAGGTGGTTGGCGATGATGTGCGCCGTCTGCCCGAACCGGTCCCGCAGGGTGGCATCGAACCACTCCTTGAGTGCCGCACGGCCGGCTCGGTCAGCTCCGACCTGCACGTCGGGGGCGAAGCACGACACGAGGTGGTCGAGCGATCGGGTGTCGATGGCCAGCGCATACTTCGCCGCCAGTCTGCGTATGGCCTCGGTGGACTCCAGACGGTCCAGCCGATCCTCGGTCGTGTCGGGATGCTCGCGCTCGGAGGGCTCCATGAGCCTCTGCTCTAGCAGAGCTCCCGGCGGGGCGGCACCGGGTCGCGCCGTCTTCAGAATATCTTGCGAGGAAGGTAGGGTCGGCGCTGCACGCTTCTCGAGGAGACCCCATGGCAATCAGCGACATCGACCTCTGGGACATGGACGCCTTTCAGCGGCAGGAGCATCATGAGATGCTCACTGAGCTGCGCGAGGCCGACCCCGGCATCCACTGGATCGACGAGGGTGACCACGGTCCCGGCTTCTGGGCCGTCACGCGACTCGAGCACCTGCGCGAGATCAATCGCCAGCCCGAGTTGTTCTCGTCCAACGCCGGGGGCACGCAGATGCAGGAGGTCGAAGAGGACGGTTCCATGGGCGCGGCCCAGCGCGACAGCCTCATGTTGTCGATGGATCCGCCCAAGCACACTCGCTACCGTCGGCTGGTGAGCCGCGGGTTCACCCCCCGAATGATCGGCCTGCTCGAGGACTACCTCCAGAACCGCACTCGCATCATCGTCGACGGGGTCTGCGAGAAGGGCCAGGCCGAGTTCGTCACCGAGCTGTCGGCCGAGCTTCCTCTCCAGGCCATCGCCGAGATGTTGGGCATCCCCATGGAGGACCGCCAGCGGATCTTCGATTGGACCAACTCGATGATCGGCTCCGATGACCCCGACTTCGTCCAGACCGAAGAAGACGTCATGACGGCGTTCACCGAGCTGTACCTGTACAGCCATCAGCTCCAGGTCGAGCGGCGGGAGACACCGGGCGACGACATCATCACCACGTTGCTCAACGCCGATGTCGACGGTGAGGCGCTCGACGAGACCGAGTTCGACATGTTCTTCCTGTTGCTGTGCGTGGCCGGCAACGAGACGACCCGCAACTCGATCACCCGGGGCATGATGGGCTTCTTCGAGTTCCCCGACCAGTGGACCAAGTTCGTCAGCGACCCGGACCGGTACATGAGCACCATGATCGAGGAGGTCGTGCGCTGGGCAACGCCCGTGCTCAACTTCCGCCGCCAGGCCGTGCAGGACTACGAACTGGGCGGCGTGCAGATCCGTGAGGGTGACAAGGTCGTGATGTGGCACATCGCGGCGAACCGCGACCCCCGGGCCTTCGACGACCCCTGGGTGTTCGACATCGAACGCAGTCCCAACGACCACGTGGGCTTCGGAGGCGGTGGGCCGCACTACTGCCTGGGTGCCAACCTGGCCAAGATGGAGATCCGGCTGATGTTCAAGGAGATCGCCGAGCGGCTACCCGACATCCGCCAGGCCGGAGAGGTGGCCTACCTCCGCTCCAACTTCATCGGCGGTATCAAGAAGCTGCCCGTGGAGTTCACGCCGACACCCTCCACCCACACCGAGCCGATGCTGCGGTTGGGCTCGGCTGCCGGCGCCAGTGGCACCGCAGGGTACGGCGGCGCCGTCGAGCGGGACTGATCACCCCCGGTGGACGACACTGCGGACTACATCGCCCTGCGGCGACTCCAGAGCGCCTACGCCGACATCGTCACCCGGCGGGCCTGGACCGAGCTCGGGGCGCTGTTCGAACCGGCGTGCCCGGTGATTCTGGATCTGCGCGACCGGGGCACCATGGAGTTCACCGGCGCCGACGAGATCGGCGCCTTCATCGCCCGATCGATCGAGGTCTTCGAGTTCTTCCGCTTCGAGGTGGTCAACACCACGATCGAGATCGGCATCGGCGGTGATCCCGACCTCGCCGGTGCCCGCATGTACATGTGCGAGCTGCGTCGTCACCGTGACGACGGCGACTGGAGTGCGATGCACGGCCTGTACGTCGATCAGATGAGACGCTCGGCCGATGGATGGCGCTTCGCCAAACGGCGGTACCACTCGGTCGGCCGCCAGGGCGCCGACTCGCAGGTCTTCGACTGGCCCGGCGTGGGGTGGACCGACATCTGAGCTCGGGTGCACCGAGGGCGGACGCCGGTGGCTGCTAGTTTCAGTCGTCGGAGCACGTGGGAGGGATGCGTTCATGAGCGGTGGCACCGAAGCGGGATGGCACAACGATCCGTTGGGTCGACACGAGTCCAGGTACTGGGATGGCACCCAGTGGACCGAGCACGTCTCCGACGCCGGGGTGCAGTCCACCGATCCTCTGGAGCAGGCCGCACAACCCGGTGGCGTGGTCGATCCCACCCAGACCATCGTGACCGGCGGCGCCCCCACCGCGCCGATGCCCTCGGCGCCGGCGGCCGACGGACTCCCGCAGTACGCCAACAGCGGCGCCCAGAAGTCGGGCGGATTCCCCATCGTCCCCGTGGTGCTCGGCCTGGTGGCCGCGGCTGTCGTGATCGGCGCCCTGGTGTTCTTCATCGGTGGCGACGACAAGGGTGGTGGCGGCGAGATCGGTGCGTCGACGGCCACCCTCGATGCCGATTCGCCCGTGGTGACCTACGAGGTGACCCTCGATCGGGGAGAAGGCATCCGCTTCCGTGCCGCCGGCGCCGACAGCGACCTCGATCCCGTGTTCGCGATGGGCGTCAGCGAGGACGAGGCCAACGCCCTGTTCAGTGACCTCGTGGCCGAGGAGTTCTTCTCCGATGGTGAGGCCACGCTCGGCGAGCTCTTCAGTGACATCGCCGACGACACGCTGTCGGACTACCCGCCGGGCGACACCGGTATCGAGTCGGGCCAGCTCTACGAGATCGATCGGTTCGACGATCACGGCAGCGGTACCCCCGAAGCCGGCTCGTTCATCGCTCCCCGGTCGGCGACGTACACGGTCGTGCTGTACGAGTACAGCGGGGAAGCGGGCGACTTCGATGTGTTGATCGAGCGCTGGGACGGCAACCTCGACTTCGCCGACCTCAGCGACTTCGTCGACGGCCTCAGTGATGTCACCAGCGACGATCCGTTCTTCACCGACGGGGACTTCTTCTCCGATTCCCCCGGCTTCTCCGATTTCTCCGACTTCACGGATCTCACCGACCCGTTCAGCGACTTCTCCGACTTCACCGACCCGTTCTCGGACTTCTCGGATCCGTTCAGCGACTTCTCCGATTTCACCGATCCGTTCAGCGACTTCTCGGACCTGTCCGATCTGACCGACTTCATCGACCCCTTCACCGATCTCTTCAGCGACTTCTTCACCGAGTTCTCCGACTTCTCGGGCTGAGACCGGCCCTGTGCTGGTCCGGCTCCGCCCGCTGCTGGTCGGGCTGGCGCTGTTGGCCGGCGCCTGCGCCGGCCGCGACGACATCCACCGACAGCGGGTCGGGGTGCTGGCCGACACCTGTGTGAGCATCATCGAACGCCGGGTCGGCGACGACTTCGACCGTGAGGCGCTGGAGTCCCGGGCCGGCGCCGCCGCCATGACCGAGATCTACGAGCGCTTCGACGGCCGGCGCCCCGCCGGCGTGTCGATCCTTCGCCGGCAGTGCCGAATCCGACCGTGACCACGCCCACCGTCGACCGACGGGCCAATCTGCGCGCCGTCGCCCTCGGCGTGTACGCCGGTGCGCTGGCGTTCAGTGTGGTCACCCGGGGCATCCCGATCGAGCGCGAGCAGGTGTTGCTCTGGCTCCTGGCCGGCGTCATCGCCGCGTCGATCGGCAGCTCCTGGAGCACCATCGCCCGGGCCGTGCGGGACTGGCTGCTGCTCGGCCTGCTGTTCCTGCTCTACGACTTCAGTCGGGGGGCGGCCGAGGGGCTGGGCATGCCCGTGCTGGTGGAGCTTCCGATCGACGTCGACCGGATGCTGTTCCCCGGCGACGTTCCCACGGTGGAGCTCCAGCAGCGTTGGCGACCGTTCACGGGTGAGCGGTGGTGGGAAGCGCTGGTCAGCATCGTCTACGTGTCCCACTTCATCGTGCCCTACGTGGTCACCGCGGTGATTTGGCTGCGCGACCGTCGGGTGTGGCGGCAGTGGCTGGCCCGCTTCAGCACCCTCACCCTGGCCGGGCTGATCACCTATGTGCTGGTGCCCACCATGCCACCGTGGTTGGCGGCACGAGGGGGTCACCTCCCGCCGGTGGAGCGGATCGCCGGGCGGGGCTGGCGACGCCTCGAGCTGGACGTGGCCGAGCGGGCGTTGGACAAGGGCCAGGCCGCGGTCAACCTGGTGGCGGCGCTGCCGTCGCTGCACGCCGCCTACCCCGCGTTGATCGCGACGTTCTTCTGGTCGCGGGCGGCACCGGCGTGGCGTCCGTTGTTGGTGGCGTATCCGTTGGCCATGGGCTTCACGCTGGTGGTGAGCGGTGAACACTACGCCTTCGACGTGCTCGTCGGGTGGATCTACGTGGCCGGGGTGATGGTCCTGTGGCACCACCTCGACGGCACCCGCCGGGTCCGCGCCTGGCTCGACGGATGATCCCGCCGCCGCCGGGCCCGGCCGAGCCCGAGCGCCTACCGACCGGGGCGTGGGTGGGTGCGGGCCTGGCGACGACGATCGCCCTGCTCACCCGGGTGTTGTGGCTGGGCCGTCCCGGGGTCTTCGTGTTCGATGAGATCTTCTACGCCAGCGACGCGGCCGACCTGATCCAGCGCGGCGTGGAGGGCGGCTCGCCCGTCCACCCCCCGCTGGGCAAGTGGATGCTGGCCGGCGGGATCCGGCTGTTCGGCTTCGATGCCGTGGGGTGGCGGGTGGCCCCGTTGCTGGCCGGCGCGTTGGTGGCCGGGCTCACCTTCGTCGTCGGCTGGCGGGTCACCGGGGGACGTCGGGGCGGCGTCATCGCCGCCGCGGTGGTGTTGTTCGACGGCATCAGTGTGGTCACCGGCCGGCTGGCGCTGCTCGACGGGCTGGTTGCGCTCTGGACGACAGCGGCCCTGCTGTTGCTCGTGCGGTTGGCCCAGGAGCCCCTCGACGGTCGCTTTCAGCGGCGGACCCGCCTGTGGTTGGGCGTCGTTTTGGGCCTGGCCTTCGCCACCAAGTGGACCGCGGCGGTCCTCGCCCCGGTGGTGGTGGTGACCATCGTGGCCATCGATCAACTGCTGCCCCGCCCGCTGCGGTGGCGGCGCTCGTTGGCCAGCCTGGGTCTCATGGCCGGCCTGGTCGTCGGCGTGTACGCGGTGGTGCACATCCCGTGGTTGGTCAACTACGAGGCATCAGCAGCGGTCGACGAGGCCTGTTCGGCCGAATCCTGTGACGTGGGCGTGCTGGTGCGCGTGGGCGACATCGCCGGCTATCAGGTGGACGTGTGGAACTACCACCGCGGGCTCGACCCCCAGCAACCCGACGCCGACTCGGCCGTGCACTGGCTGGGCCAGACCCGGGCCGTGCGGCTGTTGGTCAAGACCTGTGACCCGGCGCTGGCCCCTCACGCCGATCGGTCGGACGGCCTCTGTCGGTCGAGCGACACCACCGAGGTACGGATCCTGGCGGTGGGGAATCCGCTGATCTGGTTGATCGGGCCGGCCGCGCTGGCGGGCATGGCGGTGTGGGGCTGGCGCCGCCGGGACGGCGTCATCCTGGTGGTGGCGGCCACGGCCATCATGTTCTGGCTGCCGTGGTTGATCGGGGGACGACCGGGCTTCACCTTCTATGCCGCGCCGCTGGTGCCGGCTCTGGGCGTGTTGATCGCCGCGGCCGTGGAGGCGCTGCCGGCACGGGTGGCTCGCTGGTGGCCGGTGCTGGTCATCGCCTTCGGCCTGGTGGCGCTGGCGTTGTGGCCGCTGTGGATCGGCACGCCGCTGGCTCCCGAAACCGCCGACAAGCTGCTGTGGTTCAGTGGTTGGAGCTGACGTCGAGGGTGCGGGGTCCTGGGGTGACGGCGGTCGCCACCTCGATGGGAATCCAGCCGCGTACCGAGTTGATCAGGTGGACCCGATCGGCCCGGAGCAGGTCGTGTCGGGTCACCACCGACTCGGTGATGTAGCCGCTGTCGATGAGCTCGGCGCGGAAGGTGCCGGCGAGCAGGCCCGAGCTCAGCGGCGGAGTGATCAGCCGGCCGTCGACATCGACCACCACGTTGGCCCGGGTCGACTCGGTGACTTCGTCGCGCTCGTTCACCAACAGGACATCGGGGTGGTGAGGAAAGCGTTGGCGGGCCTGCTCGTACCGTGAGCGCTCCGTGGTCTTGTGGCGCAGGAACTCGTCGGTGGTGGACACCGGAACCGGGTCGATGGGTACCAGCCAGGTCCCGGCCGCCGGCTCGGGCCGGCGGTGTTGCTCCAGCTCGATGGCCCCGTCTCCCGCGATCAGCAGGCGCAACAGCAGCGGCTCGGAAGCGCTGACCGCCTCGACCCGCCGTCGCACCTCGACGGGGTCGAGGTCGAAGCCGAAGTGGGCGGCCGATGCCGTGACCCGGTCGAGGTGACGATCCAGCAGCACCGCGCCTGCCGCCGGCTCCCACGCCATGGTCTCGAGCAGGCGGAATCCGGTACG
>Ga0224505_10000685_pt1 | contig 22838 bp, 20 predicted proteins | sample SF_Jan12_sed_USG_FD_169102 | JGI IMG/M metagenome (GOLD analysis project Ga0224505, IMG submission 169102) | Sediment microbial communities from San Francisco Bay, California, United States - SF_Jan12_sed_USGS_4_1 | ecosystem: Environmental > Aquatic > Marine > Sediment | place: USA: California... | reverse complement strand
CCGATACAATGCCCTCGGGCATCGGCATCTTGTGATCGGGTACCCCCTTAAGCGCAATTCGGGCGAAGTCAATCCAGACCGGCAAGGCGGTGCGCGATCCTTCCTCGCCCGGACCCAGCGGCCGATCATCGTCGTAACCAACCCAGACGACCGCGGCAAGATCGGCATTAAAGCCACCAAACCATGCGTCGCGGCGATCATTCGACGTACCGGTCTTGCCCGAGAGGTCCCGTCGCCCGAGTACCAGCGCCTTACGGCCCGTGCCGCGAAACACGACATCACGCATCATGTCCTGGATAAGAAAAGCGTTTTGGGGCGAGATGGCCTGCGGGGCAACGTTGACGTTCTCGAATAACTCCGGGGCGTCCGTCGCCGTAGGTCGGTAGGTATCGATGACATCCATCATCTGCTCGATCAACGCGTCCCCCGTAAGTGGATCATCCACTTGCGCCACGCTGGCCTCTGCGCCTGTTGTTTCCGGCACGCATTCATCGCAGACCACGGCGGGGTAGGCTCGAAACAACGGCTCGCCCGCGGGCCCGAATATCGAGTCGATAACGTAGGGCTTTATTGCGTGCCCCCCGTTGGCGAGTATCGCGTAGGCCTGGGCCATATCCAGGGGCGACGCCTGCCCGCCGCCCAGGGCCAGGGAGCCGTTGCGGATCAGGGTTGCGTCACTGAAACCGAATTTCGCAAGGTGTCGAATTGCGTTGCCGATGCCGGTTTCAAATAACAGCAGGCGTACGGAAACGAGGTTCATCGAGCGAACCAGCGCTTCGCGCATGCGTGTCGGACCGTAGAAGCGGCCACTGTAATTGATGGGGCGCCATACCGCCTCCAGCTCGGATGAGCTGATAACGACCGGCGCATCCAGCACGACGGTCGCCGGCGTGTTGCCGTATTCCAGGGCAGCGGAATAAATAAAGGGTTTAAATGCAGACCCTGGCTGCCGGTAGGCCTGGCGAGCGCGGTTGAACTTGCTCGTCGTGTAATCGAAGCCACCCGTCAGTGCAGCAACGCCTCCGTCATAGGGGTCAAGCGCCACAACGGCTCCCTGCGCTTCGGGGACCTGTGCCAGTGCCCAGCTGCCATTCGCTGTCGGCATGACATAAATGACATCACCGACGGCAACCACTTCATCTGCCGAATTCGGCGCCGGGCCAAAATTTTCGCGATCGATGAATGGATTGGCCCAGCTCATGCCGGCCCAGGGCAGTGTCGCGGAGACACCATCGTGAAACAGGATGGTTGCCTCGTTGTTGTCTCCCAGCCGGGTAACGAGCGCGAGCGACAGTCCGCCCGGCGCGTACTGGTCCAGCGAGTCGAAAATTTCCGCGGGCCATTGATCCAGCGGCAAGGTCAGGGTGTCCTCGGAGAGCTCGATCCTGGTTTTGGGCCCGCGGTAGCCGCGGCGTCGGGAGAAATCGAGCAGGCCGTTACGCAACGCATAATTCGCCGCTTTCTGCATGCGCGAGTCGAGCGTCGTTACCACCTGGTATCCGGCGGTATAACTTTTTTCGCCGTACAGCTCGAGCATCTGGCTGCGAACCATCTCGGCGATATACGGCGCATTCAGCTGAATCGCCGCGCCATGCAGCCGGGACTGCATCGGTTGCGACATCGCCTGTTCGTACTCGGCATCGTCGATAAAGCCGAGATCAAGCATGCGGCCGAGAACGTAGCCTCGTCTGACCTTCGCGTTTTCGGCGTTCGAGACCGGGTTGTATCGGGACGGAGCCGGCAGAACGCCGGCAAGCGTGGCAGCTTCCGCAACGGTGATCTCGCTCAGGTTCTTGTCAAAATAGACCTGTGCCGACGCGGCGACACCATAAGCGCGCTGTCCGAAAAACATCTTGTTCAGGAACAGCGCCATGATCTGTTCCTTGGAGAATTCCTGTTCGATTTTGTAAGCGAGAAACGCTTCTTTGAGTTTGCGGCTCAAGGTCTGCTCGCGAGTCAGGAAATAGTCTCGTGCGAGTTGCTGAGTCAGCGTGCTGCCACCGCCGCCCGACGCATCACCTGTCTGGGCAAGCCTGAGAACGGCTCGCAAAACGCCGCGGTAATCGATACCGGAGTGCTCGAAGAAGCGCCGATCCTCGGCAGCGATAAATGCGTCTATGACGTGCCTGGGCACTTCTTCGTAGCTGACAGGAACGCGCTTGCGCTCGCCGATCTCGCTGATCAGGTAACCATCGCGGCTGAAAATGCGTAGCGGCACTTCCAGCGGTATGTCCCGAATGGTTTCGGCGGCGGGCAGGCTCGGCTGCACATAATAATAGGCGCCGATGACGCCGGCAGTCGCTCCGATGGCGGCCGTCAAGCCGAGGCCCAGCAACAGAATCAGAATTCTAAGGCCTCTTAATCGGCTTATGTGACGTGGTTTAACTTTTTTCTCCAGGGGATTATGCATAGTTACCAGCGTTTTCAGTCGAACACCCCCGTTTTTGAGGGCGGTTGACCACCTTATTAAGCGGTACGGTGGTGTGCGGCTGGTGCAAGAATAATGGCTTTTTTAAGGCAGGACTCTGTAAGCGGCATAAGGCGGCTGATGATAGACGCCGAAAGCTCAAGGCTGCAATAACAAGTCTCGCCTCGGGCCGACGACTGGTTCACGGAATTGACACTCCGGGCAGCATTAGCATCAGGGATGCTGGGATCGTGAACAAAGTCACGTTTTATTTAACATTTTATTGATATATAGTTAAATCGCGTTGCTAATGTCCGAACTAGTTTTGACTCGCAACTTACCGACTTAGAAGGAAAAAAACGTGCTTTTTGGCAATAAGAAACAGCCACTGCTGGGCCTCGATATCACGACATCGTCGGTGAAGTTGATCGAGCTTTCCCAAAGCGGAAAGCGCTATCGCGTCGAGTCCTATTCAGCGGAACCAACGCCCCCAAGTTCAGTGAATGAAAAAGCTATCGTCGACGCAAAAGCTGTCGGCGAAGCCATTCGCCGCGCCGTTAAGCGCGCCGGGGCCAAGGCCACGGACGTAGCCGTCGCGATCAGCGGCGATGCTGCGATTACTAAGATCATCCAAATGTCGTCGAGCCTCTCGGAAAGAGATCTTGAGGCGCAGGTCGAAATTCAGGCGGACCAGTACATCCCCTTCCCCATGGAAGAGGTGAGCTTCGACTACGAAGTCATAGGTCCGAACGAAAAGGACCCGGAGCTCGTAGATGTCCTCCTGGTGGCGACGCGCACAGAGAACGTCGACCAGCGTCAGGCCGCCGTTAACGCCGCGGGACTGCGTACGCAGATCGTCGATGTTGAGGCTTTTGCGCTGGAGAATGCCTGCCGGCTGCTCAGTCACCAGATTCCTGATGGCGGCATCGGACAGTCGGTCGCCGTCGTCGATATCGGGGCCAGCAGCACGACATTCAGTGTACTGCAGGACCTCAAGGTCGTTTACACGCGTGATTTCAACTTCGGTGGGCAACAGCTGACCGAGGAAATCATGCGTACCTACGGCCTGTCGATGGAAGACGCCGGTCGTGCCAAAAAGCAAGGTGGCCTGCCCAGCAACTATCAGCCCGAAGTTCTCGAACCCTTCATCGATGATATGACCCAGCAGGTCAGTCGTTCGCTGCAGTTCTACCTGGCGTCAGGTGGCGGCCGCGAGCAACCGAACATGATCCTGGTTTGTGGCGGTTGCGCCAATATCCCGGGCATCTCGGACGTCATTTCAAGCCGCGTGGGTATCCCGACGGAAGTCGGCGACCCGCTTGGTCAAATGAAGATTTCATCCAAGGCAAAATCACAGGGAGTGAGCAAAGACGCAACAGCGCTGCTCACCGCCTGTGGCCTCGCACTCAGGAGTTTTGACTAATGCCTAGTATTAATCTACTCCCATGGCGTGAGGCGGAACGCAAGAAACGTCAACGCGATTTCGGCGTTGCAATGGGCGGCGCCGTTGTCGCCGGCATTGCCGTCATCATGCTGACAATGCTGTTCTACTCGCACAAGATTTCCGTGCAGGAAGGGCGCAACGACCGCCTGACCCAGGAAATCGCCGAACTCGAGAAGAGTATTCAGGAGATTGATGGCCTGGAGCGGCAGAAGGAGCGCCTGCTGGCTCGCATGGAGATCATTGAGCAACTGCAGAAGAGCCGCCCTGAAATCGTTCACTTGTTTGACGAACTGGTTCGTCAACTTCCGGAAGGCGTTTACCTGACGGGCATGAAACAAACGGGCTCACGAGTTGAAATTCGTGGGGTTGCACAATCGAGTACCCGAGTGTCTGCGCTGATGCGTCAGATCGATTCGTCGGAATGGCTCAGTGACCCTGAAGTTGAACGAGTGGAAACCAAGCAGTCCGGCAATTCACGGCAATCCGAGTTTGTGGTCTACCTGAAGCAACGGCGGCCAGGTGCTGATGTGGAGGACGAGGTATGAACATGATTGACGAACTCAAGAACCTCGACGTCAATGACATCGGACGATGGCCGACGGCGTTTCGCGCCGCCGTGATTGCGGTTGCGTTCGTCGCGGTCGTCGGCATAGGCGTCTACCTCACGATTATTGAAGATAAGCTTCCCCAGCTGCAACGCGCACAGGATGATGAGCAACAGTTACGCCTGACCTTCGAAAACAAGCAGCGCAAGGCAGCGAATTACGATGCTTACAAGGCGCAGCTGACACAGATTGAACAGTCATTTGGCACCATGCTGCGGCAGTTGCCGGGTGAAACAGAAATACCGAGCCTGATTGTCGATATCTCCCAGACCGGACTGGCTGCCGGCCTGCAGGAAAAGCTGTTCGTTCCGCAGGCGGAGATTCCGAAGGACTTTTACGCCGAGAAGCCGATCAATATTCGTCTTACCGGCGGATATCATGAGATCGGTAACTTTGTCAGTGGCATAGCGGCGCTGCCTCGAATCGTGACTTTGCACAACATCACGATTACGCCGGAGTCGACCGGCTCCTTCGATGTGTTGAGCATGGAAGTCACGGCGCAGACCTACAGATATCTGGACGGGAATTAAGATGCGCACGTCATTCAAAATCACGCGTGTGATGATGTTATCTCTGGCTGCTCTCGCTGTTTCGGCATGCGACGGTGGATCGGATGACCTCGATCAATATATCAACACCATTAAAGCTCGTCCCGGCGGCCGTATCGATCCGCTGCCGGAAATTGAGCCGTACGAAGCATTCGCTTACATCGCGGACAAGCAGGGGTTACGGTCGCCGTTTCGGCCGGATGTCCCGCAGTCAGCCAGCGGCGCCAACGGCCCTCGACCGGATGTCGAGCGTAGTCGCGAGTACCTGGAATCCTTTCCACTGGATACGCTCGGTATGGTGGGTACTTTGCACATCAACGACACAATGTACGGACTGGTACAGACAGCTGATGGGCTGATACACCGCGTTATTCCCGGCAATTACATGGGACAGAATGACGGTCGAATTACAGAAATTACCGAGTCGTCGATCGATTTGGTGGAAATTATTTCGGATGGAATTGGTGGTTACATCGAAAGAGATGCCGCTGTTGGTCTTTCGGACTAGCACCTGAATGGAACTGGGAGTTATGGGAATGATGCTCAAAAACAATCCGACAACCGGACGCCGCTTCACCGCGACAAGACTGGTTGTACTGACACAGGCGGCGCTGCTGCTTCTCTGGGGCGCTTTTGCGAACGCCCAGGAAGGCAACCGGCTCCAGGATATACAGGTGCAAAGCTTGCCCGGTCAGCGTATCGAGCTGAAGCTCATCATGAGTGATGTAGCGCCTGAACCACTGGCGTTTACGATCGAGAATCCGGCGCGAATCGCGCTCGACCTGCCCGACACGACCTTGGGGCTGACTTCGCGTCGCCGTGACGTCAACCTCGGACCACTGAACACAATATTGACGGCAGAGGCCAATGGCCGCACGCGCGTCGTACTGAACCTCGGCTCCATGGTCGAGTACAAAACTGTTCGTAGCGGCAATACCGTTACTGTCACACTCGGTGACGGGGATGATTACAGTGCTGGCTCCACCCAGTTCGCCAGCGCTGCCGCATCCGAAGACCGCTCCTACGCTGCTCCAGGCAACCGGGGTATTTCTGCCGTGGACTTCCGGCGCACACGCGACGGCGGTGGCCGGGTAGTAGTTAATCTGACCGACCCCTCGACACCTGTTGATATTCGCCAGGAAGGTGGTCGTGTCGTTGCCGTATTCAAAGACACCAGCCTGCCAGCAGAACTCATGCGCCGTCTTGATGTGATGGACTTTGCGACGCCGGTAACTACCGTTGATACCCTGCGTACCAATCTGGATGCACGAATCGTTATATCGGCCGAAGGCAAGTATGAGCAGCTCGCCTACCAGTCGGATAACGAGTTCACGATCGAGATCAATCCTGCGCCGGAAACAACGGATACGGAGTCCAGCCTGTTCTCGGCAAGTAAGGAATATGAGGGTCAACGCCTGACCCTGAACTTCCAGGACATCGAGACACGCGCTGTATTGCAGCTGCTGGCAGAGACATCCGGGAAGAACATCGTTGTATCGGACACCGTCCAGGGCAACGTAACGCTGCGTCTGCGCAATGTTCCCTGGGACCAGGCGCTGGATATCGTAATGACGACCAAGGGCCTGGATATGCGCCAGAACGGCAACGTCATCCTGGTTGCGCCAGCCGAAGAAATCGCCGCACGCGAAACGGCGGACCTTGAGTCCAAGTTGGCGATCAGAGAGCTTGAGCCGACATACTCCGAATTCCTGCAGGTCAATTACGCAAAGGCATCAGACCTCGCGGCCCTGATTACGGGCGGCACGGGCAGCAACTCGATGCTGTCTGATCGCGGCAGCCTTGGCGTCGACAACCGCACGAATACCCTGTTGGTACAGGACACCGCAGAGCGTCTGCAGGATGTCCGCCGCATGGTTCGCACGCTGGACGTGCCGATCAAGCAGGTCCTGATCGAGACTCGCATTGTTGTCGTAAACGACGACTTCAGCCGGGATCTCGGTGTTCGCCTGGGTGTGTCTGCATTCCGCGAAAGCAACACGGGACTGACGACGATTTCCGGATCCGGATCGGGTACTGACACTATGGTCAGTTCCTATCTCGAAAACCAGGCGACCCCGGGCAGCCCGTATCTGCTCGAGTATCCGTCGCTCAGCAACCGCTATAACGTTAACGTACCGATCGCTGATGCTGCAGGCCGATTCGCGCTGGCGGTCCTCGAGAATGATTACCTCATCGACCTGGAATTGTCTGCACTTGAGGCAGAGGGTCGAGGCGAAATCGTATCAACTCCGCGCGTCATTACAGCGAACCAGAGCGAAGCCACAATCAAGCAGGGTGTCGAAATACCCTACCAGCAGGCGGCCTCTTCGGGTGCGACAACCATCAGCTTCAAGGAAGCTGTACTGGAGCTGGTTGTAACGCCGCAGATTACGCCGGACAACAACATCATCATGGACCTTCGCGTCAGTAAGGATAACGTCGGCGAGATTATTTCGACGGGCGGAATCGGCGGAACGGTACCAAGTATTGATACGCGCTCTGTCGAAACGCAGGTGCTTGTTGCCGATGGCCAGACCGTTGTACTCGGTGGTATTTACGAGACCGAGCGGCGCGAGACGCAGAAGAAGGTACCGTTCCTCGGCGACCTGCCGGGTGTTGGTGGACTATTCCGCAGCAAGCAGCGTGTCGATAATAAGGCCGAGCTGTTGATATTTGTTACGCCTCGCATTCTCGCAGAAGGTTCGAATATCTACTAAACGAGCTTTCCTAATCGGAAACTGAAAAGCCAACCTTCGGGTTGGCTTTCTTTTATGCAACACTCCTGCTTATGAAGCATCTTCGAAACATCTTCCTCATCGGTCCCATGGGTGCCGGCAAATCCGCCGTTGGGCGCCATCTCGCGCGGGCACTGCATTTGTCGTTTGTCGATAGTGATGACGAAATCGAGGCGCGCACAGGGGTCGACATACCGTTTATCTTCGAGAAAGAAGGAGAGGCCGGATTTCGCAAGCGCGAGGCCGCGGTGATCGATGACCTGAGCAAGATGGACGGCGTGGTCCTGGCCACGGGCGGCGGCGCCATAGTCGACCCGGACAGCCGCAGTCGACTCGGAGGGAGGGGCTTTGTCGTATACCTGTATACGACCGTCGATCAGCAGGTGCAGCGAACCAAGAGGGGGCGCGAGCGACCGCTGCTCGAGAATACCGATCCACGGGCCACTCTCAAGGAATTGCTGGATTGGCGAGATCCTCTGTACCGGGAGATCGCTGATATCGTTGTCGCAACTGACGGTCGTAAGGTCACGGCGGTGGCTAACGAAATCATTGAGCAGGTATCGTAGCTAACACTTTAAAGCGGTAGTCTAGAACAATGAGCGTGCACAAAACGATCACTGTCAATCTTGGCCAGCGCAGCTATCCGATCATCATCGGGCACGAACTCCTGGATGGCGGGCTCGATCTCACCGGCTTCGTAAGCGGTGGCGATTGCCTTATCGTCAGCAACGAGACCGTTGCGCCACTCTATCGTAAACGCCTCGAGCCGAATCTGGCTGGAAAGACAATCACGAGCATCGAGTTGCCGGACGGGGAAGAGCACAAAACCGTCGCGACAATGCAGTTGATTCTTGATCGGCTGGTTGCGACGGGAGCCAATCGGGATACAACAGTAATTGCACTTGGCGGCGGCGTGGTAGGGGACATCACTGGGTTTGCTGCAGCCTGTTATATGCGGGGAGTCGCCTTTATTCAGGTCCCAACGACACTGCTGGCGCAGGTCGATTCGTCCGTGGGCGGCAAGACCGGCGTCAATCACGCCCGCGGCAAAAACCTGATCGGTGCTTTCCACCAGCCCAGAGCCGTGGTTATCGATACCGGCACACTGACGACCCTGCCCGATCGCGAACTAAGGGCGGGGCTCGCCGAGGTCATCAAGCACGGCGCCATCTGCGACCTCGGGTTTTTCGAATGGCTGGAAGAAAACATCGATGCATTGCTGGCGAAGGACCCCGCGGCGCTCGCGCATGCGATCCAACGTTCTTGTGAAGTAAAAGCAGGCGTGGTGGCCGAGGACGAACGCGAAGCCGGGCGACGCGCGATCCTCAATTTCGGTCATACCTTCGGCCACGCCATAGAGCACTGCCTCGGATACGGAGAATGGCTGCATGGCGAAGCAGTCGCTGCGGGTATGGTCATGGCGGCTGAACTGAGTGGTATAGCAGCCAGTGACGTGCAGCGCCTGCGTGTCTTATTAGAACGCTCCGGCCTGCCGATCGAGCCGCCGCCGATCGCCGCAGAGGACTGGATGCGGGCTATGGGGCTGGATAAAAAAGTTCAGCAAAAACAGCTGCGATTCGTGTTGCTGCGAGGCCTTGGCGACGCGTACTTCACGGCGGCTTACGACGTCAAAAGACTCGAGCAGATCGTCGGCAGAAGCATCTGATGGAAGCGGCACTCGCACCTTACGCTGCCTTTGAGTCGCAAAGCCGCGGCAGGCGTCACCCTGAGCCCGCCTCCGCCCATCGTGGTGAGTATCAGCGAGACCGTGATCGCATCATTCACTCGACGGCTTTCCGGCGGCTGGTTTACAAAACGCAGGTCTTCGTCAACCATGAGGGCGATTTATACCGCACCCGGCTGACGCACTCACTCGAGGTTTCACAAATCGGCCGCACAGTCGCTGTTGCGCTGCAATTGAATGAGCCGCTCACGGAAGCCATTTGTCTCGCACATGATCTCGGCCATACGCCTTTCGGCCACGCCGGCCAGGACACGCTGAACGAGTGCATGCGTAACTACGGCGGCTTCGAACACAATCTGCAATCGTTGCGCGTCGTCGACGTACTGGAGGCCAAGTACGCGGACTTTTCCGGGCTGAACCTGATGTTCGAGACACGCGAAGGAATACTGAAGCATTGCTCCGTGCGCAATGCGCGCGAACTCGGTGATGTCGGCGAGCGTTTTCTCGAGCGCAAGCAGCCGGGACTCGAGGCCCAGATTGCCAACATCGCTGACGCGATTGCCTATAACAATCACGATGTAGACGACGGCCTGCGCGCCGGGCTGCTCACACTCGAACAGCTACGGGAACAACCGCTGTTCGCGACACGTTTTGATGAGGTTCATGCACGCTATCCTGATCTCGAGGATCGCCGGCTGATATACGAGATCATTCGACGCATGATCGGTGCCGTCGTTACTGACCTGATTGAAGAAACCCGGCGGCGCCTCGACGCCGCTGCGCCGGGATCCATAGAGGATGTTCGAAACGCCGGAAAGCCGCTGGTCTCAATGTCGGAGGCCATGTACGAGCAGCATCAGTCGCTAAAGCGATTTCTCTACGCGCACCTTTACAGCCACGAACAGAAACTTGAAATGACCCGCAAGGTGCAGGCGATGGTTCGTGATCTGTTCGACGCCTACATGCGCGATGCGAATCTGATGCCGCGCGAGTTCGCTGCAGCGGCCGCCGGTGCTGCGGATGCTGGCCGCGCACGAGTCGTTGCCGATTTCATCGCCGGAATGACGGATCGGTATGCGATCTCGGCACACGAGGCCCTCACGGGCTGATAGAATGCGCTGCGATTTCATGGAGGACCGCAGTGAAGCACAAAGCCATACCCAGTAAAGATCGCCTGATTTTCGCCATGGACGTCCCGGACTGTGAGCGGGCACGGGAACTCGCCGAGGAGCTCGGTGACGCCGTCACGTTCTACAAGATTGGCCTCGAGCTCATGATGAGCGGTGGCTACTTTGAGTTATTGGACTGGTTGCTGGCGCGTGACAAGAAGGTTTTTTGCGACCTGAAATTTTTTGATATCCCGGCTACGGTTGGTTCGGCCGTGAGGCAGTTAAAAGACCGGGGTGCTTCGTTCGTCACTGTACACGGCAATCGCTCTATCATGGAGGCGGCCGCAGAAAACAAGGGTGACAGCATGAAGGTACTTGGCGTGACGGTGCTGACAAGCCTCGATCGCGGTGACCTGGACGATCTTGGTTTCAACTGCGATCTTGAGGCGCTGGTTTTGTCGCGCGCCCGGCAGGCGCTGGATGCGGGATGCGACGGGGTCATTTCATCGGGGCTCGAGGTGCCGCGGCTGCGCGAATTTGTTGACAACAAATTGCTGGTGGTATCGCCCGGCATCCGGCCTGTCGACAACAAGCCCGTAGGCGACCAAAAAAGAGTGGTTACCGTCGAGACAGCATTTGCCAATGGTGCGGACTACATAGTCGTCGGCCGACCGATCCGCGACGCCGACAGCCCGCGTGCAGCCGCGCTTGCCATGCAGGCCTCCATAGAATCACAGGTAGGAACGCAATGACCGAACTCAAGAATGACGTATTCCTTCGCGCGCTGCTGCGCCAACCCGTCTCGCGTACGCCCGTATGGATCATGCGGCAGGCCGGCCGCTATCTGCCGGAATATCGCGCCACGCGTGCAGAAGCCGGGAGCTTCCTTGACCTCTGCCAAAACCCCGAGCTGGCCTGCGAGGTAACGATGCAGCCGCTCAGGCGCTACAAGCTCGACGCGGCGATACTGTTTTCCGATATTTTGACCGTCCCAAATGCCATGGGCCTCGGTCTGTATTTCGTCGAGGGCGAGGGCCCGAAGTTCAAAAGTCCGGTGCGAACGGCTGATGCGATCCGGGGCCTCAGGGTGCCTGATGTCGAGAGCAAGCTGGGCTACGTTTTCGAGGCGGTACGCACCATACGCCGTGAACTGAACGGTGACGTTCCCCTGATCGGTTTTGCGGGCAGTCCGTTCACGGTCGGAACCTACATGGTCGAAGGCGGCTCGAGCCGCGAATTCCCCCACATCAAGGCGCTCGCAGCCGAGGCCCCGGATGTCCTGGACCAATTGATGGACGTCGTTGCCGAAACAACCATTGAATACCTGAACGCGCAGATCGACGCCGGCGCACAGGCGGTACAGATTTTCGATACCTGGGGAGCTGCGCTCGAGGGCGACGACTTCAAACGATTCTCGTTGGCGAGCATGCAAAAAATCGTGGATGGCCTGACGCGCGAGAAAGACGGGCGACGGGTGCCGGTGATTCTGTTTACCAAAGGCGCCGGCCCGCTGTTGGCCGACCTCGCGGATACCGGTTGCGATGCACTGGGTGTCGACTGGACGACCGACCTCGCAACGGCCCGGCGGTATGTCGACGACAAGGTGGCATTGCAGGGCAACCTCAACCCCGCAACGCTCCGGGAATCACCCGAAGTGATACGCCAGGGCGTTGCCGACACGCTGGCAAGCTACGGCAAAGGTCCGGGGCACGTCTTCAACCTCGGCCACGGCATCACACCAGACATCGACCCTGACCACCTCGGCGCGCTCGTTGATGCCGTTCACGAACTGAGTCCCGACTATCATTAGTTAGATGGGGGTGTGGCGAGTGAGATATTGTTTTCAGGAAATAAAGCGGAGCTCGCTCCCGTTTGACGGGAGCGCAGTGAGCCATTCCTGAAAACAATATGTCGCTCGACGCACCGTTACGTGATGATCAAAGGATTTCGACCTCCAGAATCTTGCACTCCTGCACGACGTCCATTGCGTAGCCGCCGTGCGTTTCGGCAGCAACCCAGACAACTTCGCCGTATTTGAATTGCTGCATGCGTTCGCCGCCCTGTCCATCGTCTTCGAGCCACGCGCAGGTCTGCAGGTAAACGAGGAGCCGATCCGGATGGGCGTGCAACGGCTGGGTTTCGCCATTGCGTATCGTTTGCCGGATGACGCGCACGCGTTCGTTCTCGAATTCCAGCTGGTAGATATGCGGCGCGACCTTAATGGGGTCGAGTGGCATGGGAACAGCGGCGCCCACCACGGCCGCCAGGAGTAGTGCAGGTAGCACCGCTAATATCTTTTGCATGGATTCAGTCTCGTAATTCTCTGCGCAGAATCTTGCCGACGTTGGTCTTGGGCAGGCTGTCCCTGAACTCAACGATGCGTGGACGCTTGTAATTCGTCAGGTTTTTGCGGCAGTGATCGAGAACATCCTGCTCAGTGATGCCAGGGTCCTTGCGGACGACAAAAACTTTCACAATCTCTCCGGCGCGCTCATCCGGCAGTCCGATGGCCGCCGCCTCGAGTACGCCATCCATCTCGACGATGACGTTCTCAATCTCATTCGGGTACACATTGAAACCGGAGACAAGAATCATGTCTTTCTTGCGATCCTCGATATAGATGTAGCCGTTTTGATCCATGCGCCCAACGTCGCCGGTGCGCAGCCAGCCGCCCGGCAACATGACTTCCGCCGTCTCGGCCGGTCGCTGCCAGTAGCCTTCCATCACCTGCGGGCCACGGATACAAATCTCGCCGATCTCGCCAATGGGTAACGGATTGCCGTCGTCTGCCGCGATCATGACTTCCGTCGATGGCAGCGGCAGACCGATCGTGCCCGTGAATTCGCCGTCTATGCGGCAAACAATGGCAGCAGGAGAGGTTTCCGTGAGCCCGTAACCCTGCAATATTGTCGTGCCGGTCTTCTGCCGCCACTCTTTGGCTATCGCGGGTTGTACAGCCATGCCGCCGCCAATGCAGACACGAAGATGGCTGAAATCGATTTTCGAAAAGCTCGGCGTGTTCATCAACGACGCAAACATCGTGTTCACGCCGGTAAACAGGTTGAATTTGAACTTCGCGATTTCCTTAGCAAAGCCTTCATAGTCGCGCGGATTGGTGATCAGGATATTCTCACCGCCCTGCGCCATGACCGTCAGGCAATTCCCCTGCAAGGAAAATATGTGATACAGCGGCAGTGCCGTGATGGCGATAATCGGCTCGACCCCTTTGTAGGCATCGTCCTGCCAGGTCGTAGACTGTTGTACGTTGAAGACCATGTTGCGATGACTCAACATCGCTCCCTTGGATACACCGGTAGTGCCGCCGGTGTACTGCAGGTAGGCAATATCGGCATAGCCGATGTCAACTACATTGAGCGCCTTGTCGGCACCCGTTCGCAAAGCACTCCGCAGTGAGATGCTGTTGTCGAACTTGTAAGCAGGCACCGATTTCTTGATGTAGCGCAGCACGAAGTTGGTTATCGCGCCTTTTGGCCGGGCCAGCAGATCGCCGATGCCGGTCGTAACGACCTGGGTGACCGAGGTGTCTGCAATAATGTCCTTCAGAACGTGGGCAAAGTTTTCGAGAATAACGATGCACTTCGCGCCGGAATCGATCAGCTGGTGTTTGAGCTCTCTTGATGTGTACAGCGGATTGACGTTAACGACGACGAGACCGGCGCGAAAAATGCCGCACATGACCACCGGATACTGAAGCACATTCGGTAACATGATCGCGACGCGTTCGCCGCGCGATAGCCCGAGTGTCCCCTGTAAATAACACGCGAACTGCATCGACAAACGGTCCAGCTCAGCATAGCTGAGGGTCCTGCCCATGTTCGTGTAGGCGGCATTCTCCGGATATTTTTCGAACGCTCTTTCAAACAGGTCTCGCACGGATCGGTAGGGCGGTGTCGGCACCTCTTCAGGCATGCCAGGTGGATATGACTTTAGCCAGACTTTTTCCAAAACTGATACCTCGATATTTCTGTCGGTCTCTACTGGTTCAGCGCGGCGCTGATCACCGGCCATGCATTATCCAGCAGCAGGGGTTGTGCGGTAGCGTTGGGATGAATGCGGTCATCCTGCAACAAAGCATCATTCAACGCGATTCCTTCCATAAAAAATTCTATCCATTCCACATCCAGGCTCTCGGATACCTGGCGAAAAACAGCTTCAAACTCAGCAGAGTACCGCGGTCCATAGTTGGTCGGTATGCGGATGCCGAGCAATACTACAGCGGCGCCGGAGGCTTGTGCCCTTTTGATTATCTGTTCGAAGTTCGATTTCATTCTTGCTGCCGGAATGCCGCGCAGGCCGTCATTGCCGCCTAACTCGAGGATTATGAGCTCGGGTGAAAAATCCTTGAGTGCCGTTTCGATCCGAGTCGCGCCGCCTTCAGTCGTTTCGCCGCTGATGCTGGCATTAATGACCTTATGTTCGTACCCTTGCTCTTTTAAACGCTGTTGCAACAAACTCACCCAGCTCTGGTCAACATCTATTCCGTAGCCGGCGCTGAGGCTGTCGCCAAAGATGAGCACGGTTGGCGTACCGGTGCCGCCCGCACTAGCGGTCATCAATATCATTAACAGGGAAATAAATATTCGCATGTCGAAGCTGTCAGTAAACGGAAATCCGGTTCTCGAGGCGCACAATCTAAGCAAACAGGTTAGCAGCCCGGAAGGCAGTCTGACCATTCTTTCGGACGTCAGTTTCAAAATATTGGCCGGAGAGTCGGTTGCGGTGGTTGGGCCGTCGGGTGCTGGCAAATCGACGTTGCTCGCTTTGCTGGCCGGACTGGATCTGCCGACCAGCGGTCATGTCATTCTGAATACCGCAAACCTGTCGCGGCTGGATGAAGACGGCAGAGCCCGCCTCAGGGCAGAAAATGTGGGCTTCGTGTTTCAGTCCTTTCACCTCGTGCCGTCGCTGAATGCGCTGGAAAACGTCATGCTGCCGCTGGAGCTCGCAGGTCAGCGGGACGCGCGTGCCACGGCACGTGACATTATCGGAAAAGTCGGGCTCAGTGATCGCTGGAGTCATTACCCGTCGCAATTGTCCGGTGGCGAGAAACAGCGAGTTGCAATTGCGCGCGCTTTCGCGACCGAACCCGCTGTCCTGTTCGCGGACGAACCCACCGGCAATCTCGACAGTCGCACAGGCGCCAACATCATGGAGCTGATGTTCGAGCTCAATCGTACGACGGCGACGACGCTGGTTCTCGTTACGCACGATCAAGACCTTGCCGGTCGTTGTGACCGGATCCTTTCACTCGACGTCGGTAAGCTGGTCGGCGACGAAAGGGCGCGCGGATGAAAGCGCTGGCGTTTGCGTTGCGAAGTTTCGGCCGGGAACTGCGTTCCGGCGAGGTCCTGGTACTGTTGGCCGCTGTCGGCCTCGCCGTCGGCGCCCTGACGGCGGTCGGCTTTCTGACCGACCGTATCGGCAAGGCCGTTTCACGCCAGGCAAATGAGGTCCTGGCCGCCGACCTCCGGCTGCGTTCACAGGACCGCGTGCCCGACGAGTGGCGCCAACTGGCGATCGAATACGGGCTTGAAACCGCCGAAACGATGTCGTTTCCGTCGGTTGTGTTTGCCGGCGATGAAAGCTCCCTGGCCACTATAAAGGCAGTGAGCGAGGCCTACCCGTTACGCGGCAGCGTCAGGGTTTCGGATACCTTGTTCGGTGAACAACGCACTGTAGACGATATACCGAGGTCCGGTGAAGTATGGGCCGACGGTGCGCTGCTGGCCCGGGTTGGTGCTGATGTCGGCGACATGCTGTCTGTCGGTGAACTTAATCTGCGCGTGTCCGCAGTTCTGACCTACCGGCCGGATCAATCCATCGGATTTGCCTCGCTGGCACCCTCGGTGCTGCTCAATATCGACGACATTTCGCGGAGTGGACTCATAGGAGAGGGCAGCCGCGTTGCCTACGCACTGCTGGTGGCGGGCGATGAACAGGCGGTTGCCGATTTCAATGCCGCCATAGAGGACCGCTTGCCGGATTCTGTGCGTCTCGGGACCCAGGAGGACAGTAGCGAGCGGGCCTACAATGCAGCCGACAGGGCACAACGATTTTTATCATTGACGGCCGTGATCAGCTTGTTGCTGAGTGCCGTCGCCGTCGCCATGTCGGCGCGCCGCTTTGCCCAAAGGCGCATGGATACCGTGGCGTTGATGAAGAGTCTCGGCGCGACACAAGGCTTCGTGATCTCGGTGGCGCTCGTGCAACTGATTCTGCTGGGCGTACTCGGCATCGTTGGCGGCAGCATCGTCGGGTATGGTGCGGAGGAAATGTTGTCCCGTGTGTTGCTCGACCTGATGCAACAAAAAGACCTGCCCGAATCAGGCCTGCGACCGGCGATACTCGCCAGCGGTAGTGCGATAGTTCTGTTGCTTGGATTTGCGCTGCCGTCGCTAATTCAACTGCGTAATACACCGCCGCTGCGCGTACTTCGCCACGACGCCATGCCGCCTGCGCCGTCTCGCCTGTTGGTGTCGGGCCTTGCACTCGCGGCTGTCGCCGTAATGTTGTATCGCTCGGTCGGCGACCTGCGAATGCTGGCGATACTCATAGGCGGAATCATCATTATTGCTGCGCTGCTCTACCTGGTTGGACGGGCGCTCGTAGCGCTCATTGGTCGGGCCCGGTCAGGCGTCGGCGTTGCCTGGCGCTACGGTCTCGCCAATGTCGCTCGCCGTGGCCGCGACAGCGCTGTGCAGGTCGTTGCATTCGGACTTGGAATAACGGTACTGCTATTACTGACGCTGGTCAGAACAGATCTGCTGGAAGGATGGCGAGAATCACTTGACGACAATGCACCGAATCATTTCCTGATTAATATCCAGCCTCAAGAGGTGGAGTCGGTTGCAGGCTTGTTCGAAGCGAATGGCATGGAGCGCCCTGTGTTCACACCGATGGTTCGTGCGCGCATGACGACAATCAACGACGAGTCTGTGAAGGACCGCGAATACCCGAACGAGGACGGAAAGTGGCTGGCCAATCGTGAGGCCAACCTTTCCTACGCGGCGGAGTTGAGCCCGTCCAATGAATTGGTCGAAGGCGAATGGTGGCCGGCAGACTATAGCGGGCCGGCGCTGGCATCCATTGAAGAAGAGGCCGCCATGAACGCGGGCCTGACCATCGGTGATCGCCTGAAGTTCTTTGTGGCCGGTTATGAGGTCGAGGCCGAGATTGCGAGCACCCGGAAAGTGAACTGGGACTCTTTCCAACCGAACTTCTTTATCGTGCTATCGCCCGGTGCGCTGGACGGAATGCCAACGACCTACATCTCCAGCCTGCGCATCGCCGACGATCAGAAGGCGATGCTCGTCAACCTGATGCGTGCGCATCCGAGCGTTTCGGTGATCGACCTTGGCGCGATTCTTGCGCAGGTGCGCGGCATTATCGAGAAGGCCAGCCTCGCCGTTCAGGCGGTGTTCCTGTTTACGCTGGCGGCTGGCGTCGCGGTGCTGTTTGCAGCGGTGCAGTCCACGATGGATGAACGCCGTTTTGAAAGCGCGATGTTGCGGGCCCTGGGCGCACGCCGCCGCACGGTCTTCGCTGGCGTGATGGCAGAATTCGCCGCTCTCGGTACCGCGGCCGGCGTTCTGGCCTCGGCGGGAGCTTCGGCACTGGCCTACCTGGTAGCGACACAACTATTTGAATTGCCTTATGAATTTAGTCCTATGATCTGGCTGGCGGGGGTTTCGGCGGGCGTGTTTATTGTCTGCCTGAGCGGTTACTTCGCCGCTCGCGGTGCTGTCAACGCACGCCCCGCCGACGTACTTCGCGGAGCCAATGCCTGATGGAGCACAAGCTATCCTGTGGGGTCGTGGTCGTTCGCCAGACCGACGACGGATGGAAGACGGTATTGCTGCGGGCGTATAACCACTGGGATTTTCCGAAAGGCATGAGAGAGCCCGGGGAGGACCCGTTCGATGCGGCGATGCGCGAAGTCGCGGAAGAAACCGGAATCGTGGATCTTAAGTTTGACTGGGGCGACCGCTACTTCGAGACGGGGCCCTACAGCAAGGGCAAGGTGGCACGCTATTACCTCGGCCGGACACTTGAGGACGAAGTGGTTTTGGGTGATTCAGCCGAGACCGGTGAGCCTGAGCATCAAGAGTGGCGTTGGGTCGGTTTTGACGAGGCCCATGACCTTGGCTCCGCACGAGTGCGTGGCATCGTGCATTGGGCCCGGCAGGTTGTCGGCGCCTAAACCAGGCACATTCCGGCAACATCCGATAATCATTAGGAAATCCGTCGAATCCCGACAGGAGATTGCCTGTCGGGGCCAACATCATTGGTGGCTACATCCCCTGGCTCTGGAGGGCCTGCAAATGAACCACCTGCTTCCGGTCACGGCCGTCGCCGTGCTGATGATGAGTTCCGTCGCTATTGCGGACGATGTTGTTGACAACGACACAGCCAAACAATGGTTCTGGAGCATCAGCGGGGGCATCACCGCATGGGAAAACCTGGGCGACATAGAATCCATCGCCGGGGACGGTTTTGACGACGTGGGCCTGGGCTTTGAATTCGCACTTCATAAACGCGTAACGCAGTGGGGCAGCGCCGATGTGTTAATCGGCGTTGATCTCGGGTTTTTCGGAACGGACAGCGATATCCGCGGGCTATACAGCGACCTGGTAATGCGCGGCCTGTACCTTACCCCTTCGGTCAAACTGGGGTTTGGTGAACGCTCGCGCTTTTTCCTGGAAGCCGGCGCGGGCTGGTACAACGTGGACTTCGCCGAATTCAACTGTTACACCCTTTACACTTATTGCTTCGAACCGGAAGTCGCGTTTGAGGCTAACGCGCTTGGTGCTTACCTCGGGTTTCGAGTACCGCTTGGGCGCGTAGCATTTCTTGGCTTTCGTGCGCATCAGGCCGACTTCGGACAGGTAAGCGGGATTGACTCTGCGGCGGACCGACTTGAAGGCCCGTTCTATACCTTGTTTGTGGGTGCGGGTTTCTAAACGGGCTGCGCAGATCGATCGCCCGAATGCGGCCTACACTACTCGATTGCGTTTTTCACCCTTTAGAAATGCGGCAACGTTAAGCGCAAGTTCTTCGATCGCCGCCTGCCGTCCTTCGTTGCTTCCCCAGGCAATGTGCGGCGTCATGATCAGATTGGCGCCGTCGTAATCCAGCAGCGGGTTTCCATTCACGGGAGGCTCTTCCGGCAGCACATCGATCGCGGCAGCGAAAATGTCGCCGTCCTCGAGAGCGGTAACCAAAGCCTCAGAGTCCACGAGCCCGCCTCTCGCGGTATTAATCAATATGGCAGTCGACTTCATTTTCCTGAACTCGCGCTCGCCGAACAGCCCTGCAGTCGCCTCCGTCAGTGGGCAGTGCAGGGAAATGACATCGGAGCGGTGCAGCAATTCGTCGAACGCAACCCGGCCATTCTCGACCGTATGGGTGCCGGGCCGGGCAGAGATGATGACCTGCATACCGAAAGCATTCGCCGCTTTGGCTACGCCTCTCCCGAGCTCGCCGTAGCCGACGATGCCGAGAGTCATTGCTGACAAGTCCCTGATGGGATAGGAGAGCAAACAAAAGTTGCCGGCTCGCTGCCAGTTGCCGGCGCGGACGGCCGCGTTGTACTGCGAAAGACTGTGAGTGAGATTGAGAAGCAAACCGAACACGTGCTCGGTGACCGATTGGGTGCAATAGGCTCTTATGTTGCACACGGCGACGCCGTGCCGCTCTGCGGCATCCAGGTCAACGTTGTTGGTACCCGTGGCCGTCAGTCCGATGAACCGCAGCGCGGGACTGCTTTGCATCAATGCATCGGTAATGAGCATTTTGTTTGCGAGGACAAACTCGGCATCCCGGATTCGCTCCGACGCCTGGTTCGCAGTGCTCAAATCGAAAAACTCGAGCTCCGGCAGTAGAGATCGCAGGGACGAGAGATCGAGACCGGGGCCCATCGTCCCGAAGTCGAGAAACACGGCTTTCATATGGCTATTCGATTCGTAGTAGAGCAGAGTATTAGACGATGAACGATCAGTTTTGGAAACGCAAATCACTCTCCGAAATGACCACCGACGAGTGGGAATCCCTGTGCGATGGCTGTGCTTTGTGTTGCATGCACAAGCTCGAAGATGAGGAAAGTGGAGAGGTCTTCTACACTGACATCGCGTGCCAATTGCTTGATATCAAGAGCTGTCGCTGTTCAAACTATGCGGAACGCACCCGGCTGGTTGCGGGTTGCCTGAGATTGTCACTGGACGAACCGGAGGCGTTTCACTGGTTGCCAAACACCTGCGCATATCGATTGGTTGCGGACGGTGAAGACCTGAAGCCATGGCATCCGTTGGTGTCTGGAAGTGCAGAAAGCGTGCACGAAGCCGGGATTTCGGTGCGAGGGCATGCTGTTTCGGAAAACGATGTCGACGAATGGAGCGTCCTGCAAAAGAGGAGTTGAATTGAAAAGCTACCCCAGCATTCCGCTAGCGCGGTACCGGGAATACCCGGTCGAGGAAATGCGACAAAGGCTTAAGGATTTTTATGCCGATATCGATCGCCGCAGAACCGTTCGCGATTTTTCCGACCGACCGGTGCCCATCGACATCATTGAATCCGCGTTAAGAGCGGCTAATACCGCACCTAGCGGTGCAAACCTGCAGCCCTGGCATTTTGTTGTCGTGAGCGGCGCCGAAACCAAAAAGAAAATTCGCGAGGCAGCGGAAGCAGAAGAGCAGGAATTCTATGAGCATCGTGCGTCGGAGGAATGGCTGGCAGCGCTCGAACCGCTTGGCACCGATGCTGATAAACCTTTCCTGGAAACTGCTCCCTACCTTATTGCCGTGTTCCTGCAGAAGTTTGCGGATCTGCCGGACGGCCGCAAGGTGAAGCATTACTACCCGGCCGAGTCGACAGGGCTCGCGACTGGCATCCTGATTACCGCGCTGCACGTGGCGGGCCTGGCAACGCTGACGCACACGCCCAGCCCAATGAAGTTTCTGAATGAAATACTAAATCGGCCGAAGAGCGAACGACCCTTCCTGCTACTAGTGGTTGGCTATCCGGCGGCTAACGCCAGGGTGCCCGATATCAAACGTAAATCGTTGAGCGAGTTCTGCTCGTTTATCAAGGAGTAGTGCTTTTCGGGTATCTCAACCCGTGTTCTGCAAGGCCTGCGCGATACCGTTGACGCTCGCCTGAAGCGCAGCAAAGATTTCAGCATCTTCACAATTCGATGCGCGCCACCGGGACAGGAGGTCAACCTGCATCAGGCTCATGGGGTCAACGTAGGGGTTGCGCAGCATGATGGCGCGCCGCAAGGTGACGTCGGTTTCGAGCAATGTTTGATGTTCCGCGTATTTGAGTACCAGGTCTCGCGTCAGTTCGAATTCAGCATTGATGACAGGAAAGAACTCCTTGTGCAGCTCGTCGCCCGCCAGCGCCGAGTACAGCTCCGCGATGCCGAGGTCCGCTTTCGCGAGAACCATTTCCGCGTCGGTCACCAGCGAGCGCAGAAAATACCATTCCTCAAACATCTCGCTAATTGCATCCGCACCGAATTCTGAAATCGCCTTCTTAAGCCCGCTGCCGATGCCGTACCAGCCGGGCAGGGCAAAGCGCGATTGTGTCCATGAAAACACCCAGGGAATCGCTCGCAAATCCTCTATGCCGGACTGCCGCCGCCGCGCCGCCGGCCTCGAACCAATACGCATCTTCTCGATCAGATCGATAGGCGTGGCTTTGCGAAAATACTCGTAAAAGTTAGGTGTTTCATAAACCAGCTGACGGTAAGCTCTGCGGCTTTCGTCGGCAATGACGTCCATTATGCTGTGCCATTCAGCGCGGTCACTGCCGCGGTGCCTTGGCAGCGCCGTCGCCAGCGCGACCGAACCCGTGATTTGTTCAAGCGTACGCAACGCGATGCCGCGCAGGCCGTACTTCTCATTGATAATTTCGCCCTGCTCCGTGACGCGCAGGCGACCTTTTACCGTGCCGGGCGGCGCACCCAGCACGGCGACGTGGGTCCTGCCACCGCCGCGGCTGATCGTGCCGCCCCGGCCGTGGAACAGCGTGAGTTCGATATTCTGTGCTTCGGCGGCTTTGGCGATGATTTCCTGTGCGTTCTGCAGGGCCCACCGGGCAGAAGCGATACCGGCATCCTTGTTGCTATCGGAATACCCGATCATGATCATTTGGCTTTTGTTGCGCCTTGCCAGGTGTTCTGCGTACAAATCGATCGACATCAGGGACTTCAGAATATCCGGGCCTCTTTTCAGGTCGTCGACTGTTTCGAGTAAGGGCGCGATGTCGAGTGGGACCTCGCCGCGTTTG
>Ga0224505_10000684_pt1 | contig 22856 bp, 19 predicted proteins | sample SF_Jan12_sed_USG_FD_169102 | JGI IMG/M metagenome (GOLD analysis project Ga0224505, IMG submission 169102) | Sediment microbial communities from San Francisco Bay, California, United States - SF_Jan12_sed_USGS_4_1 | ecosystem: Environmental > Aquatic > Marine > Sediment | place: USA: California... | reverse complement strand
CGCGCCTTTCGGGCTAGTTCCGGCCCGACGTCCCACAATTTCGGGAGGTCGCGGGTCTCCCGCTCGACCCAACCATTGAACGCAGAGATTTCCGCCGGGGTCTCGGTGGGGATCGACATCATCGCAAGATAACGCGAGCAGGGGCTTGCCCGCCGACGGCCGCTCTCATGGAGCCTCCTCCGAGGGAGGAATCTCCCCCATCCGCTCGGCGGCTCGTCCTTCTCCAGCCGGCTCGTCCTCGAGCGCCGAGCAGGTCGCAGTTCTCAGGCGGGATGCTGCAGGAGCCCGAACACGGCCCCAGACGGATCCTCGGCCACCGCCATCATGACTGCGAGGTCGGCGACCTCGAACACCCGCGGGCGCATCCCCACGTTCCCCCCGAGGGCGACGACGCTGTCACAAGTCTCCCGGCAGTTCGACGTCGCGAAGTAGACAAGCCAGTGGGACGGTGCCTCGGCGGGCACCTCACCGGGCATCGCCATGAGGCCGCCGACCTCGTCGCCGTGGAGCTCGAACGTCACATATCCGGTGTCGAGGTTCGTCTTGGCGACCCAGCCGAACATGTCCCTGTAGAAGTGCAGAGACGAGCTGAGATCCCGGGTCAGGTTCTCGCAGCCGACCACGGCACCAGGGGTCGCGCGGACCATCTCCGGCAAGCCCTGTCCCGAAATGACCGAGAAAACGGCGTCCGCAGGATCAGCGAGGACGGCGCTGCGCGCGCCACTACCGACGTCGACCGGCCCAGCCACGACCGCGCCACCAGACAACACCGCTCGCGCTGCCGCGTCGTCAACCGACTCGACACGTACGTAGATCATCCATGCCGCTGGGGTTTCGGGGGCGACACCGGAACCCAGTTCCCTGAGGCCCGCCACCGCGCCGTCATCGGTGGTGGCGGTGTAGTAGGTCGCGACGGGTGCATCCACCTGCGAATATCCCCAACCGAGCACCTCACGATAGAAGTGGAGTGCGCCGGCGATGTCGGGTGTGCCCAGATCGACCCAGTCGACGAAACCGACCCGGGAAGCCAAGAGCGGGTTCATGTGATCACCTCCTCGTTGAGCCCCGGGAGACGAGCCCGCCCCCCTGGTGCTGTCCTCTTCCCAGCATCCCGGTACCCGACCGGGGCCGCCAGGGTCAAAGGAAGGTCAGACCATCCGGCGTTCGAAGATGGCGCGCACGGTGTCGATCGTGTCCGCCTCCAGCGCGGACTTGTCGTCGCGGTAGCGCTTCACCCGGGCGAACCGCAACGCCATGCCGGCCGGATACCGGGGTGAAGGCAGGACGCCGTCAAAGGCGATCTCGACCACCTGTTCAGGGCGCACGAATACGGTGCCCTTCGTCCTGCGTTCCTCTAGTTCGAGGAATCGTTTCGTCTGAAAGTCCAACATGGCGTCGGTCATCCCCTTGAACGTCTTGCCCAGCATCACGAATTCCCCGGATTCCGCGTCGAGTGCCCCGAGATGGATGTTGGACAACTTCCCTGCTCTGCGGCCGTGACCCCATTCGACGGCGAGCACCACCAGATCGAGGGTGTAGGCCGGCTTCACCTTCACCCATGAAGCGCCACGCCGCCCCGCCTCGTAGGGGGACGACAGGTCCTTCACCATCACGCCTTCGTGGCGGTGAACTCGGGCCTCGGTCAACACCGCCGCCGCCTGTTCGGGGTCCGAGGTGTGGACCCTCGGTACCCGAAGGGTCCCCGGGACCAACTCATCGAGGAGCACCAATCTGTCACGCAATGGGGAGTCGAACAGGTCCTTGCCGTCGAGGTGGATGAGGTCGAAGAAGAACGGCACCAGCCCGGATTCGGAGCCCTCGGACCCGAAGTCCGACATGGTCTCCTGAAACGGCCGCGGGCCACCGTCGCCGTCGAGCGCCATCGCCTCTCCGTCGAGAACGAACGACCCGGCTTGGAAGCTCGACACAGCCCTCACGACTCCGGAGAGCCGATCGGTCACGTCGTTGAGGTTCCGAGTGAAGATCCGCACCCCACCGTCCCAACGGTGAACCTGAATTCGGGCGCCATCGAGCTTCCACTCGACGGAAGCCTCCGCCATCTGCTCGAGCGCCTCGTCGGTCCCCGGCGCCGACGAGGCGAGCATGGGAAGTACGCCTCTGCCAATGGCCAGTCGTGCCGATTCGAGCGCCGACCGATCTCCCGTCACGGCGAGCCGGCACGCCTCGCCAAGGTCACCGGTGAGCATCGCTGCGCGGCGCACGACCTCGACATCCTGGTCACCGACCCTGGCTGCGGCGTCGACCACCACACCCTCGAGCGCACCATGCCGGACGCCGCCGGTCAACACCTCGCGAATGAACACCTGCTCGGCACTCGTCGCTCGCTCCATCAGTGCTCTCAAGACCTCGTTCCGACGTCGGACCGCCCCCGGGCCGCCGATGGCCGCCAATTCCTCGAACGCACCGTCCACTTCGACCACCGTGAGACTGGAGCGTCCGGCCGGGGCCGCCTCCACTCCGAACGCTTGGCGATAGCCGACACCAAACCGGCCTTGCCTCGCAGCACCAACGAGAAAGCCCACCACCACCGGGATGTCCTCGGGCGAGACCGCGAGCAAAGACCCGATGATCTCGGCTTTCGCCAGCCTCGACCTGGTGCCGGCGAGACGCTGGGAGGCTGTGACGACGTCAGCGAATGCGAGGCTCATCATCGGAGACTAGGTCGCTGCCGTCCCGCTTCATCGCCGAACGCAGGGCCGCCGCCCCCACCTCCGAGAAGTAGCCACCGTGACCCACGGAGCCGCCCAGGGCGATGGTGGCAGCGCCAAATCCCAGCGAGTAGGGATCGGAGCCGTGAATCATCGGCCGCCCCACCAGAGACCCGCCCGTCCGGGCCCAGGTGTCGATCGGGTCACCTTCGGTGAGCCCCACCCAGACTCGCCCGCCAGGTCGCAGTCGAGCGCCCCCGGAGGTGGCGAGCGGGGATCCGGGCGAACCGAGGAGGAATAGGTCATCGACTGCCAAACCCGCCATGGCCGCCACCGACGCCACCACTGAACCGTAGGAGTGGGCGAAGACCGCCACGCGGGCATCCGAACGCATCTCGATCAGCCAGTCCACGAATTCGCTGAGCGCCGCCGCGCCGCCGGCCGCTCTCTCGATCCGAACCGCTCGGGGGTCGAGCGGGGAGACGCCATCCGGCGGCCCACCGGGCGGGTCGTAGCCCAGCCACACCACCACCGCGACATCGGGGTCGCCCCCCTGGAGCCTGCGTCCGTATTCGGCGGGGCCCGACTCGTAGGAGGCGAGCGCGGATCCCATGCCGGGGACGAGGATCGCGACGTGTTCGGCACGCTCGAGGTCACCGACGACCTCGACTACGCGCCCGTCGCCCGCAGCCGAGAACTCGAGAAACGTCCTCGTCGCATCCTCCCATTCTCGAACGTTGGCCAGCAGAGCTCGAACCCGGGTGGCCTCGGCCGAGGCCACCATCCGGTGCCACCGGAACACCGAGAACCGACCGGTCGATTCGAGCGCCACTGCCCGGTCCTCCAATCGGCCGGCGAAGGCCACGATCGTGTGTCGGTTCGCGGAGTAGCGAAAGGGGATGGGCGCGCTCGGCGACGTCCCCACGAGTCCGGGCCGCGTCGCCGCGAAGTAGGAGAAGGTGTGCGCATCGAGACGCATCCCCATCCGCTCGAGCATCGGTTCGCCCATGAACCCTTGACCGGCGTCGAGGTGGCCGAGTTCTGGCCACGGCAGGGAAACGAAGGCGGACTCCACCACGCCGGCGCACCGGCGATCCGCGGCGTCGACCGCTTGTCGGATGCGGTCCAGGGAGCGAGTGGCTTCGAGCCGAAAACGTTCCGCCTCGGCCCTGGCAACGGCGAGCGCTGCGGAGGCGAGAGGATCGGACGGGTTCGTCTCGACGGCGCGTTCGGCGAACGCCAGCCGCCGTTGGCGCCCGGAGAGGTTGCCGCGAAGGCAACTGCTCTCGGCCTCCGCCTCATCCACGGTCTCGATGAGTTTCTGCAGAGCGCGCACCACTTCGGAGAGCTCCGTCGCTCGCTCCACGATCCGCTCGGCCAGGAATCCGAGGAGCGCCCTGTATGCGGCCGCCGCCCTACCCGCCCAGGCTGGGATCGAGTCCCATCGACCCGGGAGGTCGTCCAGATGACGCCGAAGCCCGGACAACTCCTCGACACGCTCTCCGAGGTCACCGATCACAACTCGTCGGCGGTGGCGTAGGCGGCGGCCGACAGCCGTAGCTCGGACGCCAGTCGCCCGAGCATGTCCGCCAGTTGCTCGAGGTCGGCACCGATTCGTTGTTCCAACGCAGCCAGGGCGACCGAGGTGGCCGGCGGCGAAGCGGAACAGCCCTGAACCCTTGGGGGGTCGCCCACGGACATCTCCAGGCGGGCGGCCGCGGCGACCAGGTCTTCGGCGTGAACAACGATCTCGGGCATACCCGAACGTATCCACGTCCGGGGGCTCAACTCAAGAGGTCTGCCCGAGCACGAGGATGCCGGAAGCGCGAAGGAGACGCACGACGAGCGGGAGTGGGAATCCGACCACATTGGACGGGCTGCCCTCCACGGAAACGACGAACGCACCCGCCGCCCCCTGCAGCCCGTAGGCGCCCGCCTTGTCCATGGGTTCGCCTGTCGCCACGTAGGCGGCGATCTCTTCCGAGGTCAGATCGGCGAACTCGACTACTGTCCGCGCTGTTTCGGCACGAACGACCGGGCCGGCGTCCCAGGTGGCGACGGCGACACCCGAGATGACGGTGTGCCGTTCCCCCGACAGCCGCTCCAGCATGCCCCGCGCCTCCGTGGGATGGGCGGGTTTCCCCATCACGACACCCCGATGGACCACGATCGTGTCGGCCGCCACGACCACCCATCCGGGCTCCGCAAGTGCGATCGCCTTCTCGCGTGCGACACGTTCCGCATATGCGGTGGGAGCCTCCCCTTGGAGCCGGGTCTCATCGAGACCGGAGCCGGCGACTTCGAATTCCAGTCCGAGCGACTCGAGAAGCTGCTTCCGCCGAGGTGACGCCGATGCGAGCCGAAGCCTCGGAGCATCGATCACGGTTCGAGCCGGTGGTTGGTGGACATGTGGGCTCGGGAGACCATCGTCGGTGAGCTTAGAGGAACCAGTTGGTCGATCTCTCGGCCCCATCACGGCGTGCTGGACCAGCGCCAGGGTGACGGCGGTCGCCCGGACCAGCGCGTACGACCTCAGGCCGTCGGATTTGTCGAGCGGCGCCGGGCCGAGCGCAAAGTTCCGTTGCCCATCGGCCGACGGTGGAATCCACAGGTCTTTCAGGGACACTCGTGTTCGCCCACTACCGCTCATCCCAGGAGTTTCGGCATCCCTCACCGATCGCTCGACGATGAAACTCCCGTGCCCGGAGTCTCCGGTACAGTCGCTGCGTGATCGAAGATCTGGTGGAGGCGGAAGGCCTGGTCAAGAGGTTCGGCGACTTCACGGCCGTGGACTCCATCGACTTCACGGTCGGGCGCGGTGAGGCTTTCGGATTCCTGGGTCCGAACGGGGCCGGGAAGAGTTCGACCATGAAGATGATCGGCACGGTTTCGCCTGCCACGAGTGGCACGCTGAGAGTGCTCGGGATGGATCCTGCATCACAGGGCAGGCAGATTCGATCCCGACTCGGGGTGGTACCTCAGGACAACTCGCTCGACATGGAACTCACGGTCGAGGAGAACCTCATGATCTACGGCCGGTACTTCGACCTCTCTCGCAGGGAGGTCCGCGCCAGGATCGCCGATCTGTTGGAGTTCGCTCAGCTCACCGATCGGCGCACGAGCAAGGTCGAACCGCTGTCCGGCGGAATGAAACGCCGCCTCACGATCGCCCGCGGCCTCATCAACCGGCCCGAGCTCATCCTGCTCGACGAGCCCACCACCGGCCTCGATCCCCAGGCCCGGCACGTGCTGTGGGATCGTCTCTACCGGCTCAAGCGCGAGGGCGCCACGCTCATCATCACCACTCACTACATGGACGAGGCCGAACAGCTGTGCGACCGCCTCGTGATCATGGACAACGGCCGGATCGTCGGTGAAGGATCACCCCGCGAGCTCATCGACCGTCACACATCCGGCGAGGTGCTCGAACTCCGCCTGGAAGAGCCTGTCGGAGCGCTCTCCGGGATCGGTGACCATACCGAAGAACTGGCCGACAGGGTCCTCGTGGCGTCCAGGGACGCGGAATCGGCCCTCGCCGAAGTGCACGCCCGAGGAATCAACCCCGCCATGAGCCTGATCCGAAGGGCCACACTCGAAGACGTGTTCCTGACTCTGACCGGCCGGACGCTGGTCGACTGATGACCGGCCGTCTTCGAGTTGTCGAATCGCACGCCCGCCGTTACCGGCACACGTGGCGGTCGTCGGTGTTCACGGGTTTCGTCAACCCGGCGTTCCTCCTCGCGGCGATGGGTCTCGGTCTTGGATCGCTCGTCGATGCGAACAACGGTGCCGGCGCGTTTTCCTACCTGGCGTTTCTCGCCCCCGGCCTCCTGGCCGCGACCGCAATGCAGACGGCCGCCGGAGAGTCGTCGTATCCGGTGATGGCAGGTATCAAATGGATCAAGAGCTACGAAGCAGCGCTCGCCACACCGATCGGCATCCGTGACCTGCTCGGTGGTCAGCAGATCTGGTCGATGATCCGCGTTGCGCAGGTGGTGGCGGCGTTCGCCCTCGTCGAGGTCCTGTTCGGGGCGCTGTCGGTGAGGCAGGCGGCACTCGCCACCATTCCCGCCCTGATGACCGGGGTTGCGTTCTCCCCCGCCATCGCCTGGTTCACGATCAGACTCGAGAACGACAGCGGCCTCGCCGGTCTGTTCCGGTTCGGCATCATCCCGCTGTTCCTCTTCAGCGGCACCTTCTTCCCGATCTCGCAACTCCCAGAGCAGATGCAACCACTCGCCGTCCTCACGCCTCTGTGGCACGGCGTGGAGTGGGCCCGAGACTGGGCTCTCGGCTCCCCCCCACTGTGGCCGTGGCAGTGGCACGCCACGGCCCTCGCCGCGTTCGCCGTGGCGTGTTTCTGGGGCGCGCACCGGGCTCTGGTCAGGAGGATGATCCTGTGAGCGCGCTCACGACGAGGACCGGGCCACCGACCTTGACCGGCGGATGGCGCGCACATCGCGTGCTCGAACGCAACCTCATGGTGAGCAAGCGGAGCTGGGTACTGGTTCTCTCCGGGTTCTTCGAACCGGTGTTCTATCTCTTCTCGATCGGCGTGGGCGTGGGGGCCATGGTGGGAGATGTCCAGGTGGGCGCAAGGACGGTGTCGTATGCAGCCTTCGTGGCTCCGGCTCTCCTTTCCTCCTCCGCCATGAACGGCGCCGTCTTCGAGTCAACGTTGAACATCTTCTTCAAGCTCAAATGGGGCAAGGTCTACGACGCAATGCTGTCGACACCCCTCCGACCGGCCGATGTCGCCGCCGGCGAGATCGGCTGGTCGCTCCTCCGAGGCGGGCTGTACGCGATTGGTTTCATGGTGGTGATGGCCCTGTTCGGATTGGCCGAATCCTGGTGGACACTCATGGCGATCCCGGCAGCCCTGCTGATCGGGTTCGCCTTCGCCTCGGTCGGAATGGCTGCGACGACCTTCATGCGCAGCTGGCAGGACTTCGACCTCATCAACGTCGTCACGCTCCCCCTGTTCCTCTTCTCGGCCACCTTCTATCCCCTCGACGTCTACCCGCCCGCCATCCAGACCGTCACCCGGATATCCCCGCTCTACCACGGCGTCGAATTGGTTCGAGCGTTCACCCTCGGGATGTTCGACTGGTCCCTTGCCGGGCACGCGGCTGTGCTGCTGGGGATGGGCCTGATTGGATTGCGAGTGGCCTCCGGGCGGCTGGAGCGTCTCCTTCTGGCCTGACCGGCGCCGACGTCGGGCCTATAGGATTGCCCTCGCATGCTCGACGCCCGACTTCGTACCGACATGTACGCGTGGATGAGCCTCACGCGTGCCTTCGACGACCAGATGGTTGCAATGTGGAAATCTGGGCGCGGATTGGGCGGCACCTTCAGCCAGCGCGGACACGAGGCGATATCGGTCGGTGTCGGAATGGCGATGGGGCCCGACGATGTGGCCACACCGATGCATCGGGATCTCGGCACCTACCTGGTGCGCGGGATGACGCCGGAGCGGATCTTCGGAAACCTGTTGGGACGGGCGACCGGGCCGTCACAGGGCAGGGACGCCAACCTCCACGGCCTCGGGGACCTGTCGCTCGGCATCATCGGCTTCATCAGTCACATCCCCCAGGCGCTCCCCACCGCATTGGGAGTGGCGATGACGTTCCGTCACCGCCTCGAACCGCGGGTGGCGGTGACGTTCATCGGTGACGGAGGCACTACGGCAGGCGCGTTCCACGAGGTGTTGAACATGGCAGCGGTGTGGGCAGCACCTCTGGTCGTGGTGGTCGAGAACAACCAGTACGCCTATTCGACACCGCTGAACCAGCAGATGGCCTCGGCCGACATCGTCGCCAAGGCGGAAGCCCACGGCGTCCTCGGAACCCGCGTTGATGGCAACGACGTCGAAGCCGTCTATCTTGCGGCCAGGGACTCGATTGAGCGCGCTCGCGCCGGCGGCGGCCCCGTGCTCATCCAGGCCGATACGATGCGCATGCTTGGCCATGCGATCCACGACGGCGCCGAGTACGTTCCCGAAGGCCTGCTCGCCGACTGGGAGCAGAGGGATCCGCTGCGCCTAACACGGAACCGTCTCGTAGAACAGCGAACCGCAACTCCGGAGGCTCTCGATTCACTCGACCGCGCCGCCGCATCGCGTATCCAACAGGCGGTCGCTGCGGCCGAGGCGGCACCGTTCCCTGACGGCGACTCCTTGACAGACGGCGTGTACGCATGACGGGGAACAACTTCGGATTCACCGATGCCCCGGCCTCGTCAGGACGAGAAATCACATATCTCGAGGCCATCGCCGAATCGATCGCCCACGAGATGGAGCGCGACCCGAATGTCCTCGTCTTGGGCGAAGACGTCGGTGGCGACTTCGGTGGCGCTTTCAAGGTCACCAAGGGCCTGGCTGCCCGCTTCGGGGATGACAGGGTGCTCAACACGCCGATCGCGGAGCTGTCGTTCACAGGGATGGCGACCGGCATGGCGCTCATGGGCCTTCGCCCGATCGTCGAGATGCAGTTCGCCGACTTCATATCCACGGCGTTCGACTCGATCGTCCAATTCGCCGCCTCCACCCACTACCGCTGGGGTGGCCGGGTGCCCTGGGTCGTGCGGGCTCCATCGGACGGAGGGATTCGCTCAGGGCCATATCACTCGCAGAATCCTGAAGCCTGGTTCGTGCACACGCCCGGCCTGAAGGTCGTTGCCCCGGCGACCCCGGCCGATGCCAAAGGACTGCTGGCGGCTGCGGTTCGCGACGACAACCCGGTCATCTACTTCGAAGCCAAACCGTTGTACCGCTCGATCCGCGGCCACGTGCCCGACGGGGAGCACGTCGTCCCACTGGGAGAAGCCTCCATCCGGAGGACAGGAGCGGACCTGACCATCATCACCTACGGATCGATGGTCCACGAGTCGATGGCTGCGGCCGGTGCGCTCGAATCCGACGGGATCGGGGCCACGGTCGTGGATTTGCGCACCTTGAAGCCACTCGACACCGACACCATCCTCGATGCGGCAGCCGCCACCGGCAAGGTGATCGTCGTCCACGCCGCAAACCGTCTCGCCGGCGTCGGCGCGGAGGTGGCGGCTCTGATCGCCGAACACGCCTTTGAGTCTCTCGACGGCCCGGTGGTCCGACTCGGCGGAGCCGATACGCCCGTTCCCTTCAGCCCCCCACTCGAGGACGCATACCGACCGAACGCCGCCCGAATCGAATCGGCGGCCCGCCGGCTGGCGGAGTGGTGAGGGGCCCGGGCAGTCCTTTCGGAGCGACCTCGACCGCCATCTACCATCATCGGGCATGAGCGAACGAGTGGAGAACCAGGGCGGATCGATCCTGGGAGCGGCCGTCAAGCGTGCAGAGGACCCGCGGTTCATCCAAGGTCACGGTCGGTACGTCCAAGACCACCAGGTGGATGGCCAGGTCTGGATGTGCCCCGTCAGGTCCAGCGTGCCACATGGGAGGATCCTCTCGATCGACATCGACGCCGCCATCGCGATGCCGGGTGTGATCGGTGTCTACGGCCCCGACGACGTCCAAGGCTCCATGCCGATCGATTTCCCCGGACAGACCGACGACACCCGCCTGCCCTTGATCTCGAGCGGCCGGGTCAGATTCGTCGGTGACATCGTCGCGGTGGTGGTCGCCGAAACGGAACGGCAAGCCCGGGATGCCGCCGAGGCGGTGTGGGTCGACATCGAGCCAATGCCGGTGATCGCGACGCCGGAAGCCGCTCTCGCCGAGAGCGCCGAACTCCTGTTTCCGGAGCTCGGCTCGAACATCGTCAAGACCGAGGTCTCCGAATCGCCCGATCCGCTCGACGGCGCCGACGTCGTCATCCGCGGCCAGGTGGTCAACCAGCGGATCGCCGCCGTCCCGCTCGAAACGAACAACGCACTCGCCGTACCCGTGGGCGACGGGGTCGATGTGATGCTGGGCGCCCAGCAGATCCACGGAGCCCGGAACGCGATCTCCACCGCACTCGGTATCGACCGATCCCTGGTGCGGGTTCGGGTGCCGGACATGGGTGGTGGCTTCGGGGCCAAGATCTTCACGTATCGCGAACACGCCCTGTGCGCATTCCTCGCCCGCCGGCTCAACCAGCCCGTTCGATGGAACGAGACGCGGACGGAGAACATGATTGCGATGAACCACGGCCGGGCTCAACGGCACGTGTTCGAAGTCGGTGCCCGCCGCGATGGCACGATCGTGGGTATGCGCCTCGACGTCACCCAGGATTGCGGGGCATTCCCGCTGTTCGGTGCGATGATGCCCTTCTTCACCCGCCGGATGTCATCGGGTCCGTACGCCATCCCCAGGATCGATTACCGCGCGCGAAGCGTGGTCACCAACACCACACCCGTCCACGCCTACCGGGGGGCGGGCCGTCCAGAGGCCACAGTGACCCTGGAGCGCGTGATGGATACGCTCGCCGCCGAGCTGCGGATGGACCCTGCGGAGGTGAGGCGGCGGAATCTCCAAGATCCGGAAGCCTTCCCCTGGGTCACCGCCACAGGCGAACGGTATGACTCGGGCAACTATCGAGCTGCACTCGAGAAGGCACTCGACATGGCCGGGTACGGGGAGTCCAGGAGGGAGCAGGCGGTCCGTCGAGGAAACGGCGACCGCGTTCAACTGGGAATCGGGATCGCAAGCTATGTGGAGGTCACCGCCCCGGGAGGACGAAAGGACTGGGGCGCCGTTGACGTCCACACCGACGGCACGGCAACGGTGTTCTCTGGGGCCGTGTCCCACGGGCACAGTCACGAGACTACTTTCCCCCAGTTGGTCTCTCGGGTTCTGGGTATCCCGATCGCCGACATCGGCTTCGTTCAGGCCGACACCGCCAGCGTGGTGCGAGGTGGCGGAACCATGGGCTCACGTTCGCTCCAGATGGCCGGGTCGGCGATTCATCGTTCCGCCGGAGCCGTCCTCGACAAGGCGAGGGCAATCGTGGCCCACCATCGAGAGGCAGCCGTCGAGGACGTGATCCTCGCGCCCGACGGCACGATCGGTGTCTCCGGGGTTCCCGACCTGGCGCTCACGTGGGCGGAGGTTGCGTCACTGGCCTCCGATCCCGCGAACCTACCGGACGGCATGAAACCCGGCCTCCGTGTCGAAGACACCTACGAACAGGAGCATTCGAGCGTCCCGTTCGGAACCCATGTCAGCATCGTCGAGGTGGACACCGAAACAGGTGAAGTCACGCTTCGCCGGCACATCGCGGTCGACGACGCCGGGTTGATCGTCAATCACCTCGTCTTCGACGGCCAGATCCACGGCGGCATCGCTCAGGGCATCGGACAGGCCCTCTTCGAGGACTTCCGATATGACGACGCCGCAAACCCACTGACCGGAAACCTCACCGGATACTTACTGCCCACTGCAGTGGGGCTCCCGGCCATGGAACTCGGGCATACCCACACGCCGTCCCCGTCGAACCCGCTGGGCGTGAAGGGCATCGGCGAAGCAGGGACCGTCGGCTCGACACCCGCGGTCTACGGGGCAGTACTCGATGCGGTCGCCCATCTGGGTGTCGGCCACATCGACATGCCGCTGACGCCGGGACGGGTCTGGGGGGCGCTGACGGAGGCGAAGACGAACTGATGGACCCGGCTGACGTCCCCCTCGTCATCCTCTTCTTCTCGGCTTTCGCACTGTCGATCTTCGTGGCCGCAGTGGAGACTGCGTTCTTGCGGATCCCGGCGGTCCGCATCGAGGCCATGGCAGCAGGCGGAAGCCGCCGAGCACGCCGGCTGGAGGCGCTCAACAAACGTCTGCCGGAGGTCCTGAACGCCATTCTCCTGACCGCGCTGCTCAGCCAGATAGTGGCAGCGACGATTGCGGGGATCCTCGCCGAGCGCTGGTTCCCTGGCGGGTTGGGGGTGACGATCGCCTCGATCGTCCTCACTGTCGTTCTCTTCATCTACTCGGAGGCGATCCCAAAGACGTTCGCAGTCCGCCACGCCGATCGGGTGGCGCTCACACTCGCCTTCCCGCTCTCGATCCTCGAGGCCACCGTCCGCCCCATGGTCCGAGTGCTCGTGTGGGTCGCGGACCTGCAGATGCCCGGCAAGGGGGTCGTCACGTCCCCTACCGTCACAGAAGGCGAATTACGCATGCTCGCCAGCCTTGCAGCCAACGAAGGCGAGATAACCCCCGACGACCTGCGATTCATCGATCGCGCCTTCCGGGTCGGCGATCGCCAAGTCGACGACATCATGGTTCCGCGGACCGACATCGTGGCGATTCGGGACACCGCGCCGGTCGCCGAGGCTCTGCAGGTGTCACTCGAGGCCGGGCACCGGCGTCTGCCGGTGTTCCGAGATTCTCTCGAGAACGTCACGGCCATGGTGAGTCTCCGCGACCTGATCCAGGTCCCCGAACCCCGGCGGCACGAACTGGAAGTGGGTCCGTTGTCCGAGCCCACACTTGCCGTGCCAGAGTCGAAGCGGGTCGTGGATCTGCTGACCGAGATGCAGACAACGGGCATCCATCTCGCCATCGTGGTCGACGAATACGGGGGGACCGCGGGATTGGTCACGGTGGAAGACATCGCTGAGGAACTCCTCGGTTCGATCACCGAGGCACCTGGCGGTACTGCCGTCACCGCAGTCGCGGATCGGCACTGGTCGGTCGACGGAGCGCTCCCCATCGAGGATCTCGCCGACCTGATCGACGAGGAGCTCGACGATACGGAGTACAACACCGTCGCCGGCCTCGTGATGCACGCCCTGGGGCGTATCCCTCACGTTGGCGACGAGGTGGCTACGCACCATCACGTTCTCCGAGTCACCAGTGTCCGGGGCCGGCGGATCACCAGAGTCGAGGTTCGTACAGCCGGTCACTGAGATCACGACATCGATGCCGTACATGGGCCGGTGTCGGCGGAAACCGGGTGCGGGCCGGGACTATCGTCGATGTCATGGAGCGGTTCGATATCGTCGTGATCGGGGGCGGTATCGCCGGGGTGACCGCCGCCCACTATCTGTCCTCCGCAGGCCGTTCCGTGGTTCTCCTTGAGCGTGAGAGCCAGCTGGCCTATCACACCACCGGCCGGTCGGCGGCCCTCTATTTCGAGAACTACGGCCACCTGTCGGTGCGGGCCCTCTCGAAGGCGTCGCGGCGCGTGTTCGAAAACCCACCGCCGGGATTGAGCGAGCAACCGCTGCTGTCCCCTCGCGGTTCCCTCATGATCGCCCGGCCACACCAGATGGATCACTTCGACCAGATCGTGTCCGAGGGTCTTGCGACCGGAGTTCCGATCGAACGACTCAGCGCGGCACAGGCGGGTGAGCTCGTACCATCGCTACGCACCGAACTCATCGAGGCCGCGGTATGGGAACCAGACGCCGCCGACATGGATGTGGCCGCCATTCACCAGATGTACGTGAAGGGCCTTCGCCGATCGGGCGGCGGGATCCGTGTGAACGCCGGCGTGATCGGGATCGGCGGTGGGGGCGGTGACTGGAGGGTGAGCACGGCGACGGGGAACGACATCGGGTGTTCGGTGATCGTCAACGCCGCCGGGGCGTGGTGCGACGAGATGGCCGGTCTCGCCGGCATCCCTCCGATCGGTCTCCAGCCTCGGCGACGAACGGCATTCATGGTGCCCGGCGAACCCGGGTGGCGTAATTGGCCGCTGGTGGCCGACATCGATCACGACTTCTACTTCAAACCGGACGGTTCCCAGCTCCTTTGTTCACCCGCCGACGAGACTCCTGTTGGTCCGTGCGATGCACGACCGGACGAACTCGACATCGCTATCGCCATCGAACGGATCAACGAAGCCACGACCCTGGGTATCCGAACCGTGCGGTCCTCGTGGGCGGGATTGCGGTCTTTCTTGAGCGATGAAGGCATGGGGATTGGGTTCGATCCCAGCCACGAGGGGTTCTTCTGGCTGGCAGGCCAGGGAGGTACCGGGATCCAAACGGCGCCAGCGGCCGGGATGCTCGCAGCGGGCTTGATTCTCGAGGGAGTTGTCCCCGAGGAACTGGCCCGACACGGAGTCGATGCGACCGCCTTCGCCATCGAGCGTTTCCGCTGATCAGTAGCGCGGAAGGCGCTTCTCGAGAAACGCTGCGACGCCTTCATGGTGTTCGACACTGCGGAAAGCCGTCTGTTCGAGATCCATGGCCAGCTGCGCGATCTGGCTTTCGGTGGCCTCGAGGCCGTTCATCACTCGCTTCATCGCCGCAATCGCTCCTGGGGCATTGGCTGCCATCTCCCGGGCGAGCGCCTCGGAGCACTCGCCCAGGTCCCCGGTCGGGACCACCTCGTCGAGGAACCCGAGCCGTGAGGCCTCCACGGCATCGAAGGTTCGAGCGGTGAAGAGGAGGCGTCTGGCGGCGCCCGGTCCGATGATCCACACGAGCCGCCTCAACACCGGGAACGGATACAGCACGCCGAGCCGCGCAGGAGGTATCGAGAATTCGGCGGACTGATCACCGATTCTGATGTCACAACAGGTCGCCAGGCCGGCGCCACCCCCGTGACAAGCGCCCGAGATCGCAGCGATCGTCGGCTTGGGGATGTCGATGACCGCCTGGAACGCCCTCCGGATCCTGTCGACACTCGAATCGACCTGGCGATCGATCGCGCCTTGGAACTCCGCCACGTCGGCACCCGCCGAGAACACCCCGTCCACGGCACTCCGGATGACGACGACCCGCACCCGATCGTCGACGCCGAACCCGGCCATCAGCCCCGGCATCTCATCCCACATCGACTCCGAGAAGGCATTGCGCCGCGCCGGCCTGTCGATCACCAGGGAAGCCACACCGTCCGCAAGTTCGACGTACAGGCTCATGACCGGATTGTGACAGGTCGTTTCCCGATTCCGGTGACGGAATGGGACACTGTGGAAATGATCGATGCGTGGCGCCGCAAGATCGTGGCAAGCACAACCGCCCTGTTCGCCCATTCCGCCGATCCACTTGCCAAGACCCTCGATTACCCGGGGGACCCCGGACTCTTCGGCCCGGGTTCGGTGACGTGGAAAGTCATGGGCGATGCGGCGACCTTCGTCGGCGGCATCCGAGCTCTGATGATCCAGTCCACGCATCCGGAGGTCGTCGCGGGCGTCCGCGATCACTCGTCGTACCGCCAGGACCCCTTGGGGAGACTGTCCCGCACGGCGAGCTACGTCACTGCGACGAGCTACGGCGCGATGCCCGAGGTCGAGGCCGCAGTGAGCGTCGTTCGGCGGGCACATGCACCCGTGCGGGGTCGGTCACATCGGAATGAGCCGTACTCGGCGACCGATCCCCACCTCGCCGCATGGGTTCACAATTCGCTGACCGACTCGTTCCTCGCTGCCAACCAGGCGTACGGACGGGAGCGACTCTCACCCCGGGAAGCCGATCGATTCGTCGCCGAGCAGGCGGAAGTCGGCCGGCTCCTCGACGCCGACCCGCTCCCGCGGACAGCCCATGAGCTGGCCTCGTGGGTGGCCGAGCACCCGGACGTCGGGGGATCTCCCGGCATGAACGAGACGATGGAGTTCCTCCGCCGACCCCCACTCACGCCCCCCATCCGCCTCGGATATGCCGTCCTGTCGGAGGCAGCACTCGCCATCACGCCCAAGCGGCTCCTCGACCTGATGGGAGTCGAACCCCGGTGGGGTGCCTACCGCTTCGGCTCCATCACCGTGAACGCTCTGCATTGGGCATTGGGCGCATCACCACGCTGGCGGATCGCTCTCGTGAGGTGTGGAGCGGAAGTACCCGAGGAGATCTTCAAGCAAAAGGTCCCGTTCGAGGACCTCCCCGATCGTTCGGATCCGGCGAGCTGACGAACGATGCAGATCGAACCGTCGGACATCTTCGTCGTGGTCGCGACAGCGATCGCATGGTGGTCACTGATTCCCCAGATCAGGAAGCTGGTTCGCACCCGGGACGCTACCGGGGTCTCGTCGACCTGGCCGGCGATCGGGCTCGTGTCGAACGCCGGTTGGACGGCCTACCTCTTCGCACAACGTCTGTGGGCCGCGGCACCATCCACGGCGGTGATGACCGTGTTCTACGGCTTGGTGCTGTGGGCGCTGGCCCGATCCGCCCGACCGTTGGGCCGGAGCCTGGCCGCCGGCGGTGCGTGGGCGGCAACATTGACGGTGACGGGTTTCGTCGGCGGTTGGGGGGCGTTGGGTTTGATGCTCGCCTCCGCCTACCTGTTCCAATTCGGTCCAGCCGTGGTGGCTGCATTCCGATCCCGGCGGCCGTCCGGTGTGTCTCCACTGACGTGGGCGATCATCGGAGTCGAGTCGATGCTGTGGGGGACGTACGGCCTCTTCAACAACGACGTTCCCATCATGATCTATGGCGGCGTCGGGGCGAGCGGTGCCACGCTGATCCTGGGGCGCTACCGATCCGCCATCGCCGGCTCGTCGACACTCGCACGGGGCAGCGTGACGACGAAGCGGGTGTGATCGCCGGCCCGCCGGTATTGGAGGTCTCCTCCCATCAGCCTGGCGAGCTGGAGCGAAACCGACAGGCCCAATCCCACCGATGAAGGATTGGCCCGACCTCCGGCCGCCCGTCCATAAGGCTGGAAGATCTCCTCGAGCGACTCGGGCGGGACACCCTCTCCATCGTCGACGACTGCGACTTCGACGGTGTCTCCGACCGACTCGACTTCGACCCACACGTTTGCGCCGCCATAGCGCAAAGCGTTCGTGATGAGGTTACGAATGATCTGGCGGAACCGGAGCGGATCCACCATCACCCTCTGGCTCGTGCCGCGGGCCACCGGGTCGATGGACTTGGAGGCCGTGACCTTGCGAGCGTGAGTGACCAGCACCGTGTCGAGCGCTTCGACGACGTCGATCTCAGCCGGTTTCACCACCAGCGTTCCGATGTCGGCCCTGGCCGCGATCAACAGGTCCTCGATGATGTTCCCCAATTCGTGACTCTGCTCGTAGATGTGATCGAGGAACTCGTCCAACTCGTCGGGACCGAGGAGCTCCCGGCTGTTCCGCAGTTCCTGGGCGAGACCGACGATGACGGTCAATGGCGTCCGGAGCTCGTGGGAGACGGACGCAATGAACTGATCCTTTGACGCAACGAGTTCCTCCAGCCTCTCCTTGAGGCGGGTGACCTCGGATAGGGAATCCTCGAGGCGACCGTTCTCGAGCGACACGCCGAGCCTTCCGGCAAGCGTCTCCAAGATCTTGAGATCCCGCTCGTTGAAGGAACCGACGTCGCTCAATGGGTCGGCCACGATGATGAGACCGCTATGGCGGTCCCCCGCCAACAGCGGTGCCACCATGAGAGTCGAAGACGGTTTGGGGCTGAGACCCTCCCAGTCCCTCTTGTCCGTGACGGTGACGATCGAACCTTCGGTGGCCGTCACGACTTCGGGCCACCGACCGTGGCTCCTGTCGAAGAACACCGGGTTCATGACTTCAACGCCGCCTGCGGTGGCCGCCGTCCGGTACGACAGCGGGCCGTCGGAGAGGAGGACCACGTGCACGGCTTCGACCTCGAAGAGTTCTCGAGCGCCCTGAGCCGCCGCCGCTACCGCGTCCTCGATCACCGGGGCAGCGTGAAGAGCCAAGGTCATCTCATACAGCGCCTCGATCCGGGCGCGTTCGTCACGCTGTTCGGTATAGGCGCGGTAGGCGATGAAGAGGATCGCCGTGGGTACCAGTGCCAACCAGGCCGACTCGGGATGAAGCAGGAAGATCGTCACCAGGAGCAACGCCAGTCCCGTGTTGATCGCCCCGGCGATGAGCCCGAAGACCACCACGGAGGCGAGTTCGGTGGGACTGACGACACCGCCTGTAAGTCGGATTGCGGCCGTGACGAGCGCATCTGCCACGGCGAAGGCGGCTGCGGTGGCGGCGAACGCCCCGATCCAGCCGGGCAGACCAAGCGGATCCGATGTACCCACGATCAGCTTGAAGACCGCGTGCGCCACCAGTGCCTGGGCCGCAAATTCCACGACGTTGAACCACAACTTCAGACCGCGCTGGTGGCGTACGACCACCAATGCAACGAGGCTCCCGACGACGAAGGCCGTGACGAGCGCAGTCGTGTCTGCCAGGAAGAGCCCGATCACCAGGGGCACGTCGCTGAGTGAGAACGAGTGGGCGTCGCGCCGGAACCGGAAGTGGACGATGGCGAGTTCGGCCAGCGTGAACAGGGGAGCGAGCACAAACCATGGCAGCGCGATCGCCCTTGGCGTCGTCGGCAAGTCCTCGACCACGGGAATGAGCATGAGTATGAAGACAGCGGTCACAGCGCCGAGCAGCGCCACCCGATGAGCGCCGGACGGCGCGAATCGAGCTCTGATGGTGGACGGCCGGCCAGCGGAGTCAGCCGCGGCGGAGCCATCGACGGTGGAGCGAGCTGAATTCACTTCCTTCGTATCGGCACTTTCTCGCCCAAACTCGACGATTATTACGACCGCCCGACGCGAGGACTAGTCACTTCTTCTCACGTGTCTGCTCGGCGTGAAGCGAACGACCGAACAGGCGCCGTGGTCGGGGATTAGCGTATCGTCTCGTGCCACGGAGCCTTCAGGCCGCCACCATCACCGAACCCGCCCGCCAGGTCGACGTGATTCACAGCACGGACGTGCTGGTGGTCGGTTCAGGGCCGGCGGGCTTGGCCGCCGCCCTCGCCGCCGCCCGAGCCGGGGTCGACGTCACCCTCGTCGAGCGTTTCGGATGTTTTGGAGGCAACATCACCGCGGTCGGGGTCGAGGGGATGGCGTGGTACCGGCACGAACAGACCGTCGAATCCGGCGGCATTGGACTCGAGTTCGAGGTTCGGGCACGGGAGATGGGAGTCGCCACCCAGGAGTCCCAGTCGCTGTCGTACGAGATCGACTCCGAGGGATTCAAGGTCGTGGCCGACCGACTGGTCGAGGAGGCCGGGATCCATCCGATGCTCCACAGGATGTTCGTCGAACCGGTCATGGAAGGCGATCGCATCGCCGGGATCATCACGGAATCGAAGGCAGGCAGGGAGGCGATCCTTGCGGCCCGGGTTGTGGACGCGACGGGTGACGCCGACGTGGCCCATCGGGCCGGCGCACCGACCTCGAAGACCGCCCGAGAGGACATGATGGCGGCCTCGGTCATGTTCCACCTCGCCGGCGTTGACAAGCGTGCGTTCCTGGAGGGGGTCCGAGAAGACCCGCAAACCTATGGGGATTGGGACGGGGGCGGGTGGAGTATCCGGACGACGGGCAAGGAAGACTCCATGTACTCGCCGTTCATTCGGAGGCCCTTCGAACGAGCCCGGAAGGAGGGCCTGATCCCCGCAGACCTCTCCACGATCGCCGGAACCTGGGGTGCCGCCCATGACACCGGCGAACTGACCTACATGAACCTCATCCACTTGAGCGATTGTGATGGAACCGACCCGAATGACCTCACCAAGTTCGAGATGGAGGGACGGAGGCAGGCGATGATCGCGATCGAGGCGCTGCGCCATCACATGCCTGGCTGCTCCGGGGCGCGGCTCCGCAACTTCGGAATGACTCTCGGCATCAGAGACACCCGGAAGATCGTCGGCAGGTACAACATGACCGAACGCGACGTCGTCGGGCAGGGCCGCTTCGAGGACAGCATCGGCATCTTTCCGGAGTTCATCGACGGGTACGGCCTCCTGATCCTCCCTACCACCGGCCGCTACTTCCAACTCCCGTATCGAAACCTGCTGCCGGTGGGGGTCGAAGGTCTTCTGGTCGCCGGACGAGCGACGGGTGGAGACAAAGTCAGCCATGCTGCGACACGCAACATGGCGTGCTGTGCTGTGACCGGCCAAGGAGCCGGGATCGCGGCCGCCCTGTCGCTACGACACCACCGGCAGCTGGACCAACTCGACGTGGGCCTCGTCCAAGACGAGTTGCATCGCCAAGGCGTCAGAACCTGGTGAACGAGACGCTGCCGGCCGCGCACCACGTCGATCCGAGAGATCTCAAGTCAGGACGCGCGGTCGCCGATCGCAATGGCTACTACGACAGCCAGAACATCGTCGCAGTCTCGCGAGGAGACGGCCAGCCGCCGATCCTCTCAGTCGTGTTCCACCACTCCGAGAACCGCGAGGGTGGACCCGGGCTGCAACTCTTCTCCACCCGGAGCTTCGACGCAGGCAGGACCTGGACGAGGCCTGCAGCGATCGAAACACCCGAACGACAATCCCACGACGGCTACCAACTGGTGCATCGCCGACCCGACGGGTCGGAGCGGATCTTCGTCTTCTACGGATGGAACGTGGGCTCGCACCCTCCTGGCGAGACCCTGAAACGGACCGACATGCAACTCGACGAGGGGTACTGGTTCCGGGTGTCCGACGACGCCGGTCTGACCTGGGGGGACCGACGCTATCTGATTCCCGTGCGGCGCACGAGCATCGACACCACCAACCCATGGAGTGGATCGACGATGGGGATGTATCTGTGTGACAAACCGTCGGTGATCGGCGGCACCGTGTACATGGCATTCCAGAAAACGCCCGATGGCGCTGGAGAAACGGCCGGATCTGAGGTGTTCCTCCTCCGCAGCGCCGATCTCCTGACGGTCGACGACCCAGCCGAGGCTCGTTGGGAAACGCTTCCGAACGGTGACCTGGGCCTCAGTGCCCCGGAGGGCGAACTGGGAGAAGAGCCCCACGTCCTGGCCGTGGGCGACCGACTTCTGGTGCTGTGGCGAACCGAAATGGGGAAGATCGCTGCGGCTTCGTCCGACGACGGTGGCGAGACCTTCGGGGCATCGTTCTGGCTCAGCTATGAGGGTTCGGAACAGGGAGGGCATCCCTTGAAGAACCCTCGCGGCTCCATCACGCCTCACCGCCTCGAACGGCCGTCGCCGTCCGGCCTCGCTGCCTACGTGATGCTCTTCTACAACAACGGACGCACCGAACGCACGGGCTACGTGGGGCGTCGCGTCTACTGGCTCACGATGGGACGAGCGACCATGAGCGGATCGATCGAATGGAGCCAGCCCGAGCTGGCCCTGTGGTGGGATGGGACCGGATTCGAAGACAGGCCGGACTGGAACCCGGATTGGGCGATCGTCGACGGCCCCGGCTATCCGGACTGGGTTGAGTTCGACGACGGCTCACTCGGCTTTGTGGAATCCAACAAGCTGGCGGTCCGATACCACGAAGTCGATCGCCGGCTGATGGCCTTCATCCGCCGGCAGCCGGAACTGGCCGCCGTGGCCGAGGACGGAAAGGTGCTGGACCTGATCGCGCCCGCCGGCTCCTGCCGGGGTCCGGTGCTGGTCGATCCGCGAACAGGCGGAGGCTTCACCTTGCTGGTGGTGGTCGGTGGGCACAGAGGTGCAAAGACGTTGGTATCTGCTCTGTCCTCGGTCACATCCGCCCTCGGTGAAGAACCAACCGATCGACGAATCACCAAGGGCTACACGATCGCAATCACCGCGGAAGGCGAGCTGGAGTTGATGGTCACAAATGGCTTCGGGGCGACCCTAGAACACACCACGCGGACCGCTTCCGGGATCTGGGACGGCAACGAGCACACGGTGGCATTCATCGTCGACGGTGGACCCAAAGTGGTCAGCGTGGTAGTCGACGAATGGCTGGACGACGGCGGCGAGCACCCCCAGGGCTGGGCCTTCTTTCCACCCGAAATCGGTGAGGTGGGAGGTTCGGACGTGACCTTTCCCCTCGGTTCGGGTCTGAGTCGGTTCCTCGTCTATGACCGGCCCTTGCTAACCACCGAGGCGATCGCCACAGGGAGAGCGTTGCGCAAGCGACGTGTACACGGCTAATAGGATCGTTGTCATGAGAATGCCACAGCCGCTCGCAGACGCCTTCAATCACCAGATCACCCTCGAGTTGGAATCATCACAGGCCTACCTGCAGATGGCAGCCTTCTTCGAGGCCAAGAGTCTCAAGGGAATGGCAGCCTGGATGCGGGTCCAATCCGAGGAGGAGCGACTCCACGCCGTCAAGTTCTTCGACTACGTCCTCGACCGTGGGAATCACGTCCGGATCGGCTCGATCGAGGCTCCAGCCGCCGACTTCGACACGCCGATGGCTGTCTTCCGAGCCGCCCTCTCCCAGGAGCAGCGAGTGTCCGAATCGATCGCGTCTCTCTACAAGAGCGCATCAGACGCGGCCGACGCCGCCAGCTTTCCGCTGCTCCAGTGGTTTCTCGAGGAACAGATCGAAGAAGAGGCAACCGTGTCCGAGATCATCGACCAACTCGAGTTCATCGGCTCCGACGGTGGCGCGTTG
>Ga0224505_10000682_pt1 | contig 22930 bp, 22 predicted proteins | sample SF_Jan12_sed_USG_FD_169102 | JGI IMG/M metagenome (GOLD analysis project Ga0224505, IMG submission 169102) | Sediment microbial communities from San Francisco Bay, California, United States - SF_Jan12_sed_USGS_4_1 | ecosystem: Environmental > Aquatic > Marine > Sediment | place: USA: California... | reverse complement strand
GCCTGCCCGTGAGCAGTCCGGTCCACGCGGTCTTCCAGCGCAGCTCGCCGAGCTCGAGCGGCGGGCCGGAGTGCTCACTCGCGTAGACCCGCGCGCTTCCGCTCCAGATCGTTCCGGCCGGGTCGCGCAGCAGCAGCTTCTCCGATGACACCCGCTCCAGAGCGCGCGAGATCCACGTCGCCGGCAGGGTCGCGACGAGCGCCACGACGTAGGCGACGATCCCCACGACGCAATACAGCACGATGCGCTGACGCGTCACGGCGTGCCCCCGCCGGAGAAGCCCGCTTCGAGCCGTACCATTCCCGGCTGATCGAGCGCGTAGATGGCGCAGGCGTCGATGCGAATGCCCAGCTCGCGGTGGAGATTGTCGGCCCAGGCCAGCCAGGCGTGGAACGGCACGGGCCCGGCCTGCATGCGTGCCTTGCCGCCGGGTAGAGCCTCGATGCCCTCGACCGCTGACGCAAACTGCGCCTGGCCTGCGGACGCGCGCAGCGTGGCTGCGACGTCGCCGCGCGAGGACGACGCGCCGAGCTTCTTGCGCAGGGCGAGCACCTCATCGCGCTGCCAGCGCATGTCCTCGAGCTGCGCGCGAAGTCGCGGCAGCGAAGCGGACAACGACCGGCGCGCGGCCATGCCGGGCTCCCACAGGAAGAGATACAGCGCGGTGCCCAGCACGAGAACGGCCCCGATCGCCAGCACGGTACGCTCTCTGGCGGAGATCGCTTTCCAGTAACCCTGGATCGTGGTGCCGACGTTCATGATCCGCGTTTCTCGCGCAGGCGAATCAGGAGGCCGCCGCCCGCCGCGCTTTCCTGCGGCGTCATCACGTAGCCTGCAGGCGGCGTCTTCCCGCGCAGCTCCTGGAGGAGCGCGGCGCCCTGCTGCGCCGCCGAAGGCCGCAAGGTCACGGTCAGCGTCGCTCCATCGTAGGAGAGCCCCTCGATGTGCTGCCTCGCGCCGCTGGGCAGGAGGTCGGCGGCGACGTCGATCAGCGCGAGGAAGTCGCCGGGACCCACGTGCCCGGCGCGCTGGCGGAGCTCGGCGAGCGCGCGATTCATCTGCAGGGGCGCATCCACGACGGTCGCGCGCTCGCCGAAGGTCTCGCGATAGACGGCACGCATCTCCTCGAGGAGCGCGTTGCGCTCGCGCACCTTCGCGCCCCAATCGAGCGCCAGGCCGAAGGAAGCGAGCGCAAGCAGCACCGCGGCCATGAGCGCAGGGCGCCGCAGCTGCTCCAGCCACGGAGCCGTCCCCCTGCGGGAGGCGAATTCCCCCTGCAGCAGTTCCAGCACCGGGCGGCGTTGTGCGTCCGACCAGTGCCACGCCGGCCCCAGCTCCACGGATACGCCGAGCGCCTCGGACCAGGCATCGGCGTCCGGCGCGGCGACCTGCCGGCCGCAGCGCACGACGAGCGCGTTCGGCCGGCTGCTCGCGACGCGCGCCTGCTCCAGGGCCAGGCGCAGGCCGGTGGGCACGCCGTCCTGCAGCGTGGCGTCCAACGTGACGGCTTCGCTTTCGCTGGTGCGCACGAAACCCTCGCGCTCCGCCCACACGACAGTCCACGTGTGCGGCAGGAGCGTCGGCAGCAGGCTCTCCGGATAGGCAGCGGTAGCGACGAGGCCGGCGCCGCTGAGCTTCTCCAACAGCGCCGCCAGCCATTGGCGATCGACGATTCCCAGGCAAAGTGCATTGCGCTCCGGGCCCGGCGCGGCCGCAACGTGCAGCCGCTCGGGGTCGGGCAGGGCGAGCTCCTCCGCGAGGTAGCGCAGCGCCGAACCGAGCCGGCGCTGCTGCGAGGGGGCAGCGGCGACCCGCTCGAGGAGCACCAGGTCGCTCGCGAGCACGAGCTCGCACGGGCCTTCGACCGGCGGCTGGGCCAGGTTGCCGGAGCCCGAGGCGAGCACCTCGCCCGCCTTGCCGAGCGTCACCCACTCGAAGGCGCCCGAGTCCGGCGTATCCCGCGTGACCCGGATGCGGCAGGTCGTCATTGCATGCGCTGCCAGACGATGACGGGCATGGTCGCGCCATCGCGTTGCAGGAGGGCTTCCATGCGCACGTCCGCTCTGCCGACGGTCGCGCGGCCGCGCACCATGAAGTGCTCACTGCCCACCGAGAGCGTCCCTTCGATCCATTTCAGGTCCCGCCGGGGCAGCCTCTCCTGGAATTCATCCGGGCTGCGAAAAGGCGCCTTGGCCCGGCTGGCAGCCAGCACGCGAGCTTCCTCCAGCGTCAGCCCGGGCACCATCGCGTGCAGTAGCTCGGGGGAGGCCAGATTGACATTCACCGGGGTGCGCCGCGGCAGCGCCGTCGCGAAGGCGCGCAGCCGCGCCAGGGACATCTCGTCCATGCCGCGCACGCGCAGCAACTCGCCCAGCTCCACGACCGGCTGATTCGCCGCGCGATACGGCGCCGGCAGCCGCAGGTAGTACTCGTCCTCGACGCCGGCCTCGGGCAGCGCTTCCCCGTCGGCGTCGATCCAGTCGGCGATGGCTTGCGCCAGATCGGCGTTCAGGCCGATCGCCGCCAGCAATCGCCGGAACGCCTCGATGTCGCGAGCGCTTGCCCTTGCCTCGAGGGCCAGGTTGTTGACGTTGAACAGTCCCTGCTGGTCGCTGATCTCGCCGCCGACCGTCCCCTGCTCGATGTCCGTGGCGGGCAGGCCGCTCGCCCACAGCTCGCCGGTATGGTCCACCCTGGAGGCACGGCCATCCTGCCAGAGGATCGAGCGCGCCCACTGCGCGCCGCCCTTGAGGACCCAGGTGGCCTGCTCGTAGTCGCGCGCGGTCGTCAGCTGGCGCAGGGCGAGGTCCTGCTGCTGCAGCAACGATACGGCCGCCATCGCCGCGAGCGCCACGATGAGCATGGCAAGGATCACGGCGGCGCCGCGCTGGCGTAGTCCGGCGCTCATCTCAGGGCCAGGATGCGCGTGACCTCGACGCCGCCGGCCAGCGCGAGCTGGACGGAAACTGCGCGCGGCAAGCTCTCCGCCGCCGAGCCCACAGGCCAGGCATCGACCCAGCGGCCGTCCGCGTGCAGCGCCTGCCATCGCAGCTCGCTGACACCCTCGAGGATCACGTGGACGGCGGGCTGTGCGCCGGGCGCGCTGTCCGGCGACGGCCATACCAGGTACTCGAGCTTTGCGTCGCGCAGGCGATAGCCGACACGGCGCAGCGCGCTTTGCGCCGCAGCGCCTTCGCCGATGCCGAGGCGCGAGACGACCAGCTGCGCGTCCTCGGCATCCGCCGGTTCGCGCGCCGCGCCAGCCAGCCGCAGCGCCGGGCTCGCGCGGCCGGCGGCGTCGCGGCGCGTGCGCTCGACCGCCATCAGCATGTCTTCGCCGAGCTGGGAAAAGAGCAGCGACACGTCGGTCCAGCGGCGCGTCTCCGCCTGCAGGCGCGACTCGGCATCGAGCACCGAGCTCAGGCCACGGAAGCTCAGCGTCCCCAGCACCGCGAGCACTGCCATGGCCGCGAGCAGCTCGAGAAGCGTGAAGCCGCGCTGGCGCACGCTAGAACTCCCTCGAGAGCACGCCGACGAGGTGGCGCAGCTCGTGCGCGGGATCGGCCGGTGCCGTCACCCGGATCTCCACGCGGCGCAGCCGCGGATGCGGCGTGGCGAACACCTCGGCGCGCCAGTGGAAGTCGACGCCGCCCTGGCGCTCGATGCCTTCGCTCAGGCCGATGCCGGGCCAGGCGCGTCGTGCCGCCAGCTCCGCCATGCGGTTCTCCGCAACCACGCCGGAGAGCACGCGCAGCTTGTGCTCGAGCGCGCTGTCGGTGGAGAGCGCCACGGATCGCCCCGCCGCGGCGAGCGCGACGGCGACGATGGCGAGCGCCACCAGCACCTCAACCAGCGTGAAGCCGCGGGATTTCTTCATGGAGAAGCGCGTTCGGCTGCGGGGCCGCGCCGGGCTCGAGCGAGATGCGCCCGAGCGCGCCGCCGCGCAGCGTGATGCTCGCGCCGCCGCCGGCGAGCGTCGCCCGGATCGCGCCGCTCAGTCCGTAGCGCGCGATGACGACGCGCCCGCCGGGCTGCAGCGGCTGCGCGTCGAGCTGCACCGCGCCGAGCGTCACGCCGCCGGGCAGCGACCTGCGACGATATGGACTGTCGGCGGGGAAGTCCTTCCACTCGCCTTCCTCGTTCTTGCGGAAGAACGCGTAGCCCCCCGGCACCGGCGACCACGCGATGCTCTCGCCGCTCGCGCGCGCCTCGGCGAGCGCCAGCTCGAGCAGCGTCGCCAGGCGTCGTGCCTCGGTGCGCGCCTTCGAGGCATCGCCTGGCCCTGCGGCGAACACGAGCGCGGCCGACAGCACGCCGATGATGCACATCACGACCAGGATCTCGATGAGGGTGAAGCCCGCATGGCGCGCGCTGCGGCCGGCGCGCATCACAGGCTCCAGGAGCCGATGTCCGCGTCGAAGCCCTCGCCGCCGGCGGCGCCGTCGGCGCCGAAGCTGAACACGTCGATCTCGCCGCGGATGCCGGGATTGAGGTACTGGTAGCTGTTGCCCCAGGGGTCGCGCGGCAGGCGCTCGAGGTAGCCGCCCGCCTTCCAGCTCGGCGCGAGCGGCGGCGCGTCGGGCGGCTTGACGAGCGCCGCCAGCCCCTGCTCGGTGGTGGGATAGCGCATGTTGTCGAGGCGGTAGAGCTTGAGCGACTGGACGATCGTACGGATGTCCTGCTGCGCGGCGATCACCCTGGCCTCGTCCGGGCGGCTCATGATGCGCGGCACGATCAGCGCCGCGAGGATGGCGAGGATCACGACGACGACCATGATCTCGATGAGCGTGAAGCCGTGCGCGCGGCTGCCCCGTCGGGGCAGATTTCGGCTCGGCCTTGCGGGGTTTGTGTGACGCATGACCTGCGGTTAACCCCCTGATTGGACGGTGTACTATACCTTGAGAGTTGGGGCTCGCGGCCCTCTGGTGATTGCCCCGCGACAATGGAGAGACATTGATCCGCTGGATCCGGCACGAGGCGTGGATCGACCTGCTCGAGCTCGGGCTGGTGGTGGTGCTCGCCATGGGACTCGCGCACTGGACGTGGATCGCGGCGTCGCCGCGCGCGGTGGCTGCGCCGGGAACGCTCGCAGATACAGCCGAGTCGCGGCCGGGCGTGCCGGTCGCCGGGAGCCTGTTCGGTTTGGCGGACAGTGGCCAGGCGAAGTCGAGCAGCGCAACTCTTGCGACGGGGTTCACGCTGCTCGGCGTCTTTTCGGGCCCGACACCGACGGCAGGGCGCGCGATCCTCTCCGCGCAGGGCAGCCGGCCGGCGATCGTTGCGGCAGGCGAGCCGGTTGCCGAAGGAATCCTGCTGCAGGAAGTGCATCCGGATCACGTAGTGGTCCTGCGCCAGGGAGTGCCGGAGCGCATCGAGCTGGAGCGCCGCAAGGCGCAGGCGGCGCCGCAGCCGCAGCCCAAGCCTGCGCCGGCGCGCCGATAATGCGCCGCGCCTCGCTCGCGCTGCTCGCCGCTTGCCTGCTCGTCGCCGGCGCCGCGCGCGGGGCGGATGAGCCGGTGACGCTCAACTTCGTCAACGCCGACATCGAATCGGTCGCGGCCGCGGTCGGCAAGATGACCAACCGCAACTTCCTCATCGATCCGCGGGTGCGCGGCACGATCAACATCGTCTCGTCGCGCCCGGTGCCGACTTCGTCGGTGTACGGGATCTTCCTGTCGGCGCTGCGGTTGCAGGGCTTCACCGCGGTGGAGAGCGGCAACGTGACCAAGATCCTGCCGGAAGCCGACGCGAAGCTGCACGGCGGGGCGGCCGGGCCGCGCGGCGCGGCGAGGGGAGACCAGCTGCAGACCCAGGTCTACAACCTCAAGTACACTTCGGCCGCGCAGCTGATGCCGGTACTGCGGCCGATCATCAGCCCGAACAACACGATCGCGGCGTTTCCGGGCAACAACTCCCTGGTGATCACCGACTACGGCGACAACCTGCGCCGCATCGAGCGCATCATCGACGCGATCGACCGCCCCGGCGGGGGCGGCGAGCCCGTGGTCATCCCGCTGCGCTACGCGGCGGCAGCGGACGTGCTGCAGACCTTGAACCGGGTTCTGCCGGACAGCGTGGTCGGGACCCCGGGCCAGGCGGGCGCGATCGACCAGTCGGCGCGCATGTATCTCGCGCAGGATCCGCGCACCAACAGCATCGTCGTGCGCTCGGAGAACCCGGCGCGCATCGAGCAGGTGCGGTCGCTCGTGCGCCAGCTCGACGTGCAGACCGGCACCGCGGCGAACGTGCCCGTCGTGTACCTCAAGAACGCCGAGGCGACGCGCGTGGCGCAGACGCTGCGCGGCATTCTTTCGGGGGAGGCCGCCCCGGTGCAGACAAGCTCCCCCGCGGGCGGCGCCCAGGGCGGCGCCGGAGCGCAGCCCGCCGGCGCGCAGCCGGGCGGCATGGTGCAGGCGGATCCCGCCTCGAACGCGCTGCTCATCTCGGCGCCCGATGCGGTGTTCGCGCACATCAAGGCGATCATCGACAAGCTCGACGTGCGCCGTGCGCAGGTCTACGTGGAGGCGCTGATCGTGGAAATGACCGCGGACAATGCCGCCGAATTCGGCGTGCAGTGGCAATCGGTCCCGGATCTCACCTTGCCCCAGAGCCAGGGCCTCGGCGGCACCAACTTCAGCGGCACCGGGACGGGCGCCAATATCACCGACGCGTCGATCAACCTCGGCTCGCTGGGGACCGGCATCAACGTCGGCGTGGTGCGCGGGCAGGTCACCATCCCCGGCATCGGCACCGTGACCAACCTCGCCATGCTCGCCCGCGCCCTCGAGACCACCGCCAAAGCCAACATCCTGTCCACGCCGAACCTGCTCACGCTGGACAACGAGGAAGCGAAGATCGTCATCGGCCAGAACCTGCCCTTCATCACCGGGCAATACGCGCAGACCGGCTCCGCCACGACCGTCACGCCGTTCCAGACCATCGAGCGGCGCGACGTCGGCCTGACGCTGCGGGTCAAGCCGCAGGTCTCCGAAGGGGGCACGGTCAGGCTGCAGATCTACCAGGAGGCCTCGGCGGTGCGCGACGTCACCAGCGCCGGCGTGGTCACCGACAAGCGCGCCATCGAGTCCATGGTGCTGATCGACGACGGCCAGATCGTCGCGCTCGGCGGCCTGGTGCAGGACGACGTGCGCGTCGGCGTCGAGAAGGTGCCGCTGCTCGGCGACATTCCGATCCTTGGGCATCTTTTCCGCTACGAGACGCGCAAGCAGACCAAGACCAACCTCATGGTGTTCCTGCGGCCGGTCGTGCTGCGCGACGCCGTGACGCACAGCACTGCGTCCGCCGAGCGCTACCGGCGCATGCTCGAAGAGCAGCAGGCCACCAAGGCCCCGGCGCACCCCATCCTTCCGGAGTACCCCCCTCCGGAACTGCCGCCCCTGGGCGACTGAGCGGCGCGTCATGGCAGACACGCGCGAATCACCGGTCCGCCTGGTGTCCTACCAGTTCGCCAGGGCTCAGGGCGCGCTCCTGCTCGAGCTCTCGGCGCAGGAGGCGACGGTCTGCCTGCGCGAGGGGGCGAGGGCGCAGGCGCTCGCCGAGCTGCGGCGCGTGCTCGGGGTGCCGATCCGCGTGGCCCGCGTCGAGCCGGCTGAGGCGTTCGAGCGCCAGCTGGCCGACGCCTACACGCGCGCCAATCAGTCGGCCGCCTACGTCGCCGACAACCTCGAGCAGGACATGGATCTCTCGCGCCTGGTGCGCGAGATGCCCAGGGTCGAGGACCTGCTCGATTCCGAGAACGACGCGCCGATCATCCGCATGATCAACGTGCTGCTCACGCAGGCCCTGCGCCAGCGCGCCTCGGACATCCACATCGAGCCCTACGAGTCGCGCCTTGTGGTCCGGTTCAGGGTGGACGGCACCTTGCAGAACGTCGTAGAGCCGCACCCGGCCCTGCACGCGGCGATGCTCTCGCGCATCAAGGTGATGGCGAACCTCGACATCGCCGAGAAGCGCCTGCCGCAGGACGGGCGCATCTCGCTGCGGCTCGCGGGCCGGCAGATCGACGTGCGGGTCGCCACGCTGCCCACCACGCACGGCGAGCGCGCGGTGCTCAGGCTGCTCGACAAGGAAGAAGGAAAGCTCGAGCTGCCCGCCCTGGGCATGGCGCCCGGGATCCTGGCGAGCGTCGACAAGCTCATCCACCAACCGCACGGCATCGTGCTGGTGACCGGCCCCACCGGGTCGGGCAAGACCACGACGCTGTACGCGGCCCTGTCGCGCATCGACTCGCTCGGCCTGAACATCATGACGGTGGAGGACCCCGTCGAGTACGAGCTCGCCGGGGTGTCGCAGACGCACGTCAATCCGCGCATCGGCATGACCTTTGCGCGCGCGCTGCGCTCGATCCTGCGCCACGATCCGGACGTGGTGATGATCGGCGAGATCCGCGACCTGGAGACCGCGCAGATCGCGGTGCAGGCGAGCCTGACGGGCCATCTCGTGCTCGCCACGCTGCACACCAACGACGCCATCAGCGCGACGACGCGCCTCACCGACATGGGGGTCGAGCCCTACCTGCTCGCTTCGAGCCTGCTGGGCGTCCTCGCGCAGCGCCTGGTGCGCAAGCTCTGCCCCGAGTGCCGCCGCGAGTATGCGCCGAGTGCCGCCGACCGCGCCGAGCTGGGCGAGCGGGCGGACGCCGCGCGGCTCTACGGACCCGTGGGCTGCACCGCCTGCCACGGCACCGGCTACGCGGGGCGTACCGGGGTCTACGAGCTGTTCGTGGTGGACGCGCAAGCCAAGCGCCTGATCCACGTGGCTGATGGCGAGCAGGCCCTCAGGGAGCATGCGCGTGCGCAAGGCATGCAGACGCTGCGCGAAGACGGCATGCGCTGGGCGCTGTCCGGGGCCACCTCCCTGGAGGAAGTTGTCAGGGTGACTCGGGAGTCCTGAGCGCGCCATGCCGGCGTACAGCTATGTCGCCGTAGACGCGCAGGGCAAGACCCGGCGCGGCGTCGTGGAGGCCGACGCGCCGCGCCAGGCGCGCGCTGGACTGCGCGAGCAGGGGCTCGTCCCCCTGGAGCTCGCGGCCGTCGCGCCGGAGGCGGCGGCCGCGCCGGCGGGAACGGGTTGGCTGCGCGCGCGCCGGCGGCTCGGAAGCGCGGAGCTCGCGCTTGCCACCCGCCGCTTTGCGCTGCTGCTGGAGGCGGGGCTGACCGTCGAGGAATGCCTGGTCGCCCTGACCGAGCAGGCGCAGGACGAGACGAGCGGGCGCATCCTGAGCGCGGTGCGCGCCGAGGTGCTCGCCGGGCAGAGCCTCGCCGCGGCGCTCGAGCGCTTCCCGGCCTCCTTTCCGGACATCTACCGCGCGCTCATCGGCACCGGCGAGCAATCGGGCGACCTCGCGGGCGTGGTCGCGCGTCTCGCCGACTACCTGGAGCGCCGCCAGGCGATGTCGCAGAGCGCAGGACTCGCGCTGCTCTATCCCGCGATCGTCGCCTCGGTCGCGCTGCTGATGGTGGTGGGGCTGCTCACCTACGTCGTGCCGCAGGTCGTCGAGGTGTTCCAGCACAGCCGCCAGGAACTGCCGTTCCTCACGCGTGCGCTGCTCTGGATGAGCGCCGTGCTGCAGAGCTACTGGATGGCGATCCTCGCGGCGTGCATGGCGCTCCTCGTGGCGGCGCGCTTTGCCTGGGCGCGCGAAGCCTGGCGCGCGCGCTGGCAGGCGCGGCTGCTGCGCGCGCCGATGATCGGGCCGCTGCTGCTCGGCATCGGCACCGGGCGCATCGCCAGCACGCTCGCGATCCTGGTCGGCGGCGGCGTGCCGCTCCTGCAGGCGCTTGCCGCAAGCGCCAAGGTGGTGAGCGTCCTGCCGCTACGCGACGCGATCGAGGAGGCCGCGCGGCTCGTGCGCGAGGGCAGCGCGCTGCACCGGGCGCTGGAGCGCCGCAAGATCTTCCCGCCGATCTTCGTCCACCTCGTGGCTTCCGGCGAGGCGAGCGGGCGCCTGGCGCACATGCTGCAGCAGGCCGCGCGTCACCAGGAGCTGGAGAACGAGCGGCGCGTGCGCCTGCTGACCGGGATCCTCGAGCCCGTGGTGATCGTGGCGATGGGCATCGTGGTGCTGCTGGTGGTGCTGGCCATCCTGATGCCCATCATCGAGATGAACCAGCTAATCCGCCGGTGAACGCCCAGCACGCACGCCGCACCGCCGGCAAGCGTTGCCACTACTTCGGCGCGCCGTAGTACCCCAGATACCAGTCGGTGAACCGCCGGATTCCCAGTTCGACCGGCGTCTCTGGCTTGTACCCCACCGCCTCCTGCAGCTCCCCGGTATCGGCGAACGTGGCCGGAACGTCGCCGGCCTGCATGGGCAGCAGTTCGAGTCGGGCCTTCTTCCCAAGGCACTGCTCCAGCACTTCGATGTAGCGCATGAGCTTCACCGGCTGGTTGTTGCCGATGTTGAACACGCGCCAAGGGGCGTAGCTCGAGGCCGGGTCCGGGCGCTCCCCACTCCAGCCGGGGAAAGGAGCGGCGGGCTGCCCGATCACTCGCACGATGCCTTCGACGATGTCGTCGACATAGGTGAAGTCGCGCGTCATCTCGCCGCGGTTGAACACCGGGATCGGGCGCCCGGCCAGGATTCCTTCGGTGAACCTGAAGAGGGCCATGTCGGGACGTCCCCAAGGCCCGTAGACGGTGAAGAAGCGCAGTCCCGTGCACGGCAGCCCGTAGAGGCTGGCGTAGCTGTGCGCCATCAACTCGTTCGCCTTCTTAGTCGCGGCGTAGAGCGAGACCGGGTGGTCGACGTTGTCGTGCTCCGAGAAAGGCAGGTGCGTGTTCGCGCCGTACACGGAACTGCTGGAAGCGTAAACGAGGTGCCCGACGCGCGTGTGCCGGCAGCCCTCGAGCACGTGCAGGAATCCGACGAGGTTCGCGTCCACGTAGGCCGCGGGGTTCTCGATCGAGTAGCGTACCCCCGCCTGGGCCGCCAGGTGCATGACGGCGTCGAACTTCCCGCCGGCGAAGAGCTCGCGCATCGGCTCCCGCGCTACGATGTCGAGCTTGCGAAACTCGAATCCGGGGCGCGCGCGCAGCCGCTCGAGCCGCGCCTCTTTGAGCCGTACGTCGTAGTAGTCGTTCAGGTTGTCGATGCCCGTCACGGCGTCGCCTCGACCGAGCAGGGCGTGGGACAGGGCAGCGCCGATGAATCCCGCCGCTCCGGTGACGAGAATCCTCACCTGGAGAGCGGCCTGCGGCTACCGGGCCGGCCCGTCATGCGGCCTCGTCGCGGAAGCCCCGCGGATTCCCGCTCTGCCAGCGCCACGCGTCGCGGCACATATCGTCGATCGACAGGATGGCTCTCCAGCCGAGCATGCGCTCGGCGAGGGAGGCATCTGCATAGCACTCGGCCACGTCGCCCGGGCGCCGCGGGGCCACCTCGTAGGGAATTCTCCGTTGCGACGCGCGCTCGAACGCGCATACCGCCTCGAGCACTGTCGTTCCGCGGCCCGTTCCGAGGTTCACGGTGAATCCTCGTTGCAGACGCTGAAGTCCCTGCAGGGCGGCGAGGTGCCCGCGCGCGAGGTCAACCACATGGACGTAGTCGCGAACACCGGTCCCATCGCGGGTGGGATAGTCGCCCCCGAACACGCGCAGCTTCTCGCGAACGCCCACGGCGACCTGGGCGATGTTCGGCATGAGATTGTTTGGAATCCCCTGTGGATCCTCGCCGATCAATCCGCTGGGATGGGCGCCTACAGGGTTGAAGTACCGCAGCAGGGCGATGTGCCACCTGCCGCGCTCCGAGGCCGCGAGATCCTCGAGTATCCTCTCGATCATCAACTTGGAGTGCCCGTAGGGATTCGTGGGGCCGAGCGGTGCGTCCTCCCGGATCGGCACAGGCACGAGGCTGCCGTACACGGTGGCGGACGAGGAGAACACCAGGGTCGAGACGTTTGCCGCAGCCATTGCCCGGCACAGGTTGAGCGTGCCCTGTACGTTGTTATCGTAGTAGTCGACCGGTCGCTCGAACGACTCGCCGACCGCCTTCAAGCCGGCAAAGTGCACCACTGCGTCGAATCCGTGCCGGTCGAAAGTATTCCGCAGGGCGGGCAGGTCGCGCACGTCCCCCATCACGAACTCCGGGGCCCTTCCGACGATGCTCGCAATGCGGCCGATCACGGCGCGATGACTGTTGCAGAGGTTGTCGAGAACGACGACCGCGTTTCCTGCCTGCATCAGCTCCACGCACGTATGGGAGCCGATGTAGCCCGCGCCACCCGTTACCAGAATCTTCATGCCGTATGGATCATTGCGAAAACTGCCGCGCGCTTTGCGGCGGCATCACGCAGCGCGAGCACAGCCGATGCCGAGCAGTCTGCCCATGAAGTGCAGTCTAGCGGAATTCGAAGTCTCCATGTCCTCGCCGGGACGTCGCAAGAAAGCGTCCCGCGCGTGGGGTGTGAAATTCTGTCAGGGCGCGCGTGCGCCCGGCGGGCCGGAAAGGAACGGCCACGCCACATTCGGCAACGCGACGCGCAAAATCACGGACAATGTCGAAACTCGGGGAAGTGGAACGTCGATCATGGAAACAGTTGCCGTCGTAGGGCTCGGATATGTCGGCCTGCCGCTCGCCGTGGCGTTCGGCAAGCGCTTCCGCACGATCGGGTACGATCCCAATACGGAAAAGGTGGAGCGCTACCGGCACCACGTCGATCCAACCGGCGAAATCCAGGACGAGGAGCTGCGCGCCGCCGAGCAGCTGACCGTCACGAGCGATCCAGCGCGGCTGCGCGAGGCGGATGTCATCGTGGTGGCCGTCCCCACCCCGGTGGACTCGGTGCGCCGGCCCGATTTTGGGCCGCTGGTCGACGCAAGCAGCGTAATCGGCAAGCACATGAAGCGGGGCGCCACGGTGGTCTACGAATCGACGGTTTATCCCGGGGCGACCGAGGAAGTCTGCATTCCGGTCCTCGAGGCGAACTCCGGCCTTGCCTGGCGCAGGGACTTCAGCGTGGGCTATTCGCCGGAACGGATCAATCCGGGCGACAAGGAGCACCGGCTCGAAACCATCGTCAAGATCGTCGCTGGCGATTGCACGGAAACGTTGGAGCGCGTCGCGCGGCTGTACGGCGCGATCGTGAAAGCGGGAGTCTATCCCGCCTCGAGCATCAAGGTCGCCGAGGCAGCAAAGGTGATCGAGAACACGCAACGCGACCTGAACATTGCCTTGATCAACGAGCTCGCGATCATCTTCCATCGGATCGGCATCGATACACAGGAGGTCCTCCTGGCGGCGGGGACGAAATGGAATTTCCTGCCGTTTCGCCCGGGTCTGGTGGGCGGCCATTGCATCGGCGTGGACCCGTACTACCTAACGTACAAGGCGGAGATGCTCGGCTACCACCCCGAGGTCATTCTTGCCGGGCGACGCATCAACGACAACATGGGGAAATTCGTCGCGGAGCAGACGGTCAAGCACATGATCCGCCACGGCCGCAATGTCACAGGCGCGCGCGTAAACGTCCTCGGCTTGACGTTCAAGGAGGACATTTCGGATCTGCGCAATTCTCACGTCATTGACGTCATCAATGAACTGAAGAATTATGGTATCGAGGTGTGCGTTCATGATCCGGTGTGCGATCCCGCACTGGCGCGGGAAGAGTACGGACTGGAGCTCCACTCCTGGGAGGCGCTGCCGGTGGCAGATGCAATGGTCGTGGCAGTGGCCCACCGCAAGTTCCTGGATATGGGTCTCGAACAACTGACGACCAAGCTTGCGAAACGCGGATGCTTTATCGATGTGAAGGGGCGCTTCGATCCGGGAGCGCTTCGATCCGCGGGGCTGCATGTCTGGCGGCTATAGCCGGGAAGGATGTAACTGTACGCGCCATGTCTTGTGGCATCTGGCGATAGGATTTCCGCACGGCCAAGAGCGAGTTGTCTAAAGGCGGATTAATGGAACCGCCGGAGTACGTATGCCCGAAATGCAAGTCCTCGCTGACTGCAACTGAAAGCGGTTTCCGCCGTGGCCGGTGCGCCCTGAGATACCCGCTCTTCTTCGGCATTCCGGATTTCCGCCTGGGGGTCGGAGACGACATACGGTATCTGGAGATGCAGAAGATCGAAGGCATTCTCAAGGAGTACGAGCATGCCGGCAAGTTTGACCGTCTCATGGAGCGGCATGTCCGCGCGCACACCACATCCCACCTTGTCGCGCATGAGCTCGCCTACGAGCTGGCTTGGAAGCGGCGAGGATCGGAGGTCAAGGAACGGCTGCAGACTTTGCAGCGGAGATTGGTGGGGCAACATGAGCGCGGCGCGGATCGCTATCTGGACGTGGGCTGCGGCAAAGGAGCCGCGCTCATTACTTTCTGCCGCGAATTCGAGGACGTCTATGGCGTGGACGTCGTACCGCGATATCTGGTATTTGCCAAGATTCTTGCGCAGGAAGGCGGCGCATCTCATCTGCATCTCGCCTGTGCGTCGGCGGATGCGCTGCCATTCCGGAGTGAAATGTTTGATCTCGTGACCGCGCTTGATCTCATTGAACATCTTCCTCGACAGATTGAGGGGCTACGAGAGATCTGGAGAACGGTGAGAGAGGGTGGACTGGCGTACCTGAACTCCCCGAATCGCTTCAGCCTATTTGCGCTTGAAGATCACGTGCGTCTTTGGGGGGTCGGATTTCTGCCGCGGAAATGGATGGGAAGATATGTTCGACTCGTGCGACGCTACGCCTACGAAGGGGTACGACTGCTATCTGTATTTGAATTGGCGCGATTGCTGGGCAATCTGCCTGACTGCACGTACTGCATCGAGGGATTGATGGTGACGTATCGCGAAGGCATGGCGAAGAAGATGCTCGCGGCGCTCCCAGTGCTAGTCTGGGCCTTGAATACCTTTGCGAGATGGTTTGTGCCCAGCTACAACGTGACAATGCGCAAGGCTGACAGCAACCCTTGAGCGTGGAGGCTGATGCAGGATGCCGAATTCGTTGAAGCGTGCGGCGGCGCGCCCTGGCGGGCCGTTGGCGGTTAGAACGGAAGGCGCGATAGTCGGGCAGGCTTCGCATCAGTCCAACAGCGGCCAATCCTTGTCTCGGTCTGCGACATCTCGTGCCTCGAGCGGCCAGGGGATCGCGACCGCCGGGTCGCTATAGCGTACCCCCAGTTCGAGGCCAGGCGCATAGTACTGATCGGTCATGTACAGCACGGTAGTGCCGTTTTCCAGCGCTTGGTAGCCATGCGCGACGCCGGACGGCACAAACACCGCCTGGCCTTGATCCGAGTCCAGCCTTACATGGAAGACCTTGCGGCGGGTCGGAGACGAAGGCCGCATGTCGACCAGGGCGTCGAAAACGGCACCCACCACGCAGCGGACCAGCTTGCGCTCTTCCGCTGGTGGCGCCTGGAAGTGAAGGCCACGCACCACGCCTGCAGCGGTAGTACGGGCAAGGTTGCACTGAGCGATATCGAAGTCGATTCCCTGTTGCGCGAATTCCCGTTTGCAGAAAGCGCGCGCAAACGAACCGCGCCGATCCTCCCTGGGCTCAAGAGCGACCAGAAAGGCACCGGCGATTGGTATCGGCGTGAAGATCACGGGAATGCCGTCGCGTGCGCAGTGCGTCCGCGCTCGCGTGTTCGCGAGTTCACGCTGGCGGCACAATCGCCATGAACCGATCTATATCCGCCAAGCAGACCGTTCGCATATCGTCTCCGGCCTGGTAACGGCGCGTCCACTGGACTATCCATGACAAGGTCGTCTCGAGGTTCAACTTCGGGCGCCACTGCAAGTGCGCCCTTGCCTTCGAGGCGTCCAGTTTCAAGAAGGTGCTTTCCGGTGGCCCAGGGTTACGATCACGCTCCCATTGGAATTCGACACCCCACAGCTCATACAGGTGTTCGATGATCCAGCCGACCGTGCGTTCGCTTTCTTCTGGTGGTCCGAAATTCCAAGCGCTGGCAAATGCGTGGCCGTCGCTGTACAGGCGTTCGGCGAGCATTAGATAGCCGTGAAGCGGCTCGAGCACGTGCTGCCAGGGCCGTGTGGCCTGCGGACTGCGAATAAGCGTGGGCTGCATCTTGAGCAGCGTCCGCATGATGTCCGGGACGAGTCGATCCAGCGCCCAGTCGCCGCCCCCGATCACATTCCCGGCGCGTGCACTGCCCACTGCGGCGCACCCCGGCAAACGCTGCGCGCTGAAGAACGAATTTTGATACGCGGTAACGACCAGTTCCGCGCAACCCTTGCTTCCGCTGTAAGGATCATGCCCGCCAAGGCGAGAAATCTCCCTGTAACCCCATACCCATTCCTCGTTGTAATAGCACTTGTCCGAGGTAACGATGACGGCAGCGCGAGCGGTCGGGCAGCGCCGAAGGGCATCGAGCACGTGAACCGTACCCAAGACATTTGTCGCGAAGGTCTCCACGGGTTGCTCGTACGAGTAGCGCACCAGTGACTGCGCCGCCATGTGGATCACGATCTCCGGCCGTGCGTCGGCAAGCGCGGCCTCGAGCGTCGGCAGGTCCCGGACGTCGGCTATCCGGGAGTCGACAATAGGGGCGACACGGGCGATCTCAAATAGAGACGGGTCTGTGGGCGGCCGCAATGCGTATCCGGTGACCTTGGCGCCCAGGTGGTGGAGCCACAAACAAAGCCAGCTTCCCTTAAATCCGGTGTGGCCCGTCAGGAAGACTCGCTTGCCCTTCCAAAACCCGGGATTCAGCATAGTTGAGGATATGATGTCACCGCAATTTGTCCGGTCATGCGGTCCGTCGAATGGCAGGCTTTACGGACCTTCCCAAGAGATACTTGTCTATTCCGCCGTCCAAAGCCTGACGGTAGACTTTGAAGGCCTGCGCGAAAACATCGATCGTCTGGTCGATGTCGCGTTCCGTGTGCGAATAGCCGACCACGAGCGATGTCGCAAGCACGCCCCCTCGAATGAGCTCCTGCATCAGCAGCGTTCGGAACGGCTGCGAGGGCATTCCCTCCGCATCGCGGGAGCCGAATACCAGACAGCAGGGTTGGCCGAGAATCGGTACTTGCTCCGCGACGCCCGCGGCGGCAGCCGCTTCGCGAAGGCCTGATGCGAGCGCCCTGCCGCGATTCCAAATGGTCTCTATGACGGGCTGAGTACGGTATGTCTGCATGGTTGCGACAGCAGCAGCGAGTCCATGCGTCTCGGCGCCATGCGTAGTGGACAGCAGAAAAACCCTCTCATGATCGTGATCGCTCCCTCCCAGGCGCATCAGTTCTCGCCGGCCGCTCAGCGCCGAGACTGAAAACCCGTTGGCCATTGCTTTACCGAATGTAGATAAGTCGGGGCGTATTCCATAGAGTGCTTGCGCGCCACGGAGATGCCATCGGAAGCCGGTAATCATCTCGTCCAGGATGAATACCGCACCGTGCTGGTCGCACAGAGCGCGCAAACCTTCGAAAAACCCCGCAACGGGGGGAGTTTCTTTTTCCGCTTCGAGCACGACTGCGGCGACCTGCCCGGCATGCGTCTCGAAAAGTGACGCCAAGCCAGCCAAGTCGTTGTAGTTGAACTTAAGCGTCGCCAATCGCGTGGATTGCGGCACGCCCCCCGGCATTGCGGACGAACCGATGAACCAATCATCTACTGAAAAAAACGGGTGATTGGCACAAACTGCCACCAGGTCCCGATTCGTGTATGCCCGCGCAAGCTTCACCGCCCCCGACGTAGCATCGGAGCCATCCTTGCAGAACTTGACCATCTCGCCCGCGCCTACGCACTCCATGAACGCCTCGGCACACTCGAGCTCGATAACCGATGGCCTAACGAAGTTTGCTCCCAGCTCCAACTGCCGTCGCACAGCATCGATGACGGCAGGATACGCGTGCCCGAGCCCGACTGATCTCAGGCCGGATCCATACTCGATAAATTCGTTGCCATCCGCGTCCCAAACCCGACACCCTTTGCCTCTGACGATAATGGGAGCCATCCCCTCGGGGTATTGATCGTCGCCCTTCGCGTACGTATGCGCGCCTCCCGGGACAATATTGTGGAGTGCACGGCCAATCGCGTTGGAACGATCGAACCGGATCATGCCGTCCCCAGAACGAGCTTCCGCGAATAGAAGGCCTCCGCGTAGCCATCCGGCGCGTTGCATTCAATGCCGCGCAAGCGCATAAGGCCCTGGAAGGTCTCGGCAGAGAACCAGGGCTTTGCGCGCTGCGACGCGAAAGTCTTCATCAGCAAACCAATCTTTCGTCTGACCGTCGCGCGCGCCAAGGGCACAAAGAATGATGGGGACCCCATGCCGCCGTCATATTTGGGGATTTCATATTCGAGGATGACGTGATCGCGCCAGGTGTTCCAGACCAGCTCGCCGACAATCCTATGGTCTTGGTGGAGTTCATCGCGGCAATGGGTGAAGATGACATCCGGATGAATCTTCCGCTTCAGCAGTTCGAAGTAATCCTTGATTGCCGGCGCTTCCGAGGGAAAATACGAGCCCCTGAACTCCTTGATCGCGACTTCTGCCTTCGTGGCTCCACGCAGAGCAAGATACGCGCCCCGACGCGCCTCGCGGGCTCGTTGCGGATCGGAACTGAGCACGACCCAGTGAACCGTCGCATGCGGGTACGCGCGCAGCAATTCCAGGGCTGTGCCGCCGCATCCGATCTCTATGTCGTCGCAGTGCGCTCCTATGAACAGCAAGGTAGGCGCGCGCCGCCTTCGAACCCCCAATCGTATGTCGAGCATCATCTCGTCCGCCACACCATCCAGGGGCAGTTTCCGCGCGCCTCCATGCGGTCGTACAAGATCTTTTCCCTGAACGTGTCCATCTGCTGCCAAAATCCCTCGTATTGGTTCACGCCGAGCAGCCGACGGTCAATCAGGCGCCGGAAGGGCTGCTCGACGAGCTCATCGCCCTCCTCCACATAGTCAAAGATGTCCTTGCGAAAGCAGAAGAATCCCGCGTTTATCCAGAATTCGGAGCTGCTGAGCTGTCCGAAGCTCGTCACATTGCCGCGGTCGTCGGAGTGTACGCAATGCAGGCTTTGCGCAGTCCGGACAGCAAGGAAGTAGGCGACTTTACCGCTCCGCTCGAATTGATCGACGTGCTTGTTCAGAGGCAGATCGGTGAGAGCGTCCGCGTAGTTCGCCATGAAAGCTTCTTCGCCATCCAGGTGATGGCGGACACGCAGCAGGCGCTGGCCAATGTTCGCGTGCAGGCCGGTATCGACAAAAGTCACACGCCAATCGTCCATGTCGCGCTTGAGCAACTCGATCTTGCGTCCACCCTCGGACAACGTGAAATCGTTCGTCAGGCATTCGTTGTAGTTCAGGAAGAATTCTCGAATCATGTCTCCCCGATAGCCCAGGCACAGGACAAAGTCCTTGTGCCCAAAGTGCGCGTAATAGCGCATCAAGTGCCAGAGCATTGGCCTGTAGCCGATATTGACCAAGGGCTTTGGAATAGTGTCCGAGTGCTCGCGCAGTCTGGTACCCAAGCCTCCGCAGAAAAGCACGACTTTCATGATCTCCCCCGTGCGGCAGTTGCGGCGCCCCATTCGGTGCCCATGGCGGACACGGCCACAGGCTCGCCTAGAATTGAAATTCTTCCTGCTCCAGTCGAAGTCTGTCGCACAGTCGACCTTTGGGCAGCTCGACGTCCTCGTACGTGATGGGCTGATCCTTTGCAATTTCCCGCTTGAGCCGGCAGTCCAACGAGATCGCGATCGGCAGATACTTTTCCCGGCGGCAGACTTCGTAGCGCTCCACCAGGCCGTAGCAGGTGAACCCCCCCATACCGTCCAGCTTCTCCCCGGACTTGAGAGGCCGCTTCGCATACGAAATCGTGTCGCAGACAGGCGCGCCGCGCGGCGTGATCGTCGGATCCTTGAACAAGGCCGCGCGCGCCACCGAATGAGCGATTTGCCAGGGCGGCAGATGATAGGGCGTGTAGAACATGTAGAGAGGCCCATCGCCCATCTTGAGATAGGCCATCAGCTTTCGCTTCTCCGGATGATCGTTGCGGCAGATCACAAATGCGCCTGTATGCGGCGCGGCGCCAAGCGCGTATTCCACCAGGCCTTCCTTTTCGAAGTCCTCGGGGCCGAACTGCTTAAGCATGTCATTGACGTGGGCACAAGGATAGCCGCGCATGCCTCGGACTTGGGGCACAAATCCCGTCGCGTTGCCCATGATCGCGGCCTCCAGCGCCAATTTCGATCCGTCCGCGAAGCAGGCAAGCACCGCGGGATTCTGGCCAAGTCGTGCGGCAAGCTCACGCTGGGTATCGGGATTGCGGTAGCGATCGAGAAATCCTTTTAGCTGTCCCATAAGCACCGGCCGATATCCCATGCTGTCGAGAAACCTATACAGGTTCATACCCACGCCGGGTTCGTCTCCGTCGGTGTAGCTGTACACCACTCCCGCGCGGTCCGCATAGGTCTTCAGTATGGGGCCTACCGAGGCATCCACCTCCGCGCCCAGGAGAATTACGTGCTTGCCGTGTCGAATTGCCTCAAAACACACGCTCGTGCCGAATTCGACGTGCCCCGTAGCCTCGATGACGACGTCGATCTTTCTCGATCGGCAGAGGTCCATCGCGTCTTCGATGACGCAATAGCGTCCCCGGGCTATTGCGTCATCGAGCTGCGCAGATCCTGTGGAATGCTCGACCTCCGCGATCCCCGCATCGCGATAGGCGCGCACTGCCTTTTCAACCGTGCGATTCGCAATGGCGACCAGGCGCATACCGCGCACCGCTGTCACAAAGTTCAAGGCGATGCAGCGCGCCATGTAGCCGCCGCCGACAAGGGCCACCTGCACGGGCCGCCCCTCCCGTGCGCGCTGCGCCAGTACGTTGTCCACGATAATCATTTCCGCCTTCTATCGCCGATCTTCCCGAGCGCCGTCATTTCCAGGGAGTGGAAAGCGGACGCAAGAATCTTTGAACGCGCAGCATCTCTCATTCTATGAGACACCCATTCGGATGACAACGCGCATTGATGCAAGCGGATGCGGTCTACACGAAAACGCGGCGCAACCGCCGTCACGCGCAATTGTGAGAAACTGCAAGCGGCATGGGCGGTTCACGATGAGACCGGGCTTGCGCCATCGAAGGCGCATGGAGGTACGAAAGTCAGGTGGTCAGGGGTCGCGGACTCCACCTTGCCCGGTATGCCTCGGCGATCGATACAAACCATTCTTCGAGCGGCGCGGGGTACCCACGCAGGACGGACTGCTCTGGACAACCCGGCAGGAGGCCCTCAGCGCAGCACGAGGCGACATGAAGCTGGCCCAATGCGCAGATTGTGGCTACATCGGGAACCAGCTGTTCGATCCTGAAAAGGTTGCGCAGGGCGAGGAATACGCGCTATCCCTGTCTTCATCTTCCATGTTCCGCAGGTTCCTGTCCGCGTTGGCCAAACGTCTAGCATCTCGCTACAAGCTGGACTCCAAAACTGTTCTGGAAATCGGCTGCGGAGAGGGTGAGTTTCTCCGTGAGATATGCAAGTTCGGCGCGAGTGGCGGCTATGGCATCGATCCGATGGCGAGGCCGCGCATTGAAGGGGCGAACGATTGCAGGGTCGAGTTCATTCGGGACCGCTATTCCGCGAAGCACAGGACCCTGAAAGTCGATTTCCTGTGTTGCCGGCAGGTCCTCGATGAAGTGGTCGAGCCTCGCAGGATGCTCGAGCTCGTTCGCCGTCATCTTCTTGGGCGCGGGCAGGTGCCCGTCTATTTCGAAGTGCCCAATGCGGCAAACATCTTCGAGAGCATGCAGATTCGCAATGTCATGTATGAAAAGGCGTCGTGGTTTACGCCTGACGCCTTGGCCAACCTATTTAACATCTGCGGCTTCGAGGTCTTGTCGGTGGAGCCTTGCTTTCACGAAGGGCAATACCTAGGAATTGAGGCGATGCCGATGCCGGCTCGGCAATGGCGACGTCCCGGAAAACGGCTCCCATCGGGGCAGTTTGTTCGGGCACTGGAGGCATTCGATTCGCGGTACGAAAGGAAGATTCGTGCTTGGTCGAGGCGATTTCGTGAACTTCATGCGACAGGCAAACGCATCATGGCCTGGGGTTCCGGCGCCGGCGGAATACATTTCTTCAGCGCGCTCGGAATCACAAGCGAACTTGTGCCGTATGTGGTGGACATCAATCCTAAGCGTCAGGGCAAGTTTCTACCGCTGACGGGGCAACTGGTCGTCAGGCCGCAAAGAGTCCGTCGATTCCGGCCGGACATGATAGTCGTCACGAACGCGACATTTGTACGGGAAATCAAGCGGAGCGTGGCGGAGATGGGCGTGACCTGCGACTTTTGGACTCTGTGACGGGAAATCTCGGCCGTTCGCAGGAGGGAAGAGGATTTCCTCCGATGGAGGGACGAGCTTTCGCTACCGGTCGGCGACCCGACCACGCCGGGAGTGGACCGCCAGTCCACTCCCTAACATAAAATAATGGCATTCGAACGCTCCAATCGGCGACATTATCGGTCGTTTCACGCCGAGCTTTCTCCCCACGCAATGAAGAACGCGTTTACGGTAGATGTGGAGGACTACTTTCAGGTCGAGGGATTCGCACGCGTGATCGACAGAGATACTTGGGACACCTTTACGACCCGAGTGCGCGCGAATACATCGGCCTTGTTGGATCTCTTGGCGCGCCGCGGCACTCATGCGACGTTTTTCGTACTGGGGTGGGTGGCGCGCAGACATCCCGAGCTGGTCCGAGAGATTGCGAGCTCGGGACACGAGATTGCGTGTCACGGAATGAGCCACAGGCTGGTCTATTCACAAGCGCCGGAGGACTTTCGCAGGGAAACTCGCGATGCCAAGTCGCTCTTGGAGGACCTCTGCCAGAAGCCGGTGCTCGGCTATCGCGCAGCAACGTACTCGATTACCCGCAAATCGCTCTGGGCGCTCGATATCTTGTGCGAGGAGGGTTTCAGCTACGATTCGAGCATCTTTCCGATGCGTCA
>Ga0224505_10000681_pt1 | contig 22948 bp, 18 predicted proteins | sample SF_Jan12_sed_USG_FD_169102 | JGI IMG/M metagenome (GOLD analysis project Ga0224505, IMG submission 169102) | Sediment microbial communities from San Francisco Bay, California, United States - SF_Jan12_sed_USGS_4_1 | ecosystem: Environmental > Aquatic > Marine > Sediment | place: USA: California... | reverse complement strand
GAATACATCGAGGTGTTCTATAATCGGCAGCGACGGCACTCGACCATCGGGTATTGCGCTCCGGCTGAGTACGAAGTGAGGACGGCTGTCGCGTAACCCGGTGTCCACGGAACTGGGGGAAGGTCACTATCTAGTGAACTAATCAGTAACTTGTACATCACGTCGGTACGCAGCACATACTTCTCTCCGCTGTGTACAACAGCCCCTTCGTGCCAGATAGAGTGGAGAAAGACCAACGCTGCCCCTCTCGTCGGCTTGACGGTCAGGTAAGGACAGCCTTGAGCCACCTGCTGCATGTTTGCAAAGAATCGTGTCTCCCCACCGGCCATGTCGTCGTTCAGATAGATCAAGAAGGTCACCTCACTCTTCTCGTAAGTTTCAAGCGATAGATACGATCCATCCCGATGAGGCTGGAAGGTCTGCCCTGGTCGATACCGGTAGAAACGCCAGCGTTCATTGAATCTGACAAGGTGGCGGCTTTCCACCACTGGGGGCAACCATGGCGCAGCGCGGTTGAACAACGTGTCCGCCAAGGCTTTGTCGTCGACCAAGACGCGTTCATTGTTCCTGATTTCCTCGGCGACGAACCCACCGACGGTTCCGGTCTCGTAACTGAGGCCTTCGCTCCGACGAATCAGCGCCACGCACTCGTCGCTCGACAGAAAATCATGCAGGACGAATACGGTATGAGAGTCTAATTCTTCCTTTATCATGATGACCCCCAGTGATCGGTTCGACCGATGAGCTGAAAACACCTCTCTTCCAAAAGCTACCGCAGATCATATAATCGTCAACTGGTCTCCGATTGAGCTCTGTTTACTGCGATCGAAGCTCGCCGAACAAGCTTTGCTTCGCCATCCATCGATGCAGTGCTATACTGCGCGATCATGAAGCCTGTCACACCGGATACTGAATTTTCTGTATCGTTTGAAAACCAGCGTGTGGTTGTTTCTCCATGGGGAGGCTCGTTACGGCGGTACTTCTTCATCGATGAAAGTGGACAAGAAATCGATATTATCTGGGGCTATTCTGGTGGCAGCGGGAAGCGAGGCGGACAGGGCGACGTGCTCATCCCCTTTCCCGGCCGCATCGGAGCTGGTCGCTACTCCTTCGATGGACAGCGATTTCAGTTGGAATGTAACGATAAAGAAGGACCGAATGCCATTCATGGGTTCGTCCGCAGTCTGCCGTGGCAGGTGCAGGATGTTCATGCAAACAAGGTGACCTTTGAGATTCGTCTCGATGCTGATACGTATGCTGGACGAGGCTATCCCTTTTCACTCGCCATCTCAGTGATGTATCATCTCGATGCCTCTGGGCTCACCTGCGCATTCACCGTGAAAAACGTAGGGCAGCGGGCAGCACCAGTCGGAGTCGGTTTTCATCCCTACTTCACCGTTGGAACGTCTGTGATCGACGAGGCTGAGGTGCAGATCCCGGGAGCCGCCTGTGTGGAATTCAACGAGCAGCTTGTTCCAACAGGTAGGGTTCTGAGCGCGATCGGTACGCCGTGGGACTACCGACGATTTCGTAAGATCGGTCATCAGCGCTTCAACCATTGTTATCTACAGCTCGAACGCGACACACAGGGAATGGCCACGGCATCCCTGCGTCATAGGGCACGCGATCGCGCGATCGACATTACGATGGATCCCGCGTTTTCCGCAGTGGTCGTGTATACCGGAGATGCCATTGCCGACGCGCCACGAGCCGCGCTTGCCATCGAACCGATGACCTGCGCGAGCGATGCGTTCAATCATCCGGACTGGGGGCTGAAGCGGCTCGTTCCCGGTGAGACTTTTTCCGGAAGTTATCGAATACAACTCCGAGTTATGTAGCGGATTGTTTCGATCAAGTACCCTACAGGCAGCACTCGATGTGATGGAAGGAAAGTTGGAATTGAGATTGTGATACCTCAGCGAACTCTTGATCAGGCGATCTTTTTGATGTGGGGAAGCTTTCCGCTAATGCGACCGCGGCAGAGCTGGTAAAGCTTGAACTGAACTTCGTCGAAGGACTCCCCTTGCACAGGGGAGTCAGGATAGCCCTCCAGATAGCCGCGCCACTTGCCTTGATCCTGTGAAAGAACGTACTTTGGTGTATCCAAGTCAGAAATTCCTGCCTTGGGTTGTCCTATGCGCTGAATCTCTCGATCGCTTTTGGAAGTATCACGGCTCAACTGATCGACCTTGAACTGCAGCTCATCGAATGACGCCGCTTGTATTTCGCGATCGGGAGAGCCCTCCGGATAGGCGCGCCACTTGCCCTGATCTTGCCAATACACCCAATTTGGTCGTTGCATGTTGGCGATCATAGCGAGGCGTTCAAGATCTGACCAGCAATTTCTAAATTTCTACCGATTCAGGAATTCGTGCTCCTGCTGTCGCAGGCATACCTTCCTGACATGGCGTCTAGACTGACATGATTCCCGATTGTCCTTTCCCACAACCCCTGTCATTTCATCAAGTAGTGGCTCATCAACTCTCCTTTCGAGTTGCAATGGCCGGATCTGGCGAGAAGCTGGTGCTTTGTCTGCATGGGTTTCCGGAATCCGCCATCTCATGGCAACATCAAATTGATCCACTGGCACAGGCAGGGTATCGGGTCTGGGCGCCTGATCTCCGAGGATATGGTGGTACGACGCGACCAACGGGCATAGACGCCTACCGAATTGAATCCTTGATGGACGATGTCACCGGACTCCTCGATGCCGCGCAGGTTCACCGCGCCATACTGGTCGGGCATGATTGGGGTGGAATCATCGCCTGGTACTATGCGATGAGGCACGCCGGGCGCATCGAAGCGTTGGTAATAGTGAACGCACCCCATCCCGCCTGCTTTGAGCGGGAGGTGCGGCACTGGCGGCAATTGCACCGTTCCTGGTACATGGGCTTTTTCCAAATGCCCTGGCTTCCGGAAGCGGCATTGTCAGCTGGTCATGGCTATGTGATCGGTGAGATCTTTCGACGTATGGCCGAGCAGATGCCAGATGATCTTATTCAACTGTATCGACGGCAAGCTTGCGAGCCAGGAGCACTCACAGCCATGCTGAATTACTATCGCGCGGCCCTACGCGGCGGCGGGGCATTGCGTCAGCGAAGGTTGGGATATCCTACTGTCCCTGTCCCTACGCTGGTGATCTGGGGAGTACAAGATCAAGCACTCGTCAGCGAGAATCTTGATGGGTTGAATGAGTTCGTCGACGACCTGATGGTGGTGAGGGTCGCCGATGCCGGACATTTCGTGCATGAGGACAAGCCGGAACTGGTCACGCGCGAAATGTTGATGTGGTTGCAGCATCACGAGCGGACTTGATTCATTGACGCAATAGCTGACCTTCCTTATCGAACCGCCATACACCTTTCCTTCTGATGTGCGTCAACGCGCAAGCCCCATTCGACTGCGTGCCTCCTCATGATTTTACCTTTCTCCATGCGCACAATTCCCGCCGTGTATGGGCCGAGTGAACGCCTCCACAATCTACGTCACTTCTCACCGCTGTCTTATCCCGCTGAAAGTAGCCAAGTTGTTGACCAATATGACAAACGCGTTAGTATGCAATTAATTCCTTCTACGTCATTTATAGTCCGACGAGATGAGGTTCCAATGAGAGAAGCGACGACAGCCACTGCGTTGCCTGTCGACACAGGATCCGATCGACGAACCAGGGTCCTCCTTGCAATAGCCTGCGTGATGCTGGCCGGCCTGATCTATGCCGTGGTGGTACGGGACGAAGCCGTCTCTTGTCCAAACGAACTGATCGGCGCATGGGAAACATCGGCGAGAGGATACGAAGACGGCATGTTGGTGTTTACCAAGACCGACGTGATCTTCAGCGTGGGGGCAGAACACGTAGACGCACAGGCCGTCCGTGGCCTGGAGACGATTCCCAATGGACTTCGTACGTTGTACACGGTGATCTATGGCGACTCGCGACGCGACGAGCAAACCTTATCGTTCTACTACCACACGAAGGAACAGACCATCACTTTCAAAAACCAGTCGCATCTCGTCTGGGCTAGAAAAGCGCTGCAATCATGAAGGGAGTGTTTCAGCGCAGACAGCTCTTCGTTCATCCGGTTCAATACTGGTCTGTGATCACCACCCTCCTCTACTTTGCCTGTCTCCTGCTCACGCTCTATGCTGTGGTGTTCCTGCCGATGGCACTGCCGCTCCATGATTCGTCTATTTCCTGGGAACAACGTGCAGAAATTGCGACGCAGTTTCTCGAGTTGAATGGTCGGATTTGGCCCTGGCTGATCATCACATTTCTCGTGTTGCTCCTCCATTCCGTGTACTTCATGCATCGCATTGCCGGCCCGCTCTATCGTTTTACGGCACTCTTTCGGTCGATTGGAACCGGTCAACTGCATCAGCGTGCACGCTTGCGGGAGCATGACTATTTGCATCGGGAAGCACAGGCCTTTAACAGCATGCTGGACCATTTGGAAAACAAGATGCAGACCATCAACCTGCATTCTGCACTCGTGACACAAGCCTTCGAAACCGTTGCCCTGCAAGTTCGCGAGCAAGCGCCAGGACAGATCACAGCTTCTCTGCAGACGCTTGAAGAGGAAATCCATCGCCTCAAGACCTGTCTGGCTGAATTTGAGCTACAGACACAGCAGCCACTCGCACAACAGTGCTCTGAACGGGCCGGATCGAGCACCAGTCAATCCTCCAATGCAATGAAGGCCGCGTAATCATGGGAGAATCACTTCGAGCGACAAGCCCATCCGACCAACATGCCGAAACTCCCACCGACACCAACGTTTCCAAGGAATCCTCCGGCCCACGTCCGGCACTGGTGTCAGTACCATCGCAAGACGCGCGAACGAAGCCGAGCAGCAGTCGCACGTACAAACGCCGATTGATTGGCTTCGTCCATCCGCTCCAAGCGCGCGTGTTGGGCCACGTTATTGCCTATTCGCTGATCGTGTTCGTGCTATTGGCCATTCCGGTCTTTAAACCACTCCTGCAGTCGCTCGACAACCCAGCCCTCTCCTGGCAGGAGCGCGCCGTGATGGCCGACGACTTGCTCAGTCTGCATGCCAGATTCTGGCCCTGGGCGCTTGGCGCGAGCGTCGTGGTCCTGATCCATTGCATTCATTCCTTGCTGCTCATGCAACGTATCGCCGGCCCGCTCTATCGTCTCACGCGGGTGTTTCCTCAAATCGGTGACGGGAACTTGTGTATCAGGGCCACGTTTCGAGAAGGTGACTATCTCGTCCCGGAAGCCGATCTCGTGAATCAGATGACCGCCCAGCTGCAAACGAAGATCAACATGCTGAAACATGCACAGGTCATGCTGGCACACGATACCGCGCGGTTCAAAGAAGTGGCCGTCATGAAGAACGATCCAGCCTTGACGGCTCTGGCCAAGCAAATGGAACAGAACCTGGCCGGACTGAAGACCTCCCTCGATACATTTAGAACCTACAGCGGGTAGACGGTCAGGATGGGAAACGAAACAGTGCGGGTCATACGAAAACACCCATCTTGTGCGGCGCCGCAGTCTATGCTCAAGCAGGCGAAAGGCTTCACCCTCATTGAACTCATGCTCGCGGTCTCGATCGTCGGGGTGTTGGCTTCCCTTGCTGTCCCCAACTATCTCGACTTTGTCGAAAAGGCCCGCGTGGCCAAGACTATCTCGGAACTCTATGGCCTCACGAAAGAAATCAAAGGGTATGCACTTGGCGCTCAACAATATCCAAATTCACTCGCGGGCATCGGGCGAAGCACCATGCTGGATCCATGGGGAACCCCGTATCAGTACTACAAAATCAACTGCGGGACCATTAATGACATTGGAAGTCTGGCCAGACTGAAATTACGTAAGAAGGACAGTCCCCGGGTTATTCCTGCCGCCGACTCCCCCTTCACGCATAGCAATGGGCATATTTCTCTCGCTGTTGACAACGGGGACCATCAACATCTTCTCCATTTTGTTCAAGGTGCTGGTGGTGGCAATGGAGGTGGAGGGAATGGCGGCGGTGGAGGTGGAAATGGAGGGGGTGGCGGTGGCCCACCCTGTGGAGGTGTCGGAGGAGCACGGAAGGACCGGTTCCTCGTTCCGATCAACTCGGACTTTGATATTTACAGCATGGGAAAGGACAAAGACACCGTTGCCCCACTGAATCCGCCAAAAAGTCATGATGATATCATTCGCGCGAGTGACGGCGGATTTTACGGCTTGGCCAAGAACTTCTAACGCGTGTAACGCATGGAGCCCATGCAGACGACGTTCTCCCACCCACTCCTCCACAGCCGTATCGCACGTCGGATTCTTGGTCTGTTCGTGCTCTGCGCCCTCGTGCCGACCTCCATTCTCGGATGGGTTTCCTATCGCCAAGTCACGGAACAACTGATTGTTCAAACCTCGGCCCGGCTGAAACAGGAGAGCAAATCCCAAGGGATGGTTCTGTATAGCCATCTCCTGACCTTGACCGCCGATCTAGATCGGATCGCCTCCGAATTGCCCCAGACTGGAATAGTCCGCGAAGACACAACCATCACGGCCTCGGTAAAAGAGTTGGGTCGGCGTTTCCAAGAGATTCGTCTCCTCGCGGCTTCCGATCCCAGCCGACGCCACCTCACGCCGGTACAGGTCGCCCACCTTCAAGAAGGGAAGGCCTTGTTGGAGATTCAGGCTATTCCGGATCGCGATCCACGCCTCACTCTCACCCGCATCGTGAACCCAGGCCGATGGGAGGCAGGGCTCCTCACCGCCCAGATCGATGAGACATCGCTGTGGAGCACTCAGGTGAAAGATACCCTCCCGGGCGATACGGATCTCATCGTTGAAGACGGCCAGCGACAGAGTCTCTACTCGACTTTTCCTCAACCGGTGACGCTCCCTGATCTTCGCAGACATGACGTGGCGGCTCCGATGGGGGAAGGGATCCGGTGGCAATTTGGCAGACAGGAGTATGTCGCAGGGGCCTGGACCATGCCACTCCGGCATACGTTTCTTGTCGAACCATGGGTCATCGTCCTGAACCAAACCCGTGAATCGGCGTTGGCTCCTGTCGAGCAGTTCCGCCACACGTTCCTGCTCGTCATCGCGTCCGCGTTGAGTGCAGTCGTTCTGCTCAGCCTGTCGCAAATCCGTCGCAGTCTCCGACCTGTCGCACTCTTGCAAGAAGGCACCGCTCGGCTCGCCGCCGGCGATTTCACGACTCATGTCACCGTGAATAGCGACGATGAATTCCACGATCTCGCAGGCGCATTCAATAGTATGACCGGAAAGCTCAGCCAACAGTTTCACCTGTTGGAGACCATTTCGGCGATCAGCCAAGCGATTCTTTCGAGCCATGAACCAGCGGCCATGATCAAGGTTATACAGTCACGCATTACTGACACCATCACGTGCGATGCCGTGGGGATGACCTTGGTCGATCCTGAAGAGGGAGGCTCCGCCGTCCTATGGGTGCGTGTCATTACCGGGCAATCAGATCATGAGTCTCAGACCTATCCGTGCCAGTTTTCCGACGACCATCTCGCAGTTATGAAGGCCCACTCCAACCACTTTATCGCAACGTCCTCTACCCTGCCGCCATACCTGACGTCGATGCAGAAGCCGGATCTCTCCCTCTTTGTCACGTTTCCAATCATCGTGAACGAGATCGTCAGCGGCGCGTTGGTGCTGGCCTATCGCCAGAGACACAAGCCACCGGCCGACAGTCTGGCCCATGCCCGTCACCTGGCCGATCAGGTGGCTATAGCCCTGGCCAAGAACCGAGCCATCAAAGCGCGGGTACAGGCGCAGATCGAATTGATGGGAGCCGTCGACGACAAGCAGCAGGCACAGGAACGTGCGACAATCCTCGAGGTCACGAATCAGTCGTTACGCACGAAGGAAGAGCGGCTTCGCCATCAACAGAGCGCCACACTGGCCCTGGTGCAGGACCGCACGGTGTTTGAGGGGTCTCTCCCGATTACGGCCAAACAGCTGACCAGCGTCGCTGCGCAGGTGCTTGTCGTCGATCGTGTCAGTGTGTGGATTTTTGAAGAACACACACAGTCCCTGTATTGTCTTGATGATTACAATCGACCGGCCAATAAGCATGCCTTCGGCGGAAAACTGGTCCGCGCAGACTCTCCTATCTATTTTGAAGCACTGAGCCGCGGACACCTTCTCGCTGCATCACAGGCGCAGCAAGACCTGAATTTGCAAGAACTGGTCACAGGGAGTCTCGCACCTCAGCAGATCGGTGCCAGAATCGACGCGCCGTTTCACATCCAAGGCAAGCTGATAGGCGTCATCACCATAGAACATGTCGGCTCGTCTCGAGACTGGGCACCGGATGAACAGCAATTCGCACAGGCCTTGGGGAACTTCATGACGCTCGTGTTGGAAGCTGCGCGGCGGCGTGAGTCCGAGGAAGCCCTCGCCCTCGCCAAGCTCGCGGCGGAAGATGCGACGAAGGCCAAGGCGGAGTTTCTGGCGAATATGAGTCACGAAATCAGGACGCCGATGAACGGTGTCATTGGCATGACTGAAATTCTCGCCCGCACTCCCCTATCCGATACGCAACGACATTATGTGGAAACGATTCACAACTCCGGCGACACGCTCTTAACACTGATCAACGATATTCTCGACTTTTCGAAGATCGAAGCCGGCAAACTGGACATCCAGTCGGTGCCGATCGATCTCAGAGATCTCGTCGAGCGAACCGTTGAGCAGTTAGCTGAGCGCGCACAGCGCAAACACCTCACCCTGTCGGTGGAGTACGATCCAACCTTCCCAACCGCTGTGATGGGCGACCCGATCCGAATCCGACAAATCCTCACCAATTTATTGAGCAATGCCATCAAATTCACGCAAGCCGGCGACGTGAGTGTGACCGTTGGACTTGATCCGTCCTCTTTCGGTGAGGGCTCTTTACATCAGATCAGACTGGCCGTCAGGGACACAGGATTCGGCATTAGCGCCGAAGGCCAAGCGAAACTCTTTCAATCGTTTTCTCAAGTGGATGGGTCTTCGACCCGAGTCCATGGAGGGACCGGTCTTGGCTTGAGCATCTGTAAACAACTGAGCGAACTGATGGGTGGGACGATCGGAGTCGAAAGCACTCTAGGACAAGGGAGCACTTTCTGGGTCGTCCTTCCCCTGCCGCTACAAGCCGAGGCGACGGTTGCGATTCCGACGAATTCTTCGCTTGCCGATCTTCGGGTATGTATAGCAATCAGCCACCCAGCGACCTGTCGGCTGGTGACTCGCTACCTTTCGCACTGGGGAATTGTCCCACGCATGGCCACGACAGAATCAGAGTTCCTCGAACTGGTCATGACCGAGCTCGCGACAGATGAGCATCGGGTGGTCGCGCTTGTCGATGAAACCTTCGCCGACACGACAGACACACAATTACTCGAAGCGCTGGCGTCCGACTCCGCATTGCAAGAGGTCAGGATCGTGCGGTTGGTCTCGTTCATCCGGCGGGCGGATGTGGCGCAGCAGCCCGATAGTGCTCACATGCACCTGGTGACCAAGCCGGTGCGTTACGAATCATTCCGTGATGCGATCTTGACCCCGTTCGATATGAAGCCTGTGGCGCCTCAGCAGATACACCCTGCCCAGGCGACGCAATCGTTGTCCGGTCATGTCCTCCTTGCTGAAGACAACCCAGTGAATCAGGAGATTGCTCTGGTTATGCTGGAGACTCTCGGTTGTTCTGTCACCGTGGCTCAGAACGGCCGCGAAGCGGTTGATCAGGCACAGACAACCACCTATGACCTTATTCTCATGGATTGCCAGATGCCAGAGCTGGACGGATTTGAAGCCACACGTTTGATACGAGAATGGGAACAGAGCAACTCGCGGAGTTCCACGCCAATTGTGGCACTCACGGCTCACGCCACGCCCGGTGATCGTGAACAATGCCTCGCTGCTGGCATGAATGAGTACATCTCAAAACCGTTTTCCATGGATGATCTGCGGGCAGTGCTGACCTCCTGGCTGCAACCGGCTCCGACACAATCAACCGTCGAACAGCCTGCTCCACAGCCGACCGTAACGCTGGTCCCGGTGACGCCGGAACCGGAGTCAGAGGCCTGCTTGATTGTCGATGTGAAGGCGTGGAAGTCGATCACGAGCCTCCAAAAGCCAGGCAAAGAGGATATCCTGGCAAAAATTCTGACGCTGTATTTGGCGCACTCACAACAACTTGTTGATACGCTGCATCAAGGCATGAATGCTGGAGATGCCACGGCTGTCAACCAGTCTGCGCATAGCTTGAAAAGCAGAAGCGCGGTCCTCGGAGCCCTCTCTCTCGCAACACTCTGCCAGCAGTTTGAGACCCTCAGTCGCCAAGGTCAGCTCAAAGAGGCCGAACCGTTGCAGGATCAACTGGATGCTGCATTTGACCACGCTAGCCAGTTTTTCCAAGCTGAACTCAACAAGAGGAGAGCCGCATGACGTCCCCTGCCCAACCAATTCTTCCCCTCGCACTGATCGTCGACGATGATCCAACGTTGCGTGCATTATCACGGATGAGCCTGGAACAAGAGGATCTCCGGGTGGAGGAAGTCTCGTCGGGGCAAGCTGCCATCGACTTTGCCGCGGTCACGATGCCGGACATCATCATCCTCGACTTGCAAATGCCGGGCATGGATGGGTTTGTTGCATGTCAGCAACTCCGGCAGCTGCCGCGCGGGGAATTTGTGCCTATTCTCATCATGACGGGCCTGGATGATATCGATTCGATCGCGCAGGCATACGAAGTCGGGGCGACCGACTTTATCGTGAAGCCTTGTCCTGGGCTCATCCTGAATCAGCGGGTGCGGTACATGCTTCGGGCAAGTGAGATGCTCAACGCCCTTCGCAGCAGCGAGTCCAGGCTTGCTCAAGCCCAGAGAATCGCTCAATTAGGCGGATGGGAATGGGATCTCGTCAAAGACCGCATGCACGTCTCGGATGCGGCCTGCCGGATCCTCGGAATCGCTCCAGCCTTGTGTGATCACTCCCAGGCTTCGTATCTTGCTCGTGTGCACGAAGCGGATCGCGCATTGGTTGCCGAGGCCATGCGAGAGGCGGTCGCCGATGGAACAGAATTTGATCTAGACCATCGCCTCGTCCAGAACGATGGTACCGAACGCATCGTCCACGTCCTCGGGGAGACCATCATGGACGACACCGGGCAGGCGGAGTGTATGGTGGGAACGGTCCAGGATGTCACTGATATGCGAGCGACGGAAGCGAAGATTTATTTTCTCGCCAACTATGACAGCGTGACTCATCTTCCCAACCGAAGCTTATTCCTCCATCGCGTGGCACAAGCGATGACCTGTGGCACTGGCAGCCATGTCATCGGCGCACTCCTCGTCGTAGGCCTCGACCGGTATCATCGCCTGCGTGACATGCATGGCTCGCGAAAAGCAGAACAGCTCATCAAGGACGTCGTGGAGCGCCTCCAGCATACCCTTTCGGCTGGCGTCACACATGTACAGTCCACCGGTGCTGAGATTCCCGTCCTGGCGCGTCTGAGTGATGATCAATTTGCGATACTGTACACCCATCTGTCTGCGCCTGAGGACTCTGCCAAAGTAGCTCACACATTGATGAGGGCTCTCGGTACTCCGTTTGTGATCGACGGTACGAGCGTGACGCTTTCGGCACATATTGGACTCGCGATACCTGGAGCCGACGGTGCCGATGCTCATGTTCTCCTGCGCAATGCCGTAACAGCCCTTCAAGCCGCCAAAACCACGGGCCAGAACAGTTACCGATATTACTCCTCTGCGATGAACACCTCACTGGCCGCCCGGATCAGCCTGGAACAGGATTTACGCGCCGCCATTGCCGAAAATCAATTCGTCCTCCACTATCAACCACAGGTGGATATTCTTTCGGAGAAGGTCATCGGCTTTGAAGCGCTCATCCGATGGCAACATCCCACTCGTGGGTTGATCTCTCCGGCTGAGTTCATTCCGGTCGCCGAAGAAGAGGATCTAATCATCCAGATGAGTGAATGGGTGATCACGAGCGTGGTTCAGCAGCAGCGGATGTGGCACAAAGGAGGATTAGCTCCGACAGCCGTGTCCATCAATCTTTCCGGGCTGCATTTCCGACAACGCCATATCGCTGGTCATATCAAGACACTCGTCTATGAGCAGGGGGGGAATCCTCAGGATATTGAACTGGAACTCACGGAGAGCGTGTTGATGGCCGACACGTCGACCACCATCGCCACGCTCAGGGAGTTGAAGGAATCCGGGTTTCGCTTGGCCATCGATGATTTCGGCACGGGATACTCATCGCTCGCGTATCTGCAGCGGTTTCCCCTCGACACGCTCAAGATCGATCGGGCCTTCGTCAAAGATCTTAAGCTCGGCACGGTTGATTCCCCCATCATACGCGCGATCATCGGCATGGGTCGCGCACTCAAGCTTCACGTCGTGGCCGAAGGAGTGGAGACTCGCGACGAGCTGGCATTTCTTCGCCTGCAAGGCTGTGCCGCGTACCAGGGCTACCTGTTTAGCAAACCGGTCCCCGCGAATCAGCTGCAGCATCTACTGCGAGATGGCCGATCCGAAGAGGCATCGATGGCAGCCGAGCGTTTCCGAAATCGCCTGGCCAGCTGAAAACTAGTGCAGCGAGTGGAGAGGCTTCGACAGCTAACCTATGGTCGGCCAGGCGTCGCAATCGCAGAGGGCGCGGTTCCCGCCAGAAAAGGATTACCTACCAGCACTGTCAATGGGACAAGCGCCCCTGTTTCGAGGTTGATGGTAAAAGCCGACACACGCCCCCCCAGGGTCGTCACGTTGGTTGCCACGTACAGGAATCGCCCATCTGGTGACATCGTCAGGGCTACGGGGCTTGCATTCGCCCCGGCTGAAATGGGATTGAGGTTGGCCGCCGAGGTTGACACGAGCCCCAATAGTCCGTCGCTTCCGATCGTGAATGCCGATATGGTGCCGCCACCATTGGCGGAATAAAGAAATCGTCCATCAAGGGAGATCATGAGGGAGTTGGGAGTCGTACCGCCTGTGCCTGTGGGGATCGGATTTGTAGTGCCCCCTGCAGGTGGCACCAAGGTTAAGAGGCCGTTTGTTCCGATCTGAAAAACCGTCACGTTATGAGTGCTGCTGTTGGCCACATAGAGAAACGATCCGTTCGGCGAGATGGCCATGCTTTTGGGGGCTGTCACACTGGTCTTGATAGGGTTGGCGTTTGCTCCAGACGGAGCGATCGGACTGAGAAGCCCTGTGGCTCCGATCGAGAACGCCATGACATCGTTGGACCCGCTGTTGGCTACATAGAGGAATTTTCCGCTTGGAGTGATCGCAATGGCTGCGGGATCTGCTCCGTTGACTGATACAGGATTCGTGGTGCCGGCCGTTTGCGGTATCAACGTCAAGGCGCCTGAGGCCTCTATGTTGAACGCGGTCACCTTGTCCGTGCCACTATTCCCCACATATACATGCTTCGTGTTAGGAGCAATGGCCAGTGCACCTGGAGCTGCTTCGACCGGTGCCGGATTGGGATTGGATGGCATCGTTGGGACTGGTAGAAGTGCGCCTTCTGTAGAAACTCTGAATGCCGCTACCGTACTTGTTCTACCGTTCGTCACATAGGCGAAAAATCCATTGGAGGACACGGCCATGGCGGAAGGACCCGAGACATTCGAGAACGGAGAGCCGGGAATCGGGGCGAGGATTCCGCTTGTTGCATTGATGCTGTACCCCGACACATTATCAGAGCCGTTATTCGAGACATAGAGGATGGAGGTTGTTCCAAGTCCTCCCAACGTCCCCCCGGTTCCTCCAAATCCCCCACCTTCTCCTCCGTCGTCGCCACAGCCTGATGAGAGCACTACCAATGAAAAGAGCCCTCTCAGTAGTGCCTTCTTCAGGATAAAAATACTGCGAGTGTCTCGGCGGACCATATTTGTTTTATATCACCCTCACGAAGCACTGACAACGACGCAGTTTGGAGTGTTGTACGATTGTAACGTGCGATCAACACAGAGTCGATGTGATGTGGGAGTAAGAGAGGTGGAGCGCTGGTTGGATGTCGATAGGACTATCCGCTATCTCCCGACTAACCGTCTTCCCCGCAAGTAGCCGCAGTGCGAGGACCGAATCGCGGGCTGCCAATCTCTCTAAAGAGAAAGACTTATGGACGACCTGGTGTGGCGATACCTACTGGATTACCTCCTGCAGGAAAAGCAGAACCTAGTGACACCAATGCGCCAGTCCCTGCTGTAATTCGATAGCCGGATACGTTGCCACCTCCACTGCTGTTTGATACGTATAAGAATTGCCCATCCGGCTCTATAGTTATTCCGCTTGGTGTTGTTCCAGCCGCGACGGGGGCGCCTACCCCCGTCAATGCACCCGTCGTTCCATTGATCGTGAACGCCGACACATTATTGGAGCCCTGATTGCTCACATAGAGAAAAGACCCGTTCGGCGATACGACGACTCCGCTTGGTGTTGTTCCAGCCGCAACGGGGGCGCCTACCCCCGTCAATGCACCTGTCGTTCCATTGATCGTGAACGCCGACACATTGTTGGAGCCCTGGTTGCTGACATAGAGAAATGAATCACTTCCTGATGCCATTACCGCCACTCCGGCTGGCGCTGTGCCGGCAAGTTCATTTTCTTCAAAGGTTAGCGCTCCAGTTGTCCCGTCAACTCTGAATGCCGACACGTTGTTAGAGCCTTGATTGCTCACATAGAGAAATTGGCCATTCGGCGACACAGCGACACCGCTTGGCGATGTCCCAACGTTCTCGGTGTCTATAGAGGTCAACGAGCCGGTCGTCGCATTGATCGAATACGCGACGACGGTTCCGTTGCCATTCGCCGCATAGACAACTCGGTTGTTCGGCGAAACGGTGAGCGCCGTAATGCTGTTTCCAGGAGAAAAAGGAGAGATCGACACCGACGAAAGCCCACCTGTTCCTGAGTTGACTCTGAATGCATAGACACCGTCGTTCGTTCCGATAAAGGCAAAGGCCGAATCCGAAGACACTGCGATCGAAGATGGAACGTCTGCTAATGGAAGTGTGCCTGCATCTCTGAGGGCCCCTGCGACATCAGTTGTATAGGCCGAGATTTCGTTCGGCCCGGTGTTTACCACATAGGCGACTCCCGTTCCCCCTACTCCGAATCCCCCATCCCCGCCGCCTCCGCTTGGACAGCCGGTCAACAGCAGGAGTGGCAAGGCGAGCCATGACGACATTCGTGTTTTCATGTGATGTCCTCTTGTCCAATTCCAACGTGAGATATCTATTTCTCGTATAGCACGATGAAATACGTACACCAACTAAAATGACGTTTTTTGTTGGACTCTGATCAGTTCTCGCTGGCACACTGCGTACACATCAGCGCGAGATACAACTGATTTTGCATCGCTCACTCACTATTCTCGGATCAGGTTACACGGCCAAGTTCCTCCTGCCACTTGCCCTGCACCGCTACACTCATGTCTTCGCTACCAGTCGGGACCCCGAGCGGCATCTCGGCCATCTGAGTCCTGATCAACGGATACGATTCGATTTGGCACAACCTGAGACCTGGGAGGCGATTCCGACAACAACCGATATCGTATGGTGCTTTCCTGCAATACCGATCGAGTTGGTTCGGCAGTTCGCTGACACCGCATCTCTTCATACCCGTCGACTGGTGGTGCTTGGCAGTACCTCCGCCTACGACGTCGACGCCTCAGCTGAGTACCCCCCGTCCTGGGTTGACGAAACAGCCACAATCGACCTGAGAAAACCTCGCGTACAAGGTGAGGAACTCTTGCGAACATCCTATGGAGCCATCGTCTTGCGAGTTGCGGGAATCTATGGTCCTGGCCGCAATCCCGTCGAATGGATTAGAACAGGTCGAGTGACCCGCTCGCGCAAATATGTCAATCTGATTCACGTGGAGGATCTGGCTTCATCCTGCCTCGCAGCCCTCACGCATACCGACTCCGGCGGGGTCTATAACATCAGCGATGGACATCCGAGGACCTGGATGGATATCTGTCAGATGGTCGAGCAACGATGGGCTATCCGATCCTCCGACTCTCAAGAGGCGCACGCAACAGGGAAGCGGGTGTTGAACAAGCGGATGTGCGAGTTACTGAAGTTGGGTGGTACAGGTTTGCGCTATGGGGATCTCTTCGAGGCGCTTGAACTGATACAGAGGAACTTGCTCAACGAAGCAACGCCATCACCGTGAGGCACACGAGCAAATTGTTCATCGCGTGGGCGACCATGCCGGGAATCAGGCTCCCCGTCCGTTCGTAGATCCACGCCCAGAGGAACCCGCTCCAAAACACGCTGATGAATCCAATCAGGCTATAGCCATGGGCCAGCGCAAAGAGACTGGTACTGATCAAGGCGGCGGGAAGGAATTCCAACCGGCGACGAAGCATCGCGAACAGCAATCCACGAAACGCAAGTTCCTCGAAGATCGGCGCGAAGACGACGTACTCGAGTATGCTCACGGCTATGACGGGTGGAGTGCCCCACACGAGATCCTGATCAAACCATTCCGTCCAGTGGTTATTTAAATGCAGGAACTCGGCGGCACGTCCCATGACCCATTCACCCCAGAGTCCGGCTGCGACCACTGCGAGCACGGTGCAGGCCAGGCGTCCAAGGTCGTCTCGCTTGATTCCGAGACCGAAGCCGTTCATGAACGTCAGGCCGGCAGGCTTGAGCAATTGGATATAGGCGAGGACGAGCAGCGGTAGGTTCGCCAATGGAATGGCCAATGCGCGCAACGACACATGCTGAAATGACGGAGTAGACAGAATCAGGGCGGTCGTAACGACTCCTAAGGCACCGCCACGGAGGATGACTGCGCCGGCAGTTTCTCCAGACCAAGGAGGCGGAACGCCGGGTCCATGGAGACGCAGGATGTTCATCCGCTGTCCCCGCAGTCTGGCAATACCCAAGAGCATGAGCGACCCCATCACCAGGCATATCGATTCGAACGAGATCAACGGGCGGATCCATTGTTGAACCCGATCTTCTCTGCGTGCACTCTGCTCTTCAACCGTCACGAGGAGATCCTGATTGCCCGCTCGTCGTGCCAGCCGTGCGGCAAGGTGATCATAGAACCATCCGCTCGGCAACGTCTCTGCCAACATCGCCTGTAATTCTGTTTCTTGGGTCCTATCAAGTGGCTGGGTGCCATACGCCGCATCGATCAGTTGCCCAAATAGCAATGCAGAGGGACCACGGTCTTGCCACCCCTTGGTTTCAGCGAGTGCTGCTGTTTCTTGCCCGGACTCCCCGAGTAGGATGGCCAGCCGAATCTTGGAGAGAGGATCATCGGTCGTCTCAACCAGCTCCCGGTACCATTGAATTGCTTGTTCTCTAGCTTCCTCATCGCTGCCCATCGTCCAGTCAGCCATCCATTGCTGCCATTTCGGCGCTCGACGAAGGCTGTCTTGTGCGTCCAACGTACGGCTGACCATCAGATCAAGCGCGCGATCTGGGTCCTCAAATCGCTGGAGTTTTGGAATCGTCACCGAAAACCATAGCACGGCGCCGAGTGCCGCCACTAGGATGCCGGCGCAGACCCCACTTATAACCAGCGACCATCGAGAGCCATACGGGGCAATCGATGGCTCGGGAACTATAGGCGGGTCATGCTGAGGGAAATCCGATGGCCGTTCGATTGAAACTGCCTGCTCGCTCATAGGTGGCTGACTATAACATGCGCTACTGATCCTCCAAATCCCCTCAAAGTGGCTACGACCTAGTTCCGGCGACAATTTCTCGCATAGCCTTGCCCCTTCAACTTGGCTATACTAACCGCGCAGATGGAAGGAGCCTATTTGCTGATGGAGAGTTTTCTTGCCCCTCGACGACTCCTCCTGGGGCCCGGCCCCAGCATGGTGCATCCTCGGGTACTCCAAGCCTTGGCCACTCCGCTTGTCGGACATCTGGACCCGGCATTCTTGCGAGTGATGACTGACATTCAGATCCTCTTGCGCCGCGTCTTCTCGACAACGAATCAATTTACGATTGCCGTTTCAGGGACTGGATCGGCCGGAATGGAAGCGGCGATTGTCAATATCGTTGAACCAGGCGACGCCGTCATCGTGGGCGTTAACGGTGTGTTTGGTACTCGACTTTCCACAATCGTTGAGCGCTGCGGAGGCAAGGCCATTCGACTGGAAGTTCCGTGGGGGCAGGTGATCGAGCCCGATATGATTGCCGCGGCGCTCCAGCAATCGTATCCGGTGAAGGCCGTTGTGCTGGTGCATGCAGAAACGTCGACGGGGGCGTGCCAACCCCTCGAATCGATCAGTTCCCTGTGTCGCACGTACAACGCGCTGCTGATCGTCGATGCGGTCACTTCGCTAGGTGGAATCCCCGTGGAGGTCGATCGATGGGGGATCGATGTGTGCTACAGCGCCACGCAAAAGTGTCTCAGTTGCCCGCCTGGCTTGGCTCCCCTGACGCTCAGTGACCGTGCCCTTTCTGTCATCAAGAATCGCCGCTCCCCCTGTCAAAGCTGGTATCTGGACCTGTCCCTCATTGCGGAGTACTGGACAGAGCACAACCGAGCCTACCACCATACGGCACCGATTTCGATGCTCTATGCGCTGCGGGAGGCATTGCGCCTGATCGAGGAAGAAGGGCTTCCAACCCGGTTTGCCCGCCATCAACTGAATAGTCGTGCGCTGCTCGCAGGACTGAAGGCGCTCGGTCTCGACCCGTTGCCTCCCCCTGACCGGCGGCTTCCGACGCTGATCTGCGTGACCCTTCCAGCGCACATCGATGAGGCAGCCGTCCGCTCCCAGTTGTTGGAAAAATTCGGCATCGAAATCGGCGGAGGCCTTGGCCCACTCAAGGGAAAGGTCTGGCGAATCGGATTAATGGGAGAATCGTCGACGGAGGCCAATGTCCTGACTCTTCTCAATGCATTGGAGGAGATCGGTATTCGTCGCGGTTGGGTTTCAACTCCTGGCGTTGCGCTGCAAGCGGCTGCGCATGTCTATAGTGGAGGACGGTAGGTTGTGACGATTGCCATTCATCATGTGCGCCTCATCGATGGGACGGGAGACCATCACGATAACGCGACGCTGCTCGTGCGCGGTGCGAAAATCTCGGCAGTCGGCCCAAGCAACGAGGTCAGAATTCCTAAAGGAGCTGTCCGTATCGACGGCCGTGGCCTCTCGATTATCCCAGGACTCATCGACTGTCATGTCCATCTGTGCTTGGGCGGAGAGCCGGACGTTGTTGCCACACTCGAATCGGAGCAGCCTTCCTATACGTTGTTGAAGTCGGCTCGGCATGCGAAGGCGACGATCGATGCAGGATTTACCACCGTGCGTGATGTAGGATCTCGGGATCATTCGATCTTCACGTTGAAACAGGCCATCGAATCTGGGGTGATGCCTGGGCCACGCATCGTCGGTGCAGGACTCGCCATCTGCATGATCGGTGGCCACGCACGGTTCATCGGCCAAGAGGTTGAAGGAACCGAACAAGTCAGGAAGGTTGTGGCGGAACAGGTCGCTGCCGGCGCGGGAGTCATCAAGATCATTGCCTCGGGGGGAGTGTTGACGCCCGGCACCTCGCCGGATGAGGCCCAAATGACGATGGAGGAGTTGGCGGCAGCGGTTGATGCGGCACAGCAAGCAGGGAAACGAGTCGCCGCCCATGCCCACGGCGCCGCCGGCATGAAGAACGCGATTACCGCCGGGGTGCGATCAATCGAACATGCCACTCTGTTGGACGACGAGTCGGGAGCACTCATGAAGCGGTATGGAGTCTACATGGTCCCGACCCTTTCAGCTCTGGCGACGACGGCGGCCAGCCGGCCCGGCTGCGGCATCCCGGATAGTGCACTCGACAAGGCCAAAGCGATGACCAAGCGCCACCGAGCCAGCTTCAAAGCCGCCCATCAGAGTGGTATCGCCATTGCCATGGGTACTGATGCCGGAACTCCATTCAATTACCATGGGGACAATGCGCAGGAGCTTGAACGGATGGTCGCGTTTGGTATGACTCCGATGGAGGCCATTGTCGCCTCGACCGCCGCGGCAGCCCTTCTTATCGGGATTCAGGACTCAGTCGGAACCGTGACTAAGGGAATGGAAGCCGATCTTGTGATCCTAAAAGGAAACCCCCTTCGACGGATCGAGGTTCTACGAGACCGAGACAAAATTGTGGGCGTGATGAAGGCCGGCAAGTTTGTCGCGGGACCACTCTCGCGCTAGCGTCACTTGTCGGCTATTATTTGCGCTCATAGAATAGCTCCAGCGCCGAGGCCACGCCGTAGATGCGGCCCTTGTGAAAACGCTCTTCCAGACGAGATCGGAGTGAACGTATCTCTCTTTCGTCGCTTCGCTTGGCAAGTCCTTGAGACACCAGCATGTCCGTGGCGACCTCGACAAGCCGTTGTTTCCGCTGATTCATGTCTGTCGTCACGAACTCATCCAAGATTTCAGATGCCCTCGCTGCCACGACCGGTTCCAGAAATGAATCGTACCCCTGTTCTTGGATAGTTCGCTCTCGAATCACGCCCAATTCGGCCCGCACTCGCGCAACGTTCTGCATTAAGATTGAAAACAGTTCTTTTCGGCCTTCATCAAACAGCTTTTGTTCGATGTCGTCGAGAATGAGGCCGAGATCAACCGCCTCCGCGCGCAGCTCGTCTCCCCAAGACAACCGATCGTAGTTTTGGCGCTTTTCCGCATCACCGATGGTTTCATAGGCGGCATTGAGTTCGCGGATCTTGGCGTCGGCGTCTTTGCTGTCGGGGTTGCGATCTGGATGGTACTGAAAAACAAGCTTGCGGTAGGCTTTTTTGATGTCGTCATCAGACGCGTCGCGGGAGATTCCCAGCACCTGATAGTAGTCCATTCGAAGCATGCTCGAAACTATAACATGGCGCTTCAAAGTCCTTCACCTGGACTCCGACTGTACCCGACGGAGTTACGAGCGACAGGTGCCGGATTCTGTTTCAACGCGGGGCGCGTCTTGGCGTCGGCTTCCCTCCTTCTGATCGGTTGGCTGGTCACGGCTTTGGCACGTTCGGACGTGCAGCCAGAACCGTCGCGTTGATCTATCTTCTCGAACTTATTGTGCTCTTGTTCTCCCCATAAACGAAAGGCAGATGCCTTCCTGGCTAGCTCTTGACTTGTTAGAGTCCGGGCTTATCTAATAGATCATGGATACGACACGTACCCCACGAGTCCTCACTCACGACGAGCGAAAAGCCGCCGAAGCGGCCTTTGCTCACCGGCCGCTCAATCCTGCATGGTCTGAATCAGCCAAGCGAGTGTATGAAGGCCTCATCCATGCGCTTCCCGCTTTGCCGGATGAGACCGTTGTGATACCGAATCAAAACGCTCCAGGCGAAAGATCGCCTCTTGAAGCGGCTCCGGCGTTACCGACAGCAGAAGAACCGAAACTCGAAAACCCAACTCATTCAGGCAATGCGCTGGAAATGCGGACCGATATCCCGGCCAACCAACTGATCGCGAATCGCCAACAGGCGATTCAAGCCGGATTTTTGATCGATGTGTCAACGGATGCGCAAAAACTCGGCCTGACCTTTCCGGTCACGGTGACGAAGCCGCTCTGGGAAGTCGGGATCGCGCCTGATCAGTCGATATCAGAAGAAGAGAAGACCCAGCGGTTGCGGGATGTGTTGATGGCGTTTCGGCTACGAATCGCCAGCCAGGCCACGCTCTCACCGTTGATCGATTTTCCGGCGATGTTGTCGATGCCGCCAGGCGGCGTGCCGCAGCCGGTGCCGTTATTCGCGTTGATTCAACCGGACGAACAGAATCGCGCGGTGGCCACCCTGCTGCTCCCCAACGAAGTCTCCGCGACGATCATTCCGATGAATTGAGCAGAGTAGCTTAAGTGATCGTTACGTTACAAGTCCGCAAGCCAGGTTGCTAGAACCCCGCTTTTCAACTGACGACTGCGAGAGATGATTCGGTTTGAATCCATTCATGGTTTCTGTGCCGCTACCATGAGCAGGTTACTCACGGATTCACGGATGAGCTGGATCAGCGGTTCTGGATAGACTCCTAGTACGAGGATGATCGATGCAACAAATCCGAGCGAGCATACGGCCGTCCAACTGACGAACTCTGACCGCTGTACCGTCTCCTGTTGAGGAAGTGCTTCCTGTATTGCTACCTCACCGAACAGGGTCACGAACAGTCGAAGGTAATAGTAGAGACTCACGACGCTGTTCGCTATCAGTGCCAACACAAGCCACCACAAACCAGCATCAACACCGGCCACGATCGCATAAAATTTCCCGATGAATCCCGCCGTCACTGGGATGCCGGCCAACGACAACAGGCTCAGTGCCAACATGCCCGCGAGCCAAGGACGAGTCCAAAACAGGCCTTGATAGTCCTCGACACGGTCCTTGTCCCCTTCCTTACTCGAATATACTGTGACGACGCCAAAAGCCCCTAACGACATGGCACAATATACGATCACATAGAAGGTGACTGCTTCCGCAGCGGGAGGACCGCCGGCCAGCAGCGCAACCAATACATAGCCGAAGTGGGCGATCGACGAATAGGCCAGGAGTCGTTTCACATTCTGTTGCAAAAGCGCAAGCACATTCCCTGTGACCATCGAGACAACAGCCAGAAGACTGAACAGGTGCACAACGGGTGGCAGTTCCAATATCCCGACCTCAGTGGCAAGGCGGAGTAGCAGTGCCATCACCGCTGCCTTGGAGACCGTCGCGATGTATGTCGTGATGGGAGTCGGTGCTCCCTGATACACATCGGGAATCCACATATGAAACGGTGCGAGACCGAGCTTCAATGCGATGCCGACCAAGACCAGGATCAATCCTCCCAACCACAGTGCTGGAACCGTCTGCCACTGTTTCACACTCACGCCAACTTCGTGGAAGGTCATGGCCCCGCTTTCGAAATACAGCAAGGCTAGGCCAAACAGGAGGAATGCTGATGCCGTGATGGAGAGCAGCAGGTATTTCACCGCGG